>Ga0272442_10004882_pt1 | contig 18131 bp, 17 predicted proteins | sample SSMForm2O_FD_200262 | JGI IMG/M metagenome (GOLD analysis project Ga0272442, IMG submission 200262) | Marine sediment archaeal communities from Little Sippewissett salt marsh, Falmouth, MA, United States - SSM-Form-2O | ecosystem: Environmental > Aquatic > Marine > Wetlands > Sediment ... | reverse complement strand
CGTCAGCAAGGGTCAGTATCCCCAACTGCTGCCCATCAGAGCTGACCACCCGTACCTTGTCAACCCTGATCTCGTTGTTGATTCTCAAATGCTTAGCTATGTGTCACCTCCTGAAATGTCACATAAAATTGGTATTGTACCATATTTTTATTCATATCTGTCACACTTTTCGCGCACAAGAGCAACAAAATCATCAATCTCCATGGAACCGAGATTCTTGCCGCCATCCCGCTGTCGGGGTGAAATCGTACCGGATTCAACCTCCCGGTCACCGATCACAAGCATATACGGAACCTTCTGCATCTGCCCTTCCCGTATCTTATAGCCGAGTTTCTCGTTTCTGAAATCTCTCTCGCAGCGCACCCCCGCCTCTACAAGGCGGTTGTACACGTTCTCGCCATGAGGGATCTGGTTGTCGGTCACGGTCAGAATGCTCGCCTGCACCGGAGACAGCCAGACAGGAAAGGCCCCCGCGTAATGTTCGATCAACACCCCCATGAACCGCTCGATCGCACCCAGGATAACCCGGTGGAGCATAACGGGCCGGTGCTTTTCCCCATCCGCCCCTATGTATGACAGATCAAACCGTTCGGGGAGGGCAAAATCGCACTGTATGGTCGCACACTGCCACTTTCTTCCGAGGGCATCGTTGAGCTTGAAATCTATCTTGGGCCCGTAGAACGCGCCGTCCCCTTCGTTGATATCGTACTGTATCGTATTGTCCTCGAGCGCCAGCTTCAGGGCGGCGGTCGCCAGATCCCAGTCGGCGTCCGAGCCTATCGAGTCTTTCGGCCGTGTGCTCAACTCCACCTCGTATCCAAAGCCGAAGACACCCATGGCATAATCCACCAGGTCTGCGATGGCCCTGATCTCCGCGTTCAACTGATCAGGAGCGCACAGAATATGGGCATCATCCTGCGTGAACTGGCGCGCCCGCATGAGACCATGCAGGACCCCCGTCTTCTCATGCCGGTGCACGGTCCCCAGCTCGAAATACCGCAGGGGCAGATCCCGGTAGCTGCGGATCTTCGATTTGTATATCAGCATGTGTGAAAGGCAGTTCATCGGCTTGATACCGTATGCCTGCTCGTCCACCTCGGTAAAGTACATATTCTCGCGATAGTGATCGAAGTGGCCGGATTTTTTCCACAGGTCAACCTTCAGGATCTGGGGCCCCATGACGATATCGTACCCGCGCCTCAGGTGCTCTTTCTTTTCCCAATCTTCGATGATCGTCCTCAGGAGAGCCCCCTTCGGGTGGAATATCACCAGTCCCGGGCCCGCCTCATCATTCATCTGAAAGAGGTCCAGTTCTCGCCCCAGCCTTCGATGATCCCTCTTTTTGGCCTCTTCTATGACTCGCAGGTACTCCTCCAGATCTTCCCGCGTGGCAAATCCGGTACCGTAGATGCGCTGGAGCATCTTATTCTTTTCATCACCCCGCCAGTACGCTCCGGCGACATTGAGGAGCTTGAAGGCCCTGATCATTCCCGTCGAAGGGACGTGGGGCCCCCGGCACAGATCGACAAATCCACCCTGGGTGTACAGACTCACATCGGCAACATCGTCGGGGAGATCGTTGATCAGCTCCACCTTGTACGACTCGCCCCTCCCTTCAAAGAACGAAACCGCTTCCTGGCGTGACATCTCCGTCCGGACAAAGGGGTGATTGGCAGATACAATCTCTCGCATCCGCTTCTCTATCTTCTCGAGATCCTCGGGGGTGAAGGTGTCCGAATATTCAAAGTCATAGTAAAAGCCGTCCTCTATCGACGGACCGATGGTCACCTTCACGCCGTCGAAGATATCCTGGACCGCCTGGGCCATGATGTGCGATATGCTGTGCCGAAGCACACCGAGACCATCCGCGGAGGTTATATCGATAACCTCTATCGAGGCATCTTCATCCACGGGGTGGCTCAGATCCACCATCTGGCCGTTGACCCTCGCCGCTACGGCGGACGCAAGGGTATCCCCACCCTGGGAAGCAATGATCTCCCCGACCGTCTCTCCGGACTGGCGGGCCTCAGCGGAGCCATCCGGCAGTGTTACCGTTATCTGTTTCACAGCGTTATTCCGACAAGCCAACATTCCGGAATCAGAGGGGTTATTTCCTCGATTCTCTAAAGAAAGGGCACCACAACCGCCGATGCCCTCACACATGCATATAAAAATGGTAGGCACGCAGGGATTTGAACCCTGGACCCCCACCGTGTCAAGGTGATGCTCTCCCCCTGAGCTACGTGCCTATGGCCTGAAAAGACTAAGTCACCTAACAATAAAACGCACTCGTGTCAAGAAATATTATATAAAACCTATGAGTTGTTTATGAATTTTATTCCCTTGAAGATATAATAAAATCCGGAAACCACGGTAAAAAAAGCGGTGGCCCAGAATAACGTCATGATCACCAAGACATTGGTATATCCAGGCAACCACTTGGACACCAGCACAAGGAAGACCGTCAGGAGCTGCAGTACCGTCGTCGCCTTGCTCACGTACGTGGGACGTATCTCAAAGGGGACGGACATAAGGAAGAGCACGGAGATCCCAAACAAGATGATACAGTCCCGGCTTATGACAACCACCGCAAGCCAGCTCGGGATAATCTCAAGGGTCGATAGGATGACAAAAGAGGTTATTATCAAGGCCTTGTCCGCCAGCGGATCCAGGTAGGAACCCAGGACGGTCTGCTGCCTCAGTATTCGTGCCAGAAACCCGTCCAGGCCGTCCGTTACGCCCGCGATGACAAAGACCGCAAGGGCATAGGAAAAGGACCCCTGCATCATAAGGATAACAAAGATCGGAACCAGTATGATACGGATGAGTGTCAGTATATTGGGAATGTTCATAATCTATGGTCCAGCTTCTCTACCAGAATTTCCAAAACTTCTTTTCGGGAGGTGCCTTCCCCACAAAATCAGGGCCATCGGGGAGGCTGGCGAAGGCTTCTTCTACGATCTGGCGGACAGCGGGCTCATACGCCTGGCACGCCTTCAGTTCGAGCCTTTTCCGGGTAAAATCATAGTGTCTGTCAACGATGCTGTATCGCGAACTCCAAAGGGTCGCCCCCCCTGCGACATCTTTCAGTTCGAGCAGGATGGAGACTGTTGTGGGCGCATAGATGCTGATGAAGGAGGTCTTCCATTCGAGCAGGCTGCAGTACATGACGGCATCCACGCCCAACAGCTCTCCGACAACCTCCGGTGGGATATCGTATGTGCCACCGCCCGCGTTCCGGCCACGGTGCGCGGTCAACTTCTCGTCTATCACAGAGAGAGGTATTCGCGGATATCCCTTGAAATACAGGGCTTCGAGTATATTTTCCCTCACAAGCTGTGCCGCCCGTGTGTCTTCCGTTCTATTGTCAACAGGGGCCAGGGCAATGAGCCGTATTCCCCTTTCGGTATAATCCGGAATAATGGTATGGGAGATTCCTGAGGCACATCCCGCCATGAGACAGGCGATGAGGCACAGCATAAGTCCTGCCCTTAGTGTATATGTCAATTTTTTACTCCTTTGTCATGTTGAATTCTATGGTGTTCCGGGTAATTTCTGTCACGCAGAGTGAAAAATTTCTGAATTCGTTTAATTGCAACGTGTTGGCAAGCATGAAGGCGTCTCCCCGCATCTCGACATCCATCACTGCCATACCCGATCCCATTCTTCGCAGATGCACGGCATCCACCCCCCCAATATCCTTTTCCAATCTCTCTCTCAGCACCTTAAAATCGCCGTATTTTTCTATCCCCCGCACCACAACCCCAATCACTGCCGACGCGACATACTCCGGCCGCCACTCGTCGGTAAGAATGCCCAGCTCCTCAAGATCACGCCGTATATCCATCACCGACAGAGTGACCCGTACCCTGACTCGGCAGAGACCGTTCTCCGTACTCTCCCGCAGGATCCGGTAATCACGCATGTACTCCTGATACTTCGGATAGATAGCATCCTTGAGAACATCGGCATGTTCTGAAACAATCTCCTCGGAGGCGAGCAACAGAACAACCCGTTCCACGGCCTTTCTCATCGAGTCATCTATCGCTCCGTCCCGTGCCGGCGCCCTGTCGTTGCCGTATACGGCACACGTTCCCTCGGCTTCAATCCCGATGCTATCGGGACTGGCATACACAGAGAGCGGATATGGCACAAAGAGCAACAAGACGGCGGACACAATATAACACAATGATTTTTTCAAAAACATTCCCCTCATCTCACCGGGACTGCACGCTTACTTGCCCGGGTTCTCCTTCAGCCTGTCTATCTCTTCCCGTATAATCTTTTCGGCTATAGAGGGAAACATTTCCCTGGCAATTCTCTCAGCGATCTTTGCGACAACGCCGGCAATCTCGTCATCCAGGGTATCGGCTGGCCGAGCCCCATCGGATTCCTCTTCGATGACATCCACAAGATCGTAAATTTTGTCATCTTCCGTTAACGTCCTCGTATCTTCATCCATACAGCTCCCTCCCGGCTGTTTGATTGCATCTCCTCTTTCATTTCCTGAACGGTTCCGAACCCTTTTCAGAAACCCGGACAGCGGTAAACTACCATACCCACTCGAACACTTCAAGGATTTTGCCTTGGCCCGGCGACCATATAAAAAGGCCGGGAGCCCAAGCTCCCGGCCTTTGATACTGATACCACTCACGAAAAGACACTACGCCGGGGAAACATCCCCCGGAGCTCCTGACTTTTCTCAATAATACTTCTCGAATCCTCTGTTAATCTTCATCATCGTAATAGTGAGGCACCGCTCCCTCCGGAACTTCCGCCTCGATCGAACGGGTAATTCCCTTCGAAAGCAGGGTGGAGATCAGGAAGAGGATAAAGACCGCGATGACAAGAATCAGGATGATCGTTGTCAGCCACGCATGCGCTTCTTTTTCTATCTTCTGCGCAGTCGCCAGCGCCATTTCGTTAAATTTGTCTACATCAAGACCCATACCAACCCATCCGAATCCGGCAGGCTCGGGATAGGTTGTCGAGTAGAACGGTATCGGTGCATAGGCTACAAACTTGGTGTGACCGCCAAATTTATAGACCTTGGCTCCCGAACGGCCCGCAGAGGCGGCCTTCGCAACCTCGGGAAGTGCTGGATCCATAAACTCCAAGGAGAAGAGATTCAGGACCTCCTCACCCTTCTTCGTCATACTCTCCAGCGTTTCTCCCGTAAGATACGGAACGGGGGTTCCGTCCGGGTAGAGACCCGCTATATGATAGTCATCGGGGTGTGATATGACGAGCCCCTTGTTATCGACCATATATGCGTAGTTCCCTGTCGCCGAATCGGCTTCGAACACATAGCCAGCCTCGGTTGGTATAATATTGTCCGTAAATTTAGCAAGTTGCCGCACATCGAGGGCAAGGGTAATCAGCCCTGCAAATCCCCGCTTATCAAACAGGGGGGTTGCCAGACGAACGATACCCTCGAACCGCTTTCCCGCTTTAAAGTCAGCATGGTTCACATACCAGCCGGTGACATGGGAAACGTAGACCTCGCCCTTGTCAAGACCCTTTGTTCTGGCAAAATAATCTTCTGACTTATAGGTCGTATTCCCGGGATTGCTCACATTGACCAGCTTGGACCCCGGTACGATTTCCCCGTCGGCAATCTTGATAACCTCGTTACCCGCTCCGTCGACCAGGGCCATCTCCACGTACATAGGTTCGGAAGACTTGACAATTTTTCCATCTTTTTTAATCCAGAGAGCCTGCTTGTTTTTCAGCACAAACTCTTTGTACGTCTCGGCGGTTGCCGGTAGAATGGTCGCCACCAGTGTGTCTTTCTCACATTCCTGCAGAAAAGAGGCAACATTCTCGGCTACGGCAACAGCGCGCATCATAATCTCTTCCTGCGCCTTCTGATCAAGAACAGCCGCCGCCCCCTTCTTTGATGTGTCCCCTAATTGGAAGATGCCATTGGCTATCAAAAAAGACGTCAGCAATAAGGGGATTACGATAAGCAGAAAAAATACCCTCGATACAGTAAAGAACTGCTTACCCTTTTTAGTTTCTGACATGTTCATCTCCCCCTAACGTTTGTTAATTTTGAAGTTAGTTGCTCAGCGCCGATTAACCCCAAAGAAAACTTGTGTAAGGGTTTGCATAGAGAAGAACAAGCGAAACAACAAGGGCGTAAATGGCGATCGACTCCGCCATAGCCATACCGACCAGCATTGTCATCATGATCTTTCCCTGAACGCCGGGGTTCCTTCCGACCGCGCTACAGGCTCCATTCGCGGCATTACCGATACCGGCGCCGGCGCCGATCGCCCCGAGGCCAATCGCCAGTCCGGACCCCAGCATGGCGCCTACGGCAAAGATAACCTTTATCCAAGATCCCCCCTCTTCCGGAAGGGCCTCAGCTGCAAATACCATCGGCGAAGACACCAACAGGGCCGCCGTTACCATCAACAGAGCTGATAACCATTTTACTGTCCTTCTTAACATTTTCCTTCTCCTTTCCTCTTTGATACTTTGTTTTATCTGTACATACCGTACAAAAGTTTCTCATAGCATGACTATTATTGAAACCGACCGTCTTTCTGCAACAGACATGCCATTTATGACTTCATCCATATCATTCCAGCTAACATAACGGTATTACTGCCCATATAAGAAATTCCTCATCCGGCACCGGGTGGCAGCATGGAAGCCCCTGTTTAACATTTCATTCAACCTGCCCGGCACATTGAACAAAAGGTAGAATAACACAGGGCGGGAAACAGGGGCAACCGACAGTCGAGATCAGCGTTCGAATCTAAGGGTCTCCCTTTATACTCACAAACCCATAAAGTCAATACGCAAGTAAGAGGCGCGAAGATTATCCTGTTTTCCCCGTATCCTCGCCCCCTTTCAATTCTCATGATTTTTATTGAAAATTGGCAGTAAGGTCTGTAGTATCAAAGGCCAAGAGGACTGTGAGGACAACAGACATTCCATCCTTTCGAGAACCTCATTTGAGGAGGAATGCGGAGCCATTGGAATAAAACCGCTGGAACCCTCGGGACACCTACCGTGCACCGACACAGATGGTTTCTCGGTGTTAATTCGATCTGCACCGTTTGTCATGCCACAGGATCTGTTAACAGGCGGGGTTTTTAAGTTCTGCTTACAATTTTTGCCGCGCCACAATGGCCTGTTGAAAATTGAGTCTTACATGGTTATACCGACACGCTTCGATCTCGGTATTAATTCGACCGGCACTTTGTATTGCGCCATGGGGCCTGTTAAAAGTTGGGACCCATTAATTCGACCTGCAGCTTTTATCGCGCCATGGAGCCTGTTAAAAGCTGGGTCTCATTGAATCAAGGGGGACGAACAATGCAGGAGATACTGACCGTGATAACCTACCTGGTTGTCTGGTTGATCTGCAAAGAGGTTGTGAAAATCGAAAGCGGACTGGTTACCCTTATTATTTCTCTGGGTGCAGCCGTGGGCATCTACATACTGTCGGCCGTCAGGTGGCGTGAAAACAAGAAAAAATATGACAGGTAGTCATGGATATACAAGACACCGATAAACACCACGAGCCCTTCCAGAGCAAAGCAAAGATCCCCATCTGGCTGACCACAGCAGCCGTCATTGTACTTATTCTTCTCCTGGCACTTACCGTCAATCAGACCCGTGAAGAGGATATCGTAGAGCAATTCAGCCGTCAGCAACTGGCCATCGCCAGAGGAACGGCAACCGGAATAGAAGATTTCATCTCCAGCGTTGAGAAAAGCATGACTCTTATCTCCAGGCTGCCGTACGTCAAAGGGAGCATGCCGGAAGTGACCGGCCAGGGCATCAAGGTGATCTATAAAGACCTTGGGAAGATGGAATTTATAGAGATGCCCTACGTCAAGGGAAGCATGCCGGAGGCCATCAGTCAGAGCATCAAGGTGATCTACGACGATCTCGAGGGGAAGGTGGAATTTATAGCGCTGGAAGACAAAGACGGGATGGTGACAATCGGATATCCCTCCTCCGCTCTCGAGGGGATTCTCGGAAAAAGTTTCGAATCCTGGTCCCATTTCACGGAGGTACAAAAAACGGGCAAACCGTACATAGGCACCCTCCCTCTGCAAACGATGGGAGAGAATGCTGTACAGGATATAGAGATACAGGATGTATCCCGACCGGTAATCGTCGCCGTTCCCACATACGATTCAGGGAACAGGTTCTCCGGAACAGTGCTGGCTGCCCTTTCGCTTTCCACCATTATCGACCGTTATATTACGTCCAAATGCGAGACCTGCTGCGCCTGGATAATGGACAGCGGGGGCACCATGATTGTTCACCCTGACTCTGCCTGTGTCGGCCACAGCCTGGTAGCCCTGGAACATCCGGCAAGCCGGGGCGCCTCCCTGAGAGACGCCCTGAGGGATGGTCGGGCGGGATATGGTGAATACCGGCTTCCCGGAGAGGGCGGAAAGACTGAAAAGAAGATTATAGCCTATGCCCCGATCGATCTAGCCTCGGGGCATTGGCTTGTCGCGGTCGCAGCGCCCTATAACGAAATAATCCTCCTGGCCCGAAGAGGCTTTACAAACATTATGTTTGGCGCATTAGGGTTTATCATTGCCGTTATTATCGCCAGCGTCTCGATCGCCACTTCCAGTACAAGACGGCTGCGCCTCAAGGAAGAGTTAAAACGGCTCAGGGAACGGGAGGAATGGCAGGAAAAACTCCTCACAGAACACCGGAAAACCGAAGGGGTGATCGAAGGATCACCGATTCCCACCTTTGTTCTGGACACGGAACACCGCGTCACCCTCTGGAATAAGGCATGTTCCGAACTGACAGGTTTTGACGCCAGCGACATGATCGGCACAGATCAGCATCCTGTCCCTTTTTATAAGAGTAAACGGCCTACAATCGCCGATATAATCGTCGACTCCGATATGGGAAATCTCAGGAAATACTATGAAACCAAGAATGTGCGGGAATCGGCAACGGTGAAGGGGGCCTACGAGGCCACTGATTTTTTCAGTGACCTTGGAGGCAAGGAACGACATCTGTACTTTCTGGCCGCCCCGATATACGATGAACGTGGGAAAATCATCGCGGCCATTGAGACCATGCAGGATGTGACGCAGCAGAGAGAAATGGACATCAGGCTGGAGGAATATGCCGAGACACTCCAGAGCGAATTGGTCGAAAACATCAACCTTCGCAGGGAAGTCGAAAGGCTGTATAACTATCTTCAGTCCATCATCGACAGCCTGCCGGACAAGATATTCGATCTGTCCAAGGACGGAATCATCAATTATGTGAGTCGTGATGTGAAGAAAGACGGAGGGATCATTTCTGAGAAGTTCGGGGGAAAGCACTTCTCGGATTTTGTTGACGAGGAAAACAGGCAGTTTGTCTTGGACATATGGGAGTACGCGAAAAGGGGAATATTCACCCCCTACGAAATGACGGTAACCGCAAAGGACGGTTCGAGGAGAAACCTGCTGATAACACCCCGGCCGGTAAAGGGGACCGATCGGTATATCCTCGTTCAGAGGGATATCACCCAGTTCAAGGCCCTAGAGAAAAAATTCTACGAGAGCCAACAGCTTGCCGCCATCGGGCAGCTATCAGCCGGCATCGCCCACGAGGTCAGAAATCCCCTTTCCTCGATAAAGATGAGTCTCCAGATCCTCGAAAAACGGCTGAGGCCGGAGGGAAACGATTTGAAGCGGTTTGAGATTGCCCGGAGGGAGGTCGAACACCTTGAGACACTCGTCAATGATATACTCATTTACGCGAAGCCCTCCGATCCCGCCAAGAAACCCTCGGGCATAAAAGAGATTATCGACCATGCACTCGCAATGGCAGAAAAATCCGTGGCGGACAAACATATCCGAATAGAAAAGACCTTTGCGAAAGGCCTGCCCCCTTTGAATGCCGATCCGGCGATGCTGGAACAGGCCTTTCTTAACATCTATCAGAATGCCATCGACTCGATGGAAAGTGGCGGCAAGCTGGCAATATCCGCCAGGCAGGATGGAAAACGGGTGCTTGTTGAAATCAAGGACGACGGATGCGGGATCTCCAAGGAGGACATGCCCTATATCTTCAACCCGTTTTTCACTAAAAAGAGTTACGGCACCGGGCTTGGACTGGCACAGATCAAGAAAATCATAGACCTGCATCAGGGAACAATAGAGATCTTGAGCCAAAAGGGAAAGGGAACCGGCGTTGTCGTAACCCTTCCGGCACAGACAGAAAAGCAAGGCCCCGAACCGGCGATGCAATCCCAGGATTCCCCGATAAACCCTTGATGGTATCCATCGGGACCCTGATCTGAACTTCCAACAGAGGGGGGAAACACACTATGTCGAAGATCCTCGTTATTGATGACGACACGTCCATCTGCGAAAGCCTGGAGCTCTACCTGGCGGAAGAGGGGTACAAGGTACACACCGCCTCCACCGGAACGGAAGGTCTCAACAAATTTGTACAGATACTGCCGGACGTGGTGATCCTCGATATCCGCCTCCCCGACATAGACGGGTTCACCGTCCTCGAGGATCTCCGGGAAGAGGACGAGAAGGTAAAGGTCATCATGATCACCGCCCATCATGACATGGAGACAACCATCAACGCGATGAAGGGGGGCGCTTTCGACTATATCCACAAACCCATCAACGTCGACGAACTGGATATCGCCATCCGAAAGGCGCTGGGCTCCATAGAAATGGAAAAGAAGATCAACGGCCTTCTCATGGAACACCCCCGTGATTTTAAAGTGGGAGACATCATCGGCACAGGAAACAAGATGAAGGAGGTATTCAAGACCATCGGCGTTGTCTCTCAGAATAGAACAACCGTACTGATACAGGGCGAGAGCGGGACGGGGAAGGAGCTGATCGCCAAGTGCATTCACTACAACACGTCACGGGACGAACCTTATATAGCGGTCAACTGTTCCGCCATTGTGGAGACTCTCCTGGAATCGGAACTGTTTGGGCACGAGAAGGGTTCATTCACGGGTGCAATTGCCAGAAAGCAGGGAAAATTTGAGCTCGCCCGCTACGGCACGGTGTTCCTGGACGAAATAAGCGAGATGTCCATCAACCTCCAGGCCAAGCTTCTCCGAGTACTTCAGGAGATGGAATTTGAACGGGTCGGCGGGAAAGACAGGGTCAGGGTAAACGCCCGAATCATAGCCGCAACCAACAAGGACCTCAAAAAAATGGTCAAGGAGGGGACATTCAGAGACGATCTCTTCTACCGCCTCAACATCGTATCCATCAACATACCCCCGCTGCGCGAGAGACGGGAGGACATGGCGCCCCTCGTTGAGTACCTGCTCGACAAGACAAACAGGGAACTCCACAAGCAGATCGCCGGTATCTCCGACGAGATGATGGAGATTTTTCTCAGGTACAGCTGGCCGGGGAATATCAGGGAACTGGAAAACCTGCTGGTCCGGGCCGTTGTTGTCTCGAAGGGACAGGTCCTCGGGAGGGAAGACTTCCCTGATCTGATGGAAGAAGGGGATAACAAGAAGACGGGCAGGGAAGTGGGCGGGGATGAACCGGGAAGGATACAGACCCTCGATGATATAGAAGAGATGCACATACGAAAGGTCATCAGGGAAACCGACAAAAACAAGGGGGAAATCTGCGAAATTTTGGGAATATCACGCCCCACTTTCGAACGGAAACTGGAAAAATACGGCATCACCTTCGAAAAAGAGTGAGGAGATCATCCCTTCAGCAGTATGAACGATACCGAATCGTTTATCAAAAAAAGGCCCTGACACGCGTGTCAGGGCCTTTCATTTACTACACTCTTATCTTTGCTAGTGTGACTCTTCCATCGCCAGCTGTATATAGATCATCGACAGCATGACAAAGACCAGGGTCTGAATGATGGACGTAAAGATCATCAGGACAAAGATCGGGAGCGGTACGAGGAAAGGAACCAGCAACAGGACAATTGCCAGGACAAGATCCTCGCCCATGATATTACCGAAGAGACGCACGGAAAGAGAAATCGGGCGCGCCAGGTGACTGACAAGCTCAATGGGCAACATAATGGGGGTCATCCACCAGACAGGTCCCATGAACTGTTTTATATACTTGAAGCCGTGCAACCAGATCCCCACGATATGTGTCAGGACAAATACCACAAGGGCCATCGAAACGGTGGTATTGAGGTTGGCTGTCGGTGATTCAAATCCGGGGATAAGGCCCAACAAGTTGGCGGTCAGGATAAAGATGGCAATGGTCGCAATCAGGGGAAAGAACTTCAGACCGGTAGGCCCCATGGCATCGAGCATCAGATCTCTGATGCCCCCCAAGACCACTTCGAACACGTGCTGCAGCTTTCCGGGATATAGATTGAGCTTCCGCGTCGCGAGGAAAGAAAGCAGGGCCAGAAGCAGGATGATAAACCACGTATACGTAACATGAGCCGGGAATGGAATCTTCTCAAGCAATAAAAAGGGATGCATTTTTCTTTCTGAACCTCCTCAATGGGTTTTTCACATTCGCGCCTATAACCATCACTATGACGTTTATCACAACCACTGAAAGTCCGAGGACAAGCCCGAAGATATCAACCGGCGCCTTGGTTATGACAACAAAGAGCACAACCCCTGTAACGATAAACCGAATATAGTATTTCACCATCATAAAGGGCTTCGCCTTCTCGGCGTGCCGCGACAAGGCACCCTTCAGGTCCCTGGAGAGCCAGTAAAAATTTACGATACTGACAAGGCCTCCCGCGAGCACCCCCAAGGCAAATCTACCCGACAGGAACAGGAGGCTGAGGGCAAGGATTACACCGAGCACCACCCAGTTTCCTATCTCAATGTTTCTCTGCAGGATGGTTTTCCCTATGCCGACCACCAGTTCTGTCCTTTTGCGACCCCGCGTCTTCATCGGGAAAGGTGCTCTTGATGAAGAGATAAAAATTCCTGAAACCCGCGGCAACGCCTACCACCAGAAGCAGGGGGGTAAAGATGTTATTCGTCCCCAGCTTTTTGTCAAGGTACACGCCGAGCATCAAGCAGCCAAAGATCGCAATAACCATGGCGAGACCGAGGCTCGCAGCATATCCCATCTGGAACAGCACCTTTTTTTTGTTGGCCTCACCCATCGCCGGACCGCCTATAGCATACTGGTTGTGGGAAGTCAATAGGTCAAAGCACACCCTACAGCCCAAACCGCGCATCGACCTTGAATCTTCGTTTGACCGGCATACTGATAATATCGATGATACCGGTCTCTTCCGAAATATCGGAGAGCGAACCGTTTATTTCCTCTCCGGTGGACTCTATGAACGTAAACCAGACGTTATACGCATGATCCCTCAGATAATTGTGCGTGACACCTCTGTGCGAATTGACAACCTCCACAAATTTTTCCAGTCGGCCGACAGGCACCTTTGCGGCGCAGAGCGTACTCGCAAAACCAAGGCCGGCGGCATCAAATACAGCGCCGATCCTGCGGATAATACCCGCTTCCTTGAGCTCCCCGACTCGCTCCAGAAGGGCACCTTCATCCATCCCCACTCGGGCGGCCAGGAGTCTGAACGGCTCGGCAGCAAGGGGAAATTCGCGTTGCAGTATATTGAGAATCCTTCTGTCTACCTCATCCATCCGCGGGACCCTTTGAATTCCGCACACGCCGATTCCGGTTGGCACTCTTTCATAACCCGTCACCGGCGTGTTGATCATGGAGTTATTCCACGGTGATTATATCCTTGTTTGCCTCGTATGTCTTCAGGCCGATTCCCTTCACCTTCATAATGTCTTCCGCTTTTGCAAAGGGGCCGTTCGTTTCCCTGCATTGTACTATCCTCTCAGCATACCGTGGACCTATCCTTTTCAGGGTGCACAACTGTTCAATCGACGCGGTATTGATATTGACCTTTTCCCCCTCTTCAGCCAGGGTTATCGGAACCACCGACACAACGAACAACGCGGCAACACATAACATAGCGATCTTTTTATATTTTCTCATATCACCACCTCCTCAAGGCCGGCGGCGGGTTATAAAAAGAGCGATTTCACACCTACCATCTCTACTCCTTTCCAAAACATTCTTCAAGAAGAATAGGAAGGCGTCTGCATTATTTCGGACGGTAAGGAGGGAGAGCCCGGGACCGTTTCGAATCCCTTCCTGTCGACGCATCTGCCAGCCAGTTCATGGCCAACAGCCTACCGGTAAAATGGCTACAGTTCCTGCGGGGTATATTCCTCCACCATTTCATGGAGCTTTTTCTTGATGGCGGTGGGATCGTAGGTATCCGCAACAACAAGGAGCTCGTCGATCTGTATATTCAGAGCCTCGCAGTTATACTCTTCCCCTTGGAGAACGAGAATCTTGTCGTGATTCGTGGGGACAATCCCCTCTCCTTCGGTAATCAGTTCTTCATACAGTTTTTCACCGGGGCGAAGGCCGGTAAACTGTATGGGAATGTCACGCTCCGGCTCAAGCCCGTTGAGGCGGATCAGATCCCGGGCCAGGTCGGCAATCCGTACCGGTTCGCCCATATCCAATATAAATATCTCTTTCCCGCTGCCCATGGCGCCGGCCTGCAGTATCAACTGCGCGGCCTCCGGGATGCTCATGAAATACCGCCTCACATCGGGGTGCGTAACGGTCAGAGGACTGCCGCGGGAGATCTGTTCCTGGAACAGCGGGATGACCGACCCGGAACTGCCGATGACGTTCCCGAACCGTACGGCCATAAACCGCCGTTCGGGATCATCGTTCACGCATATCGTCAGCATCTCGGCCACCCGTTTCGTCGCGCCCATCACATTGGTCGGCCGCACCGCCTTATCCGTTGAAACAAGGACAAACCGTTTGACCCCGGTTTCCAGAGATATATCTACCATATTCTGCGTCCCGAGGATGTTGTTATATGCCGCCTCCCACGGGTTCAGTTCCTGCATCGGAACATGCTTGTACGCCGCCGCATGCAGGACCACGTCTGGACCGAATTCGCGGAATGTCTGCCTTACCGCTTCCTTCTTCTTAATATCGGCAAGAAATACCGATACCGGGATGGTACTGAAGCGCTGCCTGAATTCTATCTCCAGCCGGAACAGGTTGTACTCGCTGAAATCCACAAGCGCCACGGCCTCCGGATCAAAACGGCCTACCTGTCTCACCAGCTCAGCCCCTATGGATCCCCCGGCCCCTGTCACCAGGACGCGCCTGCCTCCCAGATACTTTTTTATTCCCTCTTCATCCAGATGTATCTCTCCCCTGTTTAAAATATCTTCCAGGGTGACATCTCGCACCGTCTTGATCGAGACCCTTCCTTCGACGAGCTCCCAGATCCCGGGTATCGTTCGCACCCGTTTCCCTGTTTTTTCACACAGCTCGACGATTCTCCGAATCGCTTCACCCTTCACCGACGGGATGGCGATCAGGATCTCGTCAAAGGCCACCGGGATCCGGCCGACCTCCTCCACCGCCCCGAGAACGGGGACACCATGAATTGCCTTTCCCTGCTTGTTCCGGTCATCGTCGAGCAAACCGACGGGTCTGAACCTACTCCACGATGTTTCATTGATCTCCCTGAGTACCTTTTCAGCCGCATTGCCGGCCCCGATAATCAGCAGTTTCTTGACTGGCAAATTACTGGGGGGAAGCGCTCGTCTCCAGAAAGATATAGAGGGGCGTCCCAAGAGAATCCTTATGATCAAACGGATCCCGCCTGTAAGCATGAAGGTGAGTCCCCAGTCGATAAGATAAACGGAGCGGGAAAATCCCTGAAACTGATACTGGTAAAGGATAAAAAGGACAATTGTAACTGAAGAGAAGCTGACGGCTATGAAAATATTCTTTAAATCAGCGATACTGGTGTATCGCCACATCCCGCGATACAGCCCGAACCCAAAGAAGCAGACCAGCTTGAACGGAATCAGATATGAAAGGGCATGCCGTATTTTTGCCCAGTCGGACGGAGAGATGTTTCCCTCAAAGCGCAGCCAGTGTGCCAGCAGATAAGCCGCCGCTACAAGCGCCGCATCTATGAGCAGCATCAGATAAAAGTTTTTGTTCCGTATAACCGCTTTCATAAACGCCCTCAATGGTACAAGCGAAGCACCGCTGCCTTATGTTTGCCCCGAAAGCCGTGCCCAGCCCAACCCCAGATATTCATACAAGGCCCTCTCTATCTTGCGAAGATTGGTGGTACTGGGGAAAAATGCCCCCGGGACAAGGCCTTGACTTTCTTTGATCCAATAATCTGTGGGAGCCGGGATCGGGTTCATGCCCCGTTTCCGGAAAAGGGCCATCGACCGGGGCATATGCGAGGCAGAGGTTACCAGAATAAGTTTCTCATCTCCAACTATTTCGTGAATAAATCGGGCCTGGTCCCCGGTATCTCTGGAAAGCTCCTCAACGATAATCTCATTCTCACCTATTCCCATAATTTCAGCAACACCCGCCATCACCCGTGCTTCAGGTACCGGATCAAAGACAGCACCACCCGACAAAAGAAGGCGGCTTTCCGGTAAAAGCTTATGAATACGTGCCCCCTCAACGAAACGGCTGAGGGATGCTTCGGAGAGTTGTGATGTAACAGGAAGTTTGGAGTCCGACCGGTGACCACCGCCGAGTACGACCACCCATTGAATATCAGAGCATTGGGTAACATCGACAAGGGGAGGATATTTATACTCCAGAGATCTCAGAAAGATATCGGGGAGGGGGGGATAACTGCATAGCATCAACAAAACAATGCCCAAGCAAACCAGCACCTTTCCTGCCTTTTGCCTGCGGGTAAACCAGAGAAGGAACAGACCGATAAACAGAAGCTCAAAACAAAGTGACAGGGGAAAAAAGAAAGGCGCCATTATCTTTTTTAATAAAAATGTATCCATCGCGCAAAGTTTTTGAAGTGTTCCTATTTAATTTCACACTCAACTGTCACCGGAATCGACAACTCAAAATTGCATCAATCACCCGATCTAGGTCATTATCCGTCATCGCCGTCCCCGAGGGCAAACACAATCCTCGATTAAACAAATCCTCTGCCACTTCTCCACCAACAACTCGCATATTGTAATTGTTCCCCAGCCCATTTATCTTTGAGCCTTTGTTTGCCCCATAGTTTTGGGAGGTGGTACTGGGGCGCCTTTGTGTGAGGTTCTGAATTTGCGTAACCCGTGGATTGAACACCGGCTGCATATGCATCGACTTCCACACAGGCCGAGCTTCTATGTTTTCCGCCTCCAAGGCAATCCGCACCATTTCTCTGTCAGCTCCGAATTCCTCCGGCGTAATCAAAAGCACCGTTAGCCATCGATTGGCTCTCGACCACTCAGGCTCAGGCATAAATTCGATTCCCGGCAAATTTCCCAAAGCCTTCCTGTAATAATCAAATATTTCTCTTTTCCTTTTTACCCGTTCATCAAGAACCTTGAGCTGCCCTCGCCCAATGGCCGCCAAGATATTGCTCATTCGATAATTGTACCCAATCTGTGTATGTTCATAATGTGGTAATGGTTCCCGGGCCTGTTGCGAAAGATTGCGGGCATAATCAATAAGCTCCTTATCATCTGAAGCCAGCATGCCGCCGTTAGAGGTTGTAATAATCTTATTTCCGTTAAACGAAAAAACCGCCGCTTTCGCACCCACACCAGCGTGGTGCACAATTTTGAATTTTGAGTCATTAATTTTTAATGGATTAATGTGTCCTTGCTCTTTTAATGTAGATTTCGCCATTCCTCCTTTGGAATTGGCACTGTAGTAAACAGCGCCTAAAGCTTCAGCCGCATCAGCCACTACCGGAATATCATATTCCCCACAAATCTCCAAAATTCTCCCATAATCAAAACACTGTCCATAAAGATCAGTAGGTACCACCACCTTAGGCAAAGACCCTCGCTCTTGGCAAGCTTCCAGTTCTTCCACCAACAGCTCTGGATCCATGTTCCATGAAGTTCGATCACAATCCACAAACGTAAGCTTTGCACCCTGAAAAACCGCGGGCGTCACACTTCCAATAAAGGTCAACGTGGATGCGATCACCTCATCTCCCGGCCCCACCCCCAAAAGTCGCATGGCTAGATGCATAGCTGCCGTCCCACTGGAAACCGCTACCACATAAGGAATCCCCACATATTCAGCAAACTCCCGCTCGAATAAATCCACCTGAGGTCCAACCGGAGCAATATA
>Ga0272442_10004880_pt1 | contig 18133 bp, 17 predicted proteins | sample SSMForm2O_FD_200262 | JGI IMG/M metagenome (GOLD analysis project Ga0272442, IMG submission 200262) | Marine sediment archaeal communities from Little Sippewissett salt marsh, Falmouth, MA, United States - SSM-Form-2O | ecosystem: Environmental > Aquatic > Marine > Wetlands > Sediment ... | reverse complement strand
GCCGGGGTGAAGCGCTCCTCTATGCGCATGTCGGGCTGTTTCTCCTTCATTTCACCGCCCGGTAGAGCTCGGCCGGGTCGCGGTAGAATCCCAGGCGGCGGACCCGCTCCAGCTTTTCGGTCAGCTTCCAGTTCCACTGCGCGTTTACCCCGGCTTCAGTTGCCAGGCGCACCAGCCGGCTGTTCAGCTCGCCGACCTCGGTCTTCCGGCCCCGCAGCAGGGACTGCAAAAGCGGGTTGTAGGCCCGGTCGGGCAGGCGCCGCGCCGCCGCCAATTCCCTGGGCCGCCGCTGAATCCGGCGCAGCAGCTCCCGGGGATCCTGATAGGGTAATTTCGCCAGGCTTTCACCCCTGCGCCGGAAAGTTTCCAGCCCCTCTTCGAGCAGCCGGCAGGCCAGCTCCCGTCCCTCCGGATAGGAGAGGAAATGCGCGCCCGTGCTGTGACAGAGAGCGGCGGGCAGAAAAAGGAGCTGCCAGAGGAAGAAGGAATCGGCGTAGGGCTTCAGGTCCTGGACCGTTAGGGTTTCGATCCCCAGGGCCTTGAAGGTGAGCAGGCGCCCGACCTCTTTATCCCCATCATGGATCAGAACCGCCCGTGGTGAGGCCATTTCCACATCGCCGGGCTGGAACAAAACGGCGCTCATCACCGTCAGGCAGCCGCATACGGCCGCACCGGCAGCCCCCTCCAGGGACCGGCGGGGACTCTCCTCACAGTTGCAGCAGATGACGCCTGTCCGGGGCCAAGCCGGCAGGTCGCCAAGGGAATCGCGAACCAGCTTTTTCAGATGATGCCGCTTCAGGGCGATCAGCAGGTAATCCACGGCGTCCCGCCTGTTCTGCCCCGCCCCTGAGCGAACAGCCGGCCGCAGCCCTTCGACGCGCAGCCTCTGTCCGGGTAGTCGCAGGCGTAAAACGTCTTCCGGCACCCCCGGTTCGTGGGGGCAAAAATGCACCCGACTGCCCTGATGGGCTAAAAGCCCGCCCAGGAGCGTGCCGACCGCTCCGGCGCCCAATACAGCGATGTCCATAGATAGTGCATATTATGGCAGTGAAGCGCCGATAATTTCAATCCAAAAAATGTTTGGTTATTGACAGAATTTATTAACTGTGATACCTATTGAGGACCAAATACGGATCAATAGAGGCGCGGTAGCCATCAGTAGCTTCCGGAGGGAGCAGGATACCGATGATGGGCAAGTGAAAGGGATCTACCGCCGAAGTCGGCTGCTTTCCTGCAAGCAGCGGATTGGTCGCTGGGGCTAAATCCCCAGGGCTGTCACCTTATGGTGGGGCGCTATTGATCTCCTTCCAACGGAAGCAGATCATATCCGAACTCCCCCATAGTAGTAGATCCATGGCAACAACCATGCAGGAGGCATACTATGGAAAAGATTCCCGTTGCCGTACTCGGCGCAACCGGAACCGTCGGGCAGAAATTCGTACTGCTGCTCGAAAACCACCCCTATTTCGAAATTCAAGAAGTTGTAGCTTCTCCCAAATCCGCAGGCAAGCGCTATGACGAAGCCTGCAGATGGAAACAAAACAGAGCCATTCCGGCTGCCGTGGGCAGCCTGACCGTAAAAAGCACAGATCAGGACCTGAGCAGCCCCCTGCTTTTCTCGGGCCTCGATTCTTCCGTGGCCGGAGCCCTGGAGGAACGTTACGCCCGGCGGGGTCATTTCGTGATCAGCAATTCCGCGAATCACCGCATGGACCCGGATGTGCCGCTGATTATTCCGGAGATAAACCACGATCACCTGGAAATCATCCAAACCCAGCCCTATGAAGGCGCGATCGTAACCAATTCAAACTGTTCGACCATGTTCATGGCCATGGCCCTGGCGCCCCTGGACCGTGAATTCGGCGTGGAAGCGGTGCAGGTCACCACCATGCAGGCCATTACGGGCGCGGGTTATCCCGGCGTTCCCTCCATGGATATCCTGAACAATGTCGTCCCCTATATCGGGGGTGAAGAAGAGAAGATGGAAATCGAAACCCAGAAGATCCTGGGTAAATTTTCAAGTGACCGCATCATTCCGGCCGACATCAACATCAGCGCCCAGTGCAACCGGGTCCCGGTGTTCGACGGACATCTGGAAACCCTTTCCATCCGGCTGCGCAACAAGGCTCCCCTGGAGGACGTGGTCAGGATCTTAAGGGATTTCCGCGGTCTGCCCCAGGAAATTGGGCTGCCGTCTGCACCGGCCTCTCCCCTGGTGGTGTTCGAGGATCAGACCCGGCCCCAGCCGGCCAGGGATGTCTGGCTGAACAGGGGTATGTCCACCCTGATCGGCAGGGTACGGGAATGCTCCATCTTCGACATCAAGATGGTCGTCATGGGTCACAACACGATCCGGGGAGCCGCAGGAGCGGCGGTTCTGAACGCCGAAACAGTGTTGAAAAAAGGCTATTTATGTGATACTTCTGGAATACTGTCTCGCTGGGAGGAACAGCTGATCTCCAGGTAGCTCCCGGACACCGGGAGAAAGAGCGGACAGAGAGGGGCAGCAGAGCGGGCACACGTATGGGAACGGAAATCGAATTCATCAAGATGCAGAGCTGCGGCTGCGATTACGTGCTGCTCGATGCCATCAAAAAGGCCTGCCCCCCTGCCCCCTGCCTCCCCGACCTGGCATCATCGATCACCAGCAGGCGGTTCGGTGTCGGCTCCGTGGGTTTCGCCGTAATCGACGGCGTGCTGCCGGAGGGATTCAGCATCAAGCTTTTCCGGCCGGACGGAACTGAAGCTCCCTCCAGCCCCCTGGCACTGCGCTGCGTTTCCAGATACGCCTTTGATTCCGGCCTGGTCAAGGAAGACAGTTTCATCGTCCAAAACGGAACCTTAAGGCAGGGCGTCGAGGTCATCGACGGCCGGAACATCAGCATCACTTCGGGCTCACCCTACAGCTGGGACGGGCGGGAGGTGCTGAAAGAGAATCCAAAACGCAGCTTCAGCCGCACTCTTTGCCTGAAAGAAAAAACCTATACTTTCACTCCGGTGCTGCTGGAGAGACCCTATGCGGTCTTCTATTCTTCCCCCTACGACCTGGGCTTCGAGGAATTCGGGCGCGTCATTCGGGGACATGAGGAGTTCCCTGAACAAACCGGCTATATCAGGGCGACGGTCCTGAGCAGGGAGTCCATGAACATCCGGGCCTGGGAACCCGGTGGCCTGGAAAGCCTGACCGCCGAAGGCGGAGCCAACGCCGCGGTGGTGGCTTCGGTGCTCAACGGGCTCTCCGACAGGGAAGTTCTGGTTCACCTGGAGGGGGGAAACCTTTTCGTCGAATGGTGCGAAGAGGACAACCTGCTGTACACAACCGGTCCGGCGGAATATGTGTTCACGGGAACTTACTACTATGAAGAGGAAGAAGATGAATAGATATGCTTCACGTCGGCTGAAGGCCATCGGTTCCTATGCCTTCGCGGAGGTGGAAAAGAAGGTCGACGAGCTCAAAGCCAGGGGAATCGTACCCATCGATTTCGGTGTCGGGGATCCCACTTCTCCGACCCCGGAGATCATCCGGCGGGCCACCGGGAAGGGGATCGAGAAACGCAAATCCAGCGGCTACCCCAGCTATGTGGGCATGCCGGCCTTCCGCACCGCCGTGGCGGACTGGGTTCTCCGCAGGTTCGATCTCGACCTGAGCCCGGAAACGGAGATCTCCTCGACTATCGGCTCGAAGGAGGCGGTCTTTAATTTCGCCGAAGCTGTGGTGAACCCGGGGGATATCGTGCTCTGCCCCAACCCGGGCTATCCCCCCTACAGCAGGGGTGCACTGTTCGCCGAGGGGGTTCCCTACTACATGCCGGTCAAAGCGGACAATAATTTCCTCATCGACTTCTCCGCCATTCCCGCGGATATCGCCCGCCGGGCCAAGCTGCTCTGGCTCAACTATCCCAATTCTCCTACGGGCGCCGTCGCCGATGAAAGCTTCTACCGGGAGGCAATCCGCTTCGCCAGGGAATATGACATGGTCATTGCCTCCGACGAAGCCTATTCGGAGATCTACTTCACCGATCGGGCGCCGGGCTCAATCCTCAATGTAACCAGGGAGGGGGTGCTGGTCTTTCAATCCCTCTCCAAGCGCTCGGCCATGACGGGCTATCGCATCGGCTGGGTCATGGGCGATCCGGAGCTGGTGGCCGTATTCAGGAAGGTCAAGACGAATATCGATTCGGGCACACCCACCTTCATTCAGGACAGCGCGATCGCCGCCCTGAGTGACGAGGAGCATGTGGCACGCTTCCGCGACGAGTACCGCGCAAAGCGGGACATCCTGAGCTCGGCCCTGGTGAAGGCCGGGCTTGCGGACTGCACACCCGCATCCACCATCTACATCTGGCAAAAGGTTCCCCAGGGCATGAGCTCTCTGGATTTCGCCACTTTGCTCCTGGAGGAACAGACGGCCATCGTCACCACCCCGGGATCATGGATATCCACCGGCGGCAACGACGGGGAGAATCCCGGCGAAGGATACGTGCGTTTCGCGCTGGTTCCCTCCCTAAAGGATACCCGGGAAGCGGCCAGTCGGATCGCCCGGCTGCGTTTTTTTTAAAAGCAGACGGGGTATGGACAACCTGCTCGAACGCTTTGAGCGCATGCTGCGCTTGTTCCTCTCCCCGGGGGAGGAACGGCCCGCCGGTTCGGGACAGGATCCCGATTTCCTGCAAGCCTGGCGGGAACTGGACGAATACCTCGCCGGCGGCGCCGGACCCCCTCCCCGGCGGGAGCAAAGCCGTCCCGGCGGAGGAACGCAGCGGCGCGACCGGGCGCCGGCCGGCGAAGCCCTGCGCCGGGATTACGCCAACCTGGAGGTCGCCTTCGGCGCTCCGCTTTCAGAGGTGACCCGGGCTTATAAAAAACTGCTCAAACGCTATCACCCGGATAAGTTTGCCGCCGATCCCGAGAAGCAGCAGGTGGCAACGGAAATCACCCTGAAAATCAATAGCTCCTACCAAAATATCAGGAATACCCTGCAGGCAAAGCCTTGAGCCGGCCCCGACGCCGGCCGAAATTTAAGGGGTAATCGGCTATTTTCTATTAACAGCCAGACCGAAAAGGTGCTATAGTTATACATATATGATGACCCTGACCGCTGTGCTGGCAGCCCTTGCTGCATTTATCATCAATATCACCCTGACTCCCTTTATCATCCGTCTGGCTCATCGCTACAAGTGGTATGATCTTCCGGACAGGCGGAAAATACACACCGGTCTCATTCCCCGCCTGGGCGGGCCGGGAATCTTCGTCTCCCTGCTGATCGCCTGCCTGGCGGCCCCAGCCTTGAGCTTTATTGTCAGCGGCCGTTCCTCTGGTGTGAACCTGCCCCTGAGCCTGCTGGCTCCGTTCATCGGCATCCTGATTATTCACCTGGTAGGGCTGATCGACGATTTCAAGAACCTGCGGGCCCTGCTGAAATTCGCCCTCCAACTCGCCGCGGCGGCGGTGGTCACTTCCGGCGGCTACCTCATCCGCTCCCTGACCATTCCCTATCTCGGCTCCACGTCCCTGGGATTTCTCGCTTACCCGGTCACTATTCTCTGGATCGTCTCCATCAGCAATGCCGTGAACCTGATCGACGGCATGGACGGGCTTGCGGGCGGCATCGCCGCCTTCGCGGCCCTGGCCATGGGTGTGATCGCCCTTATTCAGGGGCAGGCGGTGCCGGCGCTGTTCGCTCTGTCTTTGTTCGGGGCAACGGCGGGATTTCTCTGCTTTAATTTGCCCCCGGCCAAGATCTTCATGGGGGATTCGGGAAGCTATCTATTGGGATTCTGCCTGGCGGTGCTGCCCCTGATGGGCATCTCCAAGGTCGCCGCCTTCGGCACTTTGATTCTGCCCATAACCCTGCTCACCGTTCCGATCGTCGACACCGCCAGCGCCATTTTCCGCCGCCTGCGCCAGGGCCGCTCCATCGCCTCGCCCGACAAGGAGCACATACACCATAAGCTGTTGCAGCTCGGCCTGAACGAGAAGCAGATCCTGGCGGTGATCTACGGCTTTTCGGTGTACCTGAGCGTGGTGGCCATTACCTCGGTCATACTGCCCAAGGAAACCAATGTCTATCTGATTCTGGTTGTCTGGGTGGGCAGCCTGCTGGCTTACGGTGTCGTAACCTCGGTGGGTTCGAAGCAGAAGCAGAGCACCGCCTCCCGTGAGCTGCCCGCCGACGAGCGGGAGAAGCGCAGGAAACGATCCTAATCCACGGCCTCCAATTCGGGAATTTCTTCCAGTTCTGCGATCTCTTCCTCGGGCTCCGCGCCGTCTGCGGATAAGGTGTCGGGCGGGATTTCCTCCGGCTGCGCAGGCGCCGGCTGCTCAGCTGTGGGAAGCTCCCTGACAGGCAGGGTTTCTTCGGCAAGCACAATCTCCTCGGCAGCCGGAAGCTCCTCGACCGTCGCAGGCTCTTCGGCAGGCTCGAGCTCTTCGACAGCCGGCGTTTCCTCGACAGCCGGAAGCTCCTCCACAGGCGCGAGCTCTTCGACAGCCGGCGTTTCCTCGGCAGCCGGAAGCTCCTCGACCGTCGCAGGCTCTTCGGCAGGCACGAGCTCTTCGACAGCCGGGCCGGCCGCCGCAACCTCAGGCGGAGCCTGTTCAGAAACTGGCGCCTCCGTTGCAGCCGCACCCGCACGGTTCAGGAAATTGCGGCTGCTCTCCCGGACAAGCCGGCAGCCACTGTCCAGCTCCGCCGTCGCTGCGGCGGCTTCCCTGCCGGAATGTTCCAGGTTTTCCAGGGAGTGCACCAGCAGCGCGACCCCCTCCCCGGCCCGCCCGGAGGCGCGGGCAGCTTCTTCACTGGAGTTTTCGATCTCCGAGACATCCTTCAATATCGAGGCAACGCTCTGATCCGTATTCGCAGACTGCCTGGCGATTCTCTCTACCGCCTGTTTGATGGCCGCCACCAGATCAGCTATCTCCTCCGCCGCCCGCGAGCTTCTGTCTGCCAGCTTCTGCACTTCCTGCGCTACCACGTGAAAACCCTTGCCCAGCTCACCTGCCCGGGCGGCTTCGATGGAAGCATTCAGGGACAGCAGCTCCGTCTGATCCGCGATGTCTGCTATCAGCCGGGTGATCTCCGCAATACGGGCGGTCTGCTCCTCCAGATGCCGGATTTCCTCACCCGTGGTTTTCATGGCCTGCACACAGCTCTCGATGGCCCGGGCGCTGCTGCGGGCAGCTTCTGACCCGCTTGCCGCCTGCTTAACCGCATCCTCCACAGCCGTGCGCACCCCCATCGTCCGGCTCTGCGCTTCTGTGAGGAGCTTACTCTGCTTTCGGGCGATATCCTGCAGGGTCTCGGCCCGGTTTTCCATGCCGCCCAGTCTCTGCTCGCTGTCCTGCGCCTCAGTCCGCAGGTCGGCGAGCAAACCCTCAAGGCTTCCTGCTTCACGCAGCCGCGTCAGTAGCAGCCTGCCGGCGGGCCAGTCTTCAACGCCGGCGGGCTCGTCTTGCTTATCCCCGCCTGCGGCCGATGCCGCGCTCAGAAGCGCCTGGAATCCGCCCGCCAGAGCGGGGAGGAAGCTGAACAGGTAATAGGCGGCCAGTATGATGCCCGGGAGCCCGAAAACCGCGAAAGCGAGGATCAGCAGCTTCCGGAGGCGCTCAAAGGCAGCAACGGTCCGGGCGTGAAATCCGCTCACTTTTCCGAGCATCTCCCGGACTGCGCTCTGGTACAGTCCGACCCTCTCGGGCGCACTTGCCAGAACGATAAAGGCTTCCTGCAGGACCGCGCCTGAATCCTCCAGCAGCAGGCTGAGCTCGGTACGCAGCGACTCTCCCGCAGGAAAGGAACCGCGTGCTTTCAGGCTTTCCATGAGGGCCACCAGCTCGGCGTGCCCTTCGCTTAAGTCGGCGGTGAGGGCCGGAGCGGCAAGCGCCCGGTCAGCCTGGACCTCCAGCCTCAGCTCCAGCCTTTCCAATGCCCCGACGGCTCTGCGCCGGTTTTCACTCACAGTCAGGGAAGTGCCGAACACCACGGCCAGCAGGCAGAGCACAGTCAGCATCAGCCCGAATCCGATAGACAGACGACGGGAAAAATCACCCTTCATGATCTTTACTCCTCGATTCCGTACTCTTGGATCTTGCGATGCAGGGTTTTCCTGCCGATCCCCAATACCTCCGCGGTTTTGGTCTTGTTGCCATTGAGCTGGTTCAGCGTCGAGCGGATAATCTCCTTCTCGCTATCCGCCAGGCTGAGCCCCACGTCAAGTTTTATTTGACTCTCGTCGCTTGCGCTTCCTATGCCCGGGGGCAGATCTTCCGGGGTAATTACCACTCCCTTGCACAACACAACGGCGCTCTCGATACTGTTGCGCAGCTCACGGACATTGCCCGGCCAGCTGTAGTTGTAGAGAGCGGTGCGGGCCTTGGAATCGATGCCCGAGATCTGCTTGTTGTTTTCGGCACTGATTTCCTTGAGGAAAGCGGCTGCCAGGAGCGGTACATCCTCCCGGCGCTCCCGAAGCGGAGGAATGTCGATGTTCACCACATTGAGACGGTAGTAGAGATCTTCGCGAAAAGAGCCGCGGCCGATTTCTTCCTTCAGGTTCCGATTGGTCGCCGCCAGGACGCGGACATCCACTTCCAGGGTTTCCTCGCCGCCTACCCGCTCGAAGGTCTTCTGCTGCAGAACCCTGAGCAGTTTTAACTGAACATTCTGGCTGATTTCCCCGATTTCATCCAGGAACAGGGTACCCAGGTTGGCCAGCTCGAAACGTCCCCGCTTGCGCATCACGGCTCCGGTAAAGGAGCCCTTCTCATGGCCGAAGAGCTCGCTTTCCAGCAGAGTTTCAGTCAGCGCCGCGCAGTGCACCTTTACCAACGGCTTTTCCCGGCGCGGCGAGCTGTAGTGCAGCGCATCGGCGATCATCTCCTTGCCCACGCCGCTCTCCCCGGTGATGAGCACTGATGCCTTGGTGGGGGCAACCTGCTTAACAACCTCGAAGATCTTTTTCATGGAGGCGCTGCGCCCGATGATATTGGCGAACTGGTTTCTCTTCTCCAGCTCCTCCAGCAGGGTGCGATGCTGCATCATCAACTCCCGCTGGGACAGCGCCCGCTTCACCAGAAGCATGAAGTGGTCCATGTTGATCGGCTTGGTGAGATAATCGTAGGCTCCGTCCCGCATGGCCTGGACGGCATTCTCGATGGTTCCGTGCCCGGTGAGAATGATCACCGGCAGCTGGGGGAAAAGCTCGATTGCGCGCTTCAACAGTTCCGCGCCGGAAAGGTTGGGCATCTTGAGATCCGTGATAATCAGGTCAATATCCCCACCCTTGATTATATCCAGCGCCTCGCTTCCGTCCGAAGCCAGGCGGACGGCATAGCCCTCCATTTCCAGAACCTTCCCCAGCCCGACACGGATGTTTTTTTCATCGTCGACCACCAGCAGCCTGAATTTCATCTTTTCTTCCCCTCGTACCCGATCAATCGCTTCTCCTTCTGCGGCACCGGGAAGCTTATCTGGAAACTCGTTCCCTCCCCCTCCCGGGAGCTGACACTGATCTCCCCCAGGTGCTCCTTGACGATCTTATAAACCAGCGTCAAACCCAGTCCGGATCCAAAAGCCCGGGTGGTAAAATAGGGCTCGAAGATCTTTTCGATGATCTCCTCGGGCATACCAATACCGGTGTCGGCGATGGTCAGGACAAGCTCCCCATCGGCGGCCGCGGTCTTGATATACATGGTTCCTCCCGACGGCATGGCGGAGATCGCATTCTTGATTATATTCAAGAGAGCCTGTTTGAGATATTTCTCATCCAGGCGGATCCGGGGAAGCTCATCCGCCAGCTGCAGCTCCACCTTGACGCCCGCCTCATCGAGCTCGAAGCGCAGGAAATCCAAAAGTTCCCGGATTACCGGGTTCAGGTCCTTGCACTCCAGCTTGGCATCCATGGGACGGACGGCGAATAAAAAATCCACCACGATCTGATTCAGCCGGCCGACCTCTTCGTCAATGACCTGCAGGTATTCGCGGACGCCCGCGCTCTTCACGGTCTCGCGGCCCTCTATGGCCTTCCTGATCAGCTGCAGGTGGATGCCGATGGAGGCCAGGGGATTCTTGATCTCATGGGCCACACCGGCGGTCAGGGTAGTCAACGCCGCCAGGCTTTCCGCCCTGCGCAGCCTGGCCTGTTCCGTTCTTTTCTGAGTGATGTCTTCGATGTGGACGACGTTTCCCCGAACGACCGTGTCCTGCACCAGGGGCATGATGCTCACCGCCAGGGTTCTGCCCCCCGGTTCGTCCAGGGTTAACTCCCAGTCCCGGACCTTTTCCTGGCTCATGAGCTTGTCCTTCAGGAAAGCGGCGATTTCCCGGTCTTCCAGGGTATCCCAGACGGTCTTTTCCACCAGCTCTCCCGCCGTGAAGGGCAAAAGCCTCTCCGCCGACTTATTGAACAGGAGGATCTTGTGATCTTGACCCGTTACCACCACGCCGTCGGTCAAGGATTCCAGCACCATTTCCAGCCGGTCAATATCTACGGTGATGGCATAGACCAGGGAGCGTATCTTTTCCTGGTCCATCTTGTCGATCTTTTCCAGCGCTTTGACCAGGAATTTTCTCATTGGCGCGTCCTCAAATGGTAATACAGCGACTCCAAAGCCAGCTGGGGATTCTGGTTAAAGCGGCTGAAACCGTCGAAGTGACTCCGCAAAGCCCGGTTCCATTCAGCCAGGCGCTGCGGACGGATCAGGCCCCGACGCAGCAGTGTATGGAAAACCCCGCTCAGCTCATGGAAGAAAGAATCCAGGAAATCCCGGGCCTGCTTGCCCGTCAAATGATCGTTCAACTCCGCGAGGATGTTCTCCTCATCCTCCTCTTCGAGCACCGCCTCCACGAAGCGCCTGGCCAGGCTCTTGAGCTGGTCAAGATTCGTCTCCCGCCAGGACAGAAAATAATCATTCAGGGAATTAAACCTGGGATCGTCCTCATGGAAAATCCGCTGGAGCACTTCGGCGGTCTCCGCGGCCGGACGGCGGGCAAAGTAGTAGGGGCGCAGCCGGGATTGCACGGTGGGCAGAATACCCTCCCGGCGGGTGGCCAATAGAATCAGGGTGACATCGGCGGGGGGCTCCTCCAGCATCTTCAGCAGGGAATTACTGGAGGGATCGTGCATCCTGTCCACATTTTCCAGAATAACGATCTTGCGTGCGCCGCCGGTGCCCGGGGACATGTGCATCCAGTAGGCGGCCCGGCGGATATGGCTTATGGGGATATTCTCCGCGCTGATGTTCGTGCTCAGCTTACGGCTGAGGGTGACGATCTTGGCAAGCTGATCCTCCAAACCGGCGGGGTTGCCGGACTCCCGTTCCGGGGAGAACAAGTCCAGCCGTTCCTCTATCTCGGCGATGGTCGGAGCCGCTCGGCGCAGCCTGGTCTCTTCACCTTCCCAGATGACCGGATCGAAGCGCCGGGTGAGCTTGCGTACCGCCCGGATAAAAAGATAGCGGGCCGCTGTCTTGCCGGTGCGCCTTAAGACATCGGCGCAGGCGGCGATCTCGATGTCGAAATAGCGCGGACCCAGCATCAGCAGGTTGGGATAGGTCAGCACTCTCTGGGTGCGGCAGGCCGCGCAGGCGCAGTCCCACTCCCCCCTGCCCTCCTCGCAGGTCAGAACCCGGGCCGCTTCCAGCGCGGAAGAGAGCTTGGCGGAAAATGAGGGTCCGTAAAAGAGCAGGGCGGAAGGCAGACATCCTTCCTCTATCTGGACGCGGAGGCTCTGGATGATACTCGATTGCCCGATTATGTTTTCAAACATTGTTTAAAATTTGCCGTGTCCTGAAAATCCGGTCCGGGGAAGGCAGCAGGGGGAAAAGCAGCTGGGCAAAAAAGCTCGAGCCCAGAAGCTGATCGACCTCGAAAAAGGGCTGCCAGTTCAGCAGGAACAGGATGACCCCCACCAGCAGCACTCCCTCCCCCAGGCCCAGGAACAGGCCCAGCGCCCGGTCCAGCCTCTCCAGGCTGAGGCGGTCGATGAGACTGCGCAGCAGGCTCTCCAGAAGCTTTACCAGTATGTAGATCAGCAGGAATATCACCAGGAAAGCGATAATTTGGTTCCAGATCGAATCGCCGAAATATTCTCCCAAAAGGCGCGCCAGGGGCCTGGTGAACAGCAGGGCACCGCCCAAACCAACGATCAGGGCCGCCATCATGCCGATCTCTGTGACAAAGCCCCTGATGGCTCCGCGCAGGGAAGCCGCGATGATTAGCAGGGCAAAAACAAGATCGATAACCGCGAAATTAAGCTCCACCTGTCCGCCCGCCGCTCCTTTCCCAGATTAGCCCGGCTATCCGGGCTGCGGCGTCGGTCCTGGCCAGCTCCCGCGCCCGGCTCCTCATTTCGTACAACTTACTTTCATTTTGGCGAAGTTGCAACAGAATTTCAATCAACCGGTTGGCGTCGGCCTCCTCCTCCTGGAGCATCAAGGCCGCGCCGGCGCGGGCAAAGAAGCGGGCGTTCTCAATCTGGTCCCCCCGGCTGGCGCTGCGGGGCAAAGGGATGAGCAGAGATGGCTTGCCCAGGGCGGCCAGCTCCCAGACGGTATTGGCGCCGGCGCGGCAGATCACCAGGTCCGCGGCGGCCAGCACGTCGGGCATCTCACGGCTGAAGAAAGCTGTGCTGAAATAGTTGGGAGAGGGAATGCCGCGGTAATTGGCCTCCCCCATCTGGTGGGCGATGTAGCTGTCTGCCGCCAGCGGCGGCAGAGCCGTGAGCCGCGGCAGAGCCTCCAGCACCAGCCGGTTCAGGAAAGCGGAACCCTGGCTCCCCCCCAGTACCAGGACCAGGAACCGTCCGGGCGGACAATCTACGACCTTGCGGCCGGCCGCCGGACTGCCGCCCAAAAGGTCACTGCGGATCGGATTACCTGTGTGGAGTACCTTGGCCTGCTCTTTGGGCCGGAAGCAATCCCGGGTATCCGCAAAGCTGGTAAGCACCTTTTCGGCGAAGCGGGCGTTGATGCGGGTGGCCAGCCCGGGGACAATGTCCGACTCGTGAGTGAACACCGGGATACCCAAAAGATATGCGGCAACCGCCGCGGGTACGCTCACGTAGCCGCCCTTGGAGAAAACCAGGGCCGGCTTTACCCTGAGCAGGATGAAAAAAGCGGCTATGAGGCCGGCGGCGATCTTGAACACGTCGATCAGGTTGCGCAGGGAGAGATAACGGCGCAGCTTGCCGGTGGGTATGCCGTAGTAGGGAATATCGCGGCTGGCCAGCAGGCCGCCCTCCATGCCGCTCCTGGAGCCGATCCAGACCACCCTGGCCGCGGTCCGCGCTTTCAACTCCTCAAGCACCGCCAGGGCGGGAAAAACATGCCCCCCCGTTCCGCCGCCGACAAAAACAATTGGTTTTTCCATGCGAGAAAGAGGTATCCTTTCAAAAAGATGGAATCGAAGTCTGAACCGTCCGCTCTTGCCCGCCCTTGCAGGAGCTCCCTTCTTATAATAGAGTCATCATATCATGATTCGCAGCTGTATCGCAACGATCCTGTTCTGCCTGTTATTGCCCCTCCCGGGGGGAGCGGAGAAAGGACTGTCGGATATCCTGGATCCCGAGGTCTGGCGAACCCTGACACGGGAGGGTGAGATCCGCCGCACTCTCTGGGATGGTGACGCTCCCCTGCTGGCGCCCGGACTGGAATTGAGAGAAGATATCCTGGCAGAAGTCGGCAGCCTCGAGCCCGGTGTGGGCGTGGAAGTGCTTTACCTTTATAAAAGCAATCAGCAGGACCTGGCCTCCCCGCAAGCCCTGCTCAGGATCTACAACATCCTGCGCTCGGTAAGCTCCATGGAGGGTATCCTCTACTACTCCGCCTCAAGGGAGCGTATGCGAACCCTCTTCGAGAAATCCTACCTGATCGACTCACCGGAAAGCCGCCTGCGCCTGCCCGATCCGGTTTTCACTGCAATTCCCGAGCGGGACGCCAGCTTCAATATCCAGAAAGATCTCACCTTCGGCGAGAATATCTATCAAACCGAATACTTTTCCGGTCCCGGCTACCTGGCCTCCAAGACCCGCAATTTGACCACCATGCGCTACCTGCTGCTACCGATCATCAAACCTGAGAAGAGCCTCAGCTATTTCATCCTCCTGCCCAGCCAGGACCGGATCCTGTTCTACGGATTGACGGTGGCGCGGACCATGAGCTTCTTCGGGATCGAAAAGAGCCGGGAGGAATCCTTTTACAACCGCATCAAGGCCATGATTGCCTGGTTCACCGGCAGGCTGGAGGAGTAGAGCTTACTCGCTGGCGATCTGATTGCGGCCCAGCTGTTTTGCCCTGTACATGGCCACGTCCGCGCGGGCGACCCAGTCATCCGGGGACTCACCCGGGTGGAACTGGGCGATGCCGATGGAGATGGTCAGGTTCAGGCTTTCCTTGGCACAGGAGAAGCGAGTCTCCTCAATCTCCCGGCGGAAACGTTCCGCAATGGTCAGAGCCTTCTCCAGATTGGTGTTGGGGAAAATAACGAAAAATTCTTCGCCGCCGTAGCGGCCGGCATAGTCGTACTTACGCAAGGTCTTGTGCAGGCTGGCCCCGATCTTCCGGATGACTTTGTCCCCGCACTGATGCCCGTAATTATCATTCACGCGCTTGAAATGGTCGATGTCGGCCATGATGCCCGTCAGAGGCAGGTTGATCCGCAGGCTGCGCTCGATCTCCACCTCCAGGCGCCTGAACAGAGTACGACGGTTGAGCAGGCCCGAAAGAGGATCGAAGGAGGCCAGCTGCTGCAGCTCCTGGTTGTTCTTCTCCAGCTCCCGGTTCAGGCTGCGGATCTTGTTGTATTTCCGCTGCAGATTGAGGTTTTCCGCCTTCAGGGTGGAGAGGTGCTCCTGGTCTTCCTGGCGGAGACGGGGAGCATTGCTTTTATAGCGGATCAGCGCCGCCTGAACGCGGGCCTGGAGCTCCAGGGGAGCGATCGGCTTGCTGATAAAGTCATCCGCCCCCAGGGCGAAAAGCTCATCCAGATTCCGTTTTTCATCAAATCCCGATAACAGCACGATCTGCAGGGGAGCGGTTCTGGGATTGGCGCGGATCTTGCGGCAGACCGTAAGCCCGTCCATGTCGGGCATGACCACATCAAGAAGGATAACCTGGACTTCCTCCCGCTCGAGAAGCTCCAGGGCCTCGGCGCCTCCGGATGCGGAAAAAACCTGGAATTCCTTTGTTTCGGTGAGCAGGTCGACCATCAGATCGAGATGATGTTGATTGTCATCGACCACAAGAATTTTAGTTATAAGCGGCCTCCCGAGTCTGACTGAATACCAGCATAATTGTAAAGAAAATGCCCGCCCGGGTCAACGTAAATGACGCAGCAGCAGCTGGGACAAACCGATCAGGGCGCCTAAAAACGCGCCGAAAAGATTGATGTATTTGAGATGCCGGGCAATCACCATGAGCAGCAGGTTTTCTACCTCCGCGACATCCAGCTCGTTGATCTTGGTCTCCACCATCTCCTGGATGTCAAAGCTCTGTATCACCCGCGGCAGGCGGTCATTCAGGATGACCAGCAGCCTGTCCGCAAGAAAACCGGAAACCGCCCGCCGGCCGGCTTCCTCGATATGCAGCAGGTCTTGCAGGGACTGTTCCTGGTGGGCCGCCAGGAAACGGCGGGAAAATGCCACCAGCTCGGCGGCCAGGGCGGGGGCGAACTCCGGGCTCGTGAGGGTGCGCAACGCCTGTACACTCACGAATTCGATCAGCTCCTGTTCCTGGATCCCAAATACCCGGGCCAGAAGCTGGCCCGCGCTGCGCCCCTCCTCAGCAGCGGTCAGCCGCTGCAGGGCCGTGAGAATTCGCTCTCCCAGCTCCGGTCGTGCCAGGAGACCGATCACGCTCTCAATGAGGGCGGCGAGGGAGACCTTCCGCTCCACGACGGTGAGCAGCTCGTCGAGGCTGTGCTGCCGCCACACCGACAGGGTCCGCTCCACAGCCCCGGCAAGCTTCTCCTGGTTTTCCCCGGCCGCGGTCTCCAGTGCGTCCAGGGCTTCGTTCACGATTTCGGGCATCTTCTCTTCCAGGGTGCGGTCATACTGGGCGGCTGAAACCAGGAATTTCTGCAGCAGGTTGAGCTTGTCCAGCACGTCCCGCAGCAGCAGCTTGCCCCGCTGCTCCAGCTCCCGGCGCGTCTCGCCACGCCGCAGCCAGGTAAAGAGGGACTCGAAAAGCAGGGGCAGGAAAGATGCGCTCAGGCCGGAAAGGGCCCCGGCCAGCTCCTCGGGGAAGAAGTCCCCCACCGTGCCGTTGCGGACGCGCTGTGTCTCCAGCCAGCGGGCCGCGCTCTTCGCAGCCCTTTTTTTAACATCCCCCTGCCCGGCCCGGGAGAGCAGGCGGGCGACGGTTCGGCGCAGAAACAGCCGCCCCTGCTCTCCCAGAAGCTCGCTTGGCTTGCGGGCGGCTAAAGAGTTCACCAGGCGGGTGACCAGCTCCCGCACGGTGCGGATAAAAACCTCTGAGGAGAGGAAGCGCGAGAGGGAGGAAGCGAGGAAGCCCTCCAAAGCGTTCAACACCAGGTCGCGGTTTTCACCGCTGAAGCTTATAAGCGGACGGAGGGTGATCTCTTCGATCAATTCGGCGATGTTCCGGCGCAAACCCCGCCGGAAGGAGGGGGAACGCAGCTGACGCCGCACGGCGGCCTCGGTAATCAGCTCACGGGAAACCATGCGCCCGATGCTTTCCGCCAGCTCGTACCTCTGACGGGGTATAACTCCCGGCGTCAGGGGCAGGCGCACCCCGAAAAGCCGCTTGGCGGCCAGGGGCCGGAAGAGCATGCGGATAGCGACCATATTGGTGATGTAGCCGATCACCGCTCCCACCAGCGGCGGAAGCAGCCAGGGCAAAGCGCCTAACAGCCAGCCGAAGGTCATTGCATACCGGCGGCGAAGCTTTCGGCCCGGGCTTTCGAGTCCAGCACCTCCAGATAAGCGCCGAACACCCAGCCCCGCACGCCTTCAAAGCTGACCTGGTACCAGTAATCGGAGCGCTCGTCCACGCTTTCCTTTTTATCCGTGCGGGACAGGATTTCCATCACGCTGCCGCGGCGCAGGTGCGTCAGGGTGCGGGCCTTGGTGAACGGCTCCTCACGGATACGCAGGATATCGGAGCGTACCACGCCCCAGCTGGAGCGGATGGAGAGCACCGGCGTGGGAGGCAGGTTGATAGGCTCCTCGGCCACCGGCTTGGAGCAGCCCGCCAGCCACAGGCAGGCGGGGCTGAGGACCAGAAAGGCCAGGATGGTAAATTTGGACATCTTACCTCTTGAAAAGTGTGCGATTTCACCACATGCTTAACAGATAGTGGGCAAGAGAAGTATAGCCTTTTTCATCATCTTTGTCACAGTCTCCGCCGGCCTGGCCGGGGATAATCAGCAGACCGCCCTGTGCGTAAACGCCGGGGGCGGCGTGGTTGTGAGCCGGGAGGAGCCCTTCCAGCTCAAGGCCCAGGCGGATTTCGGCGGGGGAATCGGCGTGGAGCTTCCGCTGGGACGCCTGTTGGCCGTCAGCCTGGGTGCGGGTGCTCACCAGACCCTGCCCTCCTCCCTGGCCGGCGGCTGGGCTTACCGGGGATTCGGGGGCTTCGACCTGCGGGCGCTCCTGATCCTCAAGGGCCTGCCGCCTCTCTCCCTGGGCAGTCTGCACGCCGAACCGAGCCTGGCCGCCGGTCCGGTGGCGCGCTACGACCGCTACCAGTACACCCGGCTCTACTTCTTTTACCTCGGCCTGGCCGCGGCCCCGGGTCTGGAAATCCCTCTGCCCCGCCGGCGGCACCACGCTCTGACAGTTTCTTTGCCCTTAAGGTTCTACTTCCGCCGCGATATCGACCTGTCCGCCGCCTGCGGCCTGGAGCTGGGCTGGAAGTTCTATCCGGGCCTGCGGAGCGGCGCCCGCTGACAAGGAGGCAGAAGATGATAACGCGATTGCGGAAATATACGATGCCGGCAATAACGCTGCTTTTGTTCCTGCTGTTAGGCGCGGGCTGCAGCTTCGAGATCGACTATGACCGCTACGCCGTGGTCTACGGGGTGGGTGAGTACGATCCCGACCACACTCTCAACAATCTTCCCTACTCCGCAGGAGATGCGTTCGAAATGGACGACCTTCTGAGCGGACAGGGCTACGCCGTC
>Ga0272442_10004878_pt1 | contig 18135 bp, 14 predicted proteins | sample SSMForm2O_FD_200262 | JGI IMG/M metagenome (GOLD analysis project Ga0272442, IMG submission 200262) | Marine sediment archaeal communities from Little Sippewissett salt marsh, Falmouth, MA, United States - SSM-Form-2O | ecosystem: Environmental > Aquatic > Marine > Wetlands > Sediment ... | reverse complement strand
TGTTTGCCCGTAATCTGAAGGTACTCGGTGCAGTCGGTCGGTTCGAGGACGGCCATCAGGTCCATCGCGCAGTGGGCGCCGTTGGCTGGGCCGAGACCGATACCCGTGCTGGCGGGCATGGATTGGCGGGTTCCGGCGCCGATGAGTTCACGCTCGATGAAAAACGTCGTTCGAACCCGATTGAATTCGTCATACCACGAGAGGATATCCTTGAGCCACATCCACGTTCGCGGAACGGAAAGATAATTGGCGCCGAGTTTTTTGAGCGCCGCTTCGCCTTTTTCCAACATCACCCGGGCTTGTTCAGCCGCGTCGTTGCTTTGCTGGTCCGTGATATACGTAAGGGCGAGAAAGGCCCGGCCGGGCACGCGAAGGATGCGTCCGCAACGGTGTCCGTCCAGCTCGATCACTTCCGGCTTGCCATCACTGCTGACGGCGTGAACCTGCACGCCGGCCAGCGGGCCGGACAATCCTTCTGTCTCGATTAAGACGCTCGGAGCCACGCCGTCATCAAGGTCGCCATAAACTTGGGCGCGTACATTTCGGAGGGTCTCAACGGCCTGCGGGGTGCAAAAAATCCGCTCTTCGAGGATGCGCGCCTTTTTCGAGAGCAGAGCATCCCGGATGTCGGAGAAGATCTTTTGCGCCTGCTCTTCCAGCGGGGCTGTTTCGGCAGGTGACGCGGAGAGATAGATTTCTGTGATGCCTTTTAATTCAACACTGCGAGCTTCAAGGTTTGTGATCATGTCTGTCGTACTTATCTTTCATTATATTGGACAATTTGAGTTAAAATAGGCATTCTATCTATTCGCCCGAGACAAATCAAGTCGAAATCCGACTTTTACAAACGCTCTAATACTCTGTCAAAGCTAAAATAGTGAGCGTGTCATTGCGAGGAGCGAAGCGACGACGCCATCTCAACTTCTGGGTAACGCAAAGGTTTGAGATTGCTTCGCTTCGCTCGCAATGACATTCTGCCAATTGTTGTCATGACAGAGTGCTAAAAGGGTGAATGGCTAACGTTTATGTTACTTTTTCGGCGCGTTGTCTAATTGTCGATAGCGTTCGAGGTCTTTATTAATTGTCCGTGCAAATTCTTCATCGCCTGAGGCACGGGCGAGATAAAGGGCGTTTTTTGTGGATACGACGGCGTCGTGAAATCGGCGCGCCTCGGCGTATTTCCTTCCAAGCAGATAATGGAACACGGGCGAGCGATCAACGGTGGGTTTAAGTTCTACGGCTTTTTGGTAATGCGGGAGTGCCTGAGCGATATCGCCCAGGACGACCAATGTCGTCGCCAGGCTGTAGTGGGCTTCGGCGTAGTCCGGATCGAGACGAATCGCTTCGGAGAAGTAAGGCACCGCCTCCCTGGTCTTACCGGCGTAAAACAAGGCCTGGCCGAGATGCTGACGCATGTTGACGGCGGTATATTGGAGGTTGAGACCGTTCGGCATCCCCTCCAGCGCCTTGGACAGATGCTCGACGGCCTGGTCGAACTGTCTCTGGTGAAACAGCGCCATCCCCAAATCGTGATGAATCCGTGGATCGTTCGGATTGAGTTGGAGGGCCTTGCGGTAATGGGCCATTCCTTCCTGATGTTCTTGCCTGGCGTTGTAAAAGAGAAAACCGAGCTTCAGACGGGCTTCAGCGTTGTTCGGATTGAGTTCCAGGGCTTTTTGATATTCCTGGATAGCGTTGTCCGTATCCCCGGCCTTAAAGAACTCGTTTCCGGCTCGCACGAACGAATAATCATTGAGAAAGTCCTCGCGAATTTTCCGGATCGCCGTGGGTTTGGTGTTAATGAACTCGGGGATGTTTGCGGCCCGGTCCGGGCTGGTAAAGTGCTCCAAAAGAACAGCGGGACTGCTGTATCCCTGCGCGTCGATGTGGGTGAGAAAAAGCTGGGTATAGGGCGAATGGGCCTTGGAGGAGAACGCGAGCCATTTGCTGTTCGGCGACCAGCTATGCCAGGAATTCATCCGGCTCGTATTGCCGCGGAGCCTTCGAGCCTCGCCGCCTTCGGCCGGGATGATGTGAAGCTCGCTGTCGGGCTGGAGCAGCATGTAGCTTTTCGCTTTACAGAAGACGATCCATTGGCCGTCGGGCGAGTATTTGGCGAAATAGTTGCTCTTGCCGTTGTTGGACGCCCCTTCAATCGGCTCGGGCGTGCCGCCTTTGCCGTCGTTAAAGGGAATCCTGTACAGATCGAACAAGAACGGCTTGCCGTCTTCGGTGAATTCCTTACACTCTTCGCGGGTTAAAAGCACCTTGCCCTTGCCTTTGGTATCTTCGAGATCGTAGGCTTTGGCCCGGGCGAAAACGATCGTCTTGCCGTCCGGGCTCCAGGCCGGATTGCTCTGGACGTAGTGCGGATCATCCGCTCCCGGCAAGGATTCAAATGTGCGTGTTTGCCGGTCGTATATACATAAGATCCCTTTGATGGGAAAAAAGAGTTGAGAGAACGCCAGCGGGGGCATGGGAACAAAGACGGACTTGTCCTTGACGGTGCTGACGACATGCCGGCCGTCCGGGGAGACCTGCGAGAGCAAGCCGAAGGTCTGTTCCCTGTCCTCTTGTTTGTAGTCGTTCCACGTGATGATATCGCTGGTGGCCAGGACCATTTCTTCGGCAGTGCGCGTTATGACGTACGATCCCTTGCTGTTGGCGTAATCGACGTCCATCGCCAGGGTTTCTCCCTCTCTGCTGAATGAGTGACAGTTTCCGCAGACGGGCAGGTTTTGCAATATGATCGGAGGTTGCTGCGCCGACGAAATCGCGCCGAAACGCCATCGGATTTTTGAGGGATCCTTGACGGCGTCAATGAAGGGCAGGTTCACTTCCCGATAGAACAAGGGGGCTTCCACCGGGTCTTTTGAGGTTCGGATAGTTACGCAGCCCGCCGAACAAATGTTTGTCGATAGTGTCCGGCTTACACCCAGGACCATGACCTCGGCATCTTTTTCAAGGGATTGTCTCTTGATGGTTTCCCATTGATTCGGATCGGGCGTCCACTTCGGTTCTTCTGTGGTGAGGGTGACAGGATTTGTGTCGTCCTGGAATGTGATCGTGACCAGCCAGGCATCGGCGCCGTCATCTTCCCAACGAAACGTCGGGGCCACGATTTCCGGCGGGAAAAGCGTTTCATTCAGAGGATATTGGATTGTCAAGTTGGCATATGAGCCGTCTTCCTCATAAAGCGCCAGCACGCCCTCAACGCTGAGATCGGGTGCACGGCGGACCAAGAGCAAAACAGCGGCGACAACGGTAAATACCAAGGCAACGGCCAGTATGAGATAGGTGATTGATTTACGCATCCTATTTTTTCCAAAGCCACATTTTGCTCATCCATAGATTTTATCGTGTTTATGTAAGTCGAGCAATTCCAGCATTTTAATATCGTAGATCGAGAAATCAAGCTTGAGTCTGAATTTGGCGTTTTCGCTGAAAAATATTACGAAAAGTACAAAACCGTAATAAGTCGGTAACACGCGATTTGCATAATCACTGCTGTTAGAACAACCATTTTTTTGTTAGGCTATTTGAAAGGAGCATGATTATGGAAAAGTTAAAACACATCACAGTTCTCTTTTTGCTGGCCGTCGTCTTGTCTGCCTCGGCGGCACCGGCCAAGGAGGCCAGCGTCCTGCTGCAAGAGGGCCTCTATGCCGAAGAGATCGAGGGCGACCTCGATGCGGCCATACAGATCTATGAGAAGGTCATTCAGGACGGATCGGCTCAAAGATCTCACGTGGCCCAGGCCCTGTACCGGCAGGGAATGTGCTATCTCAAGAAGCAGCGGGAACAGCAGGCGAAGCTGGCTTTTGAGAAGCTCATTGCCGAGTACGGCGACCAGACGAACGTGGTCAACAAGGCCAAGCCCCTTTTGCAGGAATTGGGCAGCGCCGACCCGGCGGCCCTGATGCCTCCGGATACATTGCTCTACATGGAGTTAGGCAGCCCCGGAAAACAGATCGAGACGATTCTCGACATGCTCAAGGGGACCCCCCTTGAAAATCCTCTCGTCGCGATTGGTGTACCTCAGACGGGAATGTCGCAGGGAAATATCATTCAACGCTTTCTCAATCCCAGTATGATGGCGGAATTGAAGAAAGTCCGCGGGGCCGGAATGGGCATCACGGGGGTGGTGGCCGAAGATCAGCCTGAAGCCGTCGTCGTGCTGTTCCCGGGAAAGAGCGATGCTTTGCGTGGACTACTCTTTGGGGCGCTTGCGATTGCCGGTAAGCCTGTTGACCCGATTGAAGGAATGCAAACGGTCGAATTACCTGAAGGTGGAGCTGCTGCCTATGATGATACGGTCGTTATCATGACGACTTCGCCGGCTTACAAGGCGGGGCAATTGACGTGGTGCGTCAAGCGGTACAAAGGCATTGGCAAGGAGCCCACCCTCGCTTCGAGCAATACATCGTTCACAAAGATCAGTAAGAAAAATCGTCAGGAAAATGCTTTCACGATTTGGGCGAATGTCGGTCAGTTATATGCCGATCTGATTGACGTCCTCCCGGTGGAGCACGTTCCTGAAGAGATTCTAAAGGCGAACGCGCTGGCTGATTTTGCCCATATCGATGATTTAATCGCTTACGTCTCTCTGAAGGAAGACGGCATTGCCCTGGAAGCCAATGTCGGTTTCAAGGACGGTCACAATAGTCTTGCGTACAATATGTTTCGCACGCCCAAGCTCAGTAAGGCCGCCCTCGAAGCGGTTCCTTCCGATGCGATTGGGCTTCTCAGCATCGCCTGGGGCGGAGCGGACAGTCCTCAGAGCTACGCGATACGCGAGCAGCTTCGAAAGGCGTCGGGGCTTGACATCGGCGGGGATATCTTTGTCAACATCGAGCAAATCACCTTGTTTGCGATCCCCTCGACCGGCGCCGTTCCGGAATCGCTTTCGGGAGCACCTCCAATCGTCGGTTCTCTTGGACTGGCGCTGAAAAGTCAGCGTCCGCAGGATACCCGTCGAATCCTGACCGGTGTATTGACGGCCGCCAATCTCATCGCAAGCCAGACCGCGGATGAGGATCCCGAACAGAAGTTCGGTAGATATCAGCTTGAACTTGTCAACAATCAGACGATACACTGTTACGCGGACCAGAAGAGCCAGGCAACTGTTTTGTCGTTGAATCCGAACGTTATTGAGGCCTCCGTCTCGGCACTCAGGCGCCGTCAGTCTGCGGCAACCGATAGTTCGATACGAACCGCGCTGAACCAACTGTCGCCGGACGTCAGCAAGCTTGTTTTGCTCAATGTCGGCGGAGCCATCCGAACCGGCTGGGACATGTTCCTTGCGGATATGGATGAGCCCGATGGTGAGGTAAAGCAATTGATCGATCAGTTGGCAAAGAGCTGTGAAAAAACCACGCTCCAGTTCCGCACACAGGAGGAATCGGATAGCTTCAATGTTCGTGTCGAGCTCCGTGATCTTCCGCCTGCGGACGAGTTCTTCGCTCCGATGATGCAACTGTCCGAGATGATGACTGTGTTGAAGGCAGAAGCCTGGATGGAGAAAAAGGAAGCCGGCATTCCGGCGAACATTCGAAAGGCGGACCGGCCGGTTGCCATCGACGGAAGGGCCGAAAATATCTGGTCCGACGCCCGCGAGTATAAGATCGGAAACGTGATCTATGAGCCTACGTCATCCGATGCGGACGTCTCCGCCAATTACAAGGCCATGTGGGACGAAAAGAACCTGTACGTTCTGGTGAATGTGACCGATGATAGTTTGAAAAACGATTCGGATGAGTGGTGGCTGGATGACTGCGTTGAAGTGTTCGTCGATGCCGACAATAGCAAGTCGCGTGGCTACGGCGATAATGACTACGTGTATTACTTTGAGTGGGATGGGGCGAATCCCAGCATGGGCGAATCCAAGCACGGTCAAACGCGCGGTGTGGAATTCGCCGTCGAACGTACGCAGAAGGGCTACCAAACGGAAATCAAGTTTCCCTGGTCAACCTTAGGAGCCAAACCGTCGGCTGGGGCGCGGATAGGTTTGGATGTTCATGTGAACGATGACGACGACGGCGGAGATCGCGATACCAAACTGACCTGGCGTGGAAAAGAAGATGATGCCTGGGAGAATCCACGAGCGCTCGGGACCGCCGAGTTATCCGGCCTGGTCGGGTGGTGGAAGTTTGATGGTAATGCCAAAGACAGCTCCGGCAATGCCAACCACGGCAATCAAAATGGCAATCCATCCTACGTGGCAGGCAAGTTTGGCCGGGCAGCAAGCTTTGGCGGCAAGGGCGACTGGGTCCACGTGGCGAACGAATCGAAGTTCGACTGCGTTTCGGAAGTGACCGTGGCGGCCTGGATCAAAGTCAACCGCTTTGATAAAGAATACCAGGCCATCGTAACTAAAGGGGATAGCGCCTGGAGAATCCAGCGAAATGAGAGTACGGACACTCTCGAATTTGCGTGCTCCGGGTTGGAGATTCCCAGCGGCAACGAATGGGGAAGTCTGTATGGAAAACGTAACGTGAACGACGGCAAGTGGCATTACGTCGCCGGCGTGTATGACGGACGGAATATGGTTATCTACGTTGACGGCGAGGTGGACAGCTTTCAACCGGCGTCCGGCCTGATCGGTGCCAACGACCATCCGGTGTATATCGGGGAGAATGCGGAAATGACCGGGCGGTTCTGGAACGGTTGGATTGACGATGTTCGTGTGTACAACACCGGGCTCGGCCAGGACGAAATCAGAGCGCTTTACAACGAAGGCAAATAGAACGTGAAGACAGTAGGCAAAATCGCAGCGGGTCAAAATCAATTGCGGTGGGTCGTATTGCTGCTCGCCATCGCGGTGATACTACCCACCGTCTGCCTGTTGTGGTTTATGAGCCATGCGGTCAAAAACGAGCGTCTGGCGGTCCGGCAAAAACTGACCGACGTCTATCAACAACGGCTGGACCGGCTGAGCTGGAACGTGGATGATCTTTGGTCGGATCGAATCGATTCACTCGGTGCCAGGACGCCGGTATATGAAGCTGCCCGGATGATCGGTTTGAAAGGTTGTGATGCCGTGATCGTGTATGACAGCAATGACAAGCTGATCTACCCGGTCGTTGGCGGTGGTGCGTACCCGGGTGAACTGCCGGACGCATTCAACAAGGCGTGGCATGCAGAGTTTATCGAAGAGGATTTTTCCCGGGCGATCGAATTGTATGATCAAATCGCCGGGACCTCCGAAGAGGAGTATATCCGCCATTCTGCGCTCATGGGCAAGGTTCGCTGTTTAAAAAAATCCGGAGACATTCCCGAAGCCGTCGTTCAATGTAGCGAATTGGCTTATGGTCAAACTCCCGAAAATATAAGTACCTCTTCCGCCTCTCTGATGGCTCGGGCGAGGGTATTGCTGGTGGAGTTAAAAATCCAGAGCGAGCGTGGTTTGGGTGAGTCTGACGTGCGCCGGCTCATTGATTCGGCTATCAATTACACTCCCGGCACCGGCTCGTTTTTTTTGCCGATGCCGTTGGAAACCCGCGTTTTCTTCCTTCGTAAAGCTATTGAGATTGTGGCGAATAGCCAATGGGCCGAGCCGCTCCAGCCGCAAGTACTCAAAGCAAAGCAGTTGCTCGCTGCCGAAGAACTGGCAATGGCTTTCCTGGGTAAGTACGGGAGTGCGGAAGTGACGGAGTCCTGGACCGAGGATAATGCGCTCAAGCTGGTCTCCTCTTTACGTACGCTGTTGGATACCTTTGAGGAAATCGAGTGGAACTACGCGGACTACGCAGAACGGCTCAAGCAGCAAATATCGATCGTCTTGGATTCGTACGCGCGCAGTCGGGTTGGAGTCCGGGCCGCTGCGTCCGAGCAGTCGGCGCTTGCAAAGATGCTGGAGTCGTGGCCCGAAGATAGCTTCCGGAGGTTAGATGTGCCGGAGGCCGTTTTTGGCGTGCATCATTCGGTCGGCGGCAGGAGGTATATCCTGTTGCAGACGCCTGGGGCGCTGGCTTCGGATTTCGATCTCTGTACCGACGGGCTCGAAGAGCTGGGCGTCTCCTACAGAATCATGGATGGGTCCGGAACGTGTGTTACGGATTCGAACAGCCCCCCGGAGGCAGCTTTTCTCCATGCTCCGCTGGGGAAGTATTTCCCGGGCTGGAACGTGGAAGTTCATTTTGACGACGTGGATATCTTCGAGCGAACGGCGGATCGTCAGAGAGTGATCTACGTCTGGGCCGGACTGCTGGCGATTGCCGTGATGATGGCCGCAGGAGTGCTGACGGCGCAGGCGGTCGGCAAACAAATCAAGATCAACAAGCTGAAGAACGATTTCATCGCCACCGTCTCGCACGAGTTGAAAACGCCGCTGGCTTCGATGCGCGTGCTGGTCGATACCCTCCTGGAAGGCAGCTATCGGGATCAGCAGCAGGTGACGGATTATCTTCAGCTTATTTCAAAGGAAAATGAACGGCTGAGCGGATTGATCGATAACTTCCTGACCTTCTCGCGAATGGAACGGAACAAACAGGCTTTCGTCATGGCCCGGACGAGCCCGGCGGTTATCGTAAACGCCTCTGCCGAAGCGGTCCAGACCAAGTTCTCTGCCGGGCGCTGCGCGTTTAAAGTTGACATTGCCGATAATTTGCCCGATGTCAAGGCCGACCGCGATGCGATGGTTACTGTGCTTGTCAATCTGTTGGATAATGCGTATAAATATTCGTATGATGATAAGCGTATCGAGTTGAGCGCCTTTGCTGAGGGCGGCTCGGTGTGCTTTCGCGTTTCTGACAATGGATCAGGTATGTCGCGGCGGGCGTTGAAAAAGATATTCGCAAGGTTCTACCAGGTGGATCGAAGCCTCTCGCGCCGCGCCGAGGGGTGCGGTCTGGGCCTGAGCATCGCGAAATTCATTATCGATGCCCATAAAGGCACCATCACCGTGGACAGCCGGCCCGGCGAAGGAAGTATTTTTACGGTTCGATTATCCGCTTGCAATTGAATCGGAACACCGAAAGGATGGATTGCAATGAGAAATGTACTCATCGTTGAAGACAACCAGGCCATGTTACGAGGCTTGCAGGACAATTTTACGTTACGGGGCTATCGCGTCAAAACCGCGCCCGATGGCGAGCGGGGCCTTCACGCCGCCTTAGACGGCAAGCCCGACCTGGTGATACTCGATATTATGCTGCCCAAAATAAACGGCTACGATATATGCAGTCACATCCGCCGGGAGCAGCTCGATATGCCGATTATTATGCTCACCGCCAAGGATCGAGAAGACGACGTGGTCCTGGGCCTGAACGTCGGGGCGGACGACTATATGACCAAACCGTTCAGCGTCAAAGAGCTGCTCGCGCGGGCGGATGCGTTCATGCGCCGGCGAGGTCCGGGCGAGCCGGACGTGTATGCGTTCGGAAAGTGCCGGCTCGATACCGTCACGGAGACGCTCACGCGCTCCGGCCGGGATGTGAAGCTCAGTCCCGGACAGTACAAGATGCTACACCTGTTCCTGCGACGGGCCGGGTGCGCGTTGACGTGCGATGAGATATGCGGCGCCGTTTGGGGCTATTCGCATTTTCTAACGAGACGGGATATCCATGAGATCGTCGAAAGGCTGCGGGAGTGCATCGAGCCTGACCCGTCCGAACCAACATTCATCCGAACGGTGCCCAATATGGGCTATAGATTTTTCTTGTAGCGCGGGCGTCCCGCCCTTGAGTGTCGCGGGCGTCTCGCCCGCGTTCTTGCCAGACGAGGGGCAGAAAGTAGATAAATCGTTATGTGATAGAGTGCCAAATGGAAACGATCCTGATTATTGAAGACGATGCCGCGATGCTGCGGGGCTTGAAGGACAACTTCGAGTACCAGGGCTACGGCGTGCTGACCGGCACCGACGGCGAGGAGGGCCTGAACGCCGCACTGGATAAAAAGCCCGACCTGATACTCCTCGATATCATGCTGCCGAAGATCAACGGCTACGAGATATGCCGGCTGATCCGCCAAGAAAAGCTCGATATGCCGATTATCATGCTGACCGCCAAGGGCGAGGAATCGGACATCGTCCTGGGCCTGAATCTCGGCGCCGATGACTACGTCACCAAGCCCTTCAGCATCAAGGAGCTGCTCGCCCGCGCCGCAGCGTTCCTGCGCCGCGCCCGCCAAACCGAGCAGGATACCTACGAATTCGGTGACTATTGCCTCGACGTCCCCGCCCGAAAACTCACGTGCAAAGGCGACGAAGTCAAACTTTCACCCAAGGAATTCAGATTGCTGGAATTATTCGTCAAAAAGCCCGGCCGGGCGCTGACCCGCGATGATATCCTCAACACCGTCTGGGGCTACGATTGTTTCGTCGGCCAGCGCAGCATCGACCGTTTCGTCACAACGCTGCGCAACAAAATCGAACCTGATCCCCACAACCCAATCTTCATCCACACCATCCGAGAAATCGGCTACAAATTCGAACCGCCGGAATAGAGCGATTAGGTGAGACAAACTATACAGAAGCTTCGATATCCTTAATCACACACTCCATGGCAGCCATACATTCATCAACTCTGAGCTGACCTATTACGTCAAGACGATCTTCATACGCCAACTTTTCCTTGTTTTCATGATGGGCTACGCAATCCCGTAACAAATGAGGTAAAAAGGCGGATAGATTCTTTTTGATTTCAGAAATCACCTTACGTTTAGTATGCCACTGAGAAGTACGTTTGTTCTTCCTGACATAAAATTGTTTGTGATAAACCTTCATAAATGTAAACTTGTGCTTATCGTACATAGTGCATATGCGAAAAGCCGCTGATGAGAGATGCGCAAAGACACGACGTTCAGGAGAAGGTTGTGATTTGAGTAAATTCTTAGTTGTTCGTGAACGAAGTGATTTGGATGATATATGTTTTGATCTGACTCGACATCCTGATCGCTTAGCTAACGAGAGGTAGTATTGGGTGATATGGATAAGTTCAATGTCTTCTTTATCTGCCATCAAAGCATTCCTAAATGATTAGCTTAGTATTTACATAATGATCCACAGTAGGGTGGGCCTTGGCCCACCAAAAAGCGACAAATTACCAATACACCTCGTCGTAATATTCAGCAAGGATGAACTGCTCTGGAGAAAGGCCATTTGCACTCGATAGGCCAAGTATTGTTTCTTCGCTGGCCATTTTCCAGAAAGTGACGTAACGTATTTCTCCGTCAGATTCGACATACTTCCAAAGCCAGCATTCGTTTTTTTCAACAAGAGCGGTTCGCACGAAACTTAATGATTCTTCAGATGCGTCGTCGGTATCCCCTGACTCCATCTGAACGTATTCCATTATTTCTTCACGGCTTGCGGGACAGGATTCTTCCGCATTTTTCGGAAGAAAGCTGAAATGAATGTTGACGTCTTTCCAATCTTCCGCATCTTCAGGTAATTGGTCTCTTGGGATCATGAATATAGCTCCTTGCAACGACAAGTCTTGTGGCGAAAGGGGTACGAAGCCATGTAGGGTGGGCCTTGGCCCACCAAAAGAGCTAACGTGACTCCATTAAAGAACACCCGCACCATAAATGGAATTGTAATTTATGGAGAAGGGAATTACAAGGAAAGTTCTGTTCACCTATTGTTTGGATGATTTTAAATAGATTCCTCGACTTCGCTGCGCTCCGCTCGACATGACACGTGCAGGTTGTGTACCCGACGGATCATTTTCTTCATAACACTAGCCGCGAAGCGGTTCAGCGGCTCGGGATAACGAGGATGGATTAATCGATGATGAGTCTTCGGGCTTTGTCGATGAACAGGACGCTGGACTGTTTGCCTGCGATAAGGTTTGCGGCCCGCCATGCCTCCGATAAGCGGGTGGTTGTGATGAGGTACGTTCCGCGTAACTGTTGGGCGACGGGTGTGCGGAGTACCTTTCGAACGGCCAAATCCACAGCCTTAAGTTCCTTAACGGCCTTCGGTGCAAGGACGCCCACGACGCGATCATCTGAAACCGTCAAAGAGAGCGTGCGCTTTCCGAACCGGATTGCGTGTTTCATGCCACAGTATCCTTTTTAAGTGTGTGGTTTTATGCTTTCGCGGCTTCAATGGCGTCGGCGAGGTTGAGGGTTCCTTCGTAGAGACTGCGTCCGATGATGGCGGCTTCGGGATTGAATTCAGCCAATTTCCTGATGTCCTCGATGGTGTTGACACCGCCGGAGGCGACAACGGGGACGTTGACGGCCTCGACGAGCGCTTGGGTGCGCTCGAAGTTTGGACCGGCCATCATACCGTCTTTGGCGATGTCGGTATAGATGATCGCGGCCAGAGGGAGCTTCGAGGCCTCGGTGGCGAAATCCAGCACTTGTAATGAGCTGTCTTCCATCCAGCCGTGCGTGGCGACCTTCGAGCCTCGGGCGTCGAGGCCGAGAACGATCCTGCCGCTGAATTTGACGGCCATTTCGCGGAACCAGTCGAAATCCTGCACCGCTTTCGTGCCGATAATGACCCTTTCGACGCCCAAATCCAGCAATTGCTTGATGGAGGCCTCGTCACGCAAGCCGCCGCCCACTTCGATTTTCAACAGGCCGAGGGCAGCGATAGCCGAGATGGTCTCGGTGTTGACCGGCTTACCGAGTTTGGCTCCGTCCAGATCGACGATATGCAACCATTGTGCTCCATCGGCGCTGAAATCGCGCGCTTGTTCCGTCGGATCGTCTCGATAGTTGATCTGGCGGTCGTATTGTCCCTGGATGAGTCTGACACATTTGCCGTCCCGCAAGTCAATGGCCGGTATGATATACATATAGGCTCCTTTAAAGATGTAGCGGGTATCCTTGTAACACTAAAAGGTGTGCGATGCACACGCTAACCGTTTTGGTCATTTGAACATTCGAGTTTTGATATTGTTTCGTGCTTTGTGCTTCGGATTTCGAGATTTTGTTTTTTACGTTTTATCGCCGATGAGCGGGCGAATCTTATCCACGGAAAAGTACACGAGATGACGGACCTTCTCATCCGGCTCGCGGCTTTTTTTATGTTGCTTTTTGATTTCCTCGATGCGCTCCGGATCCGACTCTTCGCCGGTCATGGTCAAGTACAATCTCTTGCCAAGATATCCCGGACCTTCTTCGGCGAACATGTAAGCGGCTTTGGGATTGGACTGAATGTTGGCAAAGCTCAATCGCTCCAACATGCTGAATGCGATGGTTGTCTCGTCGATAATATAGGGACGAGAGTATACCGCTATATCCACGTTCCCCTCGGAATCGCTTGTCGCCAGGACACCCAAACCTTTAATGTCTTCGAAATATTCTGCGAGGTTCATGATTGTCTCCTTTAATTTATAATGGCGCTGAGCGCCTTTTCGATTTCGGGATAGCGGAACTCGAAGCCCGCCTCCAGCAGCCGCTTCGGCAGGACGCGTTGACCGGACAAGAGCATCTCGTCGGCCATCTCGCCCAGGGCCAGTCGCAGCGCAAAGGCGGGAGCGTGCATCCAGGCCGGTCGGTGCATGACTTTTCCCAATGTCTGGCAGAATTCCTTCATGGTCACCGGCTGGGGCGCTGTCAGATTAAATGCGCCGTGCAGCGATTCGTGTTCCATTAGGAAACGAATCGCGGCAATCTCGTCGTCCAGGCTGATCCATGAGAACCATTGGTCGCCGGAGCCGAGGGGGCCGCCGAGAAAAAAACGAAAGGGTTGAGCGAGTTTAGCCAACGCGCCGCCGGCCCGGCCCAGAACGACGCCCGTGCGAATGACGACACACCGAACGCCGAGCTTCTCGATGTCTTCTGCAAGGTTTTCAACCTGTCGGCAGACGTTTGCGAGAAATCCTTCTCCCGGTTTTGACGTCTCGTCGAGCGGCTCGTCCCGGCGTGAACCGTAGTAGCCGATGGCCGAGGCCAGGATAATCACTTTCGGCTTGTTTTCCAGTTCTCTTACCGTTGCGATCATCGCGGCTGTCGAGTCGAGCCTGCTGTTCAGAATCCGAGATTTCCGCGTTTGACTCCAGCGGCCTGAGCCGACGTTTTCCCCGGCCAGATGGATAATAGCATGGACGCCCTCGGCTTCGTCTTTCCAGCCGGAGGGGGTCTTGCCATCCCATTGTATAACTTTTGCGATGTCGCCAATGGACTGCCGGGCGTGCTCGACGCGGCGTGACAGGGCGGTGATTTCATAATCGTTGTGAAATGCTTCGCACAGCGCCTTTCCGATAAATCCCGTCGCGCCCGTGATCGCTACTCGCATGAGAATTCCGTCTATTGTGTTGTTTCCAATGCCTCGATCTTAGTTACATACGCGTCGGCGTCGAATTTCCTTTTCAGCCCCGCGGCGTTCATATAACGGACCTTGCCGAACACGGGCCGTTCGGACCAGGCCCGGTCGTGCTTGCCGAAACACCAGGCGACGCCGGTATAGCCGTTTGGGTCTCGGCCGTCCAGCTCGTATTTATTATTAAGATACAGCGCGATCTTGAATGCGGTTCGTGGGTTCTTGCTCCATTCGAGAATCTTTTTGCCCCAGTACATGCGCATATACCCGTGCATTTTGCCCGTGAGGATCATCTCTTTTTGGGCGGCGTTCCAATACGGATCGTGGGTTTGCGCCTTCTCGAACTGCTCGAGCGAATACACATAGTCCCGCTTGTCTTTGCTATGGAAGTTCAGCGTCCTGTGTACCCAGGGCGGAAGACAAGCGAACGTATCGTAGTGATCGTTGTAGAACACGAAGTTGTGACTGAGCTCCCGTCGGACGATAAGCTCTTCGAGGAATGCCTCTTTGCCGGCGCCGACCGTCTGTTGAGCTTCCAGGGCAATATAGAGCGGTGAAATCTGACCGAAATGCAAATAGGGACTCATATGTGAAACGTAGTCCAACGTGGGATCGTTCCTTAAGTCGGCGAAGTACTCCAGCTTGTTGCGCAGGAAGTCGCTGAGACGTCGCTTGGCCTCGTGGGTCCCGCCACGATACGACTCCACTTTCCCGACGGTTCTGTCGATGTTGAGTTTCGAGAGGGTGGCGTCAATATCATCGATGTCGAACGTGGAAAATATCAGGTCGAGTGAGTCCAGCTTGGGGTCTCTATGGTCCAGGGGAGCCAGATAATGATGGAGCTTCTTCGTTATCCTCGGCCGGAACGTGCCGGCGGAGTAGTTCTCTTCGGATGCGGCTTCTTCAACAGGGACGATAAGATTCGTTTCAACTTCACATAATACGCAATTAATGCGCTCGGCCACACTGGTTCGCCATTCCTTTTGCACGCGCAAGTGTCCCGCGTCAACAACCACCGATGCAGCGGCGTGGGCCATTTCCACCGCGCCGGAGATGGGCGATTGATGCAGAATAACCATTTGAATGCCCATCGCGTTCAGCGCCGTGCGTACTTCCCGGAGGCCCTCCAGCATAAAACGGTAATGGCGTTCGTTGGCTTCGGGATAGTCATCCGTGATGTCAAAGACGACAACGACGGGTTTTCTTAATTTGTTGGCCGTTCGGATCGCATATTCGAGGGCATGGTTGTACTCGACCCGTTGAGCGGCCTGCATCCAGTACAGCACGTAGTGCCCGTTGCGCACCTGTTTGTTGTTCAGAATTTTTATTCTTTCCGGCTGAATCATCGTTATTCATTATATACATCAAATCATCTAAAAAATCAAATGATTTGACAAAATTAGGCGTTCCATTATATTGGCTGATTGGTTTGGAACGAATACTTTCAATGATTTCGGAAAAATTGAAGGTTAGGCATATATTATTTCAGACAATCTGTTTCACGATTTTCTAAAAATAATGCCGTCTTTTATGGCAACATGTTATCGAATAATATTTGCACGTCCTATTTTGGAAAGAAAGAAAAAAAAGGGGTTTTTTCTTTCGGAAAGTATGCCTAACCTTCAATTTTTCAGAAATCCGGGGTTATTTTGAAAAAAGGAGATCGAACAATGAGTGAGATAAAGACTTCGTGGATGGCCGTTTTGGCCGTGTTTTTTGTGGTATGGAGTCCCTGGACTATGGCGGGCCCTTCATCTTCTACAGGTAAACAGGTTCCGATAATCTTCGATACGGATATCTGTGATGACATCGACGATACGTGGGCGCTGGCTTTACTCGTCCAGTCTCCCGAGTTCGATGTTAAATTAGTCACGGTCGCCGTCGGGAACACGCCGTCCAAAGCAAAGACGGTCGCAAAATTCTTGGAGATCGCCGGCAGGACCGATATTCCCGTCGGCATCGGCGTCAAGCACCGAGACGGCGCCCACCGCCAGGATGCCTGGGCGAAAGATTACAAGCTCTCGTCCTATCCCGGCACCATTCACAAAGACGGCGTCCGGGCGTTGATTGATACGATTATGGACTCCCGGGAGCCGATCAAAGTGGTCGCGGTCGGCCCGTTGCCGAATATCGCCGCGGCGCTCGAGCGCGAGCCGCGCATCGCCGAGAAAGCCGAATTTGTCGGCATGCATGGAAGCGTTCGATTGGGTTACGGTGGGCATCCCAAGCCCAGTCCCGAATACAACGTCAAGGCTTACGTGAAAGACGCCCAGAAGGTCTTTACGGCGCCCTGGAAAATGACCATTACACCGCTGGATACGTGTGGGATCGTCCAGCTCAAGGGGAGGAAATATCAACAGGTGCTGAAGAAGAACAGCCCGTTGACGCGGGCCCTGATCGCCAACTATCACGCATGGCACAGACAGGGGCTCGTCAATAAGAATAAGCAATTGATGGGAGCGGAATTAAACAGGCAGGTCAACCAGAAGCTCCATTCGAGCAGTACGACTCTTTTCGATACGGTCGCTATCTATTTGGCGATGTCCACCGATTTGGTGAAAATGGAAAAGCTGGGGATCAAGGTCACGGATGATGGATATACGAAAATCGACGAGGATGCCAAAGTGATTCACTGCGCCACCGAATGGAAAAACTTGGGTGCGTTCGAGAATTTTTTGGTCGAACGATTAACGAAGTAACGGATTGAATCAGGCATATTGTGGGACAGAAGCAACCCAGCATTGTTGTGGTCGGCAGCTCCAACATGGACCTGGTGGTGAAGGCGCCGAGGATTCCCATCGTGGGGGAAACGATCCTGGGCGGAGATTTTCTCATGACGCCCGGCGGTAAGGGGGCGAACCAGGCCGTAGCGGCGGCGAAGTTGGGCGCCGACGTCTATTTTGTCGCCAGGCTGGGAAACGACATCTTTGCTGAGCACGCCCTGGCCAACTTTGCCAAAGAGTCGATTCACACGGAGTATATCATCCATACGGAAGACGTTTCCTCCGGGGTGGCTTTGATTACCGTTGACGGGGCGGGTGAAAATGTGATCGTCGTCGCACCGGGCGCGAATGGGCAACTGTCGCCGGGAGATGTCGAAAAAGCCCGGCCGGCTTTCGTTTCGTCGGGGGCCGTGGTGGCGCAGCTTGAGGTGCCGCTGGAGACGGTCGAATGCGCCGCCCGCTTAGCCGAACATTCTGATGTGCCGTTTATTTTGGATCCCGCCCCGGCTCAAAAGCTGAGCGTGCAGTTGCTCGAAATGGTGGACGTGCTGACGCCGAATGAGACGGAGGCCCGGATTTTGACCGGTATGGAGGTGACGGATGAGGATTCGGCGCGACGGGCGGCGGGGAAATTATTGGCCCTGGGTGTCAAAACGGTCATTCTGACAATGGGAGCGAAAGGTTTTATGCTCTGCGACAGCCAAAAGGTGGAATTCATCCCGGCACTGAAGGTCGATGCTATCGATACAACCGCGGCGGGGGATGCATTTACCGGCGCTCTGGCGGTCGGGCTCGCCCGGGGCCGGACCTTGCGCGAGGCGGCGGTGTTTGCCAATTATGTCGCGGCGCTGTCCGTGATGACGATGGGGGCACAATCTTCGATGCCGAGCGCCGAGCAAGTTGAGAGCTTTATCAAACAACGATCTGTTGAAGGAGTAAACGATGCCCACGTATGAAAAAGCAGCTAAAGTTATATCGATTCTTTTGATTGTGGCGTTTCTTCTCGTCCCGGCCGGCTGTAAAAAGCAAGAGGCCGACAAAGAGGGAGGAGATTCGACAATGGCATCTGATGCCGCCAAACCGAAGGTGGCTTTGATTATGAAATCGTTGGCCAACGAGTTTTTCAAGACGATGGAGGAAGGCGCCCGGGCGCATCAGAAGGAACACGCCGAAGATTATGACCTGACCGTCGTCGGC
>Ga0272442_10004877_pt1 | contig 18138 bp, 16 predicted proteins | sample SSMForm2O_FD_200262 | JGI IMG/M metagenome (GOLD analysis project Ga0272442, IMG submission 200262) | Marine sediment archaeal communities from Little Sippewissett salt marsh, Falmouth, MA, United States - SSM-Form-2O | ecosystem: Environmental > Aquatic > Marine > Wetlands > Sediment ... | reverse complement strand
AATCATATCTAACTCCAAATACTCTTATGTTGGAATATGGTAGTGGTGGTAGTACATTCTACTTTGCTAATAAGGTAAAAAGATTAGTTAGTGTAGAATCAGATATAATGTGGTATATGATTGCCAAACTTAAGATAATTAATAAAGAGTTACATAATATAGAATTATTATATTGCCCAAATGCCAAAGCTGATATGTATAAAACCTATTCACTCATTCCAGATGTAGCAGGGTATAGGAATTATGATGTCATTCTAATAGATGGTAAATCAGCATCAAGATTAACTTGTATAGAAACATGTAAAAAGTATATGTCTGTGAACACTATAATATTTTGGCATGACTTTACTAAACATAAGAAATATGTCTTACCAGAATATTTAGAATTAGTAAAGATAGTTAATAGTATGGCTGTAGCGAGGTTAAAACTTGGGTAAGTTTAAAAATCCAGTATTAAAGAGAATGGGTATAAACATTATAAGAATGGTATCTAAAGTACTTAATGATATGAATATTAGATGGGCATTAGGTCATGGTACTCTATTAGGTCAGATAAGAAGTAATGATTTATTAAATACATGTAGTGATATAGATATAGATACCTTTGATGTTGATAGAAATACTATATTATCTCTTAAGAATGAATTAAGTAGATACTTTCCATTTGAAACTCTAAGGAATTATAGAGGAGTATATTATTTATTAGGATTTAGAATTAGTAGAATAAGATTAGATATACATTTCTGGTATAGTAAAGATGATTATATGTATAGGGCTGAAAAGTATGATGAAGCTAAGAATCAACATGTATTCTATAAACTACCAGAATATATATTTGAGGAATTAGTGCCTATAAGGTTTTTAGGAGCTAATGCTTATATACCTGGAGAACCAGAGTTATATCTAAATTGCATATATGGAGATGAGCAATGGCATAAAGATGATGAGAGTGGATGGTATACTAAAAGAGATAGCCCAGCTCTTATCCCAGAAGAAGAATGTATAGTATTAGGTGAGATATGAAAGGTTGGACTGTATGGTTGCATGGACCAGTAGCATCTGGTAAGACTACAATAGGTAAAGCACTATTCGATAAATTATCTGGTGAGAATGTAATATTATTCGATGGTGATGTACTTAGAAGTATAATACCTGATAAGTTAGGACATACTAGAGAAGACAGATGTAAATTAGCTGAAAGGTATGTAGATATAAGGTATAGACAAGAATATAGAAATAGTAATGTCATTCTATGTACTAATTCTCACTTTGAAGATAATAGAAAGATATTTAGAGATGGATTAGTAAGATACATAGAAGTATATCTGAAGTGTCCTATAGAAGTATGTGAAAAGAGAGACCACAAAGGATTGTATAAAGGAGCAAGAGCAGGTATATTTGATGATTTACCAGGTATAGGGGATCCTATAGAAGAACCCATTGGTCAACATCTAACTATATATACAGATAAGGTACCTATAGATATATCTGTTCGGGAGATATTAAAATGCATAAAGGAAAGATTTTATATGTAGGACATGGTAAGACTGGTACATCTTCATTTGGTGCAGCTTGTCAGATATTAGGATATAAACTCTACGAGAATGATTTGAATTTAACTAAAGCATGGAATGCTAAAGAATATAATAAGATATGGGAAGTAGCAAATAATTATGATGTATTTGAAGATTACCCATGGCCATATACATATAAAGAGTTTGATAAGCAATATCCAGATACTAAATTTGTATTAGGAACTAGACCTAATGTAGATGATTGGGTTAAATCTATTGTCTATCAAACATTAAGAGTAAAACCAGAGAACAGAAAGCTAGTAGCTGAATCACATTATCATGAATATGGTTTTGGTAAGTATCCTATTCTCTATGAAGATAAGTATAAAGAAGCATATCTAAATCATAATAAGGAAGTAAGAGAATATTTCAAAGGTAGAGATGATATTCTAGAATTCTGTATATGGGAAGGTGATGGATGGGATAAGTTATGTAAGTTCTTAGATTGTGATATACCTGATTTACCATTCCCTCATAGAAAGAATGCATGGCCATATCCTAACTATGAGAGATTGAGAAGATTAGCTAAGAGGAACCCGGAGAGATTTTATGGCTGGTAAGATGGATAAATGCCCCATATGTGGTAGAGGCATAGAATGGGGTAAAAGGATAGATGATGGTAAGATAATATTCTTCTGGAGATGTTCACACTGTGGATGGAAAGGGGAGGATATAGCATCTGTATGAAGAATAGATTTGGAGTACCTGGTAGTAAGTTAAAAGATTGGTTAGATGGTGATGAAGTCCCATGTACTAGTGAATCAGAAGCTATGGCAATGGCTGCTGGTGCATGGTTTGCTGGTGTAGAACCTGAAGTATATATGCAGAATTCAGGATTAGGGCATATTGTAGACGTAGTAGCTAGTTTATATAAAACATATGGCATACCCCTACCCAAATTACATCTAAGTGTAAGAAAGTCACCAGAACATCACATATATATGTATGAATGCACTCAAAAACTGCTAGATATGATGGGGTATAGATATGTCGAATATCATTAGTAGAAGAGAGAAGATTAAAGAGATAGCTGAAGAGTATGATGGTTGTCTATTCATAACATCAGCTGGTATGATAAGTAGAGAATTATACGATGTACATGATAGTCCTAATAATTTCTATATGCAAGGTTCAATGGGATGTTGTTTAGGATTTGCATTAGGATTAGCTATAAATCAGAGTGATAGAGATATAGTAGTGTTACTTGGTGATGGTGAGACACTTATGAGTTTAGGTACATTAGTATTGATGAATAAAGTAAAGCTTAAGTGTACAATATATGTTTGTATTCTAGATAATAATCAATATCAGTCTACTGGTGGACAACCAACTTGTAGTGATGGTGTTAGATTTAATGAGATAACTAATTGTAATGTATTTAAAGTTCATTCTAGATATAAACCATCTCCTAGAATAGAATTACCTCATAAGCAAATAGCTAAAAGGTTCTATGAAACAATTAATAGTAGTAAGTAAAAGTACAGAGCATTTGGCAGATGAATACTTTAAAGCTTATACTAAAGTATTAGTTAGCGAACCACCAAATGAAAATATTCTAGATAAAGATAATATATCAGATGATGTCATCGCTATAGGTGGTGGAGCTGTAATAGATACAGCTAAGGTATTATGTAGTGAGAGAGTTAAAGCTTATCCTACTACATATTCTGGTGCTTCTAGAACTACACATGCAGTAATATGGGGAAAGGATAAGAAGATAAGTGTAGAAACTAAGAAACCAATAACTATCTTTGGTAAGCCTATTAATAATAAGATTGATTTACCAGAAGAAGTAGAGGTATATAGCAAAATAGATTGTCTATGTCATATCTTAGAAGCATTTATATCACCTAATGCTACTAAGTTATCTAATGAATATGTTAAGAGAGCTAGAATGGCATACTTAGATGGTAAGTATATGATAGCTAGTTTCCTTGCAGGAGATGCAATAGAGATAACTGGTACCAATATAATACATGGATTATCGTATCCACTTACATATAAGTATGGAATACCACATGGTAAAGCTCTAGCTACTATATTACACGAAGCATTAAATATACCAAAGGTTAAGGAGTTATTATGAAAACTGTATATGTAGGAATGTCTGCTGATATTATACAGCCAGGACATATATACCTTCTAAAAGAAGCATCTAAATATGGTAAAGTAATAGTAGGATTACTCACTGATGAAGCTATAGCATCATATAAAAGAGTACCTATAACTACTTGGGAACATAGAAAGATGATAATTGAGAATTTAAAGATGGTAAGTAAAATAGTACCACAGAATACTTTAGACTATACAGATAATCTAAAAGAATATAAACCTAACTATGTAGTGCATGGAGAAGATTGGAAAACAGGTACACAGAAATCTACTAGGGATAAGGTTATAAAAGTATTAGAAGATTGGGATGGAGAATTAATAGAGGTACCTTTATATAATGACGAAGAAGGTAAAATGTCTAGTAGTAGGATTATAGATTATGAGATGAAAGGTGGTGTAGGTACATCATGGAGAAAATCTAGATTAAAGAAATCAATGGATTTAAAACCTATAGTTAGAATTATAGAAGCTCATAGTGGTATATCTGGTATTATAGCAGAGACTACTAAAATACAAGTAGATGGTGAGGATAAATACTTTGATGGTATTTGGATATCTTCCCTAACAGATTCAGCTTCTAAAGGTAAACCAGATATAGAAGTTGTAGACTTTACATCTAGAGTTCAGACTATAGAAGAGATATTAGAAGTAACTACAAAACCTATCATAATAGATTTAGATACTGGTGGTCAGATAGAACATCTATCTTATATGATTAGAACATTAGAAAGATTAGGTATATCTGCAGTTATAATAGAAGATAAGAGATATCCTAAGAGGAATTCTCTATTAGAAGGACAAATACATATACAAGAGAATATAGATAAATTCTGTGAGAAATTAAAATGTGCTATACAATCTAGAATATCTAATGACTTTCTGATAATAGCTAGAATAGAAAGTTTAATAGCTGGAAAGAGTGTTATGGATGCTTTACTAAGAGCTAATGCTTATATAGAAGCAGGAGCTGATGGTATAATGATTCATAGCAAAGAAGCAGAACCTACTAAATTAATAGAATTCTGTAAGAGATATAAAGAATTTACTAATAAGAAACCTCTAATATTAGTACCTACTTCATATAATTCCTATACAGAAGATAAATTAAAAGAGTTAGGAGCATCTATAGTAATATATGCTAATCATCTATTAAGGAGTAGTTATAAGACTATGAAGGAAGTAGCTAGAATGATATTAGAGAACAGTAGATCTTATGAAGTTAACGATAAATGTGCATCTGTTAAAGAGATAATTAATATAGATAGGAGAGATAATGTCTAAACCTATAATTGGAATAATTGGCTTTGGTATAGTAGGAAGAGCTGTACAACATGGATTTGCTCAAATGGCAGACTTTAGAATATATGATGTAAATGATGATATATGTGAAGACACATTAGAAGATACTATTATAGATAGTGATTATATCTTTGTATGTGTACCAACACCTATGGATAAGAATGGTGTATTTGATAGTTCTATAATAGATAGTGTTCTAGACTATATTATAAATTATACTAATTACACCGATAAGATAATAATTATAAAGTCCACTGTAGTCCCAGGAACTACTCTTAGATATTGTCAGAAATATCCTGATTCTAGAATAGTAATGTCTCCTGAGTTCTTAACAGAAAGAACATCTAAGTTGGATTTCATTAATACATCTAGAATAATCTTTGGAATTAATATGGATGTAAATGCAGAGACTACCTTAGATAAATTAGTAAGTTTATATAAACCTAGATTTCCATCCACTAAGATGTTTGTAACAGATCCTACAACAGCAGAATTAGCTAAATATACATCTAATTGCTTCCTAGCTACTAAAATAGCATTCTTTAATGAGATATATCAGATATCTAAGAAATTAGGAGTTAAATATGATAGACTTATAAAATTAGTAATAGCTGATGGTAGAATAGGTAATTCTCACTATACAGTACCAGGTCATGATGGAGACTTTGGATTTGGTGGTACTTGTTTCCCTAAGGATTTAAATGCTCTAATACACTTATCTAAAGAACTAGATATAGAACCATTAGTTATGGAAGGAGCTTGGAATAAGAATATAGAGGTAAGGAAGAAGAAGGATTGGATAAATGAAGAAGATTGATAAACCTTGGGGTTCAGAAGAGATACTACATGCTGATAGTAGATATGTATTAAAGAGAATTAATGTTAAGAAAGGATACAGACTTAGTTTACAATATCATGAATATAAGACAGAAACATTATATCTAATAGAAGGAACAGCTATTATGGATGTATCTAAAGATAAAATAACTCCTGGTGGTAAACTTGATATATCTAATATTCCATTTAGCCCTAAACAATATATTACTATAGAACCTAGAACTATACATAGAATAAAAGCTCTAACTAATTGTGTGTTCTTAGAAGCCTCTACACCCGAATTATGGGATGTTGTTCGTATCGAGGATGATTATGGTCGAGGATAGGCTTGAATTTTGCTCGAGGTACAACGGAAACGGGGCACCAAGGCAAAAACTTTTTTCCCTAGGGGTGTAGGTAGGGTGGACATTAGGACGCCTCAGAATGGCTTATTTTAATTTAAGGTTATGAAAGCAGTAATACCAGCAGCAGGTTTAGGTACACGATTCTATCCAATAACTAGATGTATACCTAAAGAAATGCTTCCAATCAATAATAAACCTATTATACAGTATGTAATAGAGGAAGCTATAGATGCTGGTGCTGAAGATATAGCTATTATTACTAGAAAAGATAAGACAGTAATAGAAGACTATATAGATATAATGGATTTTAATGCTCAATTCTATTATATAAGACAGAAAGAGCAATTAGGTCTTGGTCATGCTATATATCAATCTAAGAGGTTTATTGCCAATGAAGATTTCATGGTACTCTTAGGAGATGATATTCTATCTACTCATCAAGATCTTCTTAATATGGTAGGACTACAAGGTATATGGGGTGGTGCTTTTGTAGCTGTAGAAGAAGTAGATAATCCATCTAAATATGGTATAGCTAATGTTATAGATATAAACCAAAAGAATATATATCTAGTGGATAGGATTATAGAGAAACCAACTAAAAGAATATCTAGTAATCTAGGAGCATGTGGTAGATATGTTCTAACCCCTCATATATTCGATTGTATTAAAAGAGTAAAGCCTGGTAAGAATAATGAGATACAACTCACAGATGCTCTTAACTATCTAAAGCATCCGCTATATGCATATAAAATTATTAAAAAGAGATATGATTGTGGCAATGTAGAAAGCTACAAAGACACAATTCTAAACTTCTGCCCTCCATGAGAAATCTTCTGCATCTGGAGAAGAATGATACACAGTGATATTAGTAGCATCTACTGTGAATGAATACATGATTGGATTTGCACCTGATGGAGAGAGATTCACATATGATGGTTTGCTTGGGCACCCATGTGCTATAGTTCCAGCATCTGAAACATTAGCCCATCCTCTATATGCACTAGCACCTTTAATTGTACCTCCTGAGATAGTTTGAGATGATATGCTTGAAAACTCAGGATTATCTCCAGATTTATGAAATCTTGCTTGCCAATTATCAGATCCATCAAAATATTCCCAATATCTTTTTGATGCACTACTATAAATATATGGACTATATGTGAGAGCTGTTTTGGATGTTATTTGTGTACCCATTTCAGTATCTCTTAAATAATTTTCACCAGTATTATTTATATTATTGAGTATGCCATTTCTACCATAATTATTACATACCTTATTAGAATGACCTGCTATATTAATAGGTTCATCAAAATCCATGAAATAATTTTCTGATATTGAATTATAATATGAATTTTTAAGAAATATTGCTCCACCACTATCTGGTGTTTGTGAACATCCATCAAATTTATTATTAGTAATGATTGTTCTTTGAACTAAATTTCCTGATATACAATATCCCGTATTTTGAGATACATATTTAAACTCATTATTAGTTATAAAAGTATTCACACTAGAGGTACCAGTACCACTAATTAAATGCACATTTACTAAATCTCTTCTTCCACTATTACATGAAAATCTATTATTATGCACCATCCCTGGTATATATGCTCTTAATTTAATTCCTCTTGGTCTTCCTCCAGTGAAACTAAAATTATTATCATGTATAAATATAGAATTAATACTATTTGCATCTATACAATAACACCCAGTAGGTGATGACATCTGGAAATAATTATCATGTATATTAGCATTTCCTATATCATTTAAATAGATAGCTGATGAAGGACTACCTTCCCACCAACAATTATAAATATTTAATTGAGTATCCCCAGTTCCTCCAGAAGCAATTATCATATGTTTTGATGAACCAAAATCACAATTAGATATATAGCTTGCATTTGGTCCATCAATCAGATTAACTCCAACTTTTCCACCATTAATCACACAATTCCTTATATGTGACCAATAACAAGATCCACTTAATATCACAAAAGTTTCTGGATAATTCCCTATCTTACCTTTTATATTCTCTACTATAATAGTATTCTTTAAACTCTTTAAAAATGTATTATCAGCCTTACTGGAGTTCCCAGCTATAATTAAATTACCTATTCTGCTCTTTCTATGACCAACCACATTTGGTTGTCCTATTACAAATAATGGTGATGTTAAACTTTTGAAATTGAGACATGCCATATCACTATCTATAAAAACACTAGAAGATATATAGATTGTGCTTGATATATTATATTCTGTTCCTTTAAATTCAGCCCCACCAACTTGTCCACTACATCTCTTAAAGAATAAACTCATAGTGGCTCTAGGATTAACTTCAGTCTTTTTATCTATTGCATATTGAATCACATTATAATCCAACCCTATAGCAGACGATATTATACTACCATTATAACCATCTTTTGCAAAACATTCATGAGTATCTGAATCTTTATAGAATATTATTGTGTAAGGATTTATTATATCTCCTATTATATTCCCTCCTGATATCGTAGTTCCAGATATACCATCTGCATCAATACCTGTTGCAGTCAACACACCTGTTGTTGTATCATCTGCATTGTCCTTTAGATAGTCAGAAGCACCTACTAAGTTTGTATTGTTACCAGATACCCAATCTGCATAGATACCTGTCTGTGAGGAATACAAACCAGCTTTTATGCTACCACCAGAGATTGCTTGAGTAGATATGCATTGTGAAGAGAAATTACCTCGGAAGTATGCATCTCCTTTAAATAATGCATCTCCTGCATCTATATAAAGTCCATAGTTATTTGTAGCACCACCAGCATAAGCATATATTCCTATGTTTGTGGTATTAGCCCCTATAGCAGTACCATTAAATCCATATAAAGTATCTAATCCAGCTTTATTAGCATGCATTTTGATAGCTTGGATAAAATCTGTATTATCATCATCAGTTAATTGAACATTAACAAATCCCCTTAAAGTTCCTGTCATAGAATTATGACCAAATGATGCTCCACCTGAATGTTGCATATGGAATGGTGAAGAAGGTGTGAACTTTGCCATATTCACCCCTAGAGAATTAGTTATTATAGAACCACCAGATATAGTTGTTCCTGATATATAATCAACTTTTGGATATAACTCTATGTTGCCTGAACCATCTAATAATATATATGGATAAGCATCTATAGAGTTTGGTCTTATATATAGCTGACCTGAAGTATATTGCCTACCATAGATAGTAGAATAAAGATTAGAAACATTTAAATCCATTTGAACGGCTACATTCTCTGCTTGTTCACCACCAAAGAGATATTTATGAACTCCGGCATTCTTATTTATAATAGCAGTTTGGTCATCACCTCTTATCCTAATAAATGGATAAGAATCTGTTGTATTAGCATAGATATGTAAATCATCACCTGTAATATTCCCTCCATAAATTGTAGAATAATTATTTGCAGCATTATATCCAAATCTATGAGTATATACACTACCACTTATAAATCTAACAAGATAATCATTAACACCATTCGCTTGGAATATTAAATTCTTACCAGATGCCCCTCTAACATAGAAGTTAGTATCATCTATAGCTACATTACCTCCTTCAATACCATCTTCTAAGAATGCAAATTTACCACCTGCACTACTAAAGCATGCTTCTATCTTATCAGCACCATATAATCTGAGATAAGGATATGCATCAGCTGAATTAGCTCTTATATTTATATCATCCCCAGTAGTATTACCACCATATAAAAGGGATAACCCAGCAAATCTATCCATCATAAATATTCTACCAGAACCAGAATTAAAGGTTATCTGCTCACCTGGTTCACTACTAATAAGAATATCTCCTGCATCATTTAGAGTTATATTTGGATATGTTCCAGCTCCATGCTGTCTTATATGGTTAAGATAGATGGTATCCGTTGTTATAGATCCACCTGAGATTGCTTGGGAAGATATGGATTTAGCATATAAAGAACCTGAAACTCTAACTCTAAAATCTCCATCCCATCCAATATTGTTAGCTATATATCTATAATTAGTATCATCACCATTATTCATATCAGAGAAAGTTAGAGTAGTAGCAAATCTATTATTAGTTAGAGTACAATCACTTCCATTTGGGGTATAGATTGTGTAACCAGTTCCACCAGCATCATCTAGATTATTGTTATCTATAACTGTTCTGATTCCTGGGTTAATAACCCAACTAGTAGTTCCTCTATTAAAGTAATTATCTTTTATTGTCCAATCTTCTTTACCATTTACATTTATAACTCTATAATACCACCCAAAGAATCTATTATTCAATATCTTAACTTTATGAGAATCATATAATGGTGCGATTGTAGAGTAATTATGATTTATATTATCAAGTATGAATGTGGAATTTTGTATAATATGATTAGTTGATGGATAAATTGTATATGGATTTATAAAATTACAATTATCAACTAAAGGTGGTGTCCTTATACTACCAGTACTACCACTATTACCATAATATGTACAACCTACCATTGATGCATAATTAGATGATACATTAGCACCATAGAAAGTAATTGGTCCCATCTTATAGAATTTACATCCATTTAGATGGATATCACTCCCAGAGCAATATGTATTAGATGCATTATCTAAGTCAAATGAATTATCTTGAGTGCCATCTCCTATCCATTCACATCCTATAAATCTTATATTCCTCTTTATATGTGCATCAAGGACAGGTCCATAACCTCCCCAATCAGTCCAATTTGGTGGTTGTGGATGTGTAGAACCATCTGCATGACCAGTTCCATCTTCATTAGCATAATACCGGCAATTTATATATGTTACACCATAACAATCATTAGTTAATTTTGGTGCATATCCTCTTATATACTTTGCCCAATTACTATGTATACAACTATCAAACACTACACCAGATATCTCACCTAGATATTGCGTATGCTCCCCAATCTTATTGAAATAACAATTCTTAAAGGATATATATCTAGGATTATTAGCAGAAACAACTCCACACTGAGAACTAATAACATTTAAATCATAAAAAGAGATATGTTGTGATGAATCCTTTATAGTTATTGTCCATCTCATACCAGCACTAGATGGAGCTGTTGGTTGATAGATTGTAGTTTGTTGTCTACTACCATTATTAGTATAAGTTCCACACTCTGATGAATCTAGGGTTAGACCTCTGACTGTTATATTATTACAACTATCAATAGATAGTAATTGTCCAGCCTGACCAGATTTTGTCCAAGAACGTTTTAAATGTGCACCATAACCTATTATATCTATATTGTTGAAGTTATTTAATGAAAGACCTAATGCACCAGACATATTATATAGACCAGGTTCTATAAATAATGTACCTCCACTATCCATTAAACCTAAAGTATAATTGAATAAGGATGCTGCATCAGTAGATGAAGATACTGATGTACCATTAATACCATTTCTTGTATAGTATGTAATACCATCTTTATAGATGATATAATCATAAGAGTAATGTTGTCCAGATCCTCCTGTACCCCCACCAGTGGAGGGTCCATGGTAAACTTGACATGAAATAGTATGTGCTTGTAATTGACTAGATATAGATATCTTATTACCAGATAAAAGAATGCTACTACTAGCTTTTATGCGGATATCACCTGGATGAGTAGCATGATCTTCACCATAAAAAGAAATATATGATTGTTCAGTTACATAATGTCTAAATCTAGCTTCTTGGTCACTCCAACCAATCATCAAGTCTGTTCTTTTAGATGCAGTAGATGGATTAAAGACTAATATAGGTGTCCCATCTCTCCATATTCTAAATGTATGTGGGGTCTCACTACCTAGACCAACTCCAACAGTTGATGAATCGCCTACTGAGATATATTGAGTATTACTTGTATTACCTTTTATGACTATCTTCTCATCATGACTACCACCATATAGATTACTAGTTGTTCTATTGTGAGTAAACTGAAATGTCTCACTACCAGTCTTATAGAAATATACATCATCATATGTATCTAAGATTACATCTCCAGAGCCAATTAAATCAATAAGTGGATAACTATCTTTACTATTAGCTTTTAGTCTCAATCCATAAGCAGACGTATCTGCTCCTTCTATTATAGAGTATATACCAGAACTATCTAATCTAAATTTTCTATCTCCTCCTTCAAATTGAGCAAATCCTTTTCCAGCAGGAAGGGTTAGATTTACATCATCATTACCATATAATAAAAGATATGGATAGGTATCTGCTGAATTAGCTTTTATCGTTAAATCATCACCAGATACTCCTCCACCATATAGGGTTGATAGATTAGATGCGTATCTAAATAAACACATTTGTGTTGTACCAGACTTAAAATAGATATCTCTAGCAGATACAAGTGAAATATCAGAATTACCTAATAATTGTATATTAGGTTTTTGAGATGTGCCCCCAGCTTTACTAGAATGTATAACTAAATCATCTGAAGCATTTGGGGGTCCATATATTCTAGAAACACTAGAATCATAATCTAGACTAATGAAATTTACATCATTCTCATCATAGAAGTCTCTCCAATCAGTAAATTCACTACCTCTATGTTTAATCATCTTAACCATGTTATTCCATTCGGTATATGTAATTGTATCCCCACTTGCTTGAGTATCACTCCATGTCATATTTATCTACCTCTCATTATAAATCTCCACTTCCACTTATCATACCTTCTATCTTAGTATGTATCCATCCTTCTTTAGTTGGTACATTACTATATGTAATATTCTTAGGGTATATTATAGTTTCTTTTCTCATATTCTTCAAATTACTTGCATTCATAAGATTAGAACTTGGGGTTGGTTTTAACTTAATAGTGTTGTATCCACCCCAACTCTTATCATAATACAAAGGTCTACCTAATATCTTATATAACTCACCAGTTGCTCCTGGTCTTGTGTTATTTATTAGAGCTTGGAAATCAGCTTTCTTAAGCCAAGTCTCTACAACAACACTAAAGTTTTGGACATCCCATCTACCACAGAAACAATCTATAAAGTCATTACCTGTAAGGCTATCATAATAGATTGCTAAATCATAATCAAATTTCCAAGGTTCTTCAGACCAACCACATGGACCAAAGCAGATACCATAATTATCATCAAAGTAGTAATTAAATCTTCTATGAGATTTAGAAGGTTCTATCCCACTGAATACGAATGGAAATCCTAAAGGAAATGGTGCACCCATTTAATCACCTATGTAAAAGATATCTGTTTCCATTGAACATTTGCACCATTACCTGATATCATATATAATCTACAATAAGTTGTGCCACCTGACATCCATATTCTACCTATATCTTTTGATGGTTCCGATGAAGTAGGTGTCATAATAAATGGATTCAATGAACCACCTGAAATAGCTTGGGATGACACATAATCAGGATTATCTGAATAGTGTTTACTAGCAGCTCCAGAATTATAGGTAGGATCTGCTAATCCGGAAATGGTATTAACTGTATTAATTGTAAGAGTATTACAAGTTATTGTTCCACCAGATATAACTTGTGATGAGATATAATCATATTTATTCTCTCCAGTACCTATATTATTTCTAATATAATTTCCTGTACCATTATCATAGATATGTTTAGTGAATAGAGAACCACTGAATACATTACCTTCTACCACATTATTAATAGTAGAACCAGCACTACCACTTAGATTAATACCACAATGAGTTACATTCCTGTGCCTGATGGTATTATTAGCTATTACATTATATCCACAATAGGTTCCTGTTCCTGATGCCCAGATATTAATTACGTTAGCTGCATTAGTTCCATATATCTGATTATTACAGATAGTATTCTCAAAACAACTTAAACCACCTTTAGATGTAAGCATAATACCTCTACCATCGATATGATGAGTATATACTCTATTCCCTACGATGGTGCATCTAGATGCTCTATCTAAAAGAATACCAGGTGATGAAGAACCTGATTGCCCAAAAGTGTATATCTGATTACATGCTAGATATGTTTGATTACCATATAATCTAACTCCACACAGACCACAAACTCCAATAGTATTACCAACTACATTCTGTAATGGCACTGCAGAAGCACCAAATAATCTCATTCCATCTCCATTACATCCATATATCATATTTCTATAGAAGTGGCAATCATCATTAGATGAACCACCACCTTCATGATAGATACCATGGTCTTTAGCATCTTTGATATATAAATCATGGATATAGCTATTCCAAAGAGTTACGTGGACGACATTACTAGTAGTTTGTCCACTCTTATTACCACTAAGCCACATATTTCCAATCTCTATCTGCATTAGATTGGATGTACCTACGCCCTTAGTTTTAATTAAATCACAATTAGCTCCATTACCTAGAGTTAATTTAGTTTTATTACCTGCACCTAATAATTTAGTATAACTACCACTAATAACTATAGATGAAGATATTTTATATATGCCTGGTTCTATATAACAAACACCACCACTATTAGTCATATCTGACAAGGTTTCATTAATAGTCTTAGATGAATTTATATTAGAATACTTGATATCCCCAGTAGCAGTTTGTTTTGAATGTGTTAATCCACCTTCCTTATAGATAATGTAATCAAATCCAGAATGTTGAATACCACTAACCATAGCATTCCATTCACCATGGGTGATTTCATCTGAATCAGTTTGTATTGCATTCCAACTCATAAATCTCCACTTCCGCTAATCATTCCTTCTATCTTTACATTAATCCATCTCTGGTCACCTTCAATTGGTGAATCTGTTATGCTTTTAACATAAGCTATCGTTTCATCTCTCATTAATGATAATTGAGTATCAGAAACAGGAGCTACTCTTATAGTATTTTTAGCTGACCATGTCTTATCATAATATAATGGTCTTCCCAATATTGTAAATAACTCACCAACTGCTTGTGGAGTTATATTATCTCTCAATGTCTGTAAATCAGATTTCTTTAGCCATGTTTCAATAACAACTGAATAGTTTTGTACATCCCATCTAGAACAAAAACAACATATAACACTAGATTCAGTTTGATTTCCATAATATATTCTTAAATCCTTATCACATGAAATTTTATCACTATGATTCCATGCTGCAGTTGCCATAGCTTTTCTACCATTAACTATGTTTGAAAGAAATCCAACACTATGCCCAGAAAAATCAAGATGATATAATCCTAGAGCTTTATTATGTCCAGATGCATCAGCTGTTCCAAATGGTGTAGATGTTCCAGATACAATGAAAGGATAATCAGCACCACTAAAACCACCTGCTGCTATTACTACGTTAGTAGAATCTATTGGAGTTATAGGTGTATTTATATACCATTCCAACCAAGTATTAGCAGATGCTAAAGCAGTTGGAGTTGTTTGTTCTACATTATAGAAATCAGCAGACATAGCAACTGCGTAATCACGGTTAGTACCAAATGTTATTTCCATATCATGGCTACCACTAGCTGGATTTAAAATATAATATAATTCCCCTGTAGTAGACCAATCAGCATATTGTCTTGCTCTCGTTGCTAATGTCATTGGAGTTCCATTCCAAGTAACACCATTAACATAATCTGCAACTCCAGTATCTTCTACAGATATAGCAACAGTTAATAATCTATTAATTTCTGAATTTACTGTATGACTAAATGTCTCTGTAGCTGATGGTGCATCCCAATTACCAGCGCCACTACTATAAAAAGTTACCATTAAATATCTAACCTCATTCCTTCAACTTTAATGCCAAATTTGTCATGAATTATAAAAGTATCTGATATACTTTTAACACCTATGGTTCTTCTCTGTCTTAAACTAGATAGACCATAATTAGATATAGGTTCGAATATTAATGTGTTTGATGATGTATAAGTAGTATCTATATATTTAGGAGTTCCTAATATATTATATAGTTCACGTATTGCACCTGGAGTAACATTTCTAAAGATATAATTTCTATCACGAGCATCAAGAAATGTTTCTAATGTGACATTCCAATTACCTTCATCCCATCTTGTATTCCAACATTGTAATTTCCTTTCATACCAAATAGCTCCTTGTATTGTTCCATCTATAATATCCTTATCATCAGTTAATGTATTATCTTCTCTATCTAAAAATTTATAATGTACTGTGGGGGTTGTAGGAATATTACCATTATAGACTTGATTAACCTCATTAGAATTTAAAGCAGTACCACTCCAAAATACAAACTCGCAGATATCACCATTAAAATGATTATTATAAGCTTTCCACTCTCCTAATCTAAATTCATGAGTAGTATCAGTAGATGGTGTATAATTAGCACCTACTGTTTTGTTAACTTTAGAAACACCATCAACATATAATCTAAAATCTTTAGTAGAATGATTATAGACTACTGTACCAGTATGCCACTTACCATCACCAACTGCTGTATTAGTATCTAAATTTATACCACCAGCTGTGCCAGACCCCATTCTAGCAAATAAGTCAGTAGAACTACTAGCAACCCACATATGATAGTTATCATCATATCCACTGCCAGTATCATTCTTAGCAAACAAAGTCCAATACACTTTATCTGCTGAACCAGTTCCTCTGTATCTAAATGTTACACTAGCAGTATATGAATTAGCAACAGTTAGATAGTCTGAAGTAGCAGTCACATAATCATCTGAACCATCAAATGATAAACATCCTTGGGGGACTATGATATATTGGCTACCTTGATTAGTAACATCAACCATATACTTCACCTTTGAGTTTTTCTACATCACGAGCTATATCATAAGGTTGTGTACCATAATTAATTTCTGTTACAAATCCCACTTGTGGAGTTATGCGTTGAGTATAAGACACAATATCTAGAGTTTCATTAATCCCATAATTAGTAAGTTGTGCAGAGAATGAATATTCTACACTTAATCCTATCCTACCATCTATAGTCATGGTACCTTTCTTTCTAAGACTAGAATAGTTCTGTATCTCTTTAGAAGCTCTTGTAATTAATTGTTCTTCAGTAGATAGATTAGAATCATTAATCTTCTTAAAATGTCTACCATATTCACTAATACTCCATGCACTGGTAGAAGTAGCTGCAAGTTGCCCTTGCTTCCATCCTAACTTAAATGATATATTACCAGATGGTACTTGAGTTGGGTCATCAGCATTAGAACTCCAATTAATTCCATGATCCCAAGAGTATGCTATAGAACCATCTGTATATGTAGATTTTGGGTCATAGAAGTATGACCAATATTTACCATTACCTTCTCCATTACCAGATGGGTTATTTAATATAAGCCAATAATATTCATCTTTAGTTAATGCTAACTTTGGACTTGCATAGGTTTGCCAAGATGACCAAGATGGTCTATAAACAACATCACTAGTTGTAAAGCTTATATCATCAGACCAAGCTAATTTACTCCCAGACTTTGGCATACCTCCTCCTGCTGTATAATAAGCAGTAAGAGTAGATCCACTTAAAGATGGACCTTTCTGTATATTTGATGTACTGGATAAAGACCATCCAGTACCACTTCTAGCAAAGAAATAATCTAATATGATTTTATTACCAGCTGTGCCTATACTAGTATCTATATTAGGAGTTAATTTAGTCCAGTTAGCACCATTATCACAACTAGCTGAATAAGTGATATAATCTAAACTACCTATACGCCTTTCAGCACCAGTCTCATTTAATCTAAGAGTATTAAAATCATTAGAGCCAATACTTTGAGTGGTTGTTCTTACAGAACCAGTTGGGTTATATAATGGATAATATCTAAATCTCATATCATACCAATTTAGATAAAAGCAATCACAATATCCACCATTAATGTTAACTTTCACTTTAAATTTCTTTACTTTACTATAGTAATATCCACCATTAAAAGTGAATGTCTTAGTTACTGGAGCTGTATAATCATTATAAAAATCAACATCTAC
>Ga0272442_10004876_pt1 | contig 18140 bp, 12 predicted proteins | sample SSMForm2O_FD_200262 | JGI IMG/M metagenome (GOLD analysis project Ga0272442, IMG submission 200262) | Marine sediment archaeal communities from Little Sippewissett salt marsh, Falmouth, MA, United States - SSM-Form-2O | ecosystem: Environmental > Aquatic > Marine > Wetlands > Sediment ... | reverse complement strand
GGTCGCCAGGTTGTCGAAGTCCTGCATGGTCTGCTCGATCTGGTCGGCCGCCAGCGGCTTGCCATGCCAGTTCCCGCTGGTGAGGATGCTGCTGCCCCACCCCTTGACGGTGCGCGCGCAGATGGCGAGCGGCCTCTCGCCCGGCTCGGTGGTCAGCGCCTCGAACACCTCGTCCCAGTTGTGCCCGTCGATTTTCCGCACGTCGAAGTTGAACGCCGTCAGCTTGGCGACCAGCGCGTCGATGCTCTGCTGCGGGGAGACGTAGTCGCTCTGTCCCTGCCCGTTACAGTTGAAGATGACCCGCACGGCCGTCAGCTTGTGATCCACGAGGAAGTCGAGGGCCTCCCAGATTTGCCCCTCGCGCGCCTCCCCATCGCCGCACAGGCAGAAGATGCGCTTGTCGCAGTTGTCGAGCCGGGCGGCGGCGGCCAGGCCCGCCGCGACGGAGACGCCCTGTCCGAGCGAACCGGTGGCGGCATCGAAGAACGGGAAACCCACCGCGGGGTTCGGATGCCCATCGAGGACGCTATCGCCCTCGCGGAGGGTGAGGGCGTCATCGAAGCTGAGCACGCTGGGGGCGCCGGCCGTGCCCACGACGCCCTCGAGGTCGCAGTACGCGGCGTAGATGGCCGGCACAGCGTGGCCTTCGGACAGCACCAGCCGGTCGGCCCCGGTGTGCCAGGGGTTCCTCGGGTCGTACCGCATGACGCGGTACATCAGCGCGGTGACGAGATGCACCAGCGACAGCCCGCTCGACGGGTGCCCGCTGCCCGCCTCCGTGCACATCCGCACGATCTGCTTCGACAGCTTGATGACCTTCTTGTCGAGGTCCTTGTAGTCGGCCATTGATCCTCTCCCACAATCACAGGCCGGCCCGTCGGCCGGCCAAGGAACGGGGTACAGTACCCCATGACCGAAGCCAAGGCAAGGCCGAATGCCGCCCGCGAACTGTCCCAAGGTTCGTGGAGGTTCCTGAGAAGCTGACGATGCCCCTGACCCCGGAGTGTCGGATCACCTTTCTCAGATCGCAAATTCCCTCCGCTCCCCGGGGGAAGCTCACAGGGCGCGGACGCTGTAGCACCTTCCGCTCCGACTTGGACCCCGCATCGTCCTCACCCGAGTCTTAAGCGTCAGGCCGGTCAGCCGCTCCGTCGGGTTGTTCGTCCCCTCCTGCGGCTCGTCCCCCACACCCCCAGCCGGAACCACCACCGGCGACACCAACACTGCAGGACGGCAGTTCTGCATCCCGTGCTCCCTCCGCAGCGAGGCGGCGTCTTCGGGTCCTGCCTCCCGAGGCATCATTCCAGCAAAGACCGCCGACCGAGGTACGATGCGCGCCGCTGCCTCCTCCTGAGCCCGACCTGCCGGGCCGCAAAGACACGGGCGTTATGCAATCCTTCTTCCGAATCTCCGTTGCGTTCTGCAATGGAATCCGTGGGCATGGCTCCGGGCAGCCCGTTGCTGTTTCCCCTTCGCTTCTGGAGGGTTACGTCGGAGTTCGCGTGCGAGAGCATAGACTGGCACGAGCTTCGCAGTGCAATGGACCGGACTCGGCAGGGCGTTGAATCCTGACAGTCCGAGCATTGATTTGCGTGTATCGCCGCGTGAAACCGGGACGGCCAACGGGGCAGGCGCCGTCCCGGCGCGGCGATTTTTCCTTGCGCTGTGCCGGCGCCCGGAGAACGCCGCGTTGGCGAGCAGGCTTTCCTCCGGTACAGTGCATTCCTTTGGCGAGCCCGTGCATCCGGCACGAGCCGAGCATGTGCGAGGACCCGGCGTGCAGGGACGCCCCCTGCGGCACGGGCACCGGCCTCAACGACAAGCATCGGAAAGCGAACCCAAGTGACCCTTGAGAAGCTCATCGATCAGTTCCGCATTGGCTTCCGGCCGAACTACATCCCTCAGGCCGACGAGGAGACCGTCTTCCGCGCCGCGTTCGAGACGAAGATCCCGCTGATCGTCAAAGGCCCCACGGGCTGCGGCAAGACACGGTTCATCGAGTACATGGCGCACGCGCTGGGTCTGCCGCTGATCACCGTATCGTGCCACGAGGATCTGACCTCGGCGGACCTGGTCGGGCGGTACCTGTTCAAGGAAGACGAAACGATCTGGCAGGACGGCCCGCTGACGCTGGCGGTGCGGCACGGCGGCATCTGCTACCTCGATGAGATCGTCGAAGCCCGCAAGGACACCACCGTCATCATCCACTCGCTCACCGATGACCGCCGGATGCTGTACATCGACAAAACGGGCGAAGTCGTCCGCGCGGACCCGAGATTCATGATGGTGCTCAGCTATAACCCGGGCTACCAGAGCATCGTCAAGGATCTGAAGCACTCCACGCGGCAACGCTTCGCCAGCCTCAGCTTCACGCACCCGCCGGTCGAGGTGGAGACCGAGATCCTCCGAACCGAGACCGGCTTGCCCGACGAAGACGCCCGCAAGCTCGCCGAGATGGGCGAGAAGATCCGCGCACTCAAGGGCTACGGTCTCGACGAGGGCGTCAGCACGCGGCTGCTGGTGTACGTCGGACGGCTGATGAAGGGCGGGCTGCCGGCGGCCGAGGCCTGCAACGCCGCCATCACCCAGACACTCACCGAAGAGGCAGAGGTCGAGGAATCGATCAACAACATCGTGAAGCTCTACTTCGGGGAGTTGGTCGGCGCGGAAGAAACCTAGCCGGGATGTGGGGGCCCTGCTCTGCGAAGCCGCTACGCAGGGCGAAGCAGAGATGCACGGGAGGGGGGGAAGAGCCGAGCACGACCTGCGCGAGTGTCGGGAATGAGCGAGGACGAGAAACCTGCCGACGAGGTCAACGGATTCGACCTTAAGAGCGTCTGCTGGGGCTATCGGGAGGTCTTCGCTCAGACGATCCAGGGGCTCTTCGACGAAGGCGCGATCGGGCCGGAGCGGCGTGAAGTAACGACCAAGGTCTTCGAGATGCTCCGCCGGGCCGACCAGGGCTGCTTCGACCACGTGCTCAAGGAATTCCTGACGGCCCTGAACCCCCGGACCCGCTGGCTGCTCGAGCTGCCGGGGCTGTTCGCGGACCTCGTCGAGCTCGGGGGCGAACTCGCCGACGCCCGCTTGCACTATGGCATCCGCTACTTCGAGACGCTCGGCGCCGGCGGCTTCGGCGACACGCCCGATCAGGTCCGCTTCTGCCTGAACACCCTCCGCCGCCTCCGCGAGATCGACGACGACCTCGCCCTGGCGTTCCTCCGCGGCTACCGTCGCCTCATCGATCGCCTCCGCCCGGAGGAAATCGGGCAGTACCTCCAGGCCGGGCTCGAGAGTTTCCGTCGCAGCCGGAAGGCCGGGTTGGCGTTCCTCGAAGGGTCGCTCAAGACCTCCGAAACGTACGTTGTGGCGCTCACCCGCGAGTGCCGGCTGACCGACGTCGCGCCCTTGATGGAGCGGCTGCTTCGCGCCCTCGCGGGGCGCGAGATCGCCGTCGAGGACCTAAGCGGGCTCGACAGCGATGAACTCATCGACCGCGGCTCGCGCGTCATCTGCCTCACGAGCGGGCTCTACGTGCCCGCCCGAATCCGCGACTTCGACAACGCCCGGCTGAACCGCGCCTGGTACCTGCTGCTGGCCGTGACGGCCGCCGGCATGGTCGCCGAGGACAGCTTCCCCCGCGTCCACGGCGACGAGCGCTACCAATCCGCCCAGGCCGTCGCCGGAAGCGAGACGTTGCGGCTGAACCTGTTTCAGCTCGTCGAGCAGGTCCGTGTGCTGCGACGAATGGCCCGCCGCTGGCCCGGCGTGCGGGGCCTGCTCGGCTTCGCCCTCCGTCAGCAGCGACGCCACCGCCCGCCAGCCGACGGCACGCCCGAGCAGCTCTTCCACGACGCGCTCGCTGACCTGGAGAACCCGAGCCATGGACCCGCGCCGGCCGCCAGGCCTCTCGTCGATGTGGCCGACTCGTCGGTCAACTTCTTCGACACGGCCGAGCGCCTCGGCGCCGGATGGGCCACCGATCTGGCCACCGTCTATCCGCAACTCGCCGCCCTGCCGCTCGCCCCGTCCGGGTTCCTGCCGGACATGCTGTTCCCGGCGCGGGTGAGCGCCCCGCCGCTCGATTCGGTCGTGGCGGACCTGAAGTCGGCGGCCGGGCGCCGCCGCACCGAGAACGAATCCGACGCCGGGCGGCTCGCCGACCACGCCGACGGCGCCGAGACCGGCGAGGCCGCCGACGAAACCGCCGCCCCGGCTGCTTATGTCTATGACGAATGGAGCCAGGACGAGAACGACTACTACCGGGACTACTGCTTCGTCCGCGAGCGTCACCCGCACGCCGACGCGGCGGTCGCCCGCGCCGAACCGCCGGCGGATATCGCCGAGCAGGCCCGCAAGGTCAGCCGCATCTTCGAGCGGTTCAAGCCCGACCTCGTCCGCCGCGAGCGGCGCCTGCGCGAGGGCGACGCCATCGACCCGGACCTGCTGACCGACTACCTCGTCCGCCGACGGAACGAACCATCGCCGAAGGTCGACTTCTACGAGCGACCGGTCATCGCGCGGCGCGACCTCGCCGTGCTCATCCTGCTCGACGCCAGCGGCTCAACGGGGGAGCTCGCGGGCGAGCGCCGGGTGATCGACGTCGAGAAGCACGCGGCCGTCATTCTCGGGCAGGCGCTGGCCTCGCTGGGCGACCGCTTCGCGGTGTGCGGGTTCAGCACGAACGGGCGAGAGGACTGTATCTTCCACGTGTACAAGGACTTCGATGACACGTGGGACCGCGCCGGCATCGCGGGCGTCCTGGCGGCCTATCCGGCGAACTCCACGCGGATCGGGGCGGCCATGCGGCACGCGGGATACCGCCTGTCGCAACTCGACGCGCGGCGGCGTCTGATCCTGCTGATCACCGACGGCAAGCCGATGGACGCCGGCTACGACCCGAACTCGCGCTACGCCCAGCACGACGTACGCATGGCGTGCGAGGAGAACGCCCGGAAGGATGTCCACGCGTTCGGCATCTCCACGCAGGCGAACAGCCTGGCGGACATGGAGATCATGTTCCCGCGCCGGCGGTTCGCCCTCCTGCCCGACATCCGCCACCTTCCCCGCGTCCTGCCCAAGCTCTACGTCAAGCTGACGGTGTAGCAAAACACGTTTCCCGTCGGGGGCGGCCTGGATACACTTACCCGCGATCACATACGCCGTGCCCGGGTACGACGGCTCGCCGAGCCGTAGCATTGAAAGTGCGGGCTGCGCGGCCCGGCGCGCCGGGACGGCACCGGCGCTCACGGACCGCTGGGCGAGGTCGCGCGAAAGGGAGATCCGCCATGGTCGAATGGTTCGCGGGACTGAATCCGGTGCTGGCCGCGTTCATCGCCACGGTCGGAACGTGGCTCGTCACGGCGCTGGGGGCGCTGCTGGTCGTATTCACCAGGAACTTCTCCCAGAAGTACCTCGACGCCTCGCTGGGGATGGCCGCCGGCGTCATGATCGCCGCGAGCTGCTGGAGCCTGCTGAACCCCTCCATCGAACTCGCCGAGGAACTCGGTTACGGGGCATTCATGTGGGTGCCGCCGCTGGTCGGCTTCGTCCTCGGGGCCGCCTTCCTCCGCCTGCTCGACAAGCTCCTGCCGCACATGCACCCGCGGCTGGCGGTCACCGAGGGCCCCAAGACCAGTTGGCAGCGCAGCACGCTGCTCGTCCTCGCCATCACGCTGCACAACATCCCCGAGGGGCTCGCCGTGGGCGTCGCCTTCGGGGCGGCCGCCTTCGCCGCGCCCGACCAGACCCTCACGATCGTCGGCGGGGCCGTGGCGCTGGCCATCGGAATCGGCATCCAGAACTTCCCGGAAGGCACGGCCGTCGCACTCCCCTTGCGGCGCGAGGGCGTGTCGCGGCTGAAGTGCTTCTGGTACGGACAGCTCTCGGCCGTCGTCGAGCCGGTCTCCGGCATTCTCGGCGCGTGGCTGGTGCTCCAGGTCGAGCCCATCCTGCCGTACGCCCTGGCGTTCGCCGCGGGGGCGATGATCTTTGTCGTGGCGGAGGAACTCATCCCCGAATCGCAGAGCGAGGGCAACATCGACCTCGCCACGGCCGGCGTGATCGCGGGCTTCGCCGTGATGATGACGCTCGACGTCGCGCTCGGGTGAACACAACAGGGACCACGGACTGGGGGCCGAACACCAGAGCAGACCCGGCATATCGCCGGCCGGTTGCGCCTTGCCCGGTCCCTGTTGTGTGGATTCAGGAAATCCCGGCGCCGGCGGGCCTACAATTCGGCAACTGCCCCGAATCGCAAGGAACGAAAGGAAATCAGCAATGGAAGACGAACCGAGGCGCATGCCCCTGATCGGCGAGAAGGCCCCCGCCTTCGAGGCCGAAACCACCCAGGGCACCATTCACTTCCCCGACGACTACAAGGGCAAGTGGGTCGTGTTCTTCTCGCACCCGGCCGACTTCACGCCGGTATGCACGACGGAGTTCATGACGTTCGCGTCGATGGCGGAGGAGTTCGCGGCCCTCAACTGCGAACTGCTGGGGCTGTCCATCGACAGCACGTATAGCCACATCGCCTGGCTGCGGACGATCCAGGAGAAGATCGAGTACAAGGGCATGAAGGGCGTGGAGGTCAAGTTCCCGGTCATCAGCGACCTGTCAATGGAGGTCGCCAAGGCGTTCGGCATGCTCCAGCCGGAGGCCAGCACCACGCAGGCCGTGCGGGCGGTGTTTATCATCGATCCGCAGGCCATCGTCCGGGCCATCCTGTATTACCCGCTGTCGAACGGGCGGAATATGGACGAGGTCAAACGCCTGCTGCTGGCGATGCAGCACTCGGACGAACACCAGATCGCGACGCCGGCGAACTGGCGGCCGGGCGAGGACGTCATCGTCCCGCCGCCGGGCTCGTGCGGAGCCGCCAAGGACCGCGTCGCGTCGCCCGGCGAGGACACGCAGGTGCTTGACTGGTTCCTCTGCCTGAAGAAGTGCCCGCACGGGGAGTGAGTCTTTCGAGGAACGATTGCCGTTAACCGCAGGCGCAAGCCCGTGGCGATTCGCAGTACGCCCGGTGCCGCCCGTCAGTGCAAGCCGATCCCGAAGAGCTGCCGACTGGTGAGTGGGTAGTCCTGGAGGACGATCCGCTCCGTCAGCCGATCGCGGAGTTCGCGCCGCAGCGTCGCGCAGGCCGGGTCGGCCACAAGGTTGTGCTGTTCCTGCGGGTCCTCGGTGACGTTGAAGAGCTGCTCGCCGCCCTGGCACGGGTAGAACGTGTACCGCCAGTCGCGGGTGCGGAGCGTCCGCGCCCAGTCCTGGGGATCCACCGACCAGATGGCGTTGTAGCTCTCGACGTAGGCGTCCTCGCGCCACCCCGCGACCGGCTCCCCGAGACACAACGGAAGCAGGCTCCGCCCGGGCAGCGTCGGCACCTCGTCGAAGCCCTGCCGCAGGTACGTGCTCATGCGGTTCTCGTAGCGCGGCTGTGGCAGGCCGGCCATGTCGAGGACCGTCGGGGCGAGATCCTCCAGTTGCACGATCTCCTCCCGCGTCGTGCCGCCGCTCACGTCCGGGCCGGCGATGATCAGCGGCACGCGAATGCAGGCGTCGTAGTGCCGCTCCTCCTTCTGGTGGAAGCCGTGGTCACCCAGCATCTCGCCGTGGTCGGAGAGGAAAACCAGGTACGTGTCGTCCGTCCGCCCGGCCGCGTCGAGGGCGTCCATCACGCGGCCGAGCTGGGCGTCGAGATGGGCGATGTCGGCGAAGTAATAGTGCCGCCGCAGCATCCAGTCGCCCGGCTCGCACTTCTGCCGACGGAAGTACGCCGGCGCGTGCGGGTCGGCCTCGAGCCATTCCGGCGGCGCGATCGGGGGCAGCTTCGAAGGGTCCACGGCGTGCATGTACTCGCCCGGCGGGCAGTACGGCGAGTGCGGCTGGACGTAGCTGACGTGGGCGTAGAGCGGCGTGCCCGCCGGCGTCTCGCGGATGAACCGCTCGGCGTGGCGTGTGATCCACTCGGTCTGCGACAACTCCGCCGGCATCGGGAACGTGTAGGCGAAATCCGTGTCGGCGGGGAAGTCGGGCTTGGCCCACTCGAACGTCTCGAGGATCTCGTGGATCCGCTTCTGGAGGTCTCGCTTCTCCGGCCCGTAGGCGGCGAACTCGGGGATCCACGGCGCCCGGGTGAGGGCGAGGGCGGTATCGTAGTGCTGCGGATGCTCGGCCTCGATCCAGTCAAGCCAGTCGCCGGCCCGCAGGTCCTCGGTGTGATGGATGACGTCCCAGCCGAAGCCGTCGTATTCGGGGCGAATCTTCTCCCAGTGCGGCAGGAAGTGGATCTTCCCGTGAGAACCGGTTCGCCACCCCGCCTGCTGCAGGGCCCGCATGAAGTTCCACAGCGACGCATCGAGCCGGTAGCCGTTCTGAAGCACGCCGTGCTGGCGGCTGGTCAGCCCCGTGGCCAGCGTCGCGCGGGCCGGCTGGCACACCGGGTTGCTGGAGTAGCAGTGACGGAACGTCACGCCCCGCCGCTTGAGCCGCTCGAGGTTCGGCACCGGGCAGGCGCCGGCCTCCGCGGCCTCCAACCACCGGGCCGAGAGTTGGTCCACCATGAAGAAGACGACATTGGGCTTCTGCGGGGATTGGGTCACATCAAGGCTCCACTGGGTGCGGCCATCAGCCGCGCGTCGCTAGCCACCAGAGGAGAACGGCGGCGCCGCCCCCGACGGCCGCGAAGACGAGCAGCCACAACAGCCACCGCCACCGGCGGCTCAGGCCGACGGCGCCGAGTGGGTATCGCGGGCGCTGCGTGAAGTAGCGCCCCTGGCGGAACGTCAGGCGCATCCGGGCGTTGATGGCCCAGCCGGCGCCTTCGAGGATGGCGCTCAAGTCGCGCCGGCGCAGCTTCAGCAGCGCGACGATGGTGATCGGCACGATGACGGCCAGCACGGCGACACCGAGCGCGAGCACGATCTTCCAGCGGTTGACGTCGGCCAGCGACTTGGTCGCGTAGGCGAGCGTCGCGCCCAGGGCCGACACGGCCACCGCCCCGCCCATGAGCAAGCCCCCCGCGGCCATGCCGCTGGGCTGCGCCGCCTGGGCGGGCTCGGCCGGCTTGCCCATCTGGTCCACGGTCGTCGTCGCCTGCGTGTCGAACTTCTGCTCTGCCTTCGACGCGATGGACTCGATCTTGCCGGTGAGCAGCCGCCCGATCTTCTGAAACGGCGACGCCAGCGCCTCGCGAACGCTGATGGGATTCTCGATGATTTGCACGATCCGCGCGTCGATCTCGCGCCCGGCGACGTCCTGGAACACGCCGCGCTTGCCCACGCACAGGTTCCCCTTGCCGCCCGAGGTCACCGGCAGCGCCACCTCGTAGCGCTCGCCCTCCGGCGGCAGGACCTCCGCGTACAGCACGAACATGTTCCCCGTCCGCGCGACGGCCGCGTGCTCCGCCCGGTTGTCCACGCGGACCGCGAAGTTGAACCGCCGCCCGTCGGCGACGAGCGTGCCCATCTCGAACGTCGCCCGGCTGCCCGGGTCGTACAGGTGCGGGAAGCTCACGAAGTTGTTCGCAAACTCGATCAGGTTCGCCTGGTAGAGGATGAGCTTCTCGGTCAGGCGGATGTTGTCCAGGTCGAACGCGGTCTTCGCGCTGTCGGCGATGAGGTCCATCACCGACGCGCGGTAGCGGTCGTCGAGGTACCGCCGCAGCGTCTCGGCCCCCAGCGGCGCGACGCGCCGGCCCGGCTCGGCCGCCAGCCACGCCTCGTGCGCGGCGAAGTAGGCCTTCACCTTCGCCCAGTCGGATTCGCTCAGCGACTCGACCGGACCGCCCAGAACGGGTGATATCGCCTCCGCCCGCAGACGCTCCAGCCGCTCGGCGTAGTGCGGGTTGATCTCGGCCTGGAGCAACAGCGTGCGGTCCGCCCGCGGCGACGCCAGCGGCGAATCCCGCATCAGCTCCTCGACGGCCGCCGGGTCGGAGAAGTCCGTCGCCGCCAGTCGCTCCGGGCCGATGCCGATCCGCTCCGCGGCCCGGGCGTCGAACTCGACGGCCGTGCACTGAAGGAAGTACTGATCGATCTTCCCCCGGAGGTCCGCGTACAGCGCGAACGCCGCGGCCGTGCGGTCACCCAGCGGCAGGATGGCGGCCGCCTCGTCGCCCTCCGCCCGCGCGAGCCAGTCAAGCTGCGCCCGGGCGTCGGCGAGAAACGCGTCGAGCTGCGCCTGCCCGATGCCCGGCTCGCCACTGGGGTGGTCCGTGCCGCCGACCGTGGCCCGCACGTCCTCGATGAACCGGCGGACCTCGGCGTTGTCGGCCGCCTGCGGAAGCACCACCCCCGCTTCGCTGACCGGCGTCGCCTCGACCTCGGCCTTGATGCCGCGGACCTGCTCGAGCGTGATGGCGTCGGCCTCGCCGGCGTTGAGGCGTGCGAGCATCTTCTCGGCCGCGGTCTTCGCCCGCCGGCCGTCCGGGTCGTCCGCGTTGATCGCCGACAGCCGCAGCGTGTCGCTGCGCTCCGTGACCCCCGACGTGTCGGCGAGCACCGTGAGCAGCCAACGGACGGCCTGGCGGAGTTCGTGGCAGAGGATACGGCGGTTGTGGTCGGTGTCGAGCAGCGTCAGCAGCACGGGGTCGCAGGCGAGCGTGCCGATGGGCGCGCCGGTGGCGACCCAGTGCGCCTCGTCGAGGTCGAGCACGTGGGCCAACTCGTCGGCCGTGCCGATCCGCAGGTGCAGCGACCGCCCGTAGCGCCGAAATGTCATCTGGCTCAGAATCGCCATGAGAGAAGCCCTGCGTGTCGCCGCAGATGCTAACGCTCCGCCCCGCCCCCGTCAACGCGGGCGCTCACGCAACCGCTCACGCGGCCGGGAGGGGCCCGGCTGCGACGAGCTTCTTCCGCCTCGAATCCACATCCGCTTTCTTCAGCCCCGTGTCATGCAAGGATTAAGGGTCAATGTCCCGCCGGTGTGCTCTGGCCCTGGAATTCGCTCTCGTTCTTGCGGGGAATGCCGCGGACCTCCTCCACGATGAGCTGCGCGATTCGCATGTGAGGAATAAGACAGAATTTGGCCGGTCCCAAGTTGATCATCTCCAAGGTCAGCGAGCCCTCAAATCCCGGATGGACGGTGGGGGCCGTAAAGTGAATGAGCAGGCCGAACCGCGCCCTGCTGCTCTTGCCCTCAATTCGTGCGGCAAGGCACGTGCTCTCCTTCGTGTTGATCGGCAGGCTGATTCGTTCCAGCGTCCGGCCCAGGACAAACCTGCCCGGCTCCAGGACATAGGGCTGCGCTTCGCTGAGCGTGTACGTATCGGAGTTACGTGCGATGGTATCCGCGATGCGGCCCGGCTGCGTCAGGTCATACGCGAACTGGCCGGGGCCAGGCACCGATATCTCGGGAGCGAGGCGCAAGTCCACCGAATGAGTGTCATACGGGCAGTCGGGCTCATCGATCGTGGGGAAACGTGGGCCCGGTTCCGGGTCGATGACGAGCCTTCCGTCATCCAAAGCCCGGTGCAACTCCACGTTTGAGAGGATCATCTCGCGAGCTCCCCTTGAGGTCCACCGGGCTATTCAGACTGCGCAAATCTGGTTGCGGTCCACGGTGACCGTCTGGCCGTTCTCGAACGTTTGGGCCGGAAGCTGAACGAGCGCGCGGCGATCGTCCGCCTTCAGGACTTCGACGCGCAATAGGCCCGCCTGTTCGGCACCCGCGTCGGCCGAGGCGTCTCCGACAGGCTTCACGCAGTCCTGCGGCGCGAACAACGAGAACTCCACGCCCGCATAGCCGGTGCCCCGAACCGCCCACTCTCCGCTCAGTTGCCCGCGAGTCACGTTGCAGGACAAATAAGACGTCATGCCTCTTTTCTCCCGTCAGCAGGCCTCAAGGCTGTCAGTCAAACGAACGCCCATATCCCGGCCCATCTTTAGCCACACATCGGCCTTCGTGTCAATCCAATTATAGGTTTGGGATTTGTTTGGATCAACAAGAACCGCTGGACAATGTCTCGTCCGTATTCACCGTTCGCATATCGTCGACCTGCGCCAGGCTAGTCGAGCGTGACCTCGTCGAGGTAATTGGGGGCGGAGGCCGGCCAGCCGGTCTTGTCGGTGAGGTAGTCGCGGAAGGCGAGGGCGGCGGCTTCCTCACCGTGGACCACGAACACCTGCCGCGGGGGGCTCTTCAGCCCCGACAGCCACGAAACCAGCTCGTCACGGTCCGCGTGCGCCGAGAACCCGTGCACCTGCTCCACCCGCGCCAGCACCTGACGCTTCTCGCCGTGGATGCGGACCTCGCGCGACCCCGCCACGATGTGCCGGCCCAGCGTGCCCTCGGCCTGGTAGCCGACGAACAGGACCGTGCACTCCGGCCGCGAGATGTTCTGCACCAGGTGGTGCTTGATCCGCCCGCCCGTGCACATGCCGCTGCCCGCAATGATGACGGCGCTGCCCTTGATGCGATTGATGGCCTTCGACTCGGCCGTGCTCATGGTCATCTTGAGGCCCGGGAAGTCGAACGGCGACATCTCGGCCTTCATCCGCCGGGCCATCTCCTCGTCGAACAGTTCGGGGTGCTCGTCGAACACCTTCGTGATGCGGATGGCCATGGGGCTGTCGAGGAACGTCACCAGGTGCGGGATGCGGTCGGCGATGAGCAACTCGTTGAGGTGATAGAGCAGTTCCTGCGACCGCTCCAGCGCGAACGAGGGGATCACGATGTTGCCGCCGGCCTCGACGGCCGTGTTGATGATCTCCGCGAGCTGGCCCTCCACGTTCTCTGTCGGCTCGTGGACGCGGTCGCCGTACGTGCTTTCGACGAGGACGTAGTCGGCCTCGCCGGCGGCGTCGGGGTCGTCGAGGATGGGCTTGTCCTTGCGGCCGACGTCGCCGGAGAACAGGATCCGCCGCGTCTGCCCGTCGGTCTGGGCGGTCAGCGTGATCGTGGACGAGCCGAACACATGCCCGGCGTCGCAGAACTTCGCCGTTACGCCGGCGCCGAGGTCCACCGGCTCGCCGTAGTCCACCGGCGAAAACAGCGGCGTCACCGCGTCGGCGTCGGCCGTCGTGTAGAGCGGCACGTCGGGGTGGGCGCCCTTGCGCCCCTCGCGCTCGTGGCGCTTGCGCTTGTGCTCGGCGTCCTCTTCCTGGATGTGGGCGGAGTCGAGCAGAATGATGCGGGCGATCTCGGCCGTCGCGGCCGTGCAGTGAATCCGCCCGCGGAAGCCCTCCTTCACCAGTTTCGGCAACAGGCCGCAGTGGTCGAGGTGGGCGTGCGTGAGCAGGACGGCGTCGATATCGCCGGGCGAGACGGGGAACTTCTCCCAGTTGCGGTCGCGAAGCTCGCGCTCCTGGTACAGCCCGCAGTCGATGAGCACGCGGAGGCCGTTGACCTCCACACAGAAACGCGACCCGGTGACGCTCCGGGCCGCTCCGAAGAACCGAAGCTTGATTCGCATACCGCCTCTCAGTCGGGAGAACAGTCCCATCGTCGTCCGTATGCGTTATCGGCGCATTCGCCGCCGGGCGACAGCCCGTCGCCGGAGATCCAGAAAATGCGACACAGAGAACCAGAGGGCCAGGAAAGAACCCAAGCATGAACAACAGAGGCCGTTGCTTGTCCTTCTGTTCCTCTGGGCCTCTGTGTCGGATGGGGAACCGTCCGGCGCTCCGCCCTCCTCCCTAGCTCTGGTCGCAGATCGCGAACGTCGTCCGCATCGCCTCGACCGGGTCGCCCTTCGGCTGGAACTCGTGCCCGAGGTACAGGTCGTAGCCGGTCGTCGCGATCGCACGGCAGATGCCGCGGTAATTCAGCTCCTGCTCATCGTCCATGTCGTTGCGGTCGGGGTTGCCGGCCGTATGGAAATGCCCGATGTGCTCGATGTGCTCGCGGATCGTCCGGATCAGGTCGCCTTCCATGATCTGCATGTGGTAGATGTCGTAGAGCAGCCGCACGCGCGGGCTGGCGACCTTCCTGCAGACGGCAACGCCCCAGGCCGTGTGGTCGCACTGGTAGCCGGGGTGGTCCACCTTCGAGTTCAGCAGCTCCATGTTCAGGTTGATCCCGTGCTTCTCGGCGTACGGCGCGACGCGCTTGAGCCCGTCGGCCACGACGTCGACGGCCTCTTCATCGCTTTGGCCCTCGTTGCGGTTGCCCGAAAAGCAAATCAGGCCCGGGATTCCGTGCTTGGCCGCGTAGTCCACCGACGCGATGATCTCCGCCTCGATGCGGTCGTGGTCCTCGCGGCGGTTCAGCCCGTCGGTCAGCGACGTGTGCCCGCACATGCTCGCCACCACCAGCCCGTGCTGTTTCGCCAGGGCGATGACCTCGTCGCTCGACTCGTCGCGATCCCAGAACTCGATGGCCTTGTAGCCGATCTTCGCGGCCGTCTCGCACAACTGCTCCAGTGGCAGGTCATCCGGCTTGAACAGCGGATAGCAGATCGATTGCTGGATACGCACCGTGGATCTCCTTACATCGGCGTATTCGTGAAACCAAGTATGCTACCCGGCCCCGGCCTCTTCCGCAATTCGCGGCTTGAGCGTTTCGACGCGCCCGCGGCAGGCAGGCGCCGAGGCCTACCGTTGCCGGCGATTCGAAGCTTCTCAGTCTCGGGGCTCGCCGGTATCATGTGCCCTTCGGCCGCGATCGTCGCGGCCGGGCGAGCCCATCGAAAGGGAAAAGGAACCGCACCATGGAAGTTGCGATCTGCCCCGACTATGACACGTTGAGCAAGCAGGCCGCCGCCGCCGTCGAGGAGATCGTCCGCGCGAAGCCCGACTGCGTGATCGGGCTGGCGACAGGCTCGAGCCCACTGGGCCTGTACGCGGAACTGATCCGCATGCACAAGGAGGAGGGCCTCGACTTCTCCAAGGCCCGCAGTTTCAACCTCGACGAGTACGTCGGCCTCAAGGGCGACCACGCGCAGAGCTACCGCCGGTTCATGGACGAGAACCTGTTCTCGGGCATCAACATCGACCCGGCGAACACGCACGTGCCGTCGGGCACGGCCGACGATTACGCCAGGTTCTGCGCCGACTACGAGAAGGCCATCGCCGACGCCGGCGGCATCGACGTGCAGGTCCTGGGCATCGGCTCGGACGGGCACATCGGCTTCAACGAGCCGGGCACGTCGCTCGCCAGCCGGACCCACGTGACCACGTTGACCGAGCAGACCATCGAGGACAACGCCCGGTTCTTCGACAACCAGGACGAGGTCCCGCGATACGCGTGCACGATGGGCGTGGGGACGGTGATGGAGGCCCGCCGGTGCGTGCTGGTCGCCAACGGCGCCAAGAAGGTGCCGGCCGTGTCGGCCATGATCGAGGGCCCGGTGACCGCGATGTGCACCGCAAGCGCCCTGCAAATGCACAACGATACGCAGGTGTTCCTCGACGAAGAGGCGGCCGGCGGGCTGAAGCTGGCGGACTTCTACCGCTGGACGCAGAAGAACAAGGCCAACGCCCCGAAGTAGGCCGCACGGCCAAGGAGTCGGACCATGAACACCGGGGTGCCACGGGTTGCCCGAAACCCGTGCCCGACACGGCCCCCAGGGGGCCGTGGCACCCGGATGTGCCCGAACGGAATCAGGTTGCGGCGGGATACCGGTTCGGAACAGGAGCTGAACCATGAGCGAGTTGAGCACGCTGCCGATCGAGTCGATCGGGCACGGCTTCGTGCCCGCGGAGTACCTGCCCAAAGGCAAAGACGAGCACTACCTCCGCGACGAGCAGTCGCCCCGCCCGTCGGACGGCTGGCGGCACCTGGAGGCCGACGAGATCGAGGCCCTCGTCAAGAACGGCAACTCCGCCGATAGCTGGGACAACGTCCTCGTCGCGCAGGAGTTCCGCCCGCATGCGATCAAGAACTGCGAATTCTACGGGCTGGTGCGCATCGGGCGCCTGGAGGACGCGTGCCTCGAGTACCACGACATGCAGGTGCCGGTCGGCCTGACCAACAGTCGCGTCATCGCCTGCGACATCGGCGACGACGTCGCCGTCCACAACGTCCGCTACCTGGCCCACTACATCGTCGGCAGCCACGCGGTCCTGCTGAACATCGACGAGATGCACACCACCAACCACGCCAAGTTCGGTAACGGCATCATCAAACAGGGCGAGAACGAGGACGTCCGCATCACGCTGGACCTGATCAACGAGAACGGCGGGCGGGCGGTCTGGCCGTTCGACGGGCTCACCCCCGGCGACGCGTACCTGTGGGCGAAGTACCGCGACGACGACAAGCTCATGGCCCGCCTCGGCGAGATCACGCAGAAGCAGTTCGACGACCGCCGCGGCTTCTACGGCACCGTGGGTGACCGCTGCGTCATCAAGAACTGCCGCATCATCAAGGACGTGAAGTTCGGCCCGTGCGCCTACGTGAAGGGCGCCAACAAGCTCAAGAACCTTACGATCAACTCCGACGCCGACCAACCCACGCAGATCGGCGAGGGCGTCGAGCTGGTCAACGGCATCATCGGACGCGGCTGCCACATCTTCTACGGCTGCAAGGCGGTGCGATTCGTCCTGTGCGAGCTCAGCAGCCTCAAGTACGGCGCGCGCCTCATCCACTCCGTCCTCGGCGACAACTCGACCATCTCCTGCTGCGAGGTGCTCAACGACCTGATCTTTCCCGCCCACCAGCAGCACCACAACAACTCCTTCCTCATCGCCGCGCTCGTCAAGGGCCAGAGCAACATCGCCGCCTGCGCGACACTCGGCTCCAACCACAACAGCCGAGCCCCCGACGGCGAGTTCGTCGCCGGCCGCGGCTTCTGGCCCGGCCTGTGCGTCTCCATCAAGCACTTCTGCCGGTTCGCCTCGTTCGTCCTGCTCGCCAAGGGCGACTACCCCGCCGAGATGGACATCCCCCTGCCGTTCTCGCTCGTCTCCAACGACGAATCGCGAGATGCCCTGCAGGTCATGCCCGGCTACTGGTGGCTCTACAACATGTACGCCCTCGCGCGGAACGACTGGAAGTTCCACGCCCGCGACAAGCGGCGCCACAAGGTGCAGAACATCGAGTTCGACTCGCTCGCGCCCGACACGGCCGAGGAACTGCTCGCCGCGATGGCCCTGCTGGAGCGATGCGTCGGGCAGGCGAAGCTGCGGGCCGACGGCAAGGACCCGGCCAAGTCGAGCGACGCGGCCGTCGCGAAGGCCGGGCGCGACCTGCTGACGCTCACGCCGCAGGAAGTGGACGATCTGGAAGTGCTGGCCGAGGGGCTGGAGCATTCGCGCCGCAAGGTGGTGGTGCTCAAGGCCCGGGAGGGCTACCGGGCCTATCGCGACATGCTGATGTACTACGCGGCGAAGAACATGCTCGCGTACATGAGCGAGCACCCGAAGGCGAAGCTCGCCGACTCAGCCGAGGCCCTGTCCGGGCGGCGGAAGAAGGACTGGGTCAACCTCGGCGGGCAGCTTGTTCCCGCCGGCGACCTGGACAAGCTGCGGGCGGACATCCGCGACGGCAAGCTCGACACCTGGCCGGCCATCCACGCCCGTTACGACGAGCTGTGGAAGACCTACCCCCGCGAGAAGCAGAACCACGCCTACGCGACGCTGTGCGAGCTGCTGGGCACGAAGAAGCTTTCGGCCGAGGCGTGGCGGAAAGTGCTCGATGAGGCCGTGCGGATTCAGCAATTCATCTGCGACCAAACGTATGTCACTCGCAAGAAGGACTACGAGAACCCGTTCCGGCGGATGACGTTCGCCAGCGAGGCCGAGATGCTGGCCGTCATGGGCGACCCCGAGGACGTGAGCTTCGTCCGCCAGGTCCGCGGCGAGACGAACGAGTTCCGCAAGCTCGTCGCGGCCGTCAAGCGGCGCGGGTAGCGGCGACGGCGGCCGCAGAGGTAGCTGAGGAAGCAGAGGAGAAGCACCTCATCAGGCTTAGTCAAATGCCTGGGGGCCACGCTTCTGTGTTTTCGCAGAAGCGTGAGGCCTTGGACAGCGCCTCAGCGCACGGGCGCCGTGGTTTGACGAGTCCCTCAGGGACGAGACAACCACGTCGAACCGCGTGCCGTCGGGGCGATGACGAGGCTGCTGCGAGAAGATCCCGTCCGCCTCTTGACCTCGACCTGCTCACGGGTCTCATCCCGACTCCTGACCGCGGGCGGGTCTCGAGGGAAGCGGAGGAGGGCCACCGATCCGTTCCTGAATCCGGAGAAGCACTGCCCACACGTT
>Ga0272442_10004875_pt1 | contig 18140 bp, 15 predicted proteins | sample SSMForm2O_FD_200262 | JGI IMG/M metagenome (GOLD analysis project Ga0272442, IMG submission 200262) | Marine sediment archaeal communities from Little Sippewissett salt marsh, Falmouth, MA, United States - SSM-Form-2O | ecosystem: Environmental > Aquatic > Marine > Wetlands > Sediment ... | reverse complement strand
TTCATTTTTTGCGGGTTTGGTAAGAGGCTTATCAGTGACCAGTTTACCGATTACTGACACTACGGTTGCCGGAACGATATCAGAGAATGATGTGGAAAATCCGCCTCCGACAATAAATACATCCATGGTCTCACACATATCCCTCAGTCCTTTGACCATAATATTCACTCTCTCTCCGCTTGTCATCACCTTGCATTTTCCGCATGTACACTTTCCATCAAAGCCGCACGGCCCGACTATTACTTCCTGGTCGAGCGGCCTGGTACCTATAAAGTCGAGGAGAAATACAGGACGGGCACCCATGGCAACAACATCACGCATGGCACCTCCGCCGCCGGTAGCAGCTGCATCATAAGGTCTTGGCACACAAGGTGAACAATGGCTTTCCATCTTTGCCACAACATAACCATCCATTCCCGGTATCTGGAAAACGGCGGCATCATCATTTTTATCAGGACCGATCTCCAGGGCACCTGGCCATGCTTTTGCCACCTGGTTGTTCAATTCCTGAAAACCCTTGAAATCAATTACCTTATCGATATTGTGATGCAGATGTACAAACAAGCCATGCATCAATGCTTTTTCAATAGTGTTCATAATAAATCATTTTAGTTAGTTTCTATAATAGCTTAATTATAATTTCAATACTCCTTGTTGAAGCAAAAAATCATCTTTCAACCTGCCCTGTCAGATCAGGAAAATCTTCACCAGGTATGTAGCTGTATTTAATGTCGATTGATATTTTATCCTGTTCAAACATGCAGGTTATTGTTTCGGTATGCGGACTTTCGATATAACGAAGGGTCAGTTCAAGGGTATTTTCGTCGCGCCACCTGTAAATACCGGCTGTTTGTACCGGAGGAATACCGGCCAGATGATTTTTTGCAGGTAAAAGTAAATTAGGACCTGGTCGTGTTGTGGTGTCAGTAACCCAGTCTGTACTGCCGAAATCTATGTCCCAGGATTTATCATAATAATCCATGGTAACACTGCAACAATCATCATTGAAACTGAAAGTTACTGCCTTTAGTCTCCTGTCATTATTATCCAGGTTGTATTTATTACCTGATATTTCCGGCTGGAGTGTAGAAGTTATTCCGTCAGCGGGAACCTTTACTGCTAATGATTCAAGCATCAGTTTTAGTGTTTCATATGATTCTTCGTTTTTCGGCAGTTTTTCATCTGCAATAGACGGCAGCAGGTATTCCCATACAAGATTCAGTTCATCCTGCAGATCCTGTGATTCACATGTTATTGCAACAACAGCATCCTTTTCGGGCATGACAACAATATATTGTCCGTATGCTCCGTCGCCCCTGAAAGCATTATTACGGCAGCGCCAGAACTGATAGCAATAACCCTGCATCCAGTCGCTTGAGTCTTTAATCGGTTCCGGTACTCCGGGAGCCTGGTCAATCTTAAAAGTAGTTGCCTCATCAATCCATTCTTCGGATAGGATCTGCTCACCATTCCATTTTCCCTTTTGCAGGTATAACTGACCGAATTTAGCCATATCCTCAGTCTTTAATCTCAGTCCCCAGCCTCCTGTATTGATACCCATGGGACATCTCTCCCAGTCCATACCTTCTATTGCCAGAGGTTCGAAGAGACGAGGGGTAAGGTATTCAATAACCGGTTCACCCGTAACTTTCTGAACAATGGCAGATAACATATATGTTGCCATGGAGTTATATAGAAATTTTGTTCCAGGGTCATTTATTACAGGAGTTGCAAGAAATGCTTTTACCCAGTTTTCGTAGTTTGCCGGAATTTGTCCGGTAGGATCAGGGTCCTGTCCGGCAGACATGCAAAGTAAGTCCCTGATTTCCATATCCTCGAGAAAGGGACTAACCGTGTCGGGAAGATATTCAGGGAAGAAAGAGATAACCTTATCAGAGACATCAATAAGATTTTCTGTTACGGCAAATCCAACAGCAGTGGATGTAAAACTCTTGCTTGTTGAATAAAGTGTGTGTTTAAGGTCAGGGGCATAAGGTGACCACCATCCCTCGGCAATGACTTTACCGTGACGAAGAAACATAAAACTGTGAAATTCATGCTTCTCCTTTTTTTCTGCGGCTTTAAGAAAGGCAATTATTCTTTCTGAACTGACACCTTCCGCTTCAGGTGTACTCCGTGGCAGATCTGTGCCTGTCGTTGATTTATCATTAGTACATGAATACGAAAGACATAGAAAAATTGTAAAAGATGTAAAAAAGAGTTTGTGAATAGATCTCATGGTAATAGTTATAATGAATTAATATCCGTAATAATAAGCGGAAATAAAGTTACTATTCCATGTTAAAAAATCTATTCAAAAAGAAAGATTTCTTCGATTTTTGTTTCAAACACCTTCGCTATGTCATGTGCAAGTTTCAGCGAGGGGTTGTATTTATTCTTTTCAAGAAAGACAATTGTCTCACGTCTCACATTAACCTTTTTTGCAAGATCCTCCTGTGTGAGGTCGAATCTTGCCCGGTATTCCTTTATCCTGTTATTCATTTCTGACACCTGTGAAGTTGACTATTAACCAGCAGACTGCAAAAACAACAGCCATGCCAAGTATATCCATACCGATAATTGTATGGGTTTCATAATTGAGCTTATCGGAGAGGAACATTATCAAAAGCCACAGGTAAAGAGAAATATAATAGGCCAGGGATGAGGCTTTTCTCATCACATAATGTGCTACTGCTCATCAGAAATTAAATGAAAATCCAACTCCGACGATCTCCTTGAACTGAACTCTTGAGCCGGGGGATGCAAGTTCTCCTGCATCAATAGTGCCGTCATCGTTCCTGTCGACAGCGATTTTTATATCATCATCATAGATCAATACTGTATTCAGGCTTACAGAGATATACTTATTTACCTTCATTGCAATAAGGTTCTCCCATGTTACATCTATATTCTGCGGATTTTCAGCATAATTTGAGAAGAGATCGATCTTTGAGGTTATGGATACCCCCTCAAGTAATTCCTGTGTAAAATCATTTTTAGTGTAGATAGCCCTGAGGTATCCGCCCATTTCACTTTTGGTTTTCTCTCCCGGATCAACACCGAAAGCTCCTTTTGCAGATAGTACATCATCATTAACAAATGTGAATTTAGCTGTAACAGGTGCGATGAATGCACTGAAATTTGCATTTGGTTTAAAATCCAAACCTAATGCTGCAAGCAAATACCCGGGAGCCAGAAGGTCAGAGATTTTATTCTCGGTATCGGGGTAGTTATATCCGGGAGTCATTTGTGTTTTGAAATTCAAGAGAGCAGCATAGTAGAAACTGGAAAAAGCTTGTCGTCCATATTTGGAAAGAAAGTCTATTTTATCATCCGTTTTCCTTGTTATTTCATCTTTACCTCCTTGTCTTAAAATTCCATAGCCGAGGTCGAACGAATTATCCCAGCTCCATTTTTCCTGTTTCAGGTTTGCAAACAGGCTGAAGATACCATTAGCTGCCACGGAATTTTGTCCGCCGGCGGCCCAGTTTGTCAGTGAGGTCTGAGCAAGGTTTAATGACAGAACACCTCCGGTTTTCCATCCTGTTACCGTATCTGCTGAGTGAGCCCTGAGTTTCTTTTCACCTTCCGTAACCTGACCATAGGCCAGAATGCTGAATGTAATAACTATTATAAACGATAAAAAAAATCTTCTCATTTCAAAATGATTTTTATTGGGTTATAATAATCAGTTTATTTCTTTTGACAGATTAAAATAAATTCCCTGGAATTTTCATCAAGTTCATTTCCATGGAAGTCACCAACTACCTTATAGTTTTCAAAATCTGACCTGTCAAGCAGATGTTCCAGTTCATACCTGAAAAAGAACCGCAATGGAGTTAACCAGTGTTCCTGCTTTGTCCCGTCATCTTCATCCCATTCCAGGAGAAAATCTATGTTGATTACCTGGTTTATCAGGTCGGGTTTATTCGACACAATCCTTCTTATCCGTTTACCCGGTTCATATTCACCTTCAAAGTCCATCATATTATTTATCCCTTTTATCAGGAGGTTTAGATCGGGGACAAACACATCAAAGATAAACCTGCCGCCTGATTTCAGGTGCTTGTATACATTGTTAAGGGCCTTTATCTGTTCCTCTTTTTCAATCAGATGCATGAAAACACGGAAAGGTGCAATTATCAGATCAAATTTGAAGTTATACCTGAAATCAATTATATTCTGCAGAGAGATTCTTTCATGATGGTTTTTTCCCAGTTTGGTAAGCAGAATATTTATCATTGACTCACTGATGTCAAATCCATAGATATCTGCCCCGTTTTTTAATGCATCAGTGAAGAATCTGCCGGTACCTGTACCGATTTCAAGTACTCTTCCTTTTGTATGCCCGATCTCCCTTAGATAAAATTCATGATCAACACTGTCTCTCATCTGGTTATAGATCAGGTCATAAAAACGCGCAAATGTATCAGGATATTTGCAGACCATTATTAAAGGATTTATTATGAATTATCTCATTTACAGGATGAAGATAATCATAATGAAGGAATATCATAAGCCTAACCGGTACTTTTTTGTTTCCTTAACGATTCGAGGTTTTTTATGAATGTCGGTGAATCATATGTCGGGTCAAAAGAAGGATTTGCTGTTATTTCTCCTGTCTGGTGATTGATGAATCCCTTGACAAACCTGTTTGGAAGGAGGTATACAATATCTCCGTTTTCATTTATCGAAGTGTCACTCTCTGTCAGGATATTTTCAACAACAACACCGTTTAACCCATATTTGTCGAGCTCGGAAGAATAGTGGTCAATAATTTTATCCGACAAGCATATTATCATCAGATAATTACCAAAAGATTTGCGGGTATTATGTTTTATAAGAAGATCAAGTTTGTCGTTGGTGACCGGAAGAGCAGTTTTATAAAATGAATCTGCATAAAGAAATCCATCATCGAGGATCCTTTTGGCGACAGTCTCTTCTTTGGTGTAGTGAATATAAATCTTTGTATCTTGCTTGTTTTCAAGAAGGAATTTCAGGGGTCTTTCATCAAATAATTTGTCGTTAAAAAATGAACTGTAATTCTGTACTTTCCTTATCTCTTTCATGAATCTGTTCATATCCTCGGCACTCCAGCTCTTATCAATACCTGAAAGTCTTTTTAGAGTCGATTCAATAAACAGGTTCTTTTTGGTAAGCAGAATATTCAGATATATAATGTAACCAAGCAACAGGACAATTAATATAATCAGTATAATCTCCAGGCTCATTCTTTATATCAGTATTACAGCTTGATGCTTAAATATTTGAATTCTAATGAACATGCAAGTTAATAATAAATTCCCATACAATCATATTTTATATTCCACTAATTACTGTAGGCGGCTGCAGACAGCAAAAATCAATAAAAACCGGACTGATCAATGATTAAGGAAATCTTGAAAAAGAGGACTGTAAATTAAATATATACATAAAAACTGTTATTTTTGCACGATTTTATTCTGAAAAAGATTTAATTACTGAAAAATTAAAAAGTAATACCCGGATTTGGAGGAATTGCTGATGAATCCCGAAACAGAGAGGATAAAAAAATATTACAAAAGATTGCCTGTGAGGATGGATCAGGTAAGAGAGATTATTGATCATCCTCTTACATTGAGTGAGAAGATACTTTATTGTCATCTTTTTGAACAGGAGCTAGGGAAGACTTTTCTCCGGGGTACGGAATATACGGAATTTGCACCATCAAGAATAGCCATGCAGGATGCTACCGCACAAATGGCATTATTACAATTCATGGTTACAGGCAGGGAATCGTCAGCGGTCCCTGTGTCAATACATTGCGATCACCTTATAACTGCAAGGGAAGGAGCCAGAAAAGATCTTAAAAGTGCATTGAAGGCAAACACTGAGGTTTATGATTTTCTTAGGACAGCTTCAATGCTTTATGATTTTGATTTCTGGGTACCAGGATCAGGCATTATTCATCAGATTATACTTGAAAATTATGCCTGGCCGGGAGGGTTGATGATAGGCACAGATTCTCATACCCCGACAGCGGGAGGACTTGGGATGGTAGCTATAGGTGTCGGAGGTTCGGATGCTGTCGATGTTATGGCAGGTATGGGATGGGAGCTGAAATTTCCGAAGATATTCGGTATAAAACTGACAGGAAAACTTAGTGGCTGGGTGTCGCCAAAAGATTTAATCCTCAAAATAACCGGGATGCTTTCGGTGGTAGGAGGAACAGGTCATATAATAGAATATTTCGGTGAAGGAGCAGAATCGATATCCGCAACAGGAAAAGCCACTATCTGCAACATGGGAGCAGAAACAGGAGCTACCTGTTCGCTGTTCAGCTTTGACAAGTCAATGAGTGATTTTCTTAAAGCAACAAACAGGCAGGAAATAGCGGAGTATGCCAGGGGTGTGGAGGAACATCTGAAGGCAGATACGGAAGTAATTGATAACCCGGGAGAATATTATGATAATTATCTCGAAATAAACCTTTCTGACCTGGAACCATATATTAACGGGCCTTTTACACCGGATCGTGCAATACCAATATCGGAAATGAAAAATGTATTGGCATCAAACGACTGGCCGGATGAAATATCTGCGGGCCTGATCGGTTCATGTACCAATTCATCATACGAGGATCTTTCACGCGCAGCATCTGTATTAAAATATGCTCTTGATAATAAGATCAGGCCAAAGGCTGAACTTATTATAACTCCCGGTTCTGAACAGATAAGGATGATTGCTGAGAGGGATGGCTTAATCGGTATTTTCAGGAAAGCCGGCGGACAGATATATGCGAATGCCTGCGGACCCTGTATCGGACAATGGAATCGTAAAGGAGCTGAAAACAAACCCGTAAACTCAATAATTCATTCTTTCAACCGCAATTTCTCAAAAAGAAATGACGGTAATCCAAATACTCATGCCTTTGTCGCATCACCAGAAATAGTGGCTGCCATTACTCTTGCCGGCAAGCTTACCTTTAATCCTATGACAGATTCACTTATAAACGATGAGGGTATAAAGATAAATCTAGCAGAACCCCGGGGCACGGATCTTCCGCCGTCAGGATTTGACAAGATTACATCTATGTCTGAAAAACCTGTTAAGAATAAGTATATAGAGATCTCTATCGATCCTGAATCCGACAGATTGCAGATGTTACCTCTTTTTAAAGAATGGGATGGTAAAGATATGTTCGGCCTGCCTCTGTTGATGAAGGTAAAGGGGAAATGCACCACAGACCATATCTCAATGGCCGGTAGTTGGTTGAAATACAGAGGACATCTGGAAAAAATATCAGGGAATTACATGATCGGCGCACTTAATTTCTTTAATAATAAAACAGGTATTGTATTGAATCATCATACCAGGAAATATGATCAGGTTCCTATGGTAGCTGAGGATTATAAAAAAAGAGGACAGGGTTCAGTTGTGGCCGGAGAGGAAAATTTCGGAGAGGGTTCTTCACGTGAACATGCTGCATTGGAACCACGACACCTTGATGTTAAAGCTATTATCGTAAAATCGTTTGCCAGAATCCATGAGACAAATCTGAAGAAGCAGGGAGTTCTTGCATTGACATTTGCCGATAAAGATGATTTTGAAAGAATAAGAGAGGATGATAAAATAGATATTACCGGGTTAAATGAGTTTTATCCCGGGAAACAGCTTACCGTAACCCTCCGGCATGCTGATGGTACACAGGAGAGCTTCCCGGTAAATCACTCATATAATAATATGCAGATAGAGTGGTTCAGGGCAGGTAGTGCTCTTAATCTGATAAGGAATAATTATTATGGAGCCACAAAAAATAGAATTTAAATACAGCAGACTGGTTGTGCCTGATAATCCGGTTATTCCATATATTGAAGGCGATGGTACCGGACCTGATATATGGAATGCCGCTGTTAGGGTTTTTGATGCTGCAGTAGAAAAGAGTTTTAACGGCACAAAGAAGATTGCATGGAAAGAACTTCTGGCAGGAGAAAAGGCATATAACATTACAGGCAGCTGGATGCCTGAAGAAACACTTACCGCATTCAGGGAATATGTTATTGGAATAAAAGGTCCTCTTACAACACCGGTAGGAGAGGGTATGCGTTCACTTAATGTGGCCCTGAGACAGGAACTTGACCTTTATGTGTGTTACAGACCGCTAAGGTATTTCAACGGTGTCCCGAGCCCTGTAAGAAATCCGGAACTTGTTAACATGCATATCTTCAGGGAAAACACAGAGGATATTTATGCAGGGATCGAATATATGCATGGTAGTCGTGAAGCGGAAAAGCTGCTAAAATTCCTCATGGAAGATATGGGAGTCACACTTATAAGATTTCCAAAGACATCTTCACTGGGAATCAAACCGGTTTCCATCGAGGGAACTGAAAGACTGGTAAGACAGGCGATAAAATTTGCCATTGATAAAAAGCTTCCCTCCGTAACACTTGTTCATAAGGGTAACATAATGAAATATACTGAAGGAGCCTTTATGAAATGGGGATATGACCTGGCAGAAAAAGAATTTAAGGACAAAGTGTTTACATGGCAGCAGTATAAAAAAATTTCTGAAAACTCAGGAGCATATGAAGCCGGTAAGATGCTTGAAAAGGCTGAGACGGAAGGCAGGGTGATAATTAAGGATGTAATAACGGATTCTTTCCTTCAGCAGATTTTAACCAGGCCGGAAGATTATTCCGTTATTGCAACGATGAACCTTAACGGAGATTATATCTCTGATGCCCTTGCTGCAATAGTAGGCGGTATCGGCATTGCTCCCGGGGCAAATATCAATTTCGATACCGGCTGTGCAATATTTGAAGCCACACATGGTACTGCTCCAAAATATGCGGGACAGGATAAGGTAAATCCCGGCTCGGTTATTCTATCCGGTGCACTTATGTTTGAATATCTGGGTTGGGACTTAACTGCAGAATGCATATATAAAGGCCTTGAGAAAAGCGTTATGGCGAAAAAAGTAACATACGATTTTCATCGCCTGATGGCCGGGGCTGTACTGTTGAAAACATCTGAATTTGCAGATGAGATCATTAAGAACATGTAATTCAACTATTAATTATCATCACAATGGATAACGAAGAATTTTTTACGAAACTTGAAGGCTCTGTAAGAGAGGCCTGTCAGATCGAAAATAGTCTTTTTGAGAAATTTGATGTTAAAAGGGGATTGAGAAATACTGATCGCACAGGTGTTCTCGTGGGACTTACCAACATAGGAGATGTTGTTGGTTATAGAAAGGAGGACGGTAATGTAATACCCGTTCCCGGAAGGCTGTATTACAGGGGACTTGACATCGAAGAGATTACACATGGTTTTCAGGGGGAGAACAGGCATGGATTCGACGAGATAGTATATCTTTTACTCACCGGCAGGCTGCCGGCAGGGTATGAACTTGATGAATTTTCCTCTCACCTGGCCTCACTCAGGAGTCTGCCCGACAGCTTTGTAAAGGACATGATACTATCAATGAAAGGGAAAGATGTATTGAACATACTTGCCCGTTCAGTACTGGGTTTATATACACTCGACGAAGAGCCGGAAAATATAAATCTCCATAATATGATAAGGCAATCGCTTAACCTGATTGCCAAATTCCCTGCTATAATTGCCTATTCATACCAGGCTCTCAGGCATGCCTACCAGGGGAAAACGCTGTCAATAAGACATCCGCAGACTGACCTGACAACTGCAGAGAATTTTCTTCATCTTATCAAGGGTAAGGACTCATATTCACGTCTCCAGGCCGATCTTATCGATCTGTCTCTTGTGCTTCATGCAGAACATGGCGGTGGTAATAACTCGACATTTACAATGAGGGTAACCAGCTCTACTGAGACTGATATCTATTCGGCAACAACTTCAGCAATTGGTTCCCTTAAGGGGCCGCTGCACGGAGGAGCAAACCTGAAAGTGCTTGATATGATGGAGAATATAAAAGAGAATGTACATAACTGGAAGGATGAAGCAGAGGTTAAAAACTACCTGTTAAAGATCCTGAAAAAGGAAACCTATGACCATACCGGTAAAATATATGGAGTTGGTCATGCAGTTTATACATTATCTGATCCCAGAGCGGTTCTTCTGAAGGAAAAAGCAAGATTGCTGGCTGATGAATCGGGCAGAACAGACGAATTTGAACTTTACTCAATGGTCGAACGTATCACACCTGAAGTCTTCAGAAAATTCAAAGGGGAGCAATCAGCAAAGGTGGTATGTATCAATGTAGATTTCTATTCGGGTTTTGTCTATTCATGTATAGGAATACCCAAAGAGCTTTTTACGCCGCTTTTTGCAATGGCCAGGATAGCAGGCTGGTGTGCTCATCGTATCGAGGAACTCACATTTTCGGCAAAAAGAATCATACGGCCGGCATTTAAGAATGTGTGTGAACGCAGAGCATATGTTCCGATAGGAGATAGATAATAATATTTATCAGGTATACAGGAATCAGTAGTCCATCCGGGGATTTACAGCATTATTATATATCGATCCGAAGGTATATGTGAACCCCATGTTGATATAGTATTGATAATCTGTTGCCTGCATTTTTCTTCTCAGCAGGATATCTTCGAGGGAGGCATCACCTGAGGGCAGGGATATCTGGTCGTGTATCAGGCTTACACTTCCATAGATATTGAAAGAGAGACCTTTTATTATTCTGAGACTGGTACTTGTATATAATCTGAGATTGTTGTATGACCAGTCGAAGAAATAATTACTCCATACCAGTGATGTGTTTAGTGAGCCCCATTTCTGGACATAACTTAGTGCTGCGGTCAAAGAATGATAGGCCACCGTTTCTTTCATTTTCAGTCGTGTTGTTTCTTCGGTGTAGTTATTAATCTCAACGCCAGCCCGGTAAGAAAGCACCAAAATACGGCGTGTCGACTCTGAATAAGGGAAAATATCATATTCGATTCCAGGTGTGATCGTGATAGAAAGATCATAATTACTGTACGATGATGATTGAACATACGTTCTTCCCCCTATTGACCAATGGTCATGAATACTATGAACATAAGAAATTGAACCATAATAATTATTGAAGGTACTGAGATAGGTTGTATCCTGGTACTTGTTTTTATCCGACTGGAAATTCATTCCTACATATGACTTAAATTTTGATTTCTCGGTAATTCTGTTTGCAGACAGATCACCGAAGATATAACCGTAACTGTAAGTCTTCTGGGCATTCGTATATCCATTAAGTGAAATACTGTAAACCCAGTTATTCCATTTGTCGGTTGAGACGGTTTCTGAGAGTGGCTGGGTGAAGTTGATATTCATATATTGAGCAAGAGGGGTTTTAGCCACGTATCTCATCAAGCCCATTTTAAGTGTTCTTGCTTCCTTTGCCCGTCGCATATCATATGTGTCATCAGGACTTATATTACATTTCAGAGTGTCAGCCATACCCTGGTATTTACCCTGACCGACAATATAAAAAGATGTAACCATGCCGCCTGAGCCTGTGGATTCATAGGTTGAAATAATATAGACATCTGCCACCTTCCTGTCCCTTACATAATTAATGAAAGGGATCTCTCTTTTTATATAATCGCTGGCATCCATATAAACATTAAGGGCATCTTTACGCAGGGAATCGGTTTCAGGAACATTTTCCTGAGAAAATACCGGTAAACAAACCGGTAATAGGCTTAATAAAATCAGGAGTTTCTTCATCTTTTGGAAGGATTAGTTAAATATTTAGCAATAACGAAGTTATGCAAATATTTATTGCCGGACTAAGAAATATTATATAGAATTATAACTTAGCGTGCTTTGCGATATCTTTGTTTCCTTTGCGGTTAAAATTTACTTTTTCTAAATCCTCAGTTTCTAACGACTATTCGGAAATAGAAATTGATATTCCTCCGCCCCCCGAATTGCCGAACCGGGGATTCACGACATTGTTATATATAGATCCGAAAGTATATGTAAACCCGAAGCTTGTGAAGTATTCAAACTGTGTTGCAAGCTCCTTTCTTTGAAGTAATATCTGGTCAACGGGTATATCCTCCTTAACAAGGTTCAGCTGATCATGCACCATTGCTGCACTTCCGACAAGTGATACTGATAGTCCTTTGGCTATTCTCAGGTCGAGGTAGCCGAAAATCGACAGATTATTTTTCGACCAGTCGTGAAGATAGTTACTGTATTCGATGCCTATATCAATACTACCCCATTTCTGGACAACCTCGTAGGAGGCTGATAAAGAGTGTTGCCACAGGTTTTCTCTTGTTTTATCATAAATTGTTGAATCCATATAGTTAGCAAATGTAAAACCGGCTGTATATAAGATCCTTAACTGTCGCCGGGTTGATTCCGAGTAGGGGAAGATATCATATTCTATACCCGGCATTATGGAATAGGTGAATTCCTGGTTACTGTATGATGATCTGCCAAGCCTGGCCGATCCGCCAAAGGACCAATGGTCATTTATGCTTTTAACAATGAGGGCATTGAACGATTCAGAAGTGTTTGTCCCTTTAATTGTTGTACTGTCGTTTATAATAAATTTATCTTCGTTGCGACTCATTACACCCCTGAGGTTTATCTTCCAGTTCTCAGTGATACGTGATGCATTAATGTTACCCGACAGGTAATGCGACTTATATGTTTTTTCCCCGTTAAGGAAACCGTTGATGGATGTCCTGAATACCCAGCTGTTCCATTTATCTGTCGATACTGTCTCCTTAAGAGGTTCGGTAAAGGAGATCTTCATATATTTTGCCAGCGGTGTTTTTGCTACATATCTCATTAATCCCATTTTCAATGTATTAACCTCTTTTGCCCGTCTTCCTTCAGTTGTCTCATCGGGTGCAGTTACAAATGATAAAGTATCACGCATACCTTCATATTCGTTTTGTCCGATAATAAAATATGTGTACTCTTTACCCCCGGATCCTGTATTCTGGCTTGTTGAAATAATATATACTGCAGCATCTTTGATATCCCTTACATAGTTAACATAAGGGATCTCTTTCCTTATGAAATCCGATGATTCCATATATACATTCAGTGCATCTTTACGCAATGTATCGGCTAACAGATCTGTCTCTTGTGAAAATGATGGTAATGCAAGAATTATACTTGCAACAAGGATAAGTATTCTTTTCATGGCCTGGTAGTTTGTAGTTACAAATAATTTAGTGCGAACGAATATAAACAAATCGCTGAATAACAGTTCTGAATTAAGGGTAATTAACAAATCATTAACCTTTAAAGCAAAATCCGACGCCGATGAAACGCCGGATTTTGATGAAAAAAAGGAATGAAAAACCAGGAAGAAGTTGCTGGTTGCTGGTTCCGTGGTTCTGGTTCGGATTATTTAATAACCAGCAACAAGTAACCAGCAACCATTAATCTATATCATAATCTAAATATTCTAATCCGTCTTCTGTCATTTCCCAGAACCTGTCTTCGGAATCTGTTGCATAGCCATGATAGTAATGTGAATGGTACATTCTTTCCGCTATTCTGTCCATACTTATTATGGTTCCCTCAGGGATATACATATCAATACTGACCACATCAAAGGACCATTTAGAGTCACGGGGTATCATGAAGTACTCATCAAGGAAAACAGTATTATCCGATATTCTGAAGTCATATACCAATCGCCTTGCATTATTTTCGGCATCAAGCCTGCTGGTACCGGATGATTCTCTTTCAATTTCGATGCTGGTTGAATTATTATCGGCAGGATATATATCAAGCCGTGGTCTTATATAAACCAGATTCTTTTTATCATCAATATAGATCCTGTAATAATTATCTGTTAAGGCGATCTCTTTGTCGGCATTAAGGTCTGATATTTTATCTCCGGCCCTAATGTAAAGAGTATCAGGAGCCGGACCGATATATTCCAGGGATGTTGTTTCTCCCCTTTCAGCATAACTGATACCTTCGTTGAAAGAGATGATTGCCAGTGCAGCTATGCAGAGTACCCATACTATAAGACCGACAAGCCATACATATCCGTCACTGGCTCTGAACCAGAATATTAATCTGATACCACCGTATATCATTGCCAGAAGAGGTATAGCCACAACAAGTACTATCAGGACTGTCATCAGGGGGACCATTGACGGTGTTACGATATAATTCAGGAAATCGGGCAGGTAAGCCAGGTTGAAATCTCCGGTATCAATGGAGAAGGCCCCGGGATAATTAAAGACAAAGATGATTATAAATGAAAACAGGGATGTGAATCCTGCCAGTACAAAAATAACACCTATGATTATCAGAATAATACGGACTATTACAAAAAGAACCTTACCGATTGCCCTGAATACTTCGTTGAAGGCATTTCCAACATTAGTGGAATAGGGATATCTGGCAGACTCTCCCGGAACATGATCCCGTGATTTTTTGAAATTATCACCGTATAATTCCCTTTTCTGTGAATCCGTAACAGCCAGTGGAAGTGCTATCCACAGTGCCAGATAAACAAGGAAACCTAATCCGAAAAGAGCGAATACGATAAACAGAAGTCTGAACCATACAGGATCGGTATTAAGATATGCTCCTATACCCCCGCAAACACCTCCGATTATCGAGTCATCAGGATTACGGTACATCCTTTTTTCACGATGACTATATTCATGGCCACTGTCTTGTTCTTCATATTGGTCGAATTCTTCAGGTGTCCCTATGATTGAGATCATCATCTCAACATTCTCTTTTGTGATTATACCTGTAAGGTCTTTCTGTGACTGGAATATCTCGGCTATACGTGATTCAATATCTTCTATTGTCTCATTGCCGCCCGGCATATTCCTGAACTTATGGTCAATAGACTGCAGGTAATCGCGAAGCATCCTGTAAGCTTCCTCGTCAATCTGGAATAATACTCCGCCAAGATTTATTTTTATTGTCTTTTCCATCTTTTCAGGCTTTAGAGGTTTTAGGCTTTTTTCTCGTACGGATCAGACTGACTGATTCAACAATTTCTTCCCATGACTTGTCAAGGTCGGCAAGGTATTTCTGACCTTCAGGTGTAAGTTCATAGTATTTCCGGGGAGGCCCCTGCTGGGATTCTTCCCATCTGTAACTGAGCAACCCGGCATTTTTCTGTCGTGTAAGTAGAGGGTAAAGGGTTCCTTCGACTACGATAACCCTGGCCTCTTTAAGCTCTTTGATAATATCACTTGCATAACAGGAATTCCTTGATAATACTGAAAGGATACAGTATTCCAGGATCCCCTTGCGCATCTGTGCTTTTATGTTTTCCAGATCCATAATAATTGTTTTTAGATTAAACATTTTTTGAACAGCCTTCCTGGTCTGCATCTTTACAAATTCATTTTTTTCTTCACTGTATTGAATTCTTCTTTTACAGATTCCTTGATGTTGTGGATATTTACGGGATCACCCTTCATCTCAATCTTCTGTGCCGTTGTTTTTGCCTCCGGCAACACTATATAAAGGATAAGGTAGATAAGTATCCCCAATCCACCTATCATGGCAAGAATAAGGAAGATTACCCTAACTGTCCATGGTTCGATATCCCAGTATGCCCCCATTCCCGAACAAACACCGCCTATGATACGACGGTCAGGATCGCGGTACATCCTGTGGTAACCAGGTGTTGAGAATTTATCACCGGCCGATCTTTTTTCATCGTCTGAAATATCTTCCGGCGTACCCATTACAGATATTACCTGGTTTACATCTTCAATAGTAATTACCTGCTTAAAAGATGTCAGTTTAGAACGAAAAAGCTCAGCCATTCGGCTCTCAATATCAGATAATATTTCGGAAGAACTCTCTTCTTCAGCAAAATGAAGCTCAAGATTCTTCAGGTACCTTTTTAATTCGGTATAAGCATCTTCATCAATATTGAACGAATAGCCTCCAAGGTTAATGCTGACTGTTATCTTCATATTCTAATAATTTATTGTCAATGGTTCTTATAAAAATTTACTACTATATAAAACATGTAACATGACAATGCAAAGATATATAAATAAAATAATACTATGCAAGACATAGTAGTAAAAAAATTATAATATTTTTTGAAATAATTGATAAATAATTGATAATAAGTGATATATAATTGGAATATTTTTTACTTTTTTTGCAGTTAATATCTCACTATTTCAAATAAGTTCCCCTCCTAAAAAATACCTCACCCCAAACCCCTCTCAAAAAATACCTCACCCCATCCCCCTCTCAAAAAATACCTCACCCCAAACCTCCCGATACGCTTTCTCTCCGTTCAAGCTATCGGGACTGGCTCTCTCCCAAGGGAGAGGGGCTTTAAATAAATTGCATTATAGTCCCCCTCTCCCCCCGGGAGAGGGGGATTTAGGGGGTGAGGTATAGAAGTGAGAGGGGGATTTAGGGGGTGAGGTATAGCAGTAAGAGGGGGATTTAGGAGATGAGGAGAGAGACACAAAAATTCCCTATATTTATTCCGTAAAATTTTGATTATGAAGAAATATAAATGGGGAATCCTTGCACCGGGGAAGATGTCGTCAAAATTCACAAGAGCATTAAAAACACTTGAGAATGCTGAATTACACGCCGTTGGATCACGTGATATTGATCGGGCAGCTTCATTTGCCTTGGAGTATGGTTTTAAGAAATATTACGGGAGCTACGAAGAACTGGCATCTGATCCGGATGTTGAGATAATATACATTGCCTCTCCGCATTCATATCATCACGAACATACTATGCTTTGCCTGGGAAACGGAAAACATGTTATCTGTGAAAAGACATTTGCATTGAACACCAGGGAGGTGACAGAGATGATAGCTGAGGCAAAGAAACGTGATCTTTTTCTTATGGAAGCTCTCTGGCCCCCCTTTCAGCCATTTTACAAAAAAGCACATGAGATTATAGAATCAGGGGTTCTGGGCAAATTAATGCATCTTGAGGGATATTTCTCATTCATACCTCCTTATGATGCCAATAACAGGAAGTTCAATCTTGCCCTGGGAGGATGTTCACTGCACGATATAGGTATTTACCCTGTAATTGACGCACTTACATTTTTCGGTGTACCATCGGAAGTATACGCAAAAGCTGTTTTTGGCAAGACAGGTTCTGAAGAAGCACTGAGTGTCATTTTTGGTTATCATAACGACAGGATGGCAACACTTTACAGCTCATTCAGAACAAGTACGGGTATAGGTTGCAGGATCTATTGTGAAAAGGGAAACCTGATTGTTACAAGAGGAAGGGATATGAACCAGAAGGTGATCCTCGATTTGCATGACGCTGAAAGCCGGGAATTTCAGTTTAATCCTCCTGTGATGGGCTATCACTGGGAAGCAGAGGAAGTGATGAATTGCCTCGACAAAGGACTTACCGAAAGCACTGTCGCTCCTCTTACATTTAGTCTCGACCTTATCAAAACACTCGACAGGATCAGGGAAGCTGCAGGAATAGTCTTCCCGTCAGAGATTAAATAATCATGAAGAACTTACACAGAGTGACACAGAGATTTTTCTCAGTGGATCTCTGAGCTCCTCAGTGTTTCTCTGTGTAACAATAAAGTAACGTACTAATTAACAAACAATTAATATATTGGTTGGAAATTCAGAGATATCAACAGAAGGCTTATTTTACAGAAAAAAACTCTTTCTCAGTCTGATAATCCCGGTAATCTTTATAGCGGTAATGTTACTGATAAAGACCATTGAAATATTATTTGAGGTTGATCTTTCGAATCTTGGCATTTATCCGCGAACACTTAAAGGTATCCCCGGAATATTTTTATCACCCTTGATCCATAACGATTTTACACATTTGTTGAATAATGCATTACCTCTTTTACTGCTTTCTGTGGCTTTATTTTATTTCTATTCGGAAGTGGCTATCAGAGTATTTTCTGTTACATATTTACTCACCGGGCTGCTTGTATGGTTGTGGGGAAGGACTGCCTGGCATATCGGTGCCAGCGGACTTATATACGGACTCGCATCTTTTCTTTTTTTCAGCGGGTTGATACGCAGGTATTTCAGATTAATAGCATTGTCATTGCTGGTAGTTTTCCTTTATGGTGAAATGGTATGGGGTATTTTCCCGGGTATTTATAAGGAAATCTCATGGGAATCACATATGCTGGGTTTCATTTCAGGGATATTGCTTGCAGTATGGTACAGGAAGGAAGGACCGCAGAGACC
>Ga0272442_10004874_pt1 | contig 18142 bp, 16 predicted proteins | sample SSMForm2O_FD_200262 | JGI IMG/M metagenome (GOLD analysis project Ga0272442, IMG submission 200262) | Marine sediment archaeal communities from Little Sippewissett salt marsh, Falmouth, MA, United States - SSM-Form-2O | ecosystem: Environmental > Aquatic > Marine > Wetlands > Sediment ... | reverse complement strand
CATCGTCCTCCTCCCTGGCTTTGTGTTAAAGCTGTCCGCGACAGCAAAAACCTGGCATTTTAAGTCAAACAGCGAGCAAGCCAGTGAGAGCGCCGTGCCCCACTGCATCGCGCCAGTCTCAGTAGTAAGCTTCCTCTTTCCCTGGTGGGTGGTGACAGTCTCCGCGCCGTCCTTCATGTTGTAATACGCTTGCGCTATCGCAGTGTTAATCTTGTGCGCGCCAGTGAAAAGCGAGCCCTCGTTCTTGAAATAAATCCTTGCAGGAGTCTTCAGCTTCTTCTCAAGCCCACGAGCTCTTTGGAGCGGGGTGCATCGGCCAACCCTCCCGAGAATCTCGTTCACCTCATCAGGAATTGGCATGTAGCGCTCTGTGCTCATCTCCTGCCGTATTAATTCCATCGGAAAAATCCCGAGCATGTCCTCAGGGGAAATGGGGTTACCATCACCTCCCAAGTACGGGTCCATCTGCCTGGGCAAGTCCGGCAGGATATTGTAATACTTTTTAGGCCTCTCATTATCATCCAGCAAGGCCTTGCATCCGCTAACAATCATCTAAAACGCCTCCAAAAAGTTTCCCGCTCAAATGACAGCTCTGGAAGTAGGGAAAAGCAGTACTAGCACGAATGCCAAACAAAATCCCTTTCCATCATCACTCACCCACTAAACGGGCTTAAAACCAATTTTAAAGAATCGCATATTTAAACATTTCTGAACAAAAATGTACATATGCATAAGGAGCTTGAAAGATTTTTCGAGGGGCAGCGCGCTAGGCAGGTTGTCGCCGAGGAAATGCTTAAAGACGGGATTAGCGTTGATGGAGATGGTAACTTGTTTTGCGGGAGGATTGAATTGGCTCCCGCGAAGGTTGCGCGAGCCCTGGGGGTTGACCGCAGAGTGGTTTCAGAAACGGGTAGGGCGATTGCTGAGAACGAGTTTCTTTTCAGTGTTTTCAGCAACCTAGAGCCAAGAGCGAATCTTTCTAATTCTGCTAAGGCGCTTGGCTTTGACGTGGTGGAGATTGAAGCGGACCCGAAAGCACCGGGAACTGTCGCGAAGGTTTCCGCGGTTATTGCCAAGCGCGGCCTCGTAATCCGGCAGGTGATTGCTGATGACCCTGACCTGTTTCCAAATCCAATCTTAACAGTGATAGTTGATGGGAAATTATCTTCTAGGGCGGTAAGCGAGATAAGAAAGCTTGGGATAGCAAAAAAAGTGGTTTTAAAGTAAAAACTTTGTCAGGAGATAACTGAAAGCACGTGCTGAAGCAGCAGCGGGAACTCGGTGTAGCCGGATTCCGCGTTCAAGTGCCCTCCTCCCTTGATTATTGTTGGCTTTACCCCGAGCTTGTCTGCTACTTCTTTTTCCATTTTCATTGGGACGTAGGGGTCGTTTTCTGAGAAGAAGACCTCGAAGTGCCCGCAGTTCTCCCTTATTTTCTCCCAATCGAATTCTCCCACGAACGTCTTGTTTAGCTCGTCGTATTCCTCGTTGCCTATTTCCCCAAGGAACGGGGCTACTAGGAATGCTGCCTTGATTTTCTGGCCTCTTTCAAGTAGTCTTAGGATGAACGCTGGCGCGAGGCTGTGGCCCACGAGGATTGCGTTTGGGAGCTTTTTGTTGTATGGCTCGAGTGCCTTGAACCAGTTTTCCAGGCTCTGGTTTTCGGGGGTGGGAAACCTTGGCAGGATTACCTCATGGCCGCGTGTGGCGAGCTCTGCAGCAAGCCAGGGAAACCAGTTGCCCTCCGGCAAGCCTTTTGTCCCATGGAAAATGAATACTGTTGCCATGCACGACACCATAAAGTAATTCCTTTTCTTTAACCTGGCCGGTTAGCCGTTATTCTTTTAGCATGTACTCGACCGTACTGTCAGCAAATATTTTCATTGTATCAAATATCTTTAATCGCGGGTGTTTTGGAAGCAGTAATTGAAGGTCAGTGCAAGCCAAGGCGACACAGTCAACATCTTTTTTCTCGAAATCGTTTATGATTTTGATGAGCTCTTCCCTGTCACTGTTTTTCCGCTGGCCTTTGACGAGGTTAAGGATAAACTGGCCCAGTTTAGCTTGCTGGAGAGCATCTGGGGCGACATACTCGAGGTTATTCTTTTCAAACGCGTTTTCGTATAATTTATTCTGTATTGTTGCTGATGTTGATACAATCCCAACTCTTTTGAAATTGTTTTCCTTGAGGAATTTCACGGTTTCTTCGATAATGCTTAAAACCGGGATTCCCACCGCGTTGCGGATTTCACGCATAAAAAAATGAAGCGAGTTGCAGGGCATGACGATAAAATCCGCGCCCGCCTCTTCCAGCCTTTTTGCTTCAGCAACTAAAAAAGGCAGGTACCTCTCACCCCCCTCGTTATTCATTATCAAGTCTTCTTCAATCTGGTAAGGCAATGGAACACTGGAGATGATGACGCCTGGTCTCGCTTCCTTTGTCTTTTCGTAACAGGAGAAGACTATGTCTAAGTAAAACTCGGAGGTCGTTTCAGGCCCAAGGCCGCCGATTATGCCTACTCGTTTCATTTGCTCATCTCCTGCCCGTTTCGCCCATGCCCTCGGTAACTACGGTCCTGGGCGCTAATTCCCAAGTATGGAATGCGGGGGACGAGATTTGAACTCGTGCAATTCCTAAGAATACAGGATTTCTTCCCCTTCTTTGGGGTTCAAAGACCTTTCTTCGGGAAGAAAGGGATTTGACTTAAGTCCTGCGCATTTGGCCAGACTCTGCCACCCCCGCATAGGGTTTCGCAGCAAGGGGTGTTTTTCGCGCAAGCGAAATTGCACCCCCGCATCGATTAGAGGTATTACTCCGTTTGACTTTTTAAAACGTGAATAAACTTTAATAAGTTATTAGCAGAAAATGATAGATGTGGGAGATACTCAGGTACGCTGCATAGATTTTGAAGAGGTTTTAATGCGAAGCGAGGACTTGCAGACCAATAGCTACTTTTGGTTGCGGTGCCCGTATATCCTAGATAAGGAGATCGCTAATTCATTGATCAGCAGGTGTAGAAACGAGCGAGGGAAGGTAGTAAAACAGCTAAAAGATAAACACGGCATAGAACTTCCTTCAAGGGAAACCTTAGAAAAATGGGGGGAATCGGGCATTATCCCTCTTCCAATTGTGTGCTTATTCGGAGATAAGATAAAATTTGATGTTTTCCTAAGGTGTAAAGGGTTTACAAACAGAAACACTAGTTCGATATTCCGCCCGCCCAGAACGTACGCAGGATTAAATAACGTGAAATTGCTTTATTTGGGCGGGTGCGTGTTAGGAGATGGGAGTTTAGCCTCTGCTGGCTCATTGAATATTTATGATGGGCACCCTAACAAAGCATGTGTTGGACAATCAAAGAGATATGTGCTCCTGCTAAAAGAATGGTTTAGACTGGTTTTCGGAATCGAAAATCAGAGTATGGCACTTTACCGTCGCGGTAATATGTGGAGTTTATCTGTTTACAGCAAGTGGCTGGGGCGGTTTTTTAACTATTTTTTTGAGGTGCCTTATGGCCCTAAAAACAATTGTAAAATATCCCCGGTGTCTATTTTCTCCAGAATGGGCATAATAACTGTGGACGCAAAAGCCGCGTTCTATAGGGGATTGTTAGATACAGACGGGTCAATTCATCCAAGGGCAAGGCAGATTATGCTTACAATGCAAAACAAGGAGATTTTGGATGACTTGCTTATATTTGTTAGTCAAATTAAAATAAAAAGCGCATACATAACAAAAATATCTCATAGTTACCAGCTAAGAATCGGTGCCAGAGACTTTAGAAAGTTTGCAAATGTCATCGGTTTCGAACACCCTAGGAAAAAAGCGATTTTACAGAAACGCCTCAATGAGCAAGCCTTCTTAATAGAGTACAAAGGAGTAGACAAATCGCATCTTATCGATAACAATTTCGACTTATTAAAAATCAAAGGGATTAGGATAATCGGTGGTGGAAAGTTTTTAAGAAGAACATGCAAGCAACAAAGGTACACCCTACGAGATGCCGCCTCACAGCTTGGCGTAAGCGCGCCAACGCTGTCTGAAAGATGCGCTGGAAGAAAATCAATACCCCTAAATGACTTGTGGAGCTTGTTTAAACAAATGGATAGCAGTAAAAGCTCGTTTTACCAAGCGCTGGCAGACGAGGGGGCAAGGTACAAAGTCAGTGGGCGGGGAGGAGGCGCGCAATCTGTTTCATTACCAATGCGACCTTGTAGAAAACTATTGAAAACCGCAGAAAAAATCCGACCAGTATCAAATTATAGGATACACCTTCTTAAGAGCGAAGATTCAAAAAAGACTCTCAAGGATATCGAAGAATTATTTGGCGCTTCTCTCGCTAAGAAAAATGCTGAAGGGAGATGGGTTATAAATTCTAGGATACTAAATGAGTTTTTCCGAAAATTCTTCGTATACGAAAGGTAAAAACAATGACAAGACTCGCAGTAATTCAACGTGAGAAGTGTTCACGCGAGCGGTGCGGGTGGCAGTGCATTAAAGTGTGTCCGGTTAACCGCATGGGCAGCGAATGCATTGTAAAAGACGAGGAAGGCTGGCCCGTGATTTCAGAGGACTTGTGCTCCGGGTGCGGCATCTGCCCCAAAAAATGCCCGCAGAAATGCATTAAAATCATTAACCTCGCGGGCGAGAAGGGCGTGCTGATTCACCAGTACGGGGTGAACGCTTTCAGGCTGTTTAACCTCCCTCTTCCTAAGCAGGGCTCTGTTGTTGGCTTGATTGGCGCTAACGGAATCGGGAAAACAACCGCCCTCGGGATTTTGGCTGGTGTCTTGAAGCCCAACCTCGGCGACTTGCAGTCCGAGCGGGGTATGGAGGAGGTTGTTGACGCGTTCAAGGGCCAGGAGATACAGAACTACTTTGAGACCGTGTTGGACAAGGAGGTGCGGGTCTCGCTGAAGCCGCAGAACGTGGACAAGATTCCTGATGCTATCAAGGGGAATGTACGAGGATTGCTTGAGAAAGCGGATGACCGAGGGGAGCTGGAGAAAGCAGTAGAGTTGTTTGAGCTCGAGGAGATTATTGACCGCGAGATAGAGCACTTGAGCGGCGGGGAATTGCAGCGGGTTGCGATTTGCGCTGCTTACTTGAAAAACGCTGACGTGTATTACTTGGACGAGCCCACTTCTTACTTGGACATTAAGCAGAGGATGAAGATTGCGCGTAACCTGCGCGCGCTTGCAGAATCATCTGGGAAGTCCGTGATGGTTGTTGAGCACGACCTCGCTGTTTTGGATTACTTGAGCGAGTACGTGCACGTTTTCTACGGTGAGAACAGCGCTTATGGCGTTGTCTCGCACTTGAAGGGCGCGAGGAACGGGGTGAACGAGTACTTGGACGGGTACTTGAAGGATGAGAACGTTCGCTTCAGGCAGCGGCCGATTACTTTTGCGGCAATGGCCGAGGAGGGGGAGAGGAAGTCACTGGTGGCTTTCAAGTACCCTGCAATGAAGAAGGCTTGGAAGGACTTCAAGCTAGAGTGTGATGCAGGCGAGGTCAGGAAAGGAGAGATTATCGGCATTGTGGGGGAGAACGCGATTGGCAAGACCTCTTTCATCAAGCTATTAGCTGGCGTGGATGAGCCGGATGAGGGAGATGTCGCGCACAAGCTCAAGGTTTCTTACAAGCCCCAGTACGTGAAAGCCGATTTTGATGGCACGGTGGGAGAATTGATTTCTTCTACGCCGATTGACCGCGAGGTTTTCGAGTCCGAGATTAAGAGGAAGCTGGACATCGGGGACTTGATGGAGAAAGAGGTGAAGAGCCTTTCCGGAGGCGAGCTGCAGAGGGTTTCGATCGCGGTTGCTCTCGCGCGTGAGGCTGACGTTTACTTGTTTGACGAGCCCTCAGCGTTCTTGGACGTGGAGCAGAGGCTTAACTTCTCTGATGTCTTGAAAAAAGTTATTTCCTTGAAGGAGAAGACCGCGTTCGTGGTTGACCACGACATTGTCCTGGTGGACTCTATTTCTTCTAGGCTCCTGGTTTTTGAGGGAGAGTCCTCTGTTCACGGGCACGCGCTAGCGCCAGCGGATAAGAGAGAGGGCATGAACTCTTTCCTTAAGGGCATGGAAGTAACCCTTAGAAGGGACAGGGACTCTAAGAGGCCTAGGGTTAACAAGCCCGGGTCGCAGATGGACCGCGAGCAGAAGAAAGCGGGCGAGTACTATTACTACTCCAAATAACTTGTTTTAGGAAAGCTTAATATATCATTCCAAAAGATATTTCTCCGGTGGTTTGATGGTTGCGTTAGTTTGGAGCACGATTACTGCGCTCAACCTTTTGTTTTGCGCGGTTATTTTCCTGCTTGGCTTGTATGTTTACTTTAAGCATGAGAACTTGCTAGCGCTGATTATCGCTCTTGCTTTCGGGCTTTTCGGAATCTCGCATGCTGTGGGGCTCACTGACTTGAGCGCTTCGATGGAGTTCCCGCTCATTGTGGTGCGGACTACCGCGTACGTTATCGTGGTAGTGGCACTGGTTAATGAGATGTTCGGCTGCAGGATGGTTTGCGAGCCAACCGCGGTCAAGGCTGCTTCGAAGGCTTTAGCTAAGAAGAAAAAGACAAGGCGCAAGAAGAAAAAGAAGTAGTCAGGACTTGTAGTAGGAGGCTACAGCGCCTCCTCCTGTGTTGTTTAGGACCACGGTGAAAACGGATTTTGATTCCGTGTCTTTCCAGTCCACTACCCAGACTTCTGGGTAGGTCTGGTTCATTTTTTCTGATTGATAGCTTGAGTGGAACGAGGCATTGACTGAAAGGTCAGCTGGGCTGACTCCGGATAAGAAGGATTCGAGTGAGGGAATGCTGTTTCGCTCCCTGGAGATTATGACTGCTTCTTCCTCGTAGGCGATTAGGCAGTTTGGGTTGTCCTTGCAGCCTAGGACAGAGCAGTTGGAAGTTATTACCTGTTCTCGTGGCACGAACCCGAAGCGAGGGTAGTGGAGTTCTACTATGGTGAGGTTCGGGCAAGCCGTGCCTGCCCCGTAAATTACTTTTCCTTTTATCTTCCAGGTCCCGGTCGAGTTCTCTAGTGAGTAAATGTTGACTTCCGCGTTTGGGTACGAGTACTCGAGCTCTTGCTGTGCTAGTGTCCTCGCTTGGCCCTCGTCCAAGTCGCCTAAATTGTCCCCTAGGAGGTGGTTGCCTATTACAACTAGAATAGCGCCTATTAGGATTACAGCGAATGCTATTATCGCGATGTCACTCATCTTCATTGAAGTAGTGTTATGCGCGAGCCTATAAATACTTTTCACACGCATCTAACCTCGTGAGTGGTATTCATGGCAGTCATTACTAAGAAATGGGTTGAGCAGAGGCTGGGGGAAGAGGTTTCGGCCAATGATAAGGCCAGGAAACTGTATGAGTTCCTCATGGCTGACGCGGAGTTCAATGAGACGTACAGGATGGCTAACAAGCTTACGGTTGAGAGGCTCGGGTACAACGACCACGGGATAGTGCACGTGAAAATAGTTGCGCTGAACGCGCTCAAGATTTGCAGGCTCCTGGCAAAAGCGGGCGTTAAGCCCACGCTCGTTAAAGAAAACAGCGGGTCACAGGAGGACGCGGAGGTCGTAGTGATGCTTGGCGCGCTCTTGCATGACATTGGGAACGCGGTGCACAGGAACTTCCACGAGCTTAACGGGGTGGTCTTGTCTAACCCCCTCTTAAAGCGAGCGCTTCCGCTTGCTTATGGTGAAAAGCAGGCGGAGGTAATGCGGCTAGCTGTTTTGGAGTGCGTGTTCTCAAGCTACGAGCGAGCTCCCTGCATTTCTGTTGAGAGCGGGATTGTCTCAGTGGCGGATGGCACGGATTGTGTTAACGGGAGGGCGAGAATCCCTTACAAGGTTTTTGGCAAGAATGATATTCACGCGGTGTCCGCATTAGCGATTAAGGACTTGTGGCTCGGGAAAGGGAAGAACACGCCTGTTTTGATTAGGATTGACATGAGCAATCCCGCTGGCTTGTTCCAGGTGCAGGAAGTGCTCATGAAGAAGATGAACAGCTCTGGGATTAAGGAGTTTGTTGAGCTGGACTTAAGGGTTAATGGGAAGAAGCTGGATACCACTGACTTGAGCGAGTTATAGCTTCTTAGCCTGCTGCAGCGCCTTGTTCCAAGAGGGAATGTTTGTTTGCGCGCCAACCATTTCTATAACGTGAGAAGCGACAATAGACCCTATTTTCCCGCATGCCTCTAGGTCATAGCCCTTGGTGAACGCGCTTATGAAAGCAGTACTGTAAGCGTTTCCCGCGCCAGTAGGGTCAACGGCAGTGGTTTTCCGTGGCTTTACCTTGTACTTGTTTCCCTTGGTGTGAACCTCGCTTCCCTTAGCTCCTTTTGTTACCACGCAGCAAACCAAGCCATGCTTTAGTAGGCTCTTGACTGAACTGTAGCCCGTCTTGTGGTAAATGTTCTTGAGCTCGTGCTCGTTGCAGAACAGGAAGTCAGCGTTCTTGAACATTTCAACCAGTTGCTTTCCGGAGTATAGTGCTACATCATAGCCGGGGTCAAAGGAGATTATGTTGTCGCGGTAAGCGGTTGACACGCGGGTGTTGAACGCGGGGTCTCCTGAGGCAATGTGCACTACGTCAGTGTCCTTCATCTTGAGCTTCGGGAGCTTTAGCTTGTGCAATTGCTCTGAAGCCCCCCAGTGGAAGAACGCGAGGTGGTGGCCGTGCCGGTCCACTGCAGTGAACTGGCGGGAGGTGAGCTCGCCGCGCACTATTTTCACGTGATCCATTTTTACTTTGAGCTCTTTCCTCAGGTGCTCGTCGTAAGGCGAGCCTGGGAAGTCGTCTCCTACAACGGATAGGATGGTTGCGGGCTCCTTCATTTTTCTTGCTACTGCAGCGCAGTTGCCCGCAGCCCCGCCGAAAACATCGAATAACGCGTCTGCTGGGACAGCGGCGTTTGGCTTGGGCAAGTGGTTAACGTAGAAAGTGTGCTCGTAAGAAATCAAGCCGGTAACGTACATCATGAGTAATCCCCCCTTTTGACTATGGTGTTAAACGATTTTTAACCTTAACTCCTCTCCTCCTGAGTTGTAGGCTTTGGCGCTTGACTCGTTGAACGGGTACGCGATGATTATGTGAGTGTTCCCAAACCGGGAGAAGAAAACGAGGTCTGCTTGCGAGGGGCAGTTGCACGAGCTAGGGTGCGAGTGCACGCTGCCGGAGTAATGCACTGTCCAGGGAATCATTGTGGTGTTTAGGAAAGAGTAGTTGCGCGCGTTAACTGTTAATGGGAAGACTAGCACCTCGGTTATAAGCCCCTCTTCGTTAGCGCGCAGGAGGCCAAGGAACTCGTTTGGGTACGTGTTAGCCGAGGCAGTGGCTAGGAAATCGAACGCCTCCCTTGCTATTCTAGCCTCCTTCATTTAGACACCGGCTAGGTACAATATGGTGGGGAGAATAATTAAACCCATGCAGTGCACCCTGCGCGCGCCGGTGAAAATCGGTATAAGACCTATCGCGGTTGAAGTGAAGAGTATCACCAAGCCGTTTAGCCCGCTGAAGAAGCCAACGGCCATGAGGAGGAAGGCGAGTGTTGCAGTGCTGGTTGCCCTGAGGCTCAAGCGGCTGAAGAAACTGGCTACGCGCTCGTACGACTTTGAGATTATTGCACAGGAAATGGATATTGATGCGAACGTGGCGGAGGCTAGCAGCAGGAACTCTGTGAAGCTGGGGTCGCCAATGCACTCTTTTACCGCTATTGCCGCTCCCACTCTAGCTAACCCAAGCGAGTACAGGGCGTGCATGGAGAGGAAAGCATGGGATATCGTGGTTGATGCGACCGTGACGAGAAACGCTTCAGGCGAGAATATTACGAGAGGGGCGGACAGGCCCGCTAGCTGTGAGGCGGACCCGATGCCCGGGAGCATGTCAGCGCAAGCCGCGAGGACCACGCCCAAAAGCGCGAAGGGGAGCAAGCGCGTTACACCCGGGCTTTTTTTAGGTTGCTTTGGGGTGGTTGGCTTTCGGTTGCTTTTCGCCATTAGGTTAGTGACTATGCTGCTCACTGCAAAGAAACCGCAGAAGCATGGTAGGAAAGGGTCTGGGACCACGCTTGAGTTGAATAACAAGAGGCCGAGCGCGCCCGCTAAAAGAAACGTTGCGGCTGCGGGGAAGAGCGAAGAGCGCTTTTCAGAGAATAGCATGTAGCCAGAGGAGCAGGCTAGTATTGGGAGGAGGAAGGGCTTTACTATGGGGTAAGCGTAAGGCAGTAAGAAGAGTATGAGGGGGGTTAGGAGAACGCATGCTGCGAGCGATGAGACTGAGGCAAAGAGTATGAGGCGGATGGCGTGGGCTCCCTTTCCTTGAAGGAAGAGCCTGTGCCCAGGGAGCAGGGTGAGGGCGCTTTCCGGGTCCGGCACGAACAGGAACACTGCCGGGAGAGCGCTGAACGCAGCGTGCGCGCCCGCCATGGAAACGAAAAGCAGGGATGCTTCCAAGCCATTCAAGGAGGGGAAGTTGGCTTGGGCTAGCGAGATTAAAGTGTTGGAGTGAATGCCGGGTATCAAGCCCGTGAAAGCGCCGGCTGCTAAGCCAGCGAAAAAGAATTCTGCAAAACCCATTCTCAACCACTTCCACTAACCTGGAGCGACGAGGCGATTATCTCTTTTTCGCCCTTGTAGGTAGATACTTCTCCTGAGACCACTATCCTCTGGCCGCTTTTCACTAGGTAAGGGTTAGTGCCAGAGCCCGAGATTTTTTGGGCGTCGCTTGAAAAGACCACGATTTTAACGCACTCGCCACTGCAGAGCGTGAGGAAGACGTGGCCGTTGTTAGTGTAAGAGCTTTGGACTGTTCCCTTGGACTGTACGAAAGAGCCGTCGGGCATGCCCGCGATTTCAGTTACGTAAACCTCTTTTGGGGCTTGTTGTGATGAGAGCACTGCTAGCGAGAACAGCCCTAGGACTGAGAGGAAAAGCGAGAACCAGTACATTGAATCGCGTTCTTTAGAGGCCATTAGCATCAGAAGAAAACAGTTGTAGGGATTAGGCGCTCTGGCTAAATAAACTTTACGCTCAAGAGGTTGGCGCGTGCTCGCGCACTAGGGCTAGGACGGCTAGCGCCGCAATGATTATTAGGACGCCCTCTAAGAGGAAGATTGGGCGCATGCCAAACAATTGGGCTAGGGAGCCCGCGGTAACCCCGCTTAGTATTATCCCGATGTCGCCCCCCAAGCGCGTGAAGTTCATGTCACGCGCCCTGTTCTTCTCTCGTGCAAAGTTCAACACCATTTTTGAAGAGGCCGGGCCTATTACGCCGAATGCAGCCCCGTGCGCGGTCCAGAACAAGGCCATGTAAAACGGGTTTGGCGCGAAAGCCATTAGCATTGTGAATAGGGCGCACACGATTAAACCGGAAACGTACAAGTGCTTTAACGAGAAAACAGAGTCAGCGAGGTGCCTTGAACGCAGGTAGACGAGGGCGGCAGAGAACCACCCGGCAGAGAATATGGCTCCTACTTGGAAAGCATCCAAGCCGAATTCAGTGCTTAGTAAGATTGGGAGTATGAATGACTCAGTGAGCTGGAACCCGAACAAGAGAAAGAACCCTGAGAGCGCGAGCGCTTTAATGTTATACGGGGCGCGAGCGAAGCGCATGCTCTTTCGTATGGCGCGTGAGTGGGAGAGCTTTCCCTTTACCCTGCTCTCGCGGGACTCTGTTATCAGGAGGCTGGAGAGCGCGAAGGCAGCGAGCAATGCCGCGGAAGCGATTAGGAAAGTGTCAAAGAACCCGTACTCGTAAGCGAGCCACCCGCCGATAACAAGGCCGATGCCCCCTCCTATCGTGCTCGCGGAGTCAAACAAGCCCATGAACCTTCCCCTATAAGCCTTGCTCACCTTATCTCCTGCCATCGCGTAAGAGGTAGTCCAGAACGCGGCGCTGGCGGTATCGCGGACTGCTTTAACCGCGAGTATTTGGCTCAGCCTCGCTGAAAAGGCAAGCGCGCCAGTGGAAACAGCGGAGATCAGGATGGAGGAAACATAGAAGAGCTTGCGGCCCACGAGGTCGGAGTACTCTGCAACAAACAATCTTACAACAACATAGAAAACGGATGCGAGAGTGAAAAGAATGCCGATGTCTGCTATTGAGATTCCCAAGGAGTCAAGGTACAATGGAAGCGCGATGTTGAAAACAGTGAACGATGCAGGAGCCAATAACTGCACTAGAAGGAGCGCGGCGAACTCGCTGGAGCGTATCTTGTGCATTCAAGCCACCTCAGCCTGCCTCGTACTAGGCTTTTTTACCCCGTAATCGCTCATGCCTGCCTTGTACCAAGAATCATAGCGTGAAGCGATTTGCTCTTCAACGCGCTTCGAGTGCTTCTTCGCTTCTTGGACGTGCGCAGAGGTTATCACGCTGGCTTCCTCTAGAGAGGCGAGGTCGCCCGCTAGCTTTATGACTCCCGCGAGGTCGCGTAAGCGGAGAGTGAGCGCGTTTGGCTTGTCGTCAATCAGCTTCGCCCTAAGCCGCGCTTCTTCTATTAGCGCGGTTACCGCTGTTTGGTCTGCTGGGGGTATCCTCCCGTCCTTTGCTATCTCTTGCGCGGTGAACTGCGCTATCTTGAACCTGTTCGCCTCATCATCAGGCATCGTGGTGTTCAAAAGAATCTCGTACCCGCCCCCGCTTATCCTAGAGCGCAATGGCGCGAGAATCTTGCTCACCTCGTTAATGTTAACTGCCGCGATTAGTATGAAGTTGCACGGGACCTTGTCTACTTTGACCGCGGCTCCAGTGCTCGTGGGGTTCCTTCCAGTGATTGGGAACACCTTGTCCTGCATTGCTGTTAGGATGTAGTGCTGGAGAGGGCCGAGCGTTGAAATCTCGTCAACAAAAAGAACTCCCTCGTGCGCCTCGTGAATCGCTCCCGGGACAACTCTGGTGTAAGGCGGGGTGCCAACTTCCTTGTGGCTCCCGTAAGGGTCGTGGCGAATGTCACCTAATAACTCTGTCTCGCTCGCGCCAGTGGCTTGCACGAACATGCTCCTGTCAATCGGCAGCAGGACCTTGCGCGGCGTCTTTTGCCTGGCTTCCTTCAGCCTTAGGGCTTGCTTTTCATTAAGCAGCCTAATCTTGTCCCCTGAGCGCTCGAAAATAGCAATCTCTTCCTTACCATTAGGCGTCCTCATGGTGGTTATGACCATGTCCTCCACCTGGTTTGATGACGGATTGAACACCAAGTCATCAAAAGGGGAGTTAGTGTTCTTGTACTTGTCCGCGCCGCAAGAGGGGCACACTTGCGCGAGGGCATCGCTGGAGCTCCCGCACCGCTTGCACCTGTACCCCAGCTTTTCTGCGACAAAAGCCGGGACATCGCTCACGCTAACAAGCTTTCCAGGCAGCTTTGACTTGCGCTGGGGCTTCAGCTCGTTTCCAGCCCGCACTTCAATTATGGGGCGCTCGGGGTTCTTTGGATTGTCGATAACGCTAACCTCCTGGGTTGGCTTTGGCAACAAGTAGGCTATCGCTTTCGCAATCATGCTCTTCCCAGTGCCCGGTGCGCCAACTAGCAGCAAGTGCCTGTGCTGCCTTGCAACAAGCCGCGCGATTCTAACCGCCTGCTCCTGGCCTATTACAAACTCTAACGGGGTCTTAGGCAACTGGATTTCCTCTGTAGTAGCAAAACTAAGGGACATCAGCATAATTGTGGTAAAACTGGTTAATAGGGCTTACTATGGGCGAAGGGCAGCGCAAGCGAGCCAAGCTTAAACAAAAAAGCATGCCGGCAGCCCGCCTATCCAGAAAGCCATCCATTGCATTTGAAACTGCTTGAGCCGTAAACGTTCCCGCCACCGTTAGTGTTCTCGTTCGTGGTAACACAATAGAAGTCAACACCGTTGTTGCTTGTCACAGTGTTTGTCGTGAACCGGTTGTACCAAGAGCCCTCGTTCACGTAGACTCCTCCAAAACGCTCGTTGAACTGGATGGTGTTGGAAGTGATGTTATTGCTGTTAGAGTGCTGGATTCCAATCCCCTCCCACCCATTATACCGTATTGTGTTGCCTTCAATAATATTATAGTCAGTGTCGTAAAGGTCTATCCCGTTTCCACCGCAGTTTATCAACTGGTTGTTGGTGACTCGGTTGTTTTCCCCGAAACTGGATATTTTAACGCAGTGGCCTTCCCCCGCGCTAGTGTCATGAATGTTGTTAGAGGTAATGTTGCTGTCCTGCAAGTCATAAGTCATGACTCCCGCAGCACAATTAGTTATCTCATTGCCCGTGATTAGCACGTTATCAGTGCGCATGGCCCTTATACCACTCCAAGAAGCGCCGGTTATAACACAGTTCTGAATCGTAATCCCGCCTGGAATAGTGTCCGCGTGGACTCCCCACTGCACTCCAGGACAGTTAATAGTGTGCCCCTGGCAGTCCAACACCGCGCCCTCAGAGCCAGAGCCAAAATTAACGCCCCACAACGGGTCAGCGAACTCCAAGCCACCGAACTCAAGCCCATTGTCAACTGCATCATCAAAAGACAACAAGTCCTCTGTAAGGAAGTGATAACCGCCAGAATCGATGGTGTAACCACAAGCGCCAATCCAGCCCACCGGAGTTGAAGTGGGCCCTGGTGGCGGGCAGTCACTCGGGCAGGACGTGTACGTTTCCGAGCCCTCGCAGAGCCCGTCACCACAGCAATAACCATTACCACTGCACTCTCCACCGCCTAAGCCAACGTCAGCGCACACGTAGCCTCCTGAGCAGCAGATTTCAGTTGGACCATGGCAAACCGCGCCAACCGCGCCAGAACAACAGTACTCTCCAGGCGCACAGCACTCGCTCATAGCGCCATTACTGCAAAAAGCTGAAGAGTTCGAGGTGTCACAACAGCAATCATTAGACCCGCAAACCGAGCCATCATAGCAGGCAATGCTCGCAGGATCCAGGTTCGCGCAGCCAACGCCCCCAACATCACAAACACAGCCATCAGGGCAAGGGTCTTCCCAAGCATCCGCGATACAAGCACAAGCATCAATCCCAAACTCTGCTTGAAGCGATTGGCAAGAATGCCCGTCAGGACAGCCAGTGTAACTGCAAACACCTCCTACAAAACCACCGCAAGCAATCTCGCCAGGAGAGTAACACTGGCACGGCTGAACTCCAGTGCTAGGGTCATAAACATTCACGCAAGCACTACCACTCCCGCAGTTAGCATAACCACAGTCAGGGAACTCAGAGTACTCCGTGTTAGTGCAATCCGTGGAGCAAACACAATGATCTCCTGCTTGCACGCAAGTACTCGCAGGGTCTGCTGGATTGCACGGCGCCGCCATAGTACACCCATCTACTACAGGATCCCTTTCAGTACAAGGAGTCACGCCAGGAGTCACGCCAGGGGTCACGCCAGGGGTTATACCCGGGGTTTCGCCAGGGGTCACGCCAGGAGTCTCACCCGGGGTTACGCCGGGGGTCTCACCGGGGGTTTGGCCGCCGCTTGGAGTATTAGTAGGCCCAGGAGTATAACCCCCGCTGCCAGTAGAGGATTCCCCGCCAACACGATAGCCAATATCACCAACAATCTTGTGCTCTACTGAGGAACCAAACTGAGTATACCAAATCAAAACATTACCACGATAATAAACCCCGTTCTCAGCACCGTCACAGTTAACAATAGTCCCAGAATCAACCATCGCATGCTTCCCAGAATCCAACGCAATATTCACGTTATGCGGGTTACTCAAACCAGAATCACCAGTGCAAGCAACCCCAGTAATATAAATCCGGTTGCCAAGCCCATGCCCCAAATCCAAGTGAAGGTTACCACTCTGATCAATCGAATAATCATACGCACTAAAACCAGGAGGCAAAGTCAAACTATTAGGCGCCACATTCCTAGGACTCAAAACACCCACATAAAACAAGACAGCAATAACAACTAGCATGATAAGGATAGCCCAACCGTAAGTCATGAGAAACTCCATTGCTGACTGTGCTTTAGACAGTCTGCAATTTTTCGCCGAAGGCGAAATTATGGCGCTCTGCGCCTTACTCTTGCGATTCAACAAAAACACCGCTAAAAGCCTTAAAGCCAGTTATTTTTATGGGTTTCTTTGAAAAAAGAGGGGAAAAAGGAGTTGGGCTAAGGGGGAACGGTGCCACAGCCGAGCCATGAAGCACAGTTAGAGTTTTTAGTGTTGCAAGTGTTGCCCTCATCCTCGCTAGTGTATTCTGAGCCTGAGCTCTGGTAAAAATCGTAATTGGTATTGCCTGTTACAATGTTTCCATCAAATGTATGGCCGTACATATTAAATCGAAAACCGTAATCGTTTGATGTAATGTTATTGTTCAGGAAGAAACAGTCTGCGGACTCTACGGCATAAACCCCGAATACGAAGTCTTGGATTTCACAGTTTTCAACGGTTGAATCAGAACTAAAAGCGACGACCACCCCGGCATTGCTGCCAGCGCCGCTGATAGTATGGCCCTGGCAGTCGAGCACAGCGCCACTCGAGCCTGAATTTAACTGAATCGCGCCAGACGGCATGTCAACAAAGCTTAATCCTTCTCCGTACAAGCCGTTAAACCCAGAGCTGCAGTCCAAGTCACCCTCTAAAACATACAAGCCAGGAGAGGATATGCTGGTGCCACAAGAAGTAATCGGAGTGCCACCACAACTACGCAGCCAAGCATAGCATGTGTTAGACCCGCACGAGTTCCCGCCACCATCAATGTTGTCATCGCAGTCCATTTCACAATAGAAATCATTAGTTCCAGATACCGTGTTACTTGTTAAAGTGTTGTCAAAACAAGAACTGACTAACGCAATACCAGCATCTCCGGAGCCAGTGACAGTGTTGGAAGAGATGTCATTGTTGTCGGAACCCGACTTGAGCGTTATACCATGCCAAGCGCTTGAAACAGTGTTTCCAACAATCGTGTTACTGGAAGAACCGATCAGGTATATCCCCTCCGCGTCTCCACCAACAGAACCTGAAAGGCTGTTCGAATCAATGAGGTTGCCATCACTGTTACTAAGCATAAAACCAGAGTCTTCCATGCCTGTTAGCGTGTTCCCAGTGAAATTATTGCCGGTAGATGCCTCGAGCTCAAAACCGCTTTCCCCACCCTCCAGCAGATTACTAGTGAAAACATTGTTATAAGCTCCAGTGCCAGTAGCAGATCCCACGCTAACCCCCATGTAATCATAATTACGCATAGTGTTACCAGTTACAAGGCAAGCTTGAGAATCATCCACTCCAACACCATAAATAAAACCGTCAATAACACAGTTTTGTATCGTAACACCAGTCCTGCTAAAAGCCTTAACACCAAGACCCGCAGTACCACTGATAGTGTGACCCCTGCAATCCAAGACAGCGCCGTCCGAGCCAGTATCAAACAAGATAGCCCAAGTTAAAGGAGCAAAACTCAACCCATCCCCACTAGAACCTGCAAGGCCACTGCCATCACACCCAGTCAAGTCACCTTCCAGAACATATGTTCCAGGGCCGTCAATAGTATAACCACAAGTCTCAATCACATCAGTAGGAGTGCTAGTAGCAGTAGGCTCAGGCGTGGCAGTATCCTCCGGAGTCGCAGTCTCACCAGGAGTCTCACCAGGGGTCTCACCCGGGGTTTCGCCTGGGGTGATGCCGCCTCCGCTCGTGCCAGCCTCAATCTTATGCGAGAGGTCACCCACTATCTTATGAGTAAACGTCGGAGTACTCACCTTGCTATAATAAATGGTGACCTTCCCCTTGTAAAAAGTGCCAGAAGCACCATCACACTGGATACCATTAGCAACAATCGCGTGCTCACCATTAGGAATCAAAGAAGTATAAGGAGAATAACCAGTAGGCGAGTCACCACCAGCAGTAGTAGAACAACGAACAGCATGAACAGTTATGTCATCACCAGTAGCCTGACCCAAATCCAAGTAAAGCCTGCCACTAGAGTCAAGCTGGTAGTCATAAGCAGTAAAACCAGCGGGGAAAGCGAGGCTGTTAGGAGCAACCCCCCTAGGATTCAAAATCCCCAAATAAAACAAAACAGCGATAACAACTAACATTATGAGAATAGCCCAACCATAAGTCATTAAGAACTCCATGGCACTCTGCGCACGCAGAGTGGCAGTTTTTTCACGGAGTGAAAATCCCATCGCGGATTGCGCTTTAATCT
>Ga0272442_10004872_pt1 | contig 18143 bp, 17 predicted proteins | sample SSMForm2O_FD_200262 | JGI IMG/M metagenome (GOLD analysis project Ga0272442, IMG submission 200262) | Marine sediment archaeal communities from Little Sippewissett salt marsh, Falmouth, MA, United States - SSM-Form-2O | ecosystem: Environmental > Aquatic > Marine > Wetlands > Sediment ... | reverse complement strand
GAATGCGCTTTGGCGGAGGGCTCCTGTCCAACTGCCCCAAGCGGGCGCGGCAGCCGTGACGTGAACCGCCCCGGGTTCTCTGGAGGGTCAGTTACTCGAGTCCGGCCACCGCAGCCGAGTACAGGGGCGGCCCGGGGGGTCGATCCAGCGCGGGTTCGACCCGCGGAGGCTCCGTTCGCGTGATGGGCTCAGGCCAACAGCTTCTCGGCGACCATCCCCACGACGAATCCGAGTGTGGCGCCAAGGGCTGGGGCCCAACGACGCCTCATTCGGGCAAGCGGCGCGATGTCCTGGAAGACGAGATAGAGAATCCCGCCTCCAGCAACGAGCATCAGGGCGCCGACGGCCTCACGCGCCGATTGAAGGACGAAGTAGCCAAGCAGGCCTGCCAGCGGGCCCAAGAGGCTGAGCGCAACCATCATCGTCAGTGTCGGCAGCGGCCTCTCACCGGCGGAGATCAGCTCGCGATAGGCGTTGAATCCTTCGGGGAGGTTCTGCGCTCCGATGAAGATGGCCAGCAACACGCCCAACCTCGGCTCGTGTGGGAAGACAGCTCCCAGTGAGACGGCTTCCGGCAGGAAGTCGAGAAGCATGGCCATGAACTGCGCTCTCGGTCCGACCCGACGATTCAGGGTCGCGTCCGCCCACAAGAACAGAAGCGAGCCGGCGAAGAAGAGCAGGACCGCTGGCCACAGGGGAAGCGCGGCCAGCCCGGTGGGAACCAACGCGAACGCGATGGCTGCCACCAGGACACCGCCGCCAAAGGCGATCGCCGAGTGGGTGAGCTCGCGCACGACCTCTCGTTGTCCGCTGGGAAGGAAGCGGGCAGCCGCTGCGCCTACGCCGATGGCCAGCCCGGCCGCCCAGCAGTAGATGGTGATCCGGAGAAGCTCTCCCACTTTCCCTCCTTGTTGCGTGTTGGTCAGGGGAGGAAGCCTTCTCAGCCGCCTGACGCGGGCCAGTCTACTCCGAATCCCGTTGCGCGTGCATGGGGGTGCTGCTGTAGAGGATCCGCGGACCAGGGACGACACATGCCGGTGACGAAGGCTCGGGAAGCCGGAGCCGGCGGGCTCTCGCTGCGACGCGGAGGCCGTTCGGCGGGTTCCGCATTCGGTGACAGGAACCGGAGGGGCTTCTCGCTTCTCTGCGCAGGCTACGGCCTGCGCAGGTTGGCTTGTGGTCCGCTCGCCCGGGTCGGGCCGGCGCTCACGCTATCCGCAAGTCGAGATCCGGTATGAGCGGCAACCCGGGCGGATGGGTCAGCAGCGTAATGAGCCAGCATCGCTGGCCCCGGAGGTTGGGTCATCCTCTCCTTCGCCCAGGAACGGTTCGCAGGTCCTTGCCCTCTCCCGCGAGAAGAACCTGGGAACGCAGCGGATCCACCGCCAGTGAAGCAACAGGTGAACCGCCATCAGACCGGCGAACGAAAGGCTCGCATAGGTGTGGAGCTCTCGCCATGCCCCGCGCTCCAACCCAAGAAACAACGCATGGGCGGCTGCCTGCCCCGCTCGTGGTCCTCCCCCCCCGCTCGGCAGGACCTTCCACGGGATGATACCGGTAAAGACCGACAGCAAGAGCACACCAAACGCCATCATGTCGACGATGGCGTTCACCTTTGCCCTTCTCATCTCCCCTCCTCCTTGCCTGCAGAAGCGAGGCCGCCCGCTGTGGTGTCACGCAACGGGCGGCCCGCCTCATGAGCGCCCCTGGTAGTGGATTCACCCTGCTTCCCGCCGCGCCAGCGAATCATACCCTTCTCACCGTAGACAAGTCCTTCGACGCCGTTTCGCTGCTGGTACGACGCGATCTGATCCACTATCTGCCCCGGCGTGAGGGTCCCTCCGTTCTCCGCTGCCAGCTGAAACGCCGGCAGATGCGCCTCCTGGGAGGCGAACTGGAGATTGAGGAACACGCGGGTGATGTCCGAGTAGCCCTCGACCGCGGCGAGAAGCTCATCGTAGAGCTCGACGTTTGCGATCTCGCCGTCTGCCCATGCCTGCGCTGCCGTGGCAAGATCCGCGGGGGCCTCGATCGTTCCCAGGTATGGGTTCGCTGCGGGATACGAAACGCCGTACTTGTCGAGCAGCCGTTGCAACGCTTCGATGTGACGGAGCTCCGCGTCTGCGATGGTCGCGTACGGCTCCACGTTCCCGTACTCCTCGATCACGACAGCATAGGAGGCGTAGGCCGCATACTCGCCCTCCGGTCCCGTGAGTGCCTCCAGGAGCGCCGCTTCCACACTCTCGAGCAGCGGCGCAACGGATTGGGCCTGCACGGACGCAGTCATCCCAAGGAATCCCATCACCGCGATGACGAAACCTACTCCCAGTGTGGTTCTCATCCTCTTCATGATCACGGTCTCCTTCCGCTGTTCTGCGCCCGGCGGCACGATGAGGAGGGCGCCCCGAGGCGCCCCCCTCGATCCGGATGCCCTACAGCGGACTCCCATCGCACTCTCCTGCGGATCCACGCTGGCCCTGGCCGCCGCCCTGGCGGATGCCGTAGCCCGACCCGTCCTGCAGGCAGTTGGCCGACAGGTTCCGGCCGTAGCCGGTTTGCCTGCCGTAGCCGCTCCCGTCAACAGGAGCCGCCCAGTCAGGATCCTCCGAGTTTGGGATCCTGTCACCGTCTGCGTCGCGCTCCTGAAGGGTGCAACTACCGGAAGCTGCTTGCCGCTCGTTCGATCTTGCTGTACTGTCGCCGAATCCGTTTCCCGCCACAGCGACGACACCGATCGCCAGCAGCGACACGATGGTCAGTCCGATCATCCAGTTTCTCTTCTTGTTCATCTGCCACTCCTTCCTGATGCTGATGTGGCGGCAGGATGCCCCCGCAAGATGTGCGGGGAGGGGCAGACGCGTGGCAGCGGCGTGAGCGGATCGGGGACGAAACCGGAAGATCTGGTGTCAGATCTGTGAGGATGCCCTGCAGAAGCCTGTGACCGACCGCTGCCCCCCCTGCAACCCGCGCTCGCCGGGCTCTCATCACGGGATGCGGCAGGAGCCCGTAGCCGCAAGCTTCCGTGATCGTGTTGGCGATGGCCTGAGTGCTGTCGGTGGTTGTGATGTCAGCAGCACAAGAGGATTCTCTTTGAGCAGGAATCAGGGGTCTTACGTGGCAGCGATCAGCGGACGGGCACTACGCCGAGTCTCCGGGCTCAGGCTGAACAGCGATCAGGCCGGAGTACGGGAAGCCTCTAGCCCATCTCCTGCCTTAGCCCAGGGGCACAGGGGTCCACCCGATCTGGCAGGTTCGTCGTGTCCGTCCTTGCTGTCGCCGGAAACGGGGTCGCGCCGCGCGGGCGCGATCGACGCCAGTGCTCGCGGTACGGGCTTCTCAGGCTGCACCGGGACAGCTTCGATGAGCACGCCCATGCTCCCGCATTCAGGAGCGTGGGAGTCCTCCCGAACCTGCTGAGCCAGCATCGTCCTGAGGTCGGTTCCTGTCACTCGGCGGTGGCGGATGGTAGTCGACGAAGGGCCGATCGTTCCCGGGGCCGATGCCCCGTAGCTTGCGCAGGTCGGTCTTCACCAGGCGATGGGCGGTTGCAACGGATATGCGGAATTCGTGCGCGATCTGGCGGTAGCTACGGCCGTGGCGGTGAAGCGACTTCATTCGCTGGATGCGCTCGATGCGGTCCTTGCTCTCAACGAGCATGCCGTCTTCCAGTGAGAAGCCGAAGGGAGGACGACCGGACCATGCCCCACTGGCCTTTCGGCTTGCCATCCGCGCCCGGGTCTGCTCGTGATCGATGCTTCGCTGCAGCGCCGCCAGCCCACGAATCAAGGCTTCCGTTTCCAGAAGACCCACTTCTGGAGAGAGAAGCAGCGGTGCTCCATCGAAGAAGTCCGCACAGCGGAACCCGATCCCTTCATCGAGCCACCGCTCCAGGGACGACACGGCGTTTGTCGCCGAGGAGAAGACGTGCTCTGCGCGTGCCACGAGGATCTCATCGGCCGCCCCCTTGCGCAGATGCTGCATGAGCCCCTTGCCCATGACGCGGTCTTCGAGGGATCGCCTGATGTGGGGGTCTGTTTCCAGGACGAAGCTCACCAAGCCTAGACCATGGAGGCGGCAGTATCCCCGGAGCTCGCGCTCCACGCGCGTTCGTCCTGTCCGGGGTGCGCCGATCCTTGTCCAAGGGAACGGCCTGTAGTAGGCGACGACACGGATGCTCATGTGATCGAAGGCGTGCTAGGCATGTGCATGTCCTTGCCAGTTTGCACGAGTCTAGCCATCCTCCGCCTCGCTCTCAAGAAGCGATGTAGGCCGCATCATGCGGCCCACATCGCCTCGTTTCTCCTGTGTGCTGAAGGCGTGTACGGCTAGTTCGAGATGAGCCCGTTCGCGACCAACCACTCGCGGGCGGCCTCCTCGGGCTCCAGCAGATCGACGTCGACACGCGCGTTCAGCGCGGTCATCTCGGCTCGGGCCGCCGCCGGATCGCTGGGGAACGCGGCCACAATGCTGTTGAGTAGGCCTTCGATCTCCGGGTACTCACCCAGGATCTCCTGGCGGACGACCGGCGAGAGATCGTAGGGTGGCCAGAAGTTGAGGTCATCCTGGAGCGCGACCCAGTTCTCCCTGGCGACGACAGGATCCGTGCCGAAAACGATCGTCCCCTCCACTTCTCCGTTGACGAGCGGCTCGAACGTGAGCCCCGCGAGGACCGTCTTGATCACAGACGGGTTGAACGCGAAGTCGTAGTGCAGCTGGACACCCAGCAGTCCATCGGGTCGGGCATAGAACTCGAACGTCGTGCAGAATGGGACATTCCCATCGTTTGCCTTCACGTATGCGGCGAAGTCGCTCACGGTGTATACATCGTTCGTGGCAGCGAACTCGCTTGTCACCGCGATGGCGTAGGTGTTGTTGCACCAGATGGGCTCCAGCCAGGCGATGCCGTTGGCGACATCGTAGTCGCGGGCCTTCTCGTACATCTCCAGCTGTGTCTCGCCAGCGTACACGTTGCCGCCCGGGGGAAACAGGAGATAGCCGTTGCCGGTGTAGCTCATGGCCACGTCGACTTCTCCGCTGATCATCGCTTCCCGCATCACGTTGGTTGCCATCCCTTCGCGAAGCTCCACATCGTAGCCGTTGTCTTCGAGCAACAGGTAGATCAGGTTCGCTACCACATACTGCTCGGTGAAGTTCTTCGCGCCGACGGTGATGTCCGCCGCCACGGCGGACAGACCCAACCCGGCAATCACAATCAGCATCATCACAGTCTTCAATCCTCGCATCTACTCCTCCTTGGGTGCTATGCAGTTCCTTCTCGGAACCTGTGCCTTCCGGCGCGTCTCCTTCTTGCTTGCGCCCCCTTGGGGCCCTACGTCATGGGTTCCCGCTGGCAAGCGGCCCTATGTCAATCCTTGAGCTGGTTTGGCGGCGCGTGTGCCGCGACTCATCTGGGAATCCGCCTTGCGGAGCCCGCGCGGCGTCATCCATCGCTCGACAAGTCCGAGAACGGCATCGAGCAGGATCGCCAGCGCGGCCGCAGGGGCGGCCCCCTGGATCACCAGCTCGAAGACGTTGACAGAGATACCGATCGTGATCAGCTTCCCAAGCCCGACGCCGCCGATCATCCCGGCGACGGCGGCGGTCCCGACGTTGACGACCATGGAGGTCCGAACGCCGGCAACGACCACCGGGCGGGCCAACGGCAGTTCGACACGAGACGTCACCTGCCATCGTGACATCCCCATCCCCTGCGCTGCCTCCTTCACCGCCGGACTCACCGAACGGATGCCGGCGTAGGTGTTGCGCACGATCGGCAGCAGCGCGTAGACGAGCAGCCCGACCACGGCAGCGCGGAAGCCGGAGCCGAGGGCAATCGAGGTCAACGCGAGAAGCGCCAGTGTCGGGATCGTCTGCCCGATGTTCGTCAGGGCCATGAGCGGCGCTCCGATCCACCGTAGAGCGCGCCGCGAGACGATGAACCCCACAGGAATGCCTACCAGGACTGCCAACCCTTCGGCCGCCAGGACAAGCGAGAGATGCTGGAACGTCGCGACCAGCACTTCGTTCCACTTCGGGATCCGGTAGATGCCCACGGTGCCAAGAGACGTCATCCACGCGGTGATCCCCAGGAGTGCGGAAGCCAGAACCAGGGGAACGATCAGACGTCTCATCCGTCCTCGCTCTCATCATCCATTGCCAACACCTCGCGGATGGCGCCGAACGACAACAGCCCCACGAGCAGATCCGCGTCGTCGAGCACCGCGACCGATCCCGTCGCACTCCCAAGCATCATCGAGAGGGCTTCGTTGAGCGGGGTTCGCGGCGCCGCAGTGGACACAGCCGGGGTCAACGCTTCGGCGAGGCTCGATGCGGACGACAAATCCTCCCGCTCGATCCAGCCGAGGAACCGCCCGTTCTCATCGGTCGCCGGAATCCAGCTGCGGCGCCGCTCATCGAGAAGCCGAATCGCGTGTTCCACCGTCTCACGTATGTGCAGCGTCAGTTTTGGTGGGCGCATCACATCCCGTGCCCGGAGGAGACGCAACCCCTTCAGCACGCGGTCGGCCCCGACGAAGTCACGGACGAACCGGTCTTTCGGCTCAGCGAGCAGCGTCGCCGGATCCGCGTACTGGACGAGCTCACCATCCCTCATGAGGGCGATCGTGTCGCCCATCTTGATGGCCTCGTCGATGTCGTGGGTTACAAAAGCGATCGTCTTCTGCAAGCGTTCCTGGATCTTCAGGAACTCCCCCTGCAGTTTGTGCCGCGTGATCGGGTCGATCGCGCCAAACGGCTCATCCATCAGCAGAATCGGCGGGTCTGCTCCCAGGCATCGCGCCACCCCTACGCGCTGCTGCTGCCCGCCGGAGAGCTCTGACGGGTAGCGATCCATGAACGTATCCGGGGGCATCCCCACCAGATCCAGGAGCTCTTGGGCTCTCTTGCGCTGTCGATCCCGCGGCCAGCGCTTGAGCAGCGGGACCGTTGCGATGTTCTGTGCCACGGTCAGGTGCGGGAACAGCCCGATGCTCTGGATGGCGTAGCCGATGTCTCGGCGCAGCTCATTGACGTTCCGCTTCTGCGTGTCAACGCCGTTGATGAGGATCCTCCCACGGGTGATCGGGATCAGGCGGTTGATCATCTTCAGGCTTGTCGTCTTTCCGCATCCCGAAGGGCCGAGGAAGACGCAGAACTCCCCCTGGGAGATCTCAAGCGACAGATCCTTTACGGCCTCTGTGCCATCGGAGAAGACCTTGGTCAGGTGCTCCAGGCGGATCATGGACGCCTCCCGATGCGAACCCCCTTGGGGGTGACGAATCGTTCCACGCTGGCCATGATCAGATCGGTGACGACGGCCAGCACGGATACGACGATCGCTCCAGCGAGCACCAGATCCTTCCGGTAGTTTGCGAGGCCGCGGAAGATCGGTTGGCCGAGGCCACCTGCCCCCAGGTACGAGCCGATGGCGGCGATGCCGATGTTCATGACCATGGCTTGGCGCAGGCCAGCGAGAATCACGGGGACCGCAAGCGGCATTTTCACCTTGAGAAGCAGCTGCACGCCGCTCATGCCCATCCCACGTCCCGCTTCGATCATTGCCGGATCCACTTCTCGAAGTGCCGTGTGCGTGTTGCGGATGATCGGCAGCAATCCGTATAGCGTGAGCGCGATCACGACCGGGAGCATGCCGATGGACGGAAGCGACATCGCGTAGAGAACCCCCATCAAGATGCCGAACAGGGCAAGAGAAGGGATTGTCATGAGGATGCTCGCTGCATAGATCACGCCGTCTGCGATCTGCTCCCTGCCTTTTCCAGAGACCCACGTTCCGATCAGAACACCAAGGACCGCAGCGACCGCATTGGCGAAGAGGACGATCTGAAGATGTTCCCACGTCCATCCAAGCAGCTTGTCGGGATAGGTGATCATGTAGTGCCACGCCTGAAGAAACACCGGGCCGTCCCCTTTCACATTCTCTGTCGTATGCGTGCTATTGTTGCGGCGAGGAGAGACATATCATACAGTTTGGAACGGATATTCGCAAGAAGAGGCGTTCGAGATGTATAACAACAGAACGGAGATCGCCACGGGTGTTGGATGTACTGCGCCCGCCGTCGATGAGCCATCGTGCTGTCAGCCTTGGGGTGGACCTACCGAAGTGGAGCCAAACCGTACTGGCGCGGAAGCGTACTGCGGAAAGGGGGCCCAAGTGCAACGTGAGCTCAGTCGGACAGGATGTTCTGCACGTCGCGTGGGCGAAGCAGCATCCTCTTCGCTCTGATGACGTGCGGAGGAGCGAGGTCGTCTTGGCTGGCGTCAATGAGAGTGATCCCTGTGTCGGACTCCCCATCTCCAAGCACCTAAAACGCGGGATCGTACGTGGCATTGCTCTTGCCCAGCCCCCCACGGCCGGTCCTGTCTCAAGGCGGCTTCACCCCACACCGCCCTCAGGGCGGCCATAGGCAGTCTCGAGACGGGCCGAGAAGCCTTCCGGGGGCTCCTCTTGCTTGCGCATCGCTCAGCGGGAGCCTGCAAAGAGCATCCCGAATCCGGACACTTGAGGCGCCAGCAGATGCATACGCTTGCGACGGAGGAGAGATGATCGAACTGAGTCCAGACGCTTTCCGCGCCGTGACGCCGTTGTTCGATGGAGTGGATCACAGCATTGCCCTCGTTCATGCCGTGATCGAGGGGAGCAGCCCCGGGCGAGTCTTCGCTGATCGGGTGGATGCGCCTTCGTGTGCCTACCTGGTGCACGAAGGGGCATTCCACTACGTTGGCGGCAACGCAGCCCATCGCGGCTTCCATCAGGCGATGCTCTCCCTCATCTTCGACGATGTGCTGTGCTGGAGGGAAGAGCAGGAGCTGGTGTTGTTCGCGTTCTCCGATGCATGGAGGGAGAAGCTGGATGGGCTGCTGGGCGCCCGCAGCGCGAAGCGGATTCATCGCAGGATGTTTGCCTTCAGTCCACCAAGGTTCCAAGCACACGCGGGGTGGCGCGAGCGACTGCCGGAAGGCATCCGGTTGAGGAACATCGATGAGCAGTTGGCGGAGAGGAGCGCCGACTTCCGGCCACTTGTCGACCCCGGAACGAAGAGGTTTGGGGTTTGCGTGATGGTGGGCGGCGAGATCGCCAGCGTGTGTAGCGCAGTAGCCGTCGCCAGGGGCGAAGCTGAGATCGACATCCACACCGTCCAGAAGCACAGAAGACACGGATACGCCATGCTGGCGGCCTGCGCGTTCATCGAGGAGAGCCTCGCAAGAGGGCTGACGCCCAACTGGTCCTGTTGGCCGGAGCGGCAGGCATCTTGTGCGCTGGCGAAGAAGCTCGGGTTTGAGAGCAAGCCGGACGTTCCAGCCCATCTCCTTAGCGAAGCCCATGTGATCGGTTGACGAGCGCTGCACTGCGTCCATCCATGGGCATGCGCTTCGAGGAGGAGTGCCTCCGCGCGATACACGAGCGGCTCTGTCGGTGGGGCTGACCTTCGTGGCGGACCTCCGGGTGGCCGAGCGCCTCATCCGCGGCGGGGGGTGTCGCCCGGCTGGACGAACGCGACCGCCCGGACCGGCGAGGCCTCGACGCCTTCGATCGGCACGGGGAAGCAGCCGAACCAGATCGCGCCATCCGCTCGGCGGAGCGACGAGAGGTTGCACAGCGCCTCGACGATCGGGATCCCCGCCCCAAGAAGGATCTTGTGAACGGGGAACTCGTGCGGCTCCACCATGGGGTCGGCGCTTGGTGTGTCGAGGCCGACCAGCGCCGCCCCGCCGCCGACCAGGGCGTGTGCCGCGGCAGGCGTCAGGTGCGGATACCCGGAGAAGAAGCGCGGCGTCTCCCTGTGGCGCTCCCACCCCGTGCTGAGAAGCACGGCGCAGCCCGCGACGTCCACCGGGATCTCCTCCGGGCCGATCCGCCGGCTGTGCGTTGCGACGAGCACCAGGGGAAGCAGCCGGATCGAGAGGGAGGCGACGTCGGTGCCGCCCGAAACGAAGTGGAGCGGCGCGTCGATGTGGGTTCCGCCGTGGAGATCCAGGTGCGCCAGCCTCGACACGCGGCACGTGGGATCTCCGACATCGACGCGATCGATCCTCAGTACCGGTTCGTTCCCGGGGTAGGCGAGACTGTCTGCGTTCAGTCTCTTGGTGAGGTCGATGAGCTCGAACACCGGTTCCTCCTCAAGTCACGACGGTTCTCGACCAGGTCCTTGCCCGGCAGCGAACGCTACAGGATGAGCGCCAGCTCGTCTGCCACGATCTCAACGGTCGTCTCGTTCACGCGGGTTAGGCCGGGGCGGTTCTGCATCATCCAGTCGGCGTGCTTCGCGCTTGCGAACTCGGTGCGGGCGGTGTACGGCGGTTCCACCCGGTACGGAGGAATCTGATCGATCCTCGCCATCGAACGCTTCGCGCCCTTGCGGATCGCGTCGCGTGCCTTCGCCGGCGCGAGGCAGAGCGTCGGCGACTGCTCGAGGAACGCCGGCCGCTCGTCGAGCCCCCGCTTGACGACTGCCGTCTCGACGCCGCCAAGAAGCGCGGTGACCTCATCGGCTGCGGAGCGGTCCCCGGCAAGGAACGCGACCGGAACGCCGTGTTGCCCCGCTTCCCAGGCGTTTGCCGCGATCTCACCCCACTTCGTGCCGTTGACCCACATTCCAAGGATCCCGCCGTGGAAGCTGTGGGCGAGGCGGCCCCACGGCGCGTTTCGCATCCCGTGCAGCCCGACCATCATCAGGGCGTCGAACGACTCGTCGATCCCCACTGGACCGCCGTCGCCCGCAGCCATCACCAGCTGACAGTCGCGATGGAGAAGCTCGACGTCGATCCCTCCAGGGAATCCGCCGTGACCGTCCCACGCCCAGACCTCCTCCGCACCGCCGTCGATCGCCCCCTGCACGGCCGCATTCAACTCCTCGGTGGCCAGGCGTCGCGCCTGATGAAGGAACGGCGCGTACCACTCCTTCTTCTCGTCCCACTGACACTGCTGGCGGTGGTGGACGACGCCCGCCGTTCCTTCGAGATCGCAGACGATGTAGACCTTCATACGTTGACCTCCTGGTGACCGTGGTTTCGTGCGGGCTCCGATCAGAGTGTCTCGCGCCTTATGTGTTCGCGGCACCCGATCTCCTCACGGATCAGCCTAGCGGGCATTCCTGACATCTAGTGTCATCATTGTGGGATTGGGCTGCGGTGGTGGGTGATGGGGCGGATGGCAGGAGAGTGTCCGACCTACTCGGGGGGCGACTCCCTGCAGGGCGTCCCCTGAGGACGCCGCGGACCACATTGGGAGATGCTCCGCAGCAGGAAGTCCTCGAGCGCAGATCGAAGTCGCCACAGCTCCCGCGGGCTTGGCCGCCTGTCTGATTCCCATTCGTTCTGCCGGCGGCGCAGTCCATCCACTGGTCGTGGGCGCGCAAGATGCGCTGAGATGGGTCTTTGGAACCTCGCCCGCTGTTTATGTGAGCCGTACGGTGAGTGGTCCACTTGGGTGATGCGTGGATGGTTCCCACGGGTCGTCCCGCCGGTTGGCAGCCCTGCCGGGGATCTCGCGCCCATCGATGTCCCCGTGCTGATCTTCCCGGGGGACCGACGACGACTCCGTGGGGGATCCCCGGCCAAGGCGGCAGAGGTGGCGTCTGTGATGGGGAACCTACGCACCGTCGTTCTTGAACCCGCGCACCTTGTGGACGTTGAAGCCGCCGGGCCGATCACCGAGCGGGTCGCTTTGCTCCTCGAGCAGGACCCATAGGTCGACTTCGACTCATCCCGTGAACGCGGCTTCTCATCCAGCGCCAAGACTTCCGTTGAGGTGGCCCAGGCTGTTCTTCAACGCGCGTTCCCGAAGCGGGTACCTTGTCCATCGCCACATGGCGGGTCCGAACCGCTCCGGTAGCTTCCCCGCAGCGCCAAGGCGCTTGGCGACGGCCGCGGGTTCTGGGGACGGGTGCACACACGATCCTGGCGCAAAACACGATGTCAGGGGCGTTCGGACGAACCCGCCGAGGGTCGGAACGCGCCGTGCGTCGCCGGGTCGGTGTTTGGCCGAGCGTAGGAGCACACCCCGCCTACCGGCGCTTCGAACCAGGAGGGCGGTGGCGTCCCCGTGAGGAGCTGCCCGGCCGACTTGTGACCGGCCCCGCTGGCTGGAACTGCTTCTCGGGATCGAAGCCGTCACCGTAGTCGAAGCCTGGAAGCCGACGGCGTTCGAGCGTCGTTCCGAGCTTCCGCTCGATCTGCCGCACCATCAGGCCGTCGCTTCGAACCGCGAGCGTGAACGCCTCGCCCGTTCGATCCGCTCGACCGGTTCGCCCGATGCGGTGAGTGTATGCGTCGACGTTGTGCGGCATGTCGAAGTTGACGACGTGGGAGATCTCCAACACGTCGATCCCGCGGGCCGCGATGTCGGTCGCCACAAGCACGTCGAACTTCCCGCTACGGAACCCGTTGATCGCCTGTTGTCGCTGGTTCTGACTCATGTTCCCCTGAAGCGCCGCGGCACGATGCCCTTGCTTGCTCATCCGTGCGGCAAGGCTCCGGGCGCGGTGCTTGGTTCGAGTGAACACGAGAACCCTTCCAGTCGACGTCTTTCGGAGCATCTCCGAGAGAAGCTCTGTGCGGCGGTGCTCCGGAACGGGGTAGATAGCGTGCGCGACCGTTTGCGCCGGCGCGTTGGCGCCGATCCGAACGGTCTCCGGATCGCTCAGGATCCCGTGTGCGAGGGCGAGGATGTCTCTGGGCATCGTCGCGGAGAAGAACAGGGTCTGCCGCTTCTTCGGTACCCGCCGGATGATCCTCCGGATGTCCGGAAGGAACCCCATGTCGCACATGCGATCCGCCTCGTCGAGAACCAGGATCTCCACATGCGACAGGTCAATCCCGTCTGTGTCGACATGATCGAGCAGCCGGCCCGGGCAGGCGACGACAACCTCGGCTCCGCGGCGCAAGGCCGCGAGCTGTGGCCCCTTGCTCACTCCGCCGTAGATCGCGACGCTGCGGATTCCCGTGTTGCGGCCCAACCGGACGATCTCCTGGTGAATCTGCTCCGCGAGCTCGCGGGTCGGGGCCACAATCAGCGCGCGTACTCTCCCTGCGGGGCCACTGCTCAGATGCTGGATGATCGGCAACGCAAAGGCCGCCGTCTTCCCCGTCCCTGTCTGCGCCAAGCCCAGGACATCTCGTCCCCGAAGGATGATGGGGATCGCCTGTTTCTGGATTGGCGTTGGCGTGTCATACCCGACGGACTTCGTGCCGGCGACGATCCGCCGGTCAAGCGCGAACTGCTCGAAACTCAAAGTGGCACACTCCTTGGCTCCGTTGAGCCAAGTCGCACGCTCAGCTCGGGGTGACTGCGGTTCTTGGATGGTATGCGATCGAATGCACTTCGGAACGTATGGAGAGCTTACACGCTCGGCAGAGCGCGCGCCACTTCCCCTGGGAAGCTCACCGCTCGTCCCCTGGTGCGGGGCGGGCAACGTCGCCAACAGCAGCACGATCATCGCGGCAGCTACCGTCGAGGCTGCAGAAGGCTCCCGGAGTCTTCCGCTCGATGGGGGGAAGCCCATCTGCGGCGGGGTGCTACACGGACTCCTCGACCTTGCTTCTGACGAGCTTCGTCAGCGCTTCCTTCTCAACGGGCACTCTCGACGTGTCGACTTTCAGCGTGATGTGGCTCGCCGTGGCCTCAAGGCTTTTCATCAACCACTCGACAATGGGGTCCGCTGAGGCGTTCTCGTCGTAGCGGATGGAGAAGCCCACCCAGACCGCCGGGTCCGAGGCACTCGATGGCTGCGTGATCTCGAAGCTTCGCAGGTAGGTAAGGACCACGCCATCGGCGATGGTGAACGTTGCTCCGGGCGATGGTGAAGACGCCGCCGTCAGCATTGCCGCAATCTCTGCGCCGAACGCCACATCAGACACTCCGATCTCAAGCGAGATCATCCGGCCGACTCGATCACTCATGTCTTCGCTCCTCCTCGGCCCAGAGGGCAGTCCGCTGAGATTGTGCCCGTGGGCACCGCGCAGTGCCGATGATCCTCTGACCTTGGTAGCTACATCGTACAGCACCGGCTGCGATTCCCGAACACACGGCCGGCGCCTACGCTCCATCGCCGGGAGTGGGGTCTTGGTGCTCGCTTCTGTCCGTTCCGCTAGAATGGATGCGAAGGCGGGTGGGAAGCGGTGAAGCTCACGTTCTGTGGCGCGGCGAGGACGGTGACGGGGTCGTGTCATCTCGTGGAGGCCGGGGGCCTGCGGATCCTGCTCGACTGCGGGCTGTTTCAAGGAGGGCGTGAACTCTCCGATCTGAATCGCGATCCGTTCCCGTTCGATCCTCGGGAGATCGATGTCGTGCTTTTGTCTCACGCCCATCTGGATCACGCCGGAAGGCTTCCGCTTCTCGTCCGACGGGGGTTCTCCGGTTTCATCCGCTGCACGCTGCCCACCGCGGAGATCGCGAAGCTCATGCTCGTCGATTCCGCCCATCTGCAGATGGAGGAGGCGGCGTACCGGGCGCGCAAGGCAAAGCGACGTGGCGAGACCGCGCCGCCGCCGCTCTACGATATGGACGACGTGCTGCGCTGTGCCGACCGGTTCCGCCCCATCCCAGGCTACGGGGAGACAGTCGAGCTTGGCGATCGCGTGAACGCGGTCTTCCACGACGCGGGGCACATCCTTGGCTCGGCGGCGATCGAGCTTCGAACCCCCGACGGGACGCTTCTTTTCAGCGGGGATCTCGGGAACCGTCATCAGCCGATCGTGCGTGACCCTGCGCCGCCGCCGAAGGTCGATGTTCTGCTGATCGAGTCCACGTACGGGGATCGCTGCCACCGCCCGATGGACGACACCGTCGCCGAGTTCCGCGAGGCAATCCGGGCGGTTGTCCCCGAGAACGGGAACCTGCTCGTCCCGACGTTCGCCCTCGAACGCGCCCAGGAGGTCCTCTACGAGTTGTTCGTGATGTGGGACACAGGAGAGCTGCCGCGATGCCGCATCTTCCTCGACAGCCCGCTCGCCATCTCCACCACGCGCGTGTTCGCGCGCCACCCCGGCTTCTTCGACGACGAAGGGAAGGCGGTCTTCGCCGCGACGCCGAACCCGTTCACGTTCACCCCGCTGCGCTACACGCAATCGACCGACGAGTCGCGGGAGATCAACAACGCCTCGCGTGGGAACATCATCCTCGCCGGAAGCGGCATGTGCACCGGTGGGCGGATCCTTCACCACCTTCGACACAACCTGTGGCACGAGCGATCGGGGGTCCTGTTCGTTGGCTACCAAGCGGTTGGGACCCTGGGGCGACGCATCGTCGACGGGGCGAGGTCGGTCCGCATCTTCGGCGAGGAGATCCGCGTCGCTGCCCGCGTGTGGACCACCAACGGCTTCTCTTCCCACGCCGATCAGCCGATCCTGCTCGACTGGATCCGGCAGGCGGCCCCGGAGCGCCTGTTCCTCGTCCACGGTGAGGACGCGACGCTCGACGCGTTCGCCGAGCGGATCGGACGCGACCTCGCGCTCGATCCCCAGATCCCCCGTTTCGGGGAGACGAAGAACGTCTGAGGGCTCAGGCCTCGTCGGGCTGGACGCGGCCTCCGGTGACGGACTCGAACAGGTTCAGGATGTCGTCGCGGTAGCCGAACGACACCTGGAAGTCGGTGCCGAAGCGGAGCCCCTGCGGCGGTACCCCCCCCCAACCCGACGATGTGGGACTGGATCCGCATGAGGTCGGCCACGGTCAGCCGGATGCCCAGCGCTTGCTTGGGGAGTCCTGTGCCACAGAGCCGATCCACCGCTTCCGCGTGAACGAGGTTCCAGGTCAACGACTTCGGGATGGACAGCCGCTCGGAGAGCACCGCGTTCGGGCCACGGCGTCCGGGGCTCCACTGAGCTATTCGTCGCCGTTGTAGGGGTATTCGGGGGGAGATCGGGCGGCCGTTGCCAGGCACGGCGCCAGGGAAGAAAATGCTCGCAACCTTATAGGACGCCGGAAGGAGCCGCTGTATGAGATGTACTCCCCGATTGACGCTGCTGTTCGTGATGCCCTGTGCCGTTCTTGTCGTCGGATCCATCGTGGCGCTTGGAGACGACTCGCCGATGGAGCTCATCGCACGGGCAGACGCTGCCTACACGATGCGGCATCTCCAGGAGAGCATGACCGAGTCCCTCGCGTGCTACGAGGCGGTCCTGCCGAGCCTGGAGACGCTCGCCGTCCAGTCGCAGTCCTACGTCCTGAACCGCCTGTCGCAGCTATGCTACGAGGCGGCGATGTTCACCGAGGGGGATACGCCCGAGGACGAGGCCCTGTTCATCAAGGGCAAGGAGTACGGCTTCCGCAGCCTTCGGCTGAACGAGGAGTTCGCCGCTCGCGAGAGGGCAGGGCTTGAAGCGGCGTTGGCGTTCGCCGACGATGCCATGGCGATGCACTGGGCGGCGAACAACTGGGGCATGCTGTGTGGGATGCACCCGATCACGCAGGGACTGCTGGAGCAGGGATCCGTGATGTGCCTTTTCGAGCGTACCATCGAAGTGGATAGAGGCTTCTGGGGAGGCAGCGCGGCGAGTGCCTTGGGCTCCCTTCTCATCATGCTGCCCGGGATGATGGGGGGCAACGACCAGAGGGGGCTCGCGCTCGTTCAAGAGTCGATCGAGATGGACCCGACCTACCTGCACAATCACATCATCCTCGCGGAGTACTGGGGGTTCGCCTACAACATGTTCGGCACGTTGACCGGCGTGCGCGACGCCGAGCTGATCGAGCGCGAGACGGCGATCGTTCTCGAGGGCGACATCGGGGAATGGCCCTTCTGGAACCGCCAGGCGAAGATCGCCGCCGAGCGCCTGTTGGCGCAGCTGCGCGACTTGACGGACTAGGCCGCAGGGTGTGATCCGCCCGCTCGCTTCGCCGCCCACAAGGCCGGGCTGCGGTCGATTGCCATCTCCAAGATTCAGACGCAGTGGGAACGATCCAGACTCTGTGCGATCCGATCCTGTGCCGCGCGGCACTGTGTTCGACGACGAGCCGGCTCACACTCGATAGACGCACGTCAGGATGCGCTTTGTCCCGCCGTTCCGTCTCTCTGGGGAGTGCGGAGGCCCGCAGGGGCGCTCTATGGGGAGGTGCGTTTCGTCTCTTCCGGTCTCGCGAAACCCGTGGCGACGGTAGAACGACTGCGCGCGATGATTCTCGACGCACGTGCGAAGCCTGAGCGGTTTGCCGACGTTCCCTGCACGAGCGATCACCGAGCGTAGAAACGCCGATCCAACGCCTCGGCTCTGGAATCTAGGACAGAGAGCACCAGCTCTGCAAGGTGGATGGCTTCACGTCGTCCTCGACCGATGTGTAGCCGCACGGGACCCCGTCGACCAGGAGAATGTCGAAGTGGGCATTGCCCCAGTCCCGGTCGAAGAACTGGTCCTGGAGCTTCTCGTCCCAGCGGCCCACTGGCGCGTCGCGACGTCGCGATAGGAGGAATGATGCGCCCTTCGCGCGAAGTCGAGATCCGCCATCGTTCCGGGACGTGTGGTCACCTGCATTCTGGTGAGCAGTCTACTCTGGATGGCCCCTGTGCGGCGGCAACGGATCTCCTCGTCCTGCCCCCGGGGGGCAAGAGGCCTCCCGCGGGGTATCTGCGAGGTGCAGCCTCAGCGCGGCGCGGTTCCGATGCTGCCCGCATCTCCGCCGGTCCTCGCTTCACTGGAATGAGCACACCGGCGGTGAGGGAAGATGAAACTCACGTTCTGCGGCGCGGCGAGGACGGTGACGGGCTTGTCTCATCTCGTGGAGGCCGGGGGGCTGCGGATCGTGCTCGACTGCGGACTCCTCGAAGGAGGGCGAGAGTTCACTGACTTGAACCGCGATCCGTTCCCGTTCGATCCTCGGGAGGTCGACGCCGTACTGCTCTCTCGCTCACCTGGGTCACGCAGGAAGGCTCCCGCTACTCGCCCGTCGGGGGGGGCGCCGGCCCCATCCGTTGTACGCTGCCCATCGCGGAGATCGCGAAGCTCATGCTTGCTGATTCCGCGCATCTGCAGATGGAGGAGCCCGCATCTTCCTCGACAGCCTGCTCGCCATCTCCACCACGCGCGTGTTCGCGCCTCACCCCGGCTTCTTCGACGACGAAGGCAAGGCGATCTTCGCCGCGACGCCGAAACCCTTCGCCGAGCGGATCGGACGCGATCTCGCACTTCAC
>Ga0272442_10004871_pt1 | contig 18146 bp, 16 predicted proteins | sample SSMForm2O_FD_200262 | JGI IMG/M metagenome (GOLD analysis project Ga0272442, IMG submission 200262) | Marine sediment archaeal communities from Little Sippewissett salt marsh, Falmouth, MA, United States - SSM-Form-2O | ecosystem: Environmental > Aquatic > Marine > Wetlands > Sediment ... | reverse complement strand
CCGCGACGCGCGCCACGACGAACCGGCCCCGGCCGCTCGAGCGGCCGGGGCCATCTTCTTGGAGCTGATTGCCGGACGGCCTACGCCTAGTAGAGCTGTTTCACGGCGGTCCAGGTGGCGTCCCGCGCGGCCGTGTCCTCGCAGCCCACGGGCCAGGCGCCGATGGGCAGGCCGCAGCCGCTGATCGCGGGCGAACAGGGCGAGTCGCTCCGCAGGTAATGGTTGCCGCTGCCGTCGATGCCGCAGAACAGCGGGTCGGAAGAGATGTTTCCGTTCGCGCCCAGCTCACCGTCGTAGGGGGCGACCCAGTCGGCGGCGGCGCCGTTGTTCAGGTTGTTCCAGAGGTCGCAGCAGCCGACGGACAGGCCGGGGCAGCCGGAGACGTACATGGCGCCGCCGTCGGCGGAGTCCACGATGAGGACGCGCTCGAGCGTGGCGGTGCAGGTGTCCAGGTAGATGCCGCCGCCGTACAGGACGGCCTCGTTGGCCACGAAGGTGCAGCCGGTGAAGGTGCACTCCGTGTCGTAGATCTCGACCCCGCCGCCGTACAGGCCGGCGCTGTTGCCGACGAAGGTGCAGTCCGTGAAGGTCACGCCGGCGGCGGACCAGGCGAAGACGCCGGCGCCGCCCGTGCCGGCCTCGTTGTCCTCGAAGACGCAGCGCGTGAAGGTGGCCTGCGAGTCCTCGTAGGGCAGGTAAACGCCGCCGCCGTAGGTGTCGGCGACGTTGCCGGTGAACACGCAGTCGGCAAGGTCCACCGACGCGTGGCCGATGCGCATGCCGGCGGCGTCGGAGATGTGGCCGCCGGTGACGGTCACGGCCTCCACGCGCGTGCCGGCCTCCATCTCCTCGCAGTAGAGGACGCGGCCGAGGCCGCCGCAGTCGATGATCACGTCGGCGGGGTCGCCCGTGGCGCCGCGCAGGGTCGCGCCGCCGTGCAGCCCGAGGCCGGACTCGGTGTAGGTGCCGGCGGCCACCAGCACCGTGTCGCCGCTGCCGGCGTAGGCCAGGCCGATCGTGATGGTCGGCTGGTCTCCCGGCACGTGGATGGTGCCCGCCGCCGCGGGCGGGGCGAAGGCGGCGATCAGGGCGATCGAGGCGAAAACGGCGCGCATGGCGGTCCTCCTGCGGCGTGAGAGGTGGCATTCGCTGATGAGAATACCAGAATGCGCGCCTGGTGGGCAGGCAAAACGCGACCGCCTTGACGGACTTATGGATGATGGTTAAGCTGGACGTCCCGGCGCCGGCCCCTCGAGCCGCCACGACGATGCGGATCGAAAGTCCGGTTCCGGACACGCCAGCCCGGAGGTGACCATGCGCACCCTCTCCCCGCTCCTGGCCGCCCTGGCGCTGATCCTGCTCGCGGCCTGGGCCCTCGGCGGCCCGGCCATCGAGTCCAAGGGCGTCCACTCCTACGACGACTTCGAGAAGCCCGAGACCTGCCGCGCCTGCCACCGCGACTTCTACCGGCAGTGGCGCCAGTCCATGATGAGCCAGGCCTACACCCATCACTGGGACGAGATCGAGTACTGGGACCTGGCCGTGCCCCACTCCGAGAAGGACCCGTCCTTCAAGGACGCCCAGGAGGGCTGCAACGGCTGCCACGCGCCCCTGGCCTGGCTGGCCGGCGACGTGCCGCCGCCCCGGCCGGCGGCCGGCTCGCGGGCCAACGAGTCGGTGTCCTGCGACCTGTGCCACACGGTCACCGGCTTCGAGGGGGACACGCCCTTCAACTTCAACTGGGTGTCGTCGCCGGGGCGGGTGAAGTACGGCCCCAAGCCGGGCGTCGAGAGCCCCCACCACGACACGCAACAGTCCGACTTCCTGAGCAGCGCCGAGTTCTGCGGCACCTGCCACAACGAGATGAGTCCCTTCGGCGCCTGGGTGAAGTCCACCCAGCTCGAGTGGGCCGAGGGCCCCTACGCCGCCGAGGGCGTGCGCTGCCAGGACTGCCACGCGCCCCGCGCCTGGGGCCGCAGCGCGTCCATGGGCGAGGAGGCCTGGGTGGCGCAGCACCTGTTCCACGGCGCCCACGACAAGGGCAAGCTGGCCGGCGCCGTCGAGCTGCGCATCCATCCCGACGAGCGCGAGGTGCCCTACGACGGCGTCGTCATGCTCTCGGCGCAGCTCTTCAACGCCAAGGCCGGCCACCGGATACCCACGGGCTCCGTGGAGGACCGCATCGTCTGGCTGCACGTGACGGCCACCGACGCCGCGGGGAAAACCTGGCACCTGCCCGTGGACGCCAAGGGCTTCGACGGCGAGGACTACACCATCGCCGCCGACGTGCTCGCCTACCAGGACCTCGCCGTGCCGCTGGGCCGGCCGGACTTCCCCGGCGTGCAGCGCGACGGCGAGCCCGCCGGTGACCGCATCTACCGCAAGGCCTACCTGGACCCCGAGGGCCGCATGACCATGATGCAGTGGAACACCAAGTCCTTCGGCGTCGACTACCGCCTCGGCCCGCGCGAGACGGTGCTGGAGACCTTCACCTGGGAGATGCCCGGCGACATCGCCGCCGGCCGGGTGACCGTCGAGGCGTCCCTCAACTACCGCAAGCTCGTCAAGCCGGTGGCCGACCTGCTCGAGGTGCCGGACGACGAGGAGGAGCTCATCGTCATCAACCGGGCCGAGACCTGGTTCGAGGTCTACGACTAGAGGAGGCGACCATGCCCCCGAGGAACGTCATGCTGTCCGCCCTGGCCCTGCTGCTGGGCGCGGCGACCCTGCTGCCCGCGGACGCCGGCGCCGTCCCGGCCTTCGCGCGGCGCTACAAGATGTCCTGCACCACCTGCCACGCGCCCTTCCCGCGCCTGAAGGCCTACGGCGACGAGTTCGCGGGCGCGGGCTTCGTCATCCCCGAGGAGGAGAAGGAGCGCGACTACGTCAGCGCGGGCGACGATCTGCTGTGGCTCAACCGCGTCTTCCAGCTCGGCGTGCGCTGCGACGCCTACGGCGTCTGGGAGGGCGACGCCGACGTGGAGACCGACCTGCAGACGCCGTGGGGCCTGAAGCTGCTCTCGGGCGGCGCGCTGGCCAAGGGCGTCAGCTACTACTTCTACTTCTACATGTCCGAGCGCGGGGAGGTGGCCGGCGTCGAGGACGCCTACGTCCACTTCGACGACGTGGGCGGCGCGCCCCTGGATATCATGGTGGGCCAGTTCCAGACCTGCGACCCCCTGATGAAGCGCGAGCTGCGCCTGACCTTCGAGGACTACCAGATCTACAAGGAGAAGGTCGGCGGCTCGGGCACCAACCTCGCCTACGACCGCGGCGTCATGCTGGCCTACGGCATCGAGGAGACGGGCACCGACCTGGTGGCCATGGTGGTCAACGGCAACGGCAAGGACGAGGCCGGCGACGACCACCGCTTCGACAGCGACAAGTACAAGAACGCCGGCCTGCGCCTGGCCCAGGGCATCGGGGACGTCGCCAGCGTGGGCGGCTTCGTCTACTACGGCAAGGAGCGCGAGGCGGACACGGGCAACGCCAACGAGATCCTCTACTGGGGGCCCGACGTCGTGATCGGCTACGGGCCCGTCACCATGACGGCCCAGTACCTGATGCGCACGGACACCAACCCCGACTTCGCGGACACGGAGCCGGACGAGGAGATCGAGACCGCGGGCATCGTCGCCGAGCTGGTCTTCGGGCCACAGGGGGAGGACGGCCGCCACTGGATCACGCTGCTGTACAACCGCATCGACTCCGACCTGGACGGCGAGGACTACGAGTCGGTGACGGCCAGCTTCGGCTACCTGCTGGCGCGCAACCTGCGCCTGATGGCCGAGTACACGCGCGATGTCGAGCACGAGGCCAACCGCGCCGTCATCGGCTTCGTCAGCGGCTTCTAGGCGCTGGCGCGGCGGCGCGCGCCACGGCGCGCCCGATGAAAGAAAGAGGCCCCGGCCGCCTCCGCGGCCGGGGCCTTCTCGTTCACGATACCTCGGGCCGCCTCAGCGCAGGCGGACGGACAGGCCGACGCCGTCGCGCAGCGGCAGCAGGCTGCTGAGAAAGCCCGGATCGCCCCACATGCGCTCGGTGAAGGCGCGCACGCCCCGCGTGGCCGGGTCGTTCGCGGCCGGGTCGGCCACCTTCCCGTCCCAGAGCAGGTTGTCGATGACGAAGGCGCCGCCCACGCGCAGGTGCCGGCGCAGCAGGCCGTGCACCTCGGGGTACTGCTCCTTGTCCACGTCGCAGAAGACGATGTCGAAGAGCCCCGGCGCCACCTGCAGCAGGTCCTGCCCGTGGCCGGTGAGGAAGACGGCGCGGTCGGCCAGGCCGGCCCGGCCCAGAAAACCGCGGGCGAGCTTCATGTTTGCGGGGTCGCCGTCCGTGAGGAAGATCTCGCCGTCGGGCGGCAGGGCGCGGGCGAACCACAGGGCCGAGTAGCCGAAGCCCGAGCCCAGCTCGAAGATCCGCCGGGCGCCCGTCAGGTGGACGAGCTGCGCCAGCAGCCGGCCCACCTGCGGCCCGACGATGGGGAAGCCCCGCTCGGCGGCGAGGGCGTGCATCTCGGCGAGCAGGGGATCCTCGCCCGCGCGCGCCAGGCCGTCCAGGTAGTCGTGGACGGGCCCGGGCATCAGCTCGCTCACGTCACGCCCCCGCCAGGCGCAGCGTCTCGGCCACGGCCCTGGCGATGCCCGTCTCCACCTCGCCGATGCGCTGGGCCAGCATGTAGGCCGGCGAGGTGACCAGCTTGCGCGCCTCGTCCACGACGACGCCGTCCACGGCGCAGTCCACGTGCTCGGCGCCCAGCTTCTCCAGGCCGGCCGCCGTGGCCGCGTCCGTGCCGATGGTGAGCTTCGGCCTGAACTCGCCGCCGAAGACGGCCGCCAGGATGGCCGGCGCGATGCACAGGGCGCAGATGGGCTTGCCCGCCTCGTGCACCTCGCGCAGGAGGCTCGCCAGCTCGGGGATGGCGGTGGCGTCGCCGCCCCTGGTGGCGAAGTCCGACAGGTTCTTGGCCGCGCCGAAGCCGCCGGGCAGGACGACGGCGTCCACCTCGTCGGCGCGCAGCTCGCGCAGGGGCTTGATCTTCCCGCGGGCGATGCGCGCGGCCTCCACCAGCACGTTGCGCCGCTCGCCCGTGGGCCGCCCGGCGTAGTGGTCCACCACCTCGTGCTCCTGCTCGGGAGCCACGATGACCGCCTCGGCGCCGGCCCGGTCCAGGGCCAGCAGCGTGAAGACGGCCTCGTGGATCTCGCTGCCGTCGAAGACGCCGCTGCCCGCGAGCACCACTCCTACCTTGGCCATGATCCACCTCCGCTCGGCTTGGTGCCAGCATAGACGCGCCCTTCGCGGGCGGCAAGGGTTCTCGACGGCGGCGGCGCGCGGCGGTAGAATGCCGCGGACGGCGGCGCGCCCATTGTTGCGGTGCCGCAACGCGGAACCCCGGCGGGAGGCGGATCATGCGGCTGGCCCTGACGACCTGGCGGCAGGTGGAGGCGTACCTCGAGACGAAGCGAACACTCATCGTGCCCGTGGGCAGTACGGAGCAGCACGGGCCCAACGGGCTCATCGGCACGGACCACCTGATCGCCGACGCCCTGGCGCGGGCCGTGGGCGAGCGCCTGGATCTGCTGGTGCACCCGCCGCTGACCCTGGGCATGAGCCAGCACCACCTGGCCTTCCCCGGCTCGGCCAGCCTGACGTCCGCCACGCTGGCCCGCGTGCTGACCGAGCTGGCGGAGTCCATGGCCCGCCACGGCTTCCGCCGCTTCTTCTGGATCAACGGCCACGGCGGCAACACGCCGCCGGCCAGCGCCGCCGCCAGCGATCTGCTGGCGCGCCGGTCCGACATCGCGTGGCACTGGCGCTCCTGGTGGCTGCACCCTCGCGTCGTCGCCCTGGAGGAGGAGCTCTTCGGCGACCGCAACGGCAGCCACGCCTCGGCGGCTGAGATCTCAATCACCATGTTCCTGGAGCCGGGGGCCGTGGCGCCCGTGGAGCGCCTGGAGATCGACCGCCCGGCCTTCGAGTGGCCCCTGAGCCCCGAGGCCTTCCGCGCCACCTTCCCGGACGGGCGCATGATGAGCGACCCGTCCGTGGCCAGCGCCGAGGCGGGCGAGCGCCTGTTCGACCTCTGCGTGGAGCTCTACGCCGAGGAGCTGGCCGCCCTGGAGGGCGGCGTGGCCTAGGCCGGCGCGGCGCTGGCCGGCGGGCGAGTCAGTCCAGCAGCCGGGGCGCACGCCCGGAGGGCGTCGCGACGATCCCGCAGGCCCACCAGTTCAGGCGCCGGCGGACGGCGACCGCGAAGCCTGCGGCCTCCAGCATGTCCGCCGCCTGGCGCGGCGCGTAGAAGCGGTAGTCCCCCGCGTGGGGACGGATCCGCAGGCCGAGGTTCATGACCTGGCGCAGGGGCGGGAAGAAGCAGGGGTCCACCAGGACGAGCCGCCCGCCGGGGCGGAGCACGCGCGCGATCTCGCCGAGGGCGAGACGGGGCCGGTAGAAGTGGTGCAGCACGCCGGTCAGGGCGACGACGTCGAAGGCGGCGTCCGGCCAGGGCAGATCGCGCTCGGCGTCGGCCGGCTTCAGGTCGGCCGCGACGTTCCGGCGCGCCAGCTTCGCGCGGGCCGCCTCGACGATGCGCGGCGCCAGGTCGCAGCCGGCGAGATGCCTCGCGCCCGCCGCGGCGAGCAGGTCCAGGAGCCGTCCCGTCGCGCAGCCCACGTCGAGAATGGCCAGGGATTCGAGATCCGCGCCGATCCGGTCAAGGACGAAGCCGTCCATGACCTCGCCGCGGAAGATGCGGAGCGCCCAGTAGCGGTCGTAGCAGTCCGCCAGCCGCCCGTCGTAGGCGCGGCGGCTGCTCCGCTTGTAGCGGTCGTCGAGGCCGTCCGGACGGCGCCTTGCCGCCATGGGTGCCTCCTCGCGATTCGGCGACGGACGCCGCGGCCCGCCCGGCGTCCGATGCGCCCGCCACCTGCCGATGGCGGCGCGCGCCGCTGCCGCAACGGAGGCGTCGCTAGCCGATGGTCTCGAGGTCGTCCAGCAGCATCTTCCTGGACTCCTCGTCGGTCACCGACTCGGCGGCCGCGCGGGCCGCGGCGAGGTGATCCGCCGCCGTCTCGCGGTCGCCGGCGACGCTCGCGGCGCGCGCCAGGGCCTCGTGGGCGTAGCCCAGGTAGAAGGGCGGCGCCTTCTCGCTGAACGCCAGACAGAGCTCGCCGTAGCGCCGCGCCTCGTCCGTCATGCCGAGGACGGCGTACACGCGGGAGGCCTGCCAGTAGCCGATGGACAGGTTGATGTCGGTGCAGTCGTCCCGCTGCGTCCAGTGCCAGATGGAGGCGTGGGCCAGCTCGATCATCCGCTGGTCCTCGCGCCGGGTGCGGTCGCCCTTGTCCAGCAGTCCCCACACCTCGTTGAAGCAGTTCGCGGAGAAGTGCCTGTGGGCGGCCGCGAGGTCCGGTTTCGCGTCGTCGGCCATGGGTCTCTCCTTCGCAGATCAGTGACACCGCAGGGCGATCGCCGGCGGCGCCCCGGTATCGCTTCTCGTTCGCTACCGGCCGCCGGTTCCCCGGATCCAGGCCGCCAGGACCGGCGACAGCGACGTCGTCACGAGCACCAGGGACCAGACGTGCCCGCGCGTCAGATCGTAGTCCGCGAGCAGTCTATCCCATGGCTGGCCGAAGAGATAGTGCCCGGCGAGGAATTCGAAGGCGACGGTGAGGCCGAGCCAGAACGCGCCGACGAGCAAGGCACCGCGGAGCGTGCCCGGCGCGATCCAGCGGATGGCGGCCAGTGTGATCAGGAAGATCAGGCCGCTGAGTGTGGCGGTGCTGATCTGGTGGGCGACCCGCTCCTCCGTGGCAGGCGTGATCCAGGCGTTGCGAGCCAGGCCGTTCAGCACCCCGGCCGCCATCAGAGCCAGCCAGATCGCGAAAGCTCTGGCGATCATGCCTTCTCCTTTTCCGATCCGGCGGGGCCGCCGACACCGCGCGCGAAACGCGCGGATGCCGCGCTCCCGCCGTCAATAAAACAGGCGCGGCAGGACCACGATGGCGAGCCAGTCCGCCACGCAGTGACCGATGGCCGCGCTCTCGTAGCCGCGCCTGTGATAGGCCCAGGCGAAGGCCAGGGATGCGGCGAAGTTGAGGAAGTAGATCTCCCGGAATCCACTGTGCCACAGCTCGAAGACGAACGCGGACAGGACGGCGGCCAGGACCGCCCCGCCGCGGCGCTTCCCCCAGGCGCGGAGCAGGATGGCCTGCACGCCGAGCCGCGCCAGGATCTCCTCGCCAGCCAGGTTGCGCAGGCCGCCCCAGAGCCCGAGCTTCAGGTAGGCTGGATCCCGCCCTATCTGGGGCCAGGGCACTCCCTCGATCCACCCCAGGCGATGCTCGGCATGGCTGAGGCCGTAGATGGCCGCGGTCGCGATGACGGCGGCGAGGAGCCCCGTCGCCACGACGCCGCCCCACCGCGCGCCCGGCCGCAGCAGGGCGAAGCCGCCCGCCAGGCCGGCGTCCTGCAGCGCCGCGGCGAGGCGGGCGAGCACGTAGGCGAGCAAGCCCCACTTGAACACGTCGACCAGCACCATGGCGTGCAGGCTGCCGTGGCCGATGCCGCTGGCATCGCCGTGCGCCGTGTAGAGCGGCCACGCCGCGGCGTAGTAGAAGACGAGGTTCAGCGCCACGGCGATCCCCGTGAAGATCAGGACGAAGCGCTGCCGCCGAAACGCGCCGGCGTCGCGCATCAGCGCCAGGGCCGCCACGATCAGGGCCAGTTCCAGGGCGAGCTTCGGTGTGCTGATCACGGGCGGCCGCTCCTCGCCGCGCCGGCGCTCACGGCGCGGCCTCCCGCGTGCGGCGGCAGAAGACGTAGGCGGCGAAGGGCTCGAATCCCAGCGCGCGGTTCAGGCGCTGCATGCCCTCGTTGCCCATGGCGGAGCCCGTGATGATGCGCCGGTCGCCGCGCCGCTTGGCGGCCGCCTGGGCCTGCAGCTTGAGCAGGCGCGCCAGGCCCCGCCGGCGGTACTCCCGGCGCACGACCGTCAGCGCGATGAAGGGATCGCCGCCGCCCGGCGGGTAGCGGAACTGCGTGAAGCCCACGTAGCGGCCGTCGGCCTCGGCCAGCCAGACGGAGTCCTCGCGCATGCCGGGCAGTCCCAGGAAGCGCCAGCGGAAGCGGTCCAGGTCCGGCGGCTCCAGGTCGGCCATCTCGGGCACGTCGGCATAGGCGGCCGTGAACAGGTCGTGCCAGCGCTCGACGCGGTCGGGCGCCGTCTCCTCGGCCAGGACGACCACGCGCAGGCCCGCCACCGGGGTCTCCGCCAGGGCGCGCTCCGCCTCGGCCTCGTCGAAGTTGGCCAGCTCCAGGGCGAACATGTCGCCGCGCAGGTCCTCGCGGAAGCCCCAGCGCTCCAGCAGACGGCGGCTGCCGCCGACGTCCCCCTCGTCCATGTAGTGGGTGTTCAGCTCGATCCAGCCGCGCCGGTCGGCCTCGGCCATCAGGGCCGCCGCCAGCTCGCCGCCGCGCCCCTGGCGCCGGTGGTCCGCGTGCACCAGCACGCGCAGGTTCATCTTGCGCGGATCGCCCAGTTCGGACGGGCTGATCAGATGCCCAAGGCCGACGGCGCGCCCGCCCGCGTCCTCGCTCACGCGGATGAAGGGATCGAAGCCGGCGATCTCGCGGTACTCCGCGCACAGGGCGCCGGCGGTGGTCGGCCAGTGCGTCGTGCAGGTGTTGAAGACGCCGGCGAGGGCCTCGTAGTCGTCGTCACGGAGTTCGCGCAGGGGCACGGGACGCCTCCCGGCGGCGGGCGGTCGCGGATCAGCCGAGCTGTACGTAGACCTGGTCGTCCTCGAGGATGATGGGGAAGGTGGCCACGCTGTAGCCGTCGTGGTCCACCACCTCGCCGGAGGTCAGATCGATGACCCAGCCGTGCTCGGGGCAGACCAGGGACTCGCCCACGATCTCGGCCTCGTCCAGCGGCGAGCCCTGGTGGGGACAGCGGTTCTCCACGGCGTACACGTCGCCGCCCGTGTTGATGATGGCGATCTCGTAGCCCTCCACGTCGAAAGCGCGGGCCTCGCCGGCGGGGATCTCCTCGAGGGCGCAGACGTGCACGAGATCGGGCTCTTTCATAAGCGCTGTCCTTTCGGGTGCGGCGGCGGACCGTCTTGGCCGCGGGAAGGGTAGCAAACGGGCCGCGCCGCGCAAAGGCCCCCGCGCCTTTTTCCGCCCTGCGGATGCCGCCCCGCCGCCGGCAATCCGGGCGCCGGCGCGGCGCCGCCCCGGCGTCTTCGTCGGCCGCACGGGGGACGGCGCGGCGCCGCCTTGCCGCCCCGCGGCGACATCTGCTAACCTCCGCCCTCGTCACGCGATGGCGCCCCGCACCCGATCCGGAGGCCCCATGGAGATCCTGCTCGGCCACAGCCCCGATCCCGACGACGCCTTCATGTTCTACGGCCTCGCCCGCGGCCTGGTGGATCCGGGGCCCTATCGCTTCGTCCACCAGATGCAGGACATCGAGACGCTCAACCGCCGCGCCCTCGACGGCGAGCTGCACGTGACAGCCGTCTCGGTTCACGCCTGGGCCCATCTGACCGACCGCTACGCCCTCTTCGCCTGCGGCGCCAGCATGGGAGACGGCTACGGTCCCATGCTCGTGGCCCGCCCCGGCCTGGACCTCGCGGCCGCGAAGCGGCGCGTCGTCGCCGTGCCGGGCACGCTGACCAGCGCCTACCTGGCCCTGCGCCTGGCCATCGGGGAGTTCGAGCACGCCGTCGTCCCCTTCGACGAGATCCCCGGCCGCGTGGCCGCCGGCGAGTTCGACTCCGGTCTGCTCATCCACGAGGGGCAGCTCACCTACCAGCGCGAGGGGCTGGCGCTGCTGCTGGACCTGGGCGTCTGGTGGGGCGAGCAGACCGGCGGCCTGCCCCTGCCCCTGGGCGCCAACGCGGGCCGCCGCGACCTGGGCCCGGAGCGGCTGAGCGAGCTCAACCGCATCCTCCGCGCGAGCATCCGCTACGGGCTGGAGCACCGCGAGGAGGCGGTGGCCTACGCCCTCGGCTTCGGCCGCGGTCTGGACGAGGCCCTGGCCGACCGCTTCGTGGGCATGTACGTCAACGATCTGACCCTGGACTTCGGCGAGCGCGGCCGCGAGGCCGTGCGCCTCTTCCTGGAGCGCGGCCACGCGGCGGGGCTGCTGCCCGGTCCCGTCGCGCCGGAGTTCATCGAGTAGGCGGCGCGGTCCGGCCGGCCGCGGCGCCGCCGGCAGCAGCCGGCGCACAGGCATGATGCGGCGCCGCCGGCGGCAGCCGCGCCGAGACCCCCGCCCCGCAAGGAGCGCCATGGAACGCCTCAGCCCGACCCTCACCGCCGACGAGCGCGCGGATCTCGTCGCCCTGCGCCGCGACTTCCACCGCCACCCCGAGCTGGGCTTCCAGGAGACGCGCACCATGGGCGTCATCGCCGAGCGCCTGCGCGCCCTGGGCCTGGAGCCGACGACCGGCGTGGCGGGCACGGGCGTCGTGGCCGTCATGGACAGCGGCGAGCCCGGCCCCACGCTGATGCTGCGCAGCGACATGGACGCGCTGCCCGTCACCGAGGCCGCGGACCGGCCCTACCGCTCCGAGAACGAGGGCGTCATGCATGCCTGCGGCCACGACGGCCACATGGCCACTTTGCTGACGGCGGCCGCCGTCCTGCGCCGCCTGGGCGAGCCGAAGCGGGGGCGGCTCAAGCTCGTCTTCCAGCCGGCCGAGGAGGGCGAGGGCGGCGCCGAGCACATGATCGCCGAGGGCGTCCTGTCCGACCCGGCCGTGGACGCCGCCTTCGCCCTGCACTACTGGAGCCCGCTCGCCACGGGCAAGGCCGCCGTGGCCGCCGGCCCCTTCATGGCCTCCGTGGACGACTTCACCATCCACGTCGTCGGCAAGGGCGGCCACGCCGCCCTGCCCCACGAGGTGCCCGACGCCGTCGTGGCCGGCGCCGCCGTCGTGACGGCCCTGCAGACCATCGCCTCGCGCCGCACGGATCCCCTGCTGCCGGTGGTGGTCACCGTCGGCGCCTTCCACGCGGGCACCGCCTTCAACGTCATCGCCGACAAGGCGGTGCTGCGCGGCACCTGCCGCGCCTTCGACGAGAAGGTCTGGCTGGCCCTGCCGGGCCAGGTGGAGCGCGTGGCCCGCGCCGCGGCCGAGGTCCACGGCTGCACCGTGGACGTGAACTTCCAGCGCCTGCACCGGGCCGTGATCAACGATCCCGCCATGACCGCCCGCGTGCGCGAAGCGGCGGCCGGGCTGCTGGGCGAGGGCGCCGTCGTCGAGATGCGCGTCATGGGCGGCGAGGATGTCAGCGAGTACCTGTCGCGCGTGCCCGGCTGCTTCTTCTTCGTCGGCTCGGGCAACGCCGCCAAGGGCACGACGGCGCCTCACCACAGCGCCGACTTCGATCTGGACGAGGACGCCCTGCCCGTCGGCTGCGAGCTGCTGGTGCGCCTGGCCCGCGACTTCCTCGCGGACGGGGACTGAGCGCGTGACGGCCGCGGCGCGCGCAATCGCCCTGGCGCTCCTGCTGGCGAGCCTGCCCGGCCTCCTGGTCCACCTGGACGCGGATCCCAGCCGCCTGCTGTCGCGCGACTTCATCACCGACGAGGGCTGGTGGACGGGCGAGGCCCGCGACAGGGCGCTCTTCGGCGAGTGGATCCTGGACGACTACAACCAGGGGCTGGCCACGCCGCTGGGCACGGCGGCCTGGTGGCTCTCCTTCCGCCTGCTGGGCGTGAGCCTGCTGGCGGCGCGCCTGCCCGCGGCCCTGGCGGCCCTGCTGGCTCTCGTCGCCCTGGGTCTGCTGCTGCGCGGGGCGCGCGCGCCCGCCTGGCCCGCGCTGGCCCTGCTGGCCTCGGCCGTGCCCTTCGCCCTGCACGCGCGCGTCGCCCTGCCCGACATGCTATCGGTGGCGCTGATGACGCTGTCCTGGTGGCTCGCCGCCGGGGCGCCGCCAGCGGCCGGCGGCCTGGCGGCCTCGGGCCTCGCCGGCGGGGGCGGCGGTCCGGGCGGCGGCGGCCTGGCCCTCCCGGCCGAGGCGGCGGGCGGGCGCACGGGGCGCGCCATCCTGGCGGGCGTCCTGCTGGGCGCCGCCCTGTCGGCGAAGCTCTCCACCCTCGTCGCCCTGCCGGCCCTGGCCTGGATCGCCCGCGAGGACGACGGCTCCGGCCAGCCCCTGCTGGCGCGCTGGCGGCGCGCGGTCCACCTGGCCTTCGCGGCCGTGCTGACCTGGATGCTCCTGCGCCTGCCCGTCGGCCTGGCCTTCCCCGCCGAGCTGGCCGCCGTGGATGCCTTCCACCGCGCCGAGAACCTGCCCGGCTCGGTGATCGACCTGCTGGCCAACCTGGCCTTCTTCCCCTGGCCGGCGCCGATCCTGAAGCAGGCGGCGCCGCTCATCGCCCTGGCGGGGCTGGGCGCCTGGCAGGTGCGCCTGGACGTCCGCGGTGGCGGGATCGCCAGGCAGGCCCTGGCCTTCCTGCTCGTCGCCGGCCTGGCCCAGAGCCTCTTCGCCTACCCCGCCGACCGGCGCTTCCTGGTCTTCCTGCCGGCCCTGGCGATCCTGGCGGCGCGGGGCTGGCGCGCCCTGGCAGAGGGCGAGGCCGTCTGGCGCCCCGACGAGCTGCGCCGCTGGCGCGAGGGGCGCGGCGCAGGCGCCCTGGCCCGCCTGGGTGCGGCCCTGGCCGCGGCCTTCGTCCTGCCGGGGCGGCTGGTCCTCTGGGGAACGCGCCCGCTGAACGCCGCCGGCCATCCCGTGCCGGACGACGTCCTGCGCGCCGCGGCGGCGGCGCTCTTCGCGGCCACCCTCGTCGCCGCCTGGCTGTGGCTGCGCCGGCGGCCCGGCCACACCGGCCCCATGCTGCGCGGCTCGCTGGTGGCGGGCTGGCTCTTCGTCTGCCTCGAGCAGTTCGACTTCATGATCGCGGCGGGGCTGTTCGCGCGCTTCGGCGGCTACGACGCGGGCCCCCTGTGGGCGGGATCGGGAGGCTGGTGGTCGGTGCCCTGGGGCCTGCTCACCCTGGCCCTGGTCTGGCTGCCCCTGGCCCGCGGCGGTCTGCTGCCCCGCGCCCCCGGCCTGGAAGGCTGCCGGCGGGCGCTGCCGCCCGCGGCGGCGGTCCTGGCCCTGCTGGTGCTGGCGCCCCACTGGGCGCGTCCGGCCTTCACCCTGCGCGACGCGGCCGACCGCCTGACGGCGCCCATGGCCGGCGGCACGCCCTGCCTGGCCGTGCTGGGCGCCGAGGCGCCGACGCTGGCCCTGGGAAGCGAGGTGCAGACCGTGACCCTGCGCGACGTCTTCAACGCCGCCTGGCTGGAGGCGTCGCCGACGGGCGCCCGGCGCGTCGCCCTGCGCCGGGACGACGGCGTTGCCCTGCCGGCCGCGTGGCCGGAAGGCGCGGAGAGCCTGGCGGTCTGTCCCGTGCGGGAGTGGGGCGCGGGCGGGGATAGCCCGCGCTTCGTCTTCGCGGTGTGGGAGCCGTTCGTGCCGCCTGCCGGCGACGACGGCGGCGAGCCCTGAAGCCGGTTGCCGCACGAAAGGCGGCCCCTGGAGGCGCTCCCGGCGCCGGCGGCGGACCGGAAGCCGCCGGCTAGCCCTCCACCAGCGCGATGCGGCGCTCGAGCATCAGTTCCCGGTGCAGGTAGACGCTGAAGATGTACTCGCCGGGATCGCGCGGCACGCCGCCGGACTTGGTGGACCGGAGCCTGGTGCTGAGGGTGAAGCCCGGCTCGTCGGAGGTCCGCGTGCGCGTGCGGCGGTAGGTCAGGTCGTCGGACTTGCGGCGCGTGATGGCCGCCGTGTAGCCGTCCTCACCCTCCTCCACGACGACGTCGTACCAGCGGCGGAAGAGCTTGCCGCCGTCGGGCTTGCGCCAGACGAGATGCAGGGAGTAGAGCTTGCCCGGCTCGGCGTTGGCGAAGGCGACGTGGCCGTGGACGTCGTTGCCCTCGCCGATCACGACGCGGTCTGTCTCGCGCAGTGGCCTGCCGCTCTTGGTGACGCGCTCGCAGAACGTGATCTCGGCCTGGAAGAGGCCGTCGAGGGCCTGGGGATCCTCCGCGAGCCGCGCCTGGGCGGACTGGAAGCAGGTGATGTCGTCCTGGCCGCAGCCGGCGAGGGCCAGGACGGCGGCCGCCGCGGCCGCCAGGATGATGATGCGGCGCAAGGCCGACCTCCCGGTTCCGGTATCCCCGCCATTCTAGCGCTCAGGAGCTGCGACACCAGGGCAAATCGCTTCGGTTGCTCAGCGAAAAGGATCATTCTGTTATCGAATGTGCGGTTTCGTATGTTACAATGCTGTGCTTTTCCTCGCGCGGGGACTCTCACGCCGCGACTCGGGTCGCTCACATCTGACTCGTCCCAGCCTTTCTCCGGGTGCCACGGAACGAGAGAAACCCTGAGCAGATTTCCGATCGCCGGACACAGCCCTGGGAGGTGGCCGATGTCCATCCTGCGCCCCGCGGTTCTGGCTCTCGTCATCCTCGCGATCGCCGCTGCCGCATTCGCCAATCCCGCCGATCCCGCCGCCATCCGCATCCTGCAGCAGCCCGACGGATCCGCCATCCGGGCGCGTCTCGTCGGCGATGCTTGGATGCACCGCTACGAAACACTCGACGGCCACGCCATCGTCCGCGACGAGGCCGGCTTCTGGGTACATGCCCTGGCAGCGCCCGATGGAGGCCTCGTTCCCTCCAGCGTCGCCGTCGGCACGGGGGCTCCACCCGTGCCTGCGGGTGTGCGGCCGGCGGGAGCAGCCCTGGCGGAGCTACAAGCTGCCGGATCGGCGGGACGCGGCGCCGCGGACATCCGCGGCATCACGGGCACGCAGGAGCTCGTCATCATCCTGGTGGAGTTCGCGGACACGGGCGCCGACGAGGGCTCCCTCGGCCCCCATGATGTCGACTACTTCGCGGCTCCGGACACGGGACTCGTCCTGGGAGGCAACCAGGGGCGCCTGCGCCACTACTACGACGAGGTGTCCTATGGCCAGCTCGACCTGCAGGGCGCCGTGGCCGGCGGCGCCTGGCTGCAGAGCGCCCGGACCGAACTCTACTACGGCCAGGACTGCTCGCCCGGAGTCTGTCCGCCCGCCACCAGCGACAACTGCAACGTTTGCATCTCAGAGCTGGTCCGTGAGGCGGTGCTGCTCGCCGACACGGCGGGCGTCGACTTCGCGCCCTACGACACGGACGGCGACGGCGTGGTGGACCACGTGCTCGTCGTCCACGCCGGCGGCAACCAGGGCGCCCTGGCCGGCGGTCCCGATGACATCTGGTCGCACCGCGGCTCGATTCCGGGCGGCCAGGCCGTGGACGGCAAAACCGTCCAGGGCTACATGCTGCTGTCGGAGCACGACGCCATGAGCGTCTTCGCCCAGGAGTTCGCCCACGACCTGGGCGCCCCCGACCTCTGGGATCACGACGGGGACAGCGAGCCCGTGGGCGAGTGGTGCCTCATGGGCGCGGCCTGGGAGACCGCCAGCCCGCCCCACCTCTGCGGCCTGCTCAAGATCGACATCGACGGCGATCTGGACAACGGCCTGACCGGCTGGGCCGTCGCGGGCCTGCTCACCGACGAGGGCGGCTACGTCCTGGATCGCCTGGACCAGAACCAGATCCAGGGCGTGCTCATGACCGAGCCCTCCTTCTCCGGCGGCGAGCGCTTCCTGGTGGAGAACCGCCAGGCCGACGGCTTCTACGAGTCCTCGCTGCCCGAGTCGGGGCTGCTCTTCACGCACATCGACATGGCCATGCCCGACGGTGGCGGCCTCTTCAACGACGGTCCGCCGACCAACAGCTACCACGGCGCCTGGATCGAGCGGCCCGGCCACCTGCCCTCGGCGGCGGGGGCGGCCTGGTCGGCCGACGACGGCGAGACGCGCTTTGGCCCCGCCACCATCCCCGACACCGACGCCAACGGCGGCCACGGCACGGGCTACGTCTTCCGCGACATCGGCCCCGAGGCCGGCGCCATGAGCTTCACCTTCCAGCCCCAGCCCACGAACGTCAGCGGGCCCATCACCTCCGACGTCACCTGGACCCTCGGCGGCTCGCCCTACATCGTCACGGCCAGCATCACCGTGGAGGACGGCGTGCGCCTGACCATCGAGCCGGGCGTGATCGTCAAGTTCAACAGCGGCACCGCCATGACCATCAACGGCGTGCTGATCGCCGAGGGCGCGCCGGCGGACTCCATCGTCTTCACCTCCTACCGCGACGACCAGCACGGCGGCGACACCAATGGCGACGGGCCCAGCGCCGGCACGCCTGGCAACTGGGACCGTCTCTTCTTCGACAATCCCAACAACGGCTGCTCCCTCGACTACTGCCTCGTGCGCTACGCGGGATACGGCAGCCCCTACGAGGCGGTGCGCCTGATCGGCACGGAAGCCGAGCTGTCCATGAGCCACTCCACCGTCGAGTGGACGTACGGCTACGGCTTCTACACGGACGCCGGCACGAGCCTGACGCTGGCCGACTGCATGATCCGCCACGGCGGCTACGACGGTATCTATGCAGCGGGTGCGATCGCCGCCGACAACTGCACATCGCGCGAGAACGGCCAGTACGGTTTCCGAATCACCAGCGACGGCGTCGTCCTGGCGGACTGCCGCGCCAGCGAGAATGCCTCGCACGGCATGTGGCTGACCGGCGAGGGCTGCGCGATCACGAGCAACACACTGGACCAGAACGGGGGCACGGGCCTTCTCTGCGAGAAGGCTCCGGTCGCCTTCAGCGGCAACCTGAGTTCGGACAACGCCGGCCTCGGCTACGAGATCCCCGTGGAGGTGCTGGCGGCCACCTGGCAGGACAACATCATTGGCATCAACGGCCGGGGCGGCGCCATCGGCGTCCGGGGCGGCACGGTGCAGCAGTCGGAGACATGGACCGGCGATCACCCGCTCTACTTCAGCTACGGCTCCGTGAGCGTGCCGGAGGGCGTGACGCTGACCATCTCCCCCGGCGCGATACTGCGATTGAATGAATCGTTCGTCATGTCCATCTATGGCGCGCTCTTGGCCGAGGGCACAGAGGCCGACTCTATTGTCTTCACGTCCTACCGGGACGACCAGTACGGCGGCGACTGCAATGGAGATCAGCTCAGCGCCGGCGAACCTGGCGACTGGTACTACATCCAATTCAACGAGAGTGCTTTTTCCA
>Ga0272442_10004869_pt1 | contig 18149 bp, 14 predicted proteins | sample SSMForm2O_FD_200262 | JGI IMG/M metagenome (GOLD analysis project Ga0272442, IMG submission 200262) | Marine sediment archaeal communities from Little Sippewissett salt marsh, Falmouth, MA, United States - SSM-Form-2O | ecosystem: Environmental > Aquatic > Marine > Wetlands > Sediment ... | reverse complement strand
TGGAGTGGTAGTGGAAGAATGCTGAATGGTGAATGGTTTGTGGAGTTCCGGCCACTATTCACTATTCGCAATTCACGATTCACTCCGAACTAAGGAATAGATATGGCTGAGATGGCTGTGGTTTTTGCGGGGCAAGGAGCCCAGTCGGTGGGGATGGGGAAGGATCTTGCGGAAACGTATCCTGAGTGCGGGCAGCTCTTTGAGCGCGCCGACGAAGTGCTGGGGTACTCCCTGTCGAAGATATGTTTCGAAGGGCCGGACGAGGAGTTGACGAAGTCGAATCATTGTCAGCCGGCGATATTCGTAACCAGCGTGGCGTGCTACACGGCGTTGAAGCGCGAGTTGCCGGCGCTTGCGCCGAAGGGCCTGGCCGGCCTCAGCCTGGGCGAATGGTCGGCGCTGCACGTGGCGGGCGCGCTCTCGTTTGACGATGCGCTCCGGGTCCTGGAGGCACGTGGCCGATTCATGCAGGAAGCCTGCGAGGAAAGGGAAGGCGGAATGGTCAGCGTGATCGGTCTTCCGATGGACAAGCTCGAGGACATCTGCCGGGAGGCCGGGGTGGAAATCGCGAACCTGAACTCCGCGGAACAGACGGTGTTGTCCGGCGAGAAGCACTGCATAGCGAAGGCGGAGCAGCTTGCGAAGGACGCCGGCGCGAAGCGCGCGATAGTCCTGAAGGTGGCGGGTGCTTACCATTCCTCGCTGATGTCGGGCGCTGCGGAACGGCTGGCGGCGGTGCTCGCGGGCGTGGAAATGAAGGAGCCGGAGCTGCCGGTACTGTCGAACGTGACCGGGGATCCGCACGGTGCCGGAGAAGCGATAAAGCAGGCGATGCTCAAGCAGGTGAATTCATCGGTCAGGTGGCTGTCCTGTATCGAGTGGTTCAGGGCCGAGGGCGTCACTGATTACGTGGAGTGTGGGCCCGGCAAGGTCCTTTCGGGGCTGGTGAGGCGCATAGACAGGGAAGCGACAACGCGCAACGTTCAGAACGTCGAGACGCTGAAGAAGTGTGTGTGTGTGTGAGTGTGTGAGTGTGTGAGTGTGTGAGTGAGTGTGGGTGGGTGGGTGGGTGGGTGGGTGGGTGTGAGTTTTTGGGAGGACGTGGTAAATGGGAAGTTTTGACGGGAAGGTGGCGATAGTGACGGGGGCGGCGCGCGGTATAGGCCGGGTTATTGCGGAGGAGCTGGGCAAGGAAGGCGCCGACGTGGCGATCTGCGATTTACAGGAGGAATGGCTGGCGGACACAGCAGCGGCCATCGAGGTTCTGGGGCGCAAGGCGCTTTGTATTGGCGTGGACGTCAGTGATTCGGAGGCGGTTTCCGCCGCCGTGGCGCGTGTGATGTCGGAAATGGGGAAGGTAGACATACTCGTGAACAACGCGGGCATCACGAAAGACACGTTCCTTGCGCGGATGTCGGAAGAGGACTGGGACGCGGTGCTCTCGGTGAACCTGAAAGGCACCTTCCTTTTCACCAAAGCGGTGACGAAGCCGATGATGAAACAGAAGAGCGGCACGATCGTTAATATTGCCTCAATTATAGGCTTGATCGGAAACCCGGGTCAGTGTAATTATTCGGCCTCGAAAGCTGGCGTAATAGCGCTGACGAAGTCCGTCGCCAAGGAGCTGGCTTCGAGGAACATACGGGTTAATGCCGTTGCTCCCGGTTTCATCAAGACGCAGATGACGGATGCTCTGACGGAGGATGTCCAGCAGAAGATGCTGGACGCGATCCCGCTGAAGCGCTTTGGGACGCCTGCTGATGTGGCCAGGGCGGTGGTGTTCCTGGCCGGCGAGGGGGCTTCGTACGTAACGGGGCAGGTCCTCACGATCAGCGGCGGAATGGTCATGTAGGAAGCTAAGGAGGAGAAGCATGGCGCTCGACGAGAAAGTAAAAGAGATAATCACGGAGCAGCTTGGAGTCAATGCCGAGCAGGTCACTCCAGAAGCGTCGTTTATCGAGGATCTGGGGGCCGACTCGCTTGATACGGTGGAACTTGTCATGGCCTTTGAGGAAGAGTTTGGCGCGGAGATTCCGGACGAGGATGCTGAGAAGCTGACAACCGTTGGGGCCGTTATAGAGTATCTCAAGGGCAAGGGTTTTGATGCCTAGGCCCTACGTGAATCAACCGACCGGGGAAGATGCGAGCCATCTCCTCGGTCTTTTGTATTGAGGGACCACAAGCAGAACCGAAAGGGCCATGAGCAAGGTTGGCATAACCGGGTTGGGTGTTGTATCGCCTCTGGGATGTGATTTGGAGGTCTTCTGGGAGGCACTCAAGAACGGGGAGTCCGGGATACGGCGCATCGACCACTTTGACCCCGAAGCGTTCGCCGTGCAGATAGCGGGCCAGGTGAGGGATTTCAATCCCGACGACTATCTCTCGTCGAAGGAGCAGCGCCGGGTGGACCGGTTCTGCTGGTACGCGCTGGCGGCGGCGAGGAAAGCGATGGACGATTCGGGCCTGGACGGGTCGGTCGAAACGCCCGAACGGATGGGTGCGATCGTCGGTTCGGGCATCGGTGGACTGCGCACGTTCGAGAACCAGCACTCGGTTCTGCGAGACCGGGGCCCGTCCAGATGTTCTCCGTTTGTGATCCCGCAGATGATCTCAAACATGCCCGCCGGTCTGATTGCGATCGAGCACAACCTGAAGGGGCCGAACTACGCGGCAGTTTCGGCGTGTGCCACGGGAGCACACGGCATCGGCCAGGCGATGAGGATTATCCAGCGCGGGGACGCCGACATCATGCTCGCGGGCGGTGCGGAAGCGGCGGTCACGGAGATGGGAATCGCCGGTTTTGCGGCCATGAAGGCCCTGAGCAGGCGGAACGACGAGCCTATGCGGGCCAGCCGTCCGTTCGAGAAGGACCGTGACGGCTTCGTGATGGGAGAAGGCGCGGCCATAGTCGTGCTGGAGGACATGGAGCACGCAAAGGCGCGTGGAGCGCGGATATACTGTGAGGTGGCGGGGTTCGGGATGACCTGCGACGCCTACCACGTTACCGCCCCGGCCGAGACCGGGGAGGGCGCGGCGCGCGCCATGGGCCTGGCGATGAAGGATGCCGGGGTCGGCCCCGAGGGGGTCGACTACATAAACGCCCATGGGACCAGCACGCAGCTCAACGACAGGGTGGAGACCAGGGCAATCAAGGCGGTGCTGGGTGAGGAATGCTCACGGAAGGTGATGGTTAGTTCTACGAAGTCGATGACGGGCCACCAACTCGGAGCGGCCGGGGGTATTGAGTCCGCCGTATGTGCGCTGGTGCTTCTCCACGGCGTTGTTCCGCCCACGATCAACTACGAGACGCCCGATCCGGACTGTGATCTCGACTATGTTCCGAACTCGGCCCGGGAGGCTGAAATCAATGTTTGCCTGAACAATTCGCTGGGATTTGGTGGGCACAACGCGTGCCTGCTCTTCAGGAGAAACGGAGGCTGATATGCTGAAGGGAACGCTGAAGGTTGTTGGAATGGCGGCTCTGCTGGCGGTGGTGCTCGCGCCGAACGGCTGCGCGCTGCTTCAAACGGGGACGCAGACGTCGGATGGCGATCCCGACATGCAGCTGCCCGAGTACAAAGGGTTGAAGCATGCGATCGGTTGCATGGATTTCCGGAACGAGGCCGGCTGGCGCGGCAACTGGGAGCTGGGCAACAACCTGTCGATCATGCTCGAGTCCGCGTTGATGGGGACCGGCAGGTTCGTTCTGGTGGAGCGCGAGAAGCTCAAGTCCGTGATCGCCGAGCAGGATCTGGTGGCGAGCGGACGAGCAGCCAAGGCGAAGAGCGTGGCGAGGACGGGGTTGATCCGGCCGGCGAAGTACCTGGCAACGGGTGCGGTCACCACGGTCGAAGAGGGCGCTTCAGGTGGAGGCGCGGGGATCAGGGTGGGCCCCATATCGCTTGGCGGCGGCGGCTCCAAGGCTGCGATTACGATAATTGCGAAGCTTGTTGATACGACGACCAGCGAGGTGGTGGCGACCAAGAGGATCGTCGGCCGTGCCGGGCGCAAGTCGCTGTCGGTAGGCTTGCATACCGGGCTCGTGAGCACCAAGGTGAGCGGGTTCAAGAAGACCCCGCTGGGTGATGCGGCGCAGGATTGCATCAACCAGGCAGCCATTTTCTTTGCGAAGAAGATGGAGTCCTTCCCGTTCGAGGGAAGCGTGGTTACCATGTCGGGTGACCGCGTGGTTATTAACAGGGGCAGCAACCACGGCATAGCCTCCGGCAAGCTGATGGTCATGCGCGAGGAGGGCGAAATCCTCACCGACCCGGACACCGGCGAGGTCCTCGGCAAGAACGAGGGCAAGCAGATCGGCGAGTTGAAGGTTCAGTCGGTAAAGGAGAAGATGTCCTTCTGCGAGGTCGTTAGCGGCGAGAAGAAGCCGAAGCGGGGCACCGTCGTGATGGAGAAGTAGGAGGATCCTTTTATTGCTTGACGGCGGGTCCGCTATTTCCAGAAACTTTGTTACAGACCAATACAGGTTTTCAAAGAGGGCTCTCTGATGTGGAGTAGCTTCCTTGGTCTCTTCTCGAACGATATCGGTATCGATCTGGGTACCGCCAACACGCTTGTCTATGTCAAGGATCGCGGGATCGTGTTGCGCGAGCCGTCTGTTGTCGCCATCCAGAGCGGAACGAAGCGGATACTGGCCGTTGGCGACGAGGCGAAACGGATGCTCGGGCGCACGCCGGGCAACATCGTTGCCATCAGGCCCATGAAGGCCGGGGTGATCGCTGATTTCGAGATCACCGAGGCGATGCTCAGGTACTTCATCAAGAAGATCCACAACCGCCGCAAGATGGTGCGTCCGCGCATCATCATTGCAGTGCCCAGCGACATTACCGAGGTCGAGAAGCGGGCGGTGAAGGACTCTGCTACGCACGCGGGGGCGCGCGAGGTCTTCCTGATCGAGGAGCCGATGGCGGCGGCGATCGGGGTAGGGCTCCCGGTGCAGGACCCGGCGGGAAACATGATTGTTGATATTGGCGGCGGCACGACGGAGGTGGCGCTGATATCGCTTGCCGGCATCGTATTCAGCCGCACGGTGCGGGTTGGCGGCGACGAGATGGACGAATGCATAGTCCAGTATATGAAGCGGGTGTATAATTTGATGGTGGGAGAGCGAACAGCCGAGGAGATCAAGATCTCCATGGGGTCGGCGTACCCTGTCGAAGAGGAAACGAGTGTCGAAGTCAAAGGACGGGATCTTGTGGCAGGCCTGCCCAAAACCCTCACGATTACCTCCGAGGAAATCCGCGAGGCTCTGCAGGAACCCGTATCTTCGATCATTGACGCCATTAGGATCACGCTCGAGAGATGTCCCCCTGAACTCTCGGCGGACCTCGTTGATCGGGGCATGATCCTGGCGGGAGGCGGAGCGCTGTTGACGGGAATTGACAAGTTGATTGCGGAACAGACGGGACTTCCCGTCCACCTCGCCGACGATCCTCTCAGTGCGGTTGCGGAGGGAACTGGTGTCGTTTTGAACGAGCTCAATTTCCTGCGCAGAACCGCAGCCGACCGTACCTGATTCCGATCCCCGCGGCATCCCACCAGCACGAAGCGTAACCTGCGTAACACCAGGTGGTTAGGAGTTGAGTGTGAGGGGTAGGAATTACCTCGTCTGCCTTGTTCTGTTGGCGCTGGTGGTCCTGATGAACCTGCCGCTGCCGGTATCCATGCGTGTCAAGGCCACGTCCCGCGACAACTTCGCGCCCTTCCAGAACGTGATGTCCCTGGTCGTGTTCAAGATCGGCGAACAGGTGTCGGCGCTCCGCGGTCTCGGCGGGGTGGCGCGTGACAAGAGGGACCTGGGGGCGCAGGTTGCCAGGTTGGAGCACAGGATCAGGCAGCTCGAGGGCCTGGAGCAGGAGAACGAGGAGCTGCGGGAGCAGCTTGGATTCGCTCGCCTTGGGCGGCACAAGCTGGTGATGTGCGAGGTGGTGGGACGTGGCGGTGCGAGTGGGTGGTGGCAGACCGTCACGTTGAATACCGGGCGAGCCGACGTGATTCGTCCGAACATGGCGGTCGTTACGAAGGACGGTTTGATCGGCAAGACGTTCGAGGTCACGAAGCATACCTGCAGTGTTCTGCTGATAACCGATCCGAACAGCAAGGTGTCGTGCGAGTTCTCACGGGTCGGCGCGTGCGGGATAGTCCGCGGGCGCGGAGTTGACCGGCGAGGGGGCAAAGTCCTGGAAATGATGTGTGCGATGCCGGAAGTCACCGCGGCCTACGTGCCCAGGGACAGGAAGATAGTCAGGGGTGACGAGGTGGTGACTTCGGGGCTGGGCGGCGTCTACCCAAGGGGACTGCCGATCGGACGCGTTACGGACGCGCGCGTGGACGCCTCGCGGCTCTACCAGCGCGTTGACATCGTGCCGTCGGCCGACATGTCGCGGCTGCGGTACGTGTTCGTGGTGGATACGGAGACGGCACGGGAGGACGAGGACCCGCCTCCGCCAAGGTTACGGCGGGCAAGCGAGGACGAGAACGGAGACGAGCAGAGGGATGAGGAACCGGTAGGATGATGTATATGGTCATGGCATTCGTGCTTGTGAGCTCGGCGCTGTTCCAGGTGACGCTGCCGTCGTTTGCATGCATGGGGCAGACGAAGGCGCCGCTTCTGCTGGCGGCCGTGCTCTATTACGCGTTGAGCCGGGATACGCCCACGATGCTGGTGGCCGCATTCGCGGCGGGCCTGTTCCAGGACGTGCTTACGCCCATGATGCCGCTGGGCTACTCGGTGTTCTCGTTCTGCCTGGTAGGCGGGACGGTGGGGCTGTTCCGGCGGATGGTGCTGACCGAGTCGTTCGTGACGTCGGCCACCTTTGGGGCGGCCGGCGGTGTTGCCGTGACCGTCATACTGTATATGATGCTTTCCCGGCGGGGATTGGTGGTCTGCCCCATCGGCCGGGTGGCGCTGAAGGCGCTGGCCGTCGGGCTGTTCGGGATAGTCTGCGCGCCCATAGTGTTCGCTTTCGCGCTCAAGCTGGACTCCGTGGTCGGGAACGTCGAGGTGAGAGAGAGTATCGATGGCCTTGAGTAATGCAGAGGATCGCGAGCTGATGCGGGTGCGCGTGGTGGCGTTCCTGATGCTGGTTGCCTTCGTGGCGCTTGGCTACGGGGTATGGCGGATCCAGGTGCGGGACGCATCGAAGTACCGGAGCCGGTTCGTTCGACAGAGCCTGCGCTATGTTCGGTTGCCCGGTCCGCGTGGCCGGATACTGGACCGGGCCGGCCTGTGCCTGGCCGATAACAGGCCGAGCTATTGTGTGGCCATCTACGTGGAGGAACTCAGGCAGCCGGGCAGGGCCTCGAACACGGTGAACAAGGTAGAGGAAGTGGTGGACGGTCTCTCGCGGCGCCTTGGCCTGCCGCGCCAGGTGTCCCGCAGGGACATCGAGAACCATGTCAGCAAGCGGCGGGCGCTGCCGCTGCTTGCCTGGTGCGATATCGGCGAGGAAATGCTTGCGAAGTGGCAGGAGAGCGAAATCGCGATGCCGGGCCACGAACAGTACGCGGCGGGCGTTACCGTGGGCGTTCAGCCGGTACGGGTGTATACCCAGGGCAAGGTGGCTTCGCACATACTCGGGTTCGTGGGGCGTGCGGAGCCCGTTGTCGATGACAAGGAGATAAAGGAGAGGTTCCACTTCTCCCTGCCCGAAGTCGAGGGAAGGTACGGCGTGGAGAGGACTGTCAACGATCGGCTGCTCGGCAGCGCGGGCTACAACGTGATACGTGTCGATGCTTCCGGGTTCAGGTACGAGGAGGTTGATAGCGATGACGAGGCTCGCGATCCCGAGCCCGGCCTGGACGTGATGCTGACAATCGACACCCGCATACAGCGCGCGGCTGAGGCTGCGCTTGAAAGGCAGACGGGCGCGGTGGTGCTGTTGGACCCGCGGAACGGCGACGTGCTGGCGATTGCGAGCTCCCCGGGTTTTGATCCAAACGCCTTCAGCCCGGCGATCCCTGCCGCGGAATGGGCGCGCATGTTGAAGGACGGGGGCAAGCCGCTGCTGAACAGGGCGGTTTCCGAGGTCTACGCGATGGGGAGCACCTTCAAGCCGGTCGTGGCGCTGGCCGCGCTGGTCAACGAGAAGGCGACGGGAGCTACGACCTACAACTGTCCGGGCTACTACAAGTACGGGCTGCTTACGGTGGATTGCTGGAGCAAGCGCGGCCACGGGACCCTGGCGATGCGCAAGGCTATAGAACAGTCCTGCAACACGTATTTTTGCAGCCTGGCCGTGGATTGCGGGCACGAGGCCATCGAACACACCGCGGAGGCGCTTGGCCTCGGCCGCAGGACGGGAATCAAGTGGACGGGGCTGGTGGGGGAGGCATCCGGACTGGTGCCGACCGATCGCTGGAAACGCCGTGTATACGGTGACAGGTGGCGGATAGCCGACACGTGCCACATGTCGATTGGACAGGGCGCGATCAACGCGACCCCGCTCCAGATGGCCGTTGTCGCCGCGGCACTGGCCAACGGCGGGTACATCTACAGGCCGCGGCTGGTCTACGGGAACGATGCGCGGCGGGGCACGGTTCCGCGCGAGCTTGGTCCGGGCGGCAGGATCGACGAAGGCGATCTGGTGACCAAGATGCCGTGGTCGGAGGCCATGCTCGACGTGGTTCGGGGCGGGATGCTGGATGTGGTTCATGCCGAGCGGGGCACCGGCAAGCGCGCGAGGATCGAGGGCGTGAAGATGGCGGGCAAGACGGGAACCGCGGAAGTCGGATCGCCGGAGCACCGGACGAAGAACGCTTGGATGCTCGTGTTTGCCCCGTTTGACGAGCCGCGCTACGCGGGCGCGATCGTGGTTGAGAACGCGTTGTCTGGGGGACGGTCCGCGGCGCCTCGCATCAAGACGTTGATGGAGAAGGTCTTCAAGATCGAGGCGGAAGCCGTGACAGCGCGCGCGGGGAAGGGCGAGGAGCCCACGGGAGTGGGAAGTTGAAGAGCATTACCGCAGATATCGGGTTGCTGAAGCGGATGAACTGGGGGATGACGCTCATTCTCGCGGCCCTGCTGACGATCGGGGTGATGTTCATTTATAGCGCGTGCTATATCAGCGAGGAAACACCCGTGCGCACGTTGTACCGCCAGCAGTTCAAGTGGATCGCCCTTGCGGGCATGGCATACTTCGCGTTCGCGCTTTTCGACTACCGCCGGCTGAGGAAGGTGGGGCCATGGCTGTACGTGATGAGCCTGGTGCTGCTGGTCCTCGTGCTGTTTGTGGGCAGAACCATATACGGTTCACAGAGGTGGCTGCCCGTTGTGCCGGCGCTGGGCATAGGCATCCAGCCATCCGAACTGGCGAAGCTGGGTGTGATCGTGATGCTTGCCGCCATGATGAGCAGGTTTGGAGTGAACGTGAAGCGGCTCGGGATCTTGTTTCTCGTGCTCGTGGCGGTGGGCGTGCCGATGGTGCTTGTGGTGGTGGAGCCGGACGTTGGCACGGCGTTGATCTTTCTGCCGCTCGCGTTTGTCATGATGTTCGTGGCGGGGGTGCCCTTCAGGTACCTGGCTGGACTGGTTGGCATAGGCCTTGCTTTCGTGGCCTTGGTTGTGACGCTGCTGCTGGCGCCGCAAGGGCTTGGCCTGAGCGTCGAGCGGGCGGAGAAGATAACGAGCGCGGTCGGAGTGAAGGATTACCACAGGCGGCGCATGAAGGGGTTCATTGACCCGCAGAGCGACTTGCTCGGAGCGGGCTGGAACAAGATGCAGTCGCAGATCTCGGTGGGATCGGGCGGTAAGTGGGGGAAGGGCTATAAGAAGGGGGACCAGAACATCCTCGGTTTCCTGCCCAGGTCGGTGGCACCGACGGATTTCATCTATGCGGTGATAGCGGAGGAGATGGGATTCTTCGGGTCCGTGGTGGTGCTGGCGCTGTTCTGCCTGCTTTTGCTTTGCGGTGCGCACGTTGCTTTGAAGGCCCAGGACAAGCTGGGCCGGCTGCTGTGCGCGGGAGTTATGACGGTGGTGTTCTGCCACGTGATTGTGAACATCGCCATGACGGTGGGGTACCTGCCCATAATGGGGTTGCCGCTGCCGTTGTTGAGCTATGGAGGAACATTTATGGTTGTTACGATGTCCGGGATGGGCATCATCCAGAGTGTTAACATCCGCTCGAGACCCCGAGTTCGAAGCCTGTAGTTGTCGGCTGCGAAGCTCCGGCCTGCTTCTTGGCTGGAGCTCGGAGACTCGCTAGGCCTGCGAAGCAGGCCGGAGCCTTCGGAGCCGTGGGACAGGGAGTAGCTGGGTCCCATATGTCGCATATGTCGCATATGTCCCATTGGTCCCATGGACCCTGAGAAGGGAAAAGAGCGCGATCAGGAGAGAAACGAGAGGTAGGGAATGTTGGGTTTACTCAAGCGAAAAAGAGCAAAACGGATAATAGTTGTAAACGCGGAGAGTCTTGAAACGCGGCTGGCGGTGGTGGAGGACGGCAAGCTCGAGGAATTCCAGGTTGAGCACCCGACGGAGCAGCGGGTCACGGGCAGCATCTTCAAGGGAAAGATCCAGAACCTCGAGCATGATCTCCAGGCCGCATTCGTGAACATCGGGCTGAAGAAGAACGCCTTCCTGCACTACTGGGACATGGCGCCGGAGAACGGATCGCGTGTCGAGGTGGAGGAGGGCTATCGCAGGAGAAGGCGCTCGGGTAGGCGGAAACGCTGGTCGAACGCCGAGATCGAGAAACGGTTCCCGCCTGGCTCCGATATCGTCGTGCAGGTCACTAAGGGCGCGATCGGCACGAAGGGACCGCGGGTGACCGCGAGCCTGAGCATCCCGGGCCGGTACCTTGTGATGATGCCGGGCGTCAAGCTGAAGGGTGTGTCGCGGAAGGTAGGCGATGCGAAGGTGCGGCAGAGGCTGAAGAAGATACTCGGGCGGATGCCGGTGCCCAAGGGAACGGGGCTCATCATGAGGACCGCGGCGACGTCCGCCGGCAAGCGGGCGATCGTGCGCGATCTTAAGGGGCTGGTGGCCGTGTGGGACGAGTTGCGTGTGGCGATGAAAGAACAGTCGGCCCCGTCCTGCCTCTACCGCGAGCCGGACCTGGTGGAAAGGATGGTCCGGGACTGGTTGACCGAGGACATCGACCAGATAGTCGTGGATTCTGACGAGCAGTACGAGCGGATCAAGGGGATCGCCGCCGGGATCTCGCGCCGGGCACGCTCGCGTATCCAGCTATACGAGGGAGACTTGCCGGTTTTCGATCACTATGACATCGAGAGCCAGCTCCAGGAGACGTTCCGGCGGAAAGTGTTGCTGCCATCCGGCGGCCACCTGGTTCTTGACGAGACCGAGGCGCTGGTGGCAATAGACGTCAACACGGGCAAGCACAAGGGGGATGGATCGCAGGACCAGGCGATCCTGAATGTGAACACCGAGGCGGTGAGCGAGGTGGCGCGGCAGCTCAGGCTGCGGAATATCGGCGGCCTGGTGGTGATAGACCTGATCGACATGAAATCGCGCAAGCACCAGAACTCCGTGTTCCGTGCTATGAAGGAGGCGCTGCGGCGCGACCGTGCCCGGACGAATGTGCTTCCGATCTCGGAGCTGGGCATTATGGAGATGACCCGCCAGCGCGCCGAGGAGAGCGTGATGTCCTCCATGTATGTCGACTGTCCATACTGCCACGGACGGGGCAGTATCAGGTCACCTCTGGGCATGAGCGTGAACATCCAGCGCCAGATTGCGGCGATCATGCGTCGACGACAGGGGAAGGATGACTCGCACGATCTGCAGGTGATTATACACCCGACTGTCATGGACCGTCTCCGCCGGGAGGATGAGGAGTTCCTGATCCAGCTGGAATCGAAATTCGACGGCCGACTCAGCTTCAAATCGGATCCGGGAAAGCATGTCGAGTTCTTCTCGATAAACGACGCGCGAACGGGTAAGGTGCTGTATTCGAGTCAGGATAGGTAGGCGGAAACCTGAAGCCGGGAATGGCCGCAGGTACTGTGGGTTGGGCAAGTGCATCAGGCATTCTTGCCTGAAGGCTCCGGGGAATCGGCACAATGGTTAACAGCAAAACAGTGATTATGCTCGCGTGCTTCGCCGCCGGTACGGTGGTCGCCTTGGGGCAGGAGGGGGCAGGGGTGCGGAAGGCGCCGGCCGCGCCGGCGGCACCCATTGACGCGAAGGCAAACAAGCTCATCTACGACCGGAACACCGGCCGGCTCGAAGCCTGGGGCAACGTCGTGATAAAGGTGGGCTCGGACGAACTGCGCGCGGACTACATGCGCGGCAACACGGTGACCAAGACGCTGTACGCGGTGGGGAACGTGATCCTTCGGCAGGACGGGAAGGAGATGCGCGGTCGGCGGCTGCGCTACAACATGGCCGACCGCACTGGTGTCTGGGAAGGGCTGGAAGGCAGCATGGAGCCGTTCCAGATAATCGAAGCGAAAGAGATCAAAAGGAAGTATCACGGGCAACAAACGGTTTACATAGCCACTGACGCACAGGTGACTACCTGCAACAAGAAGCACCACCATCACTACCGGGTCGCCGCGAAGCGGGCCGAGTTGGTTCCGGACCATCATCTGAAGGTGCGGGGCGCCACGTGGTACTTCGGGCGGGTCCCCGTACTGTACATTCCGTTCTGGTACAGGATCCTGAAGGAGGATTTCGGGTTCCGGTTCTACCCGGGACACAGCAGCCGGATGGGCACGTTCCTTCTGAGTTCGGTCAGGTACAGGATAGACCCGTATACTACAGGGGAATCCCACTTCGATCTGAGGTCGAAGCGGGGATTGGGACTGGGGCAGGATCTCAGCTGGCGGACGAAGGGGCTGGGCTATCTCGGCGACCTGACAACCTACTACGTGGATGACCAGGAGCCGGTGGCCGACGACGAGGATCCGTTGACCAAGGATATTGACAGTCAGAGGTACAGGGTCCGCCTGAAGCACCTGCAGCATGTCGGCCGTCGGTCGTATATCCTGACGGAGCTGCACTACCTGAGCGACGCGTATATTCGCGAGGAGTTCTTCGAGGACGAGTATCGCGAGAGGAGCCAGGTGGATAACTACATCACTTACACGTACCGTGGGGACAGCTATACCGCGAGCATCATGGGGCGTGGGCGGCTCAATGACTTCTACACGACTGTTACGCGGCTCCCGGAGGCGTCCTTGAGCATCCTGAAGACGCAGATGGGGAACAGTTCCATCTACTACGAGGGAGAAACGACCGCGTCTGCCCTGGAGAGGCAATACGAGAAGGGGGCCGCGGACGAGGACTATTCCTCGCTCCGGTTCGACACGGCGCACATGCTTTCCCGTCCCACCAAGTGCATGGGTTTCCTCAACGTGACGCCGCGGGCCGGGTGGCGCGGCACCTACTATTCCGACACCCGCACGACGGTCTCCTACACGCAGACCACGTTCGTCACTAATGCGGCGGGCTTCGGGACCAGCACGGTCACGACCGTTACGGAGGAGGTGCCGCAGGGCGCCGATTTCAGATCCAGCCCGGAGGTGGGGCTCGAGACTTCTTTCAAGGCCTTCAAGACCTGGGGTGGCCAGGTCCGTCCGCGCAGGCACGTGATCGAGCCGTATGCCAACTACACGCTCAGGCCGGAGCCGTCGCTACTGCCGGACGAGATATACCAGTTTGACGAAGTCGACGAGCTGGTGGAGGATCATTCCGTCAGGTTCGGCATCCGGAACAAGCTGCAGACGAAGAGGAACGGCGAGCCATGGGACTTGATCGACCTGGACGTGAACACGCGCTGGGACATGGAAGCGGAAGAGGGCGAGGATTCGATGGGGAACGTCAGCTTCGACGCCGAGATCCGGCCCTCGAAGGTGTTCAAGGTCGACCTCGACGGCACCTACGACATGGAGGAGTCGCTGCTCGACGAGTTCAATGCGCAGGTGAACGTAGGCAATAAGGATATCTGGGCGGTGGTGATGGAGTACAGGCTTCGCGAGGACAGTGACGACCTCGTGTTTGGTGACGTCACGCTGCCGGCCGGCAAAGGCTGGACGTACAACGTGTACGGTCGCTACAGGCTTGACGACGGGCGTTGGGAGGAGCAGGGGGGATTCATCCAGCGTAATCTGGACTGCATGAAGATAAGGACAGGGGCGAGCGTGATGCCCGGGTATGCGCGGAGCGACGGGACCGAGAGGGAGGATGAGTGGCGAATCACACTGGAGATGTGGCTCACCGCGTTTCCGAAGATCGGGTTCTCCGGAAAACACCGGAACTAGGTGGGAGTGAATAGTGGATAGTGAATGGTGAATGGTGAATGGTGAATGGTCGGTGGAGCTCTGGCAACTACTCACTATTCACCATTCACAATTCACTCTGGGAGAGAACCAGTGGACTACCTTGTTACAGGCGGCGCGGGGTTCATAGGGTCGAACATCGTACGGCGGCTGCTGGAGACGGGGAAGTCGGTGCGGGTGCTCGACGACCTGTCCACGGGCCGTGCGGAGAACCTCGACGGCGTGTGGGAGGATATCGATTTCATTGAGGGAGATATCCGGAAAGTCGATACTGCGGCGGCGGCAGTGGCCGGTGTGAGGAACGTTCTTCATGTTGGGGCGCTGCCGTCTGTTGTGCGGTCGGTGGACGACCCGATGGAATCGAACGACGTGAACGTCTGCGGCACGTTGACGATGCTGGTCGCGGCGCGGGACGCGGGCGTAAAGAGGTTCGTGTTTTCGTCGTCATCCTCTGTCTACGGGGATACGGAAGTCCTGCCGAAGCAGGAGGATATGAAGCCGATGCCGCTGTCACCCTACGCGGCGCAGAAGCTGATGGGCGAGAACTACTGCCGTGTCTTCCATGATCTCTACGGGCTGGAGACTTTCGCCTTGCGCTATTTCAATGTTTTCGGGCCCAGGCAGAACCCGGCTTCGCAGTACGCGGCGGTGATCCCGCTTTTCATCGACGCGTTGCGGAACGATCGCGCGCCGGTGATCTTCGGTGACGGCGAACAGACGCGCGACTTCACTTTTGTGGCCGATGTTGTTAAGGCGAATATCTGTTGCTGCACCGCGCCCTCCGACGGTGCCGGTGGTGTCTACAACGTGGCCAGGGGCGACCGTGTCTCCGTGAACACGCTGGCTGAGACGCTGATGTCGATCATGGGCAAGAACCTGGCGCCGGTATATGAGGCCGGCCGCCCTGGAGATGTGAGGGACTCCCAGGCCGATTCCGGGCGGGCGCGGGAGATGCTTGGCTGGGAATCCGGAACAACGTTCGACGAGGGATTGCGGAAGACGGTGAGATTTTTTGTCGGAGCATAGCGTGCTCGTCCTCGTCCTTCGTCCTCGTCCTCGAACAGGCCTCGCCGACAGTCGGGATGCGAGTACGAGGACGAAGGACGAGGACGCGGACGATGCGGGATGAAGTCACATATGCCTGCCATTGGCGAATACGATCCGCTACTGTACGGTGCGAATGACGAGGAGGGGCTGGTAGCTGTCGAGCACGTTGAGAAGCGCGGCGAGGGCGATCGCATCGCGTTGTTCTTCCGGCGCGACGGGAAGATCGTACGCAAGACGGATTCATTCGAGCCGTTTGTTGTGGCCGCCGGCGGCGTTGCCGCGGGATGCCCGGGCGTGTTGCGCTCGGAGGGGTTGTCCGGCAAGGGCGCGCTCGACACCGTCTTCTTCTTTGCGACCTGGAAGGACTGCGGCAAGGCGAAGAAATGGCTGGCCGACGAGACGGGTTTCACGCCGAGCGCCGTGGGGGCGCCGTACCTGTGTCTCAACGACCCGGTGCAGCAGTACCTGGTGTTGACGGGCAGAACGCTGTTCCTGGGCATGGAGTTCGGGGATATACCCCGGATGCAGGTGGATATAGAGTGCATCACCAGCGAGGGATACGAGTTCTGTAACGCGGCGCGCGAGGGGGACCGGATAGTGGCGATAGGTCTCGGGGACGAGACCGGCTGGACCGAAGTGCTGTCGGGCGAAGAGCTGGATGAGAAGGCGCTGCTCGAACGCTTCGTCGAGGTGGTTCGAGAGCGTGATCCCGACGTGATTGAGGGGCATAACATCTTCAACTTCGATCTTCCCTACATCGTGCAGCGGGCCCGGAGGCACAAGGTGAAGCTGGGGCTGGGGCGCAACGGCAGTGTGCCGGCCAGGCGGCCGAGCAGGTTCAGCGTGGGGGAGCGCACGATATCCTATTCGCGTTTCGAGATATTCGGCAGGCACGTGGTGGATACCATGTTCCTGTTGCAGGCCTACGACGTGTCGCACCGGTCGCTTGGCGGGTTCGGATTGAAGGAAGCGGCGATCCATTTCGGTTTCGCCGCGAAGGACCGCACCTATATCGACGGCTCGGAGATATCCGCCGAATTCGCGCGCAGGCCGAAGCAGGTGATGAAATACGTGAAGGACGACGTGCTGGAGACCGGGGCGTTGAGCAGGCTGCTGTCGATGAGCAGCTTCGTGCAGGCCCAGATCCTTCCTTACTCGTACCAGAACGTGTGCGTGAGGGGCAATGCCACGAAGATCGATGCCCTGATGATCCGGGAGTATCTCCGGCAGAGGACGGCGCTGCCGATGCCGGATGCCGTCCGCGAATTCGCGGGGGGATACACGGATATATTCATGGAGGGCGTGATCCGGAACGTTCATCATTGCGATGTGCGCTCTCTCTACCCGTCGCTGATGTTGACGCGCGGGCTTCGCCCGGAATCGGATGAGCTTGGCGTGTTCCTGTGCCTCCTGGAGGTGCTGAAGGATTTCCGGCTGAGGGCGCGGGAAAGAATGGTGGCGAGCGAGTCGGACGCCGAGAGGGCACATTTCGACGCTCTGCAGGCGACGTTCAAGATCCTGATCAACTCGTTCTACGGCTACCTTGGCTTCCAGCGGGGCAGGTTCTGTGACTTCGGGCAGGCAGGAAAGGTGACGGAAGACGGCAGAACACTGCTGAAGCAGATGATCCAGTGGCTGAGGGACCATGGGGCGCAGCCGGTCGAGATAGACACGGACGGGATATACTATGTCCCGCCTGAAGGGCGGGACGGTGTTCGGCGTTCGGTGTTCAGGGGAGAATTTCAGGCGTGGTTGCCGGAAGGGATCGAGGTGGAGTTCGACGGCGAGTACGAGGCGATGTACAGCTACAAGATGAAGAACTACGCCTTGCTGTCGGATGATGGGGAGATGGTGATCAAGGGCGCCGCGCTCAAGTCGCGCGGCCTGGAGCCGTTCCAGAGGTCCTTTCTGCGCGAGTCGATCCGTATGAGGCTCGAGGGCAGGGAGAAGGATATCCCGAAGCTTAGGGAACGGTACAGGAAGGCCATCGAGGAACGCGAGTGGCCGATCAAGGAACTTGCGAAGACTGAGAACCTGCAGGACGCGCCCGCCACCTACGCGGAGAAGCAGAGGAAGGGCAAGGGGGCGAGACGGGCGACGTACGAACTGGCGCTCCGGTCGGGGCGGGAATACCGGGCCGGCGACCAGGTTTCTTACTACGTGACGGGAGAGAAGAAAAGCGTTGCCGTACACGAGAACAGCAAGCTCGTGTCAGAATGGGACCCGGAGAACAGGGACGAGAACGTGCCTTACTACCTCGCGAAACTGGAGTCGCTCTACAAGAAGTTCGGCGAGCCGGACAAGCAGGAGGAGATGGATTTGTAGGGATAGCTTCCGGGATAGCGCGGGATTCCAATCCCGCGTATCCGGCGGCGGAAGATGAACGGCATTGGAATGCCGTTCTACGTGGGAGGAGAGAGATGAAATGCAATAGAGGCGGTTTCTCGCTCATTGAATTGCTCGTAGTGGTGTTGATAATCACGATCCTGGCGACGATCGTGGGTGTGAGGGTTCTGCCGGAGCTGGGTAAGGCAAAGACAGCGAAGGCCCAGGCGCAGATCAGCAACTTCTGCACGGGTCTGAAACTTTACCAGGTGGACAGCGGGCGTCTGCCGACGCGTGAGCAGGGGCTGGCGGCACTGTGCGTCAAGCCGACGGCGGAACCGGTGCCGCAGAAATACCGCGAGGGCGGATATCTGGAGAGCACCACGGTCCCGTTGGACCCGTGGGGCAGGGAGTACGTCTACCTGGTGCCGGGCTCGGAGGGGAAGCCGTACGAGATCGTCTGCTATGGCGCCGACGGCGAGCCGGGGGGAGAGGGGGAGGATGCGGATCTTTCG
>Ga0272442_10004868_pt1 | contig 18149 bp, 11 predicted proteins | sample SSMForm2O_FD_200262 | JGI IMG/M metagenome (GOLD analysis project Ga0272442, IMG submission 200262) | Marine sediment archaeal communities from Little Sippewissett salt marsh, Falmouth, MA, United States - SSM-Form-2O | ecosystem: Environmental > Aquatic > Marine > Wetlands > Sediment ... | reverse complement strand
GAGACTGGAAAACACGTATTAGCAAAAAGAAGATTCATACTAATCAATATTGGTGCGGGCATTGTTAGAGGGTCAATTATCATTATTATCGCCATGTTATTCAAAATTCAACTCGTTTAATAAATATTTTAAATTATAACGCAATTTAAAATTACATAATTTGATTGAAAAAACATTCAATATTTGCTTTTATTTAAAAGAGTGGCTATGTTAGTTTTTAAAATAAAAATAAATATTTATTTATTATTGAAAAATTACATTGACCAATAAAAATTTCATTAGATATTTTTAACGTATTTGACGGCATATCTCCATTTAAAGATATCGTTAGAATCATAATTTCTAGGAAAGAATCAAACAGAATCATTGTTTTAACTAATCCTATATCACTGAATACATTAATTGAAATATTTGTAATATTTCTTACAAAAATGAAAATATTTTTAGATTTTTTAGCAAAATGAGCTAAAATTCCATAAAAATCCATAAAAAGATTTATAGTAAATATTGTATTTATAATAATATATTAACTAAAGGGAATAAATGAAAACATAGGGGGTTTAATAAAAAATGAAAATGAAAAGTATAAACAAAGCAGGTTTATTCATACTACTAATTACCATAATGCTTGTAACTCCATCTCTATCTGCATACTCGTTTCAAAGAACAAATAAAATAACAACAAATCCTGTTGAAATCATAACTAACGACCTTGAATATTCAGACTCAATAGAGATTGATATCACAAAAACAATCGACAACATGAGATATACACCCACCCAAGAAGCAACACTAGCTGATTACGAAAACGATGTTGGATATAATGTTGATGTAGGAGATACTCTTAGACGTTCATATGAAATTTATGTAGGTGAACCAACAGATCAACGATATCCGGGTAGAGGAAGAACAGGTATGTTAGATCCAAGCTCTGGCGATGATGCAGATTGTTATCAATTTAAAGCATGCAAAGGGCAACAAATCACCTATTCACTATCCTCCTCAGAAAATTATGAAATCGAAATATATGATAAAAATGAACAAATTGTCGAAAGCGGAAATGAAACTGAATTTACAGACACATATTTCATAAACATTTATGCCGTAAGTGACGAAGCTGGAGAGTATACATTTACAGTTAATCTGCAAGGGCAAAACGATGCTGATTTAGGGTCAGATGCAGGTAACTCGATATCCTCAGCAACAACAATATTACCAGGCATCTATAATGGATATTTAGATTCAAATGATTGGGAAGACTGGTACAGCTTTGATGTTTTAACAGGACAAGGAATATTTATAGAATTATCCTCTGAAGAAGAATCAGATTTTGATATTCATCTTTATAATCCAAATAACGAATATGTTCACTCTGAACAATTTTACGGAGACGATTCATTAGAATATCCAGCTGATATGTCTGGCACTTGGAAAATAAAAATCGATATCGTCCCAGGTTGGGATGAAAGTCAATGGCCTGAAAATTATTATTTATATGGGTCTGGAGTCTATGAACTTGAATTAACCATCGGAGGAACAGCAGAAGAACCTCCATCATTAAAAGAATTGCAACATACTATCAATCCAGTTGCCCAAACATTTATCATACAAGACGATCCTGAAAGCGTTAAAGACGAATACTCTTATCTAGCTGCAATACCTGCAGCAAATTATATCGAACAAGGGAAACGCTATGTATCACCAATAGTCTATCAAGGGAATGACCAAATTCCTAATTGGTTTACATCAATTGATGACACAACACAATATTTACTCGATGATTGGACAACTTATCTAAACCGTCATGGATTAAATCCAACAGAGTATGTTGTTAATTCAGATCCGATTCAAGCTGCATCTGAAATCGCATTACAACATTGGACTGATTCAGATACTGCAGTGCTTGCAATTGATGGTAGTAATTATGATGATACTATCAATACAGTGATCGATGAAGATGTCTCTTTTAACTGTAAAAAGGAAACAGACAGAATACTTCCAGATGAATTAAATGAAATATCCTCTGAATTTTTCGCAAAAATTATGTATTTGGGATCTGAATGGGGAGCTCTTCATCTTACTGCAGAAGGGGATAGCTTCCTTGGCGATACTATGGTTCTTACACCTCGCTATGAAGCATTTATGGCTGATTGGTGGCCACATGATTCTGATGTTCCTGGAGAAGACAAGGATACCTTTTTCCCGGTGTCAAAACCTGGTATTTGGATGCCTTTTGTGACAGACATTTCTGGTTTAGAAGCATTAAATATTATAAAATATAGCGGCAGTCGCCATACTTTAGATATTGGACCAGATGACAGTAGCATAGAAATAACCCTTGAAACCGATCAAGAATCAACTCTTATCGCTTATCTTATTGATCCTGAAGGAAATGTACGAAGACCCCAATATCCCCATTGGAATGGAGGGGATATCAAAGATCTTTATCAATGGATGGGCGGTCATTGGGATCATGATGAAGATGAATATCGTCATTTGATCATTGATCCTCATACCGAATATTCAGTAGAAATTAATACCCCAATGCAAGGAAAATGGACGGTGTTAGTTGTACCCTATTTAGATCTTGATACCTGGGATGCTTCATTTGATGGAACCTATCATATAACCGCTAACATACGTGAACATAATTCTGATCGAATTGCTGCTGGTTTATCTGCTGCTAATGCAGCAGTTATTGCTGCACAACAACATGCTCCTTTACTATATGTAACAGAAGATTCCATCCCTCAGGAAACAACTGATGCAATACAATCTCTCGGTGTTTCAACCATCATTTTTGTTAATATAAATGAAGTAAGTAGTGCCTCACCAAGCGGATCAGTTACTGAGCTTACTACCATGCAGGAAGTCATTAATGAAATTAAACAAGATACGCTCTCAGAAAACGTTATCACCATAACTTCCTTTGCAACAGGCGAAGGATACTTTGCACCATCTGCAATGATAGCTGCATATCATGGAAGCCCGGTGATAAATATTGCTGAGGCAAAAACAGCTTATAACACCATAGATATGTATCAAGCTTATCGAGAATTCACTGGTGATTATTATCATGGTTGTCGTTCACTCGGACATCTACCAATGCTGCAAGAGGATATTGGATTAAGTAATCCACCAAGTCTATTCAACCTGCTTATCTATTATCTAACTAATGATCAGACGTTACCATCTTTTGGATTGGATCTTAAACAACAATGGCTGACAACTGTTTATGATGATATCCATTCAGTAATTGATGAATACGGACTTGATAAACCCGGACAAGAAGCATATATCTTTGTTTCACCACGGGATACCGATATTCGTGATTCAATTGGAAGAGCAATGACCGGAAATAATTCTTACGCTGGGCTTATTCCTGTAGTAACTACTGCTTTTTCATCTACCATTATCTGTAGAAACATACTTTATCCAGCTTTAATATATGCTAATCCAGGAAAAGATGTTACCACATCTGAAATGATGAATTACTTTACAGGTCAATATGATCATACCGGCAATGATGGAGTTGTATATACAACATACGCCCCCCGAGATAACAAACACTCTTTATCATCATTTGGTAGATTCTTTGAAGGACACTGTATGTGGGAAAACTTTTTAGAACGGTACAATGAAGGTGCATTAATCTCTCTTTATTCAGGCCATGGTACTGGAGGATCCGGTATTTCATCTCAATATCAAAATATCGCCGAACAATTTCCAGATGCAGAACCCTATCATGAACATTTAAAAGATTTTGAATGGTGGGATTCATGGGCAGGCTATGCTGGATATGATGATCGGTTGACTAAAACAGTTCGTGATCAAGATATTTCCATTTACAATGCTGAAGAACCCAATCTCTATAATCTTATTCATTTCAAATGGGTCGATAGAGATCTAGAAAATCTTCATAGTGAAATCGATATCTGGAGTTCTTGTACAACCACATCACATTTTGGTCCTATTGTCTATCTCTCCCATGGAACGGTATTGTACGCTGGTTGTTTAGGCTCTGGTTACACTCTTGTGGATGATTTATATAAAACCTGGATTCTTCGAGATATCTTAATCAAAGGATATACTATTGGTGAAGCATTCTCTTTGAATCACTGGATCGTCAATCGAGATTTTACTACAGGAGATCCAAGTTCAGTTTATGGTGACGCATCATTCTTCGCTGATGGAATAAGTAGTAACAATGTGATCTTTGGAGACCCAACGTTACAAGTGTACAATCCAACTTGGACTGAACCAATACCAATTGTAAACTAAACACTCCTCCCCCTTCTCTTTTTTTTATTTTTAAATTTCCTTATACTTAATTATTTTGAAAAATCATATAAAAAATCCTCTGGAACATTTTGATAACAAATTGGCCTTAAGAACCGTCTAATCGCAGTCGTTCCCACTGAAGTATGGCTAACTGATGTTGTTGCAGGATAGGGGCCTCCATGATTCATTGCGTGAGACACTTTCACACCAGTAGGTACACCATTTATGATTATTCGACCGACTTTCTCACTTAAGCGATCAAAAAGGATTTTTACCCCATTATAATCCTCTTTTTCCATGTGAATCGTACCGGTTAATTCTCCATGAAATCCGTCTACTATCTCCAAATATTGTTGTTGAGAATCACATTCAACAAATAGGGCTAAAGGCCCAAAATATTCCTTCTTTAATCGATCCTCTTTGCAATACGTGGATATATCCGTTTTTACCATAGTATTTTGAAGTGAGATAGGCTTATCGCCTATTTTCCCTCCAGCTATTAATTCAACTCCATCAATAGAAGTGAGTTCTGATGTTCCTTTCATTAACGAATCATAAATATTTTTATTTAATAACGATTGAATTTTCTTCTTCTTCATTAATTCTGCAATTTTCTTAAGGAAACAGACTGATTCTTCAGAACTAGGAAAGAAAAAAATTCCAGGTTTTGTACAGAATTGACCGGCACTGAGAGCAATTGATTCAGCAAATTGTTCAGCCATTTGATCTGAACGAGCATTAATAGCTGATTGAGTGATGAAAACAGGATTAACACTTCCCATTTCAGCATAAACTGGTATCGGTGATGAACGAGCTGCCGCGATATTAAATAATGAACGTCCAGCGCGAACTGAACCTGTAAATCCTACTGCTTTTATATCCGGATGACCAACAAGATTCATCCCAGGAACATTTGTGTTACCATGTAACAGTGAGAATATACCTTTTGGAAAACCTACTTTTTCAACGGCTTTTTTCATCGCTATGGCAAATAATTCAGAAGTTTGTGGGTGAGATGGATGGCCTTTTACCACCACAGGGCATCCTGCAGCTAATGCTGATACTGTATCGCCACCACATACACCAAATGCAAATGGAAAATTACTTACTTCAAATACTGCAACAGGTCCAATAGGAATTAGCATTCTTTCTAGTTTATTTTGCGGATCTTGGTAATCCGTGCTTATCTCTTTATATTGTCCATTACGTATAACATCTGCAAATAGTAGAATTTGATTGCGTGTGCGTTCCCGCTCATTGGTTAACCGGGATATTCCCAAACCTGTTTCCCAATCAGCGACTTGTAATAGTTTTTCATTTAAATTTAGTATCTCTTCTGATATTTTATCCAAAAATTTCGCTCTTTTTTCATCATTAATTTTTCTAAAATCATTAAAGGCTTTTGAGGCAAGCTTACATGAGGTATCAACTTCGATTTCAGTAGCCGTATGATATTCTAGTTCACTTTTTTCTCCAGTTTTTGGATTAATCGCATGAAATGTGTCTATTCCTTTTTTACTCGTTTTGCATCCAATATAATTTGTGCCATGTAAAGTAATATTCATCATTTTTAATCACTATAAATGCTATAAATGAAATTGCAATTAATCATTCACTATAAATAGACTATTGAAGTGATTTTTAAAAATGAAAATAAAATTTTAAAAAAATTTAAAACATAATATAAAAAATTATAAAACTAAGGATAGTATTATTAATAATATAGGGACGCGGTATTAATATGCGAAAAATTATAGTGGTTCTAATAATATTGTTAACAATTGGAGTAAATGTTCAAGGAATATTTAATAAAACTAACGAAGTTGCTATCAAAACAGATTTTACTATTTCCTTTTCAAAACCAAACCTCACTTATTCAAATCAGAACATAACCTTAAATTTCCCTGAATCTAATGCACTTTTATCACATCCAAATAAACCGGTACTCCCTATTTACAAAAAAACTATTATCTATCCCTTCGGAACAAAAATTGATTCTATTGAAATAAATCATTCAGATCCAATTCAATTGGATTATTCACCTCATCAACTTCTTTGTGCACCAAATGTTTACCCTCCAACTACTGAACAATACAAATCTAGAATTAATTCAGAAATTGAAATAGAACATCATTTTATTTCATCTTATCCAGAATCATGGTATGATTATTCAATAAATTGTGGATTATATGATGGGAAAACCTCACTTATTTTAAATGTGATTTTCTGTCCAATTAGATTTTTAAATAATACTCTTTGTTATTCATCCAACTTTACATTACATATCGATTTCGATGAACATGCAATAGCTCAAAACCATTTCAAAAATAATGAGTTATTGATTATATCACCACAAGAATTTACGAATCCATTACAAGATTTTGTTCAACACAAGGAATCAAAAGGTATTTCAACTCAATTGGTCAGTCTAGAGTCAATTTACGAGGGAACATTTTTTCCAGTAAAAGGAAGAGATGATGCTGAAAAAGTCAAATATTTTATTAAAAATGCTTATGATCAATGGAACATCAAGTATGTACTCTTAGTTGGCGGGAGAAAACCAGGAATAACTGAATCATGGTACGTTCCTGTTCGATATGTTCACGTATTTTGGGCAGATGAACATAAATATTTAAGCGATCTCTATTTCGCCGATATTTATACGGGGGAATATAATTTTTCAACCTGGGATACAGATGAGAATAATATATTTTCAGATTGGCCAGAAAACAGTATTCTTCAAGACACGGTCGATTTATATCCTGAATTATCAGTTGGACGATGGCCATGTCGTAATGAATTAGAACTTAATATTATAATTAAAAAAACAATAGAATATGAAAACATGCTATTGAATAAAAAAATAGTCCTTGTTGGAGGAGATAACTTCGAAGAACCCGGTATTGAAGGAGAAATAGTCTGTGATAAATCACTTGAATACCTCACTGATTTCAATTTTGAGAAAGTATATGCATCAGAAATAGAAGTGAGCCCGAAAAATATGAGAAAAGCACTTGGTGATGGTGCAATATTTATGCATATGCATGGACATGGAAGCCCAGTAAAATGGGGAACTCATTATCCAGATTCATTTGATGAATGGATGGATGGTTTGTACATAACTGATGTGCCATGGTTTTTTAATGATGAATATCCTATTCTTATTCTTGGAGGTTGTCATACGGCAATGTTTAATGTAAGTCTCTTTAATAGACCATGGATTTATGGCTATAGACTTACACCAGAGGGGCTTGGTTGGTGGTTCGCAAGAAAAATAGGTGGAGGAGGTATTGCATCCTTAGGATACAGCTGTTTCCCAGTTGCATCACCTGGTGAATATGGAGATTTAGATGGGGATGGAGTTAATGAACCAGATTGTGTGGAATCCGGTTATGGATATATGCAATTAAAATTACTGGAAGGGTATGGAATTGAAGATTTTCACTATCTTGGAGAATGTTGGGCATACGCAGTAAGTTCATATCTAGACACATATAAAATACCATATGAACGTTGGCATTTTCACACCAGTGAAGGATTTACGTTGATGGGAGATCCAAGTTTAAAAATTGGAGGATATGCGTAAAAATCATTGAAATTATGTCAATTTTTTATAAAGATTTATTAAATAACATATTATTCATGTTTAACAGAATATATTATAATATTTGAAAAAATTCAATTTTATTAGAAAAAAATTTTCTAAATGATGGTAAATGATAGAAAAAATGAAAATTAAAGAACAAATACTTAGACCATTTGGGATAACAGAACTAGATTATGTTTCCTGGGGGTCACATATTCTTCATTTTTATAAAACAGAATCTGACCTGATAGATGTTGTTATTCCTTTTATCATAACGGGTTTAAAAAACAATGAGGTATGTATATGGACTATTCCAAATACGTTGACTATCGAAAAAGCAATAAACCTCCTCAAATCTTTTTTACCGACAATTCAAGATTATATTACAAAAGGTCAAATGAATATTATAACTGATGAAGAAAATTATCAGAAGAACAATTTTGATGGTTCTGCAATTTTATATTCGATAATTGAATCTGAAAAGAACGCATTAGATCAAAATTATGATGGGTTACGAGTTACCGGATCGTCCCTCTGGCTTGAAAAACATCTCTGGAACAAGTTTATGGATTACGAAGCAGAAGTTGACCGAACAATACGGAATCTTAACATCATTGTTCTTTGCTCTTATCCACTTGACAAATGTAATGATTTATCAGAGATTTTTGAAGTAGCAATGCATCATCAGTTAGTGTTAATCCGTATTGAAGGAACGTGGCAAAGTTTTCTTACGAAACCGGAATTAATCAGAAAATTAAGAGAAACAGAAAAAAAGTATATTCAGAATCTTGAATCCGAAGTTACTAATCAAACCAGTGAAATCAAGACATTACTTAAACAGAAAGATGAATTTATTGCTCAACTAGGTCATGATCTGAAAAATCCATTAGGTCCCCTAATTACTTTAGTTCCCGTTCTTCAAAAGAAAATCAATGATCCCGAATGTGCAAAAATATTAAGCATAGTGGAAAGAAATGTTAATTATATGCAAAATATTGTGTATAAAACCTTGAAACTAGCTCAATTAAATTCACAAAATTTTTTATTATCATTGAGAAAAATTAATTTGATTAATGTAATAGAGAAAACTGTTGAGATTAATAAACCACTGTTTGATTCAAAAAATATCTCAGTAAATTTTTTGTATGATAAAGAAATAAATATTTACGCAGATTCATTTCTGTTTATCGAGGCGATGAATAATCTTTTAAATAATGCTGCAAAATATTCTAATAATGAAGGAAAAATCTTAATTCACGTCGATGTAGATGAAAAAAATGCGTTGATAAGCATCAAAGACAATGGAATTGGTATCAGTAGAGAATCTCTTCCACATTTATTTGACGAGTATTATAAGGTTGATTCATCTCGTCATGATTTTGATAGTAGTGGACTTGGATTATCAATAACAAAGCGAATTATTGAAAGACATGGTGGAATCATCGGGGTAGAAAGCGATGGATTAGGAAAAGGAACTACCTTTTCTTTTTCTATACCTATGAACAATGTTGATACATATAATTATTAAATCCTTATCTATTAAATCATTTTAATGAAGCATAATATTTAATTTATAATGTTTATTAAATTTTTATTAAAACTGAAGGGAAAATAGTCAATATCAATCTTCCAATTAATTAATAATATAATTTATTTATGATTTTCTGAATGTAAATTTTTCTAATATGACCAAATTTAACATATGTTAATAAATATATTTATATAGATTTTCTCAATAAGATGTTTCAGATGGTGATGCAGGATGAAAATAAATAGATTAATTATAAGTATCATAATATTTATTTTAATTTCAGTATCTGGATGCATTGAGCAAGATTCAAGTGAATTACAGCTAGAATCATTAAAAAATAATGAAAATATATTAACTACTCAAGCCGCGGTTGGGTGGAGCACAGCAGAAGATTATGAAGATGCAGTTTCTGAATCGATAACTATGGCAAAAAATAGAATAGGAAACGAAACGCCTCAATTTGCATATGTAGTTTTAACTCCCAGGTCGTCACAAGAAGAAAATAATAAAACCGCTGAAGAAATCAGAAAACAACTGGGACCAAATGTGAAAATTGTTGGATTGACAACAAAACTTGGTGTGATGACAAATGATGGCATTCATGTTGGTCAAAATGGTTCCATTGGAATTTTGCTAGTTACATCGAAAAATATTACTTTTGGAGTTGGTGAAGTCAATCTCAATGAATTTAATTCTTCGGAAGAAGCTGGTAGAACAGCAATAACCAATGCTATAATCGATGCAGGAAATCCAACCACCTCACCAGACATAACCCTCTATATCGGAACAACTCGAAGAGGGGACGATATGAGACTATTAGATGGGATAGCAGAAATTATTGGTGCCGACTCTCCAGTTATTGGTGGGAGTGCAAATGATGATATAGTATCCGGATTATGGATGCAATTCACTCATAATAAAAGCTATACTAATGGATTAATCTTAGTTACTATTTATACAGATCAAAAAAGCGGATGGGGTTTTGAAACGGGATATAAACTAACTGATAACAAAGGGATAGCAACAACATCAGATGGCTATTTAATTTCAGAGATTGATGAACGCCCTGCTCTTGATGTCTATGATGAATGGGTAAATGGAGAATTATATCAAAAAATAGATGCTGGAGAATTTAATGATGAAACTGGAAATATTTCATTTGCTTTAATTAAAGAATTTACGCTCATGAATCCTATTGCTAGAGTGTTAAGGACCGCTGATGGAAGAATCGGACACTATACGGTCTCCCCAATTCCAAATACAGATGATGTTGAATCGAAAAACCTACGGGTGTTTGCAGAGATTCAACAAGGATGGGAAATCGCACTATATAGAGGAACCTGGCAAACACATATGAATAGAGTGGAAACAATACCACTTGATGCTATGGAACGGGCGGGATTAGATCCAGGAGAGGGAATGTTTGGTATCATGCAATTTTGTAATGGTTTAAGAAGTCAGATTCCTGAAGAAGAATTTGAAAAAGTGCCTGCCATTACTGATGATGTTCTTGGCGGAGTTCCTTTTATTGGAGCAATAACAGGAGGTGAGCATGGTCCCATCTATGAAATTGGAAGAAATGTTAATGCTAATCTTATCGAATGTATGGTTGTTATTGGATAAAAAAATAATTAAAACTATAGGTGAGATACATAAAAATCTTCAGAAAAACGTTAATTACTGTTTTTTCTTGTTTTCTCTTTGTAATAATTATTTTGAGCTATATTTTAGCAAGTAATCATATTCGTGATTCGGAAAATGCGTTGATAGAACAAAACAGATTATATGGTAAAATAATATCAAAACAAATTGAAATTGGTTATCTTCAATCTGATTGGCCATTTGAACTATTAAGTGAACTTTCAAACCGAGATGATTTTATTTTTTGGTGGGTTGTAAAAGATGATGGAACAATTTACCGGTCAGATAATATCTCATTTATGAAAACAAATGCTTATGATTATTTTCCAGAATTAGAAGATAAAGATGAGCTTGATGATACGATTTATTCTAACTATGATAGCAATTATGCAATTTATTTTAAAAGTTTTAATTATGGAAGTGAAGAATGGACTATTTGGATTGGATTTTCTTTGGATATTGTGTATGTTACTAGCATGAATATAATTACAACAGTTACTTTAGTTGTTTTAACAACGCTAATAGCAATTTTTATCATATTATTTTTCCTAGTAAAATCAATTACCAATCCTATTATTACTCTCTGGAAAAGTGCTTCAGAATTTGCTAAAGGAAATTTTGATGCGGTTTCAGATATTCATTCAAAAGATGAAATTGGACAACTTTCTTCAGAATTTAATATTATGACGAAAAACATAAAGGATTCAAAAGTAAAAATTGAAAAGTATAGTAACAATCTTGAAAAACTACTTAAACAGAAAGATGAATTTATTAATCAATTAGGACACGATTTGAAAACTCCATTGGGACCATTGATTTCATTATTACCGATTATTAAGAAAAAAACGAAAGATCCGAAAATTAAGGAAATGGCAAATGTAACCATACATGCTTCAAACCGCATTAATAATCTTGTTAAAAAAACAATAAAACTTGCTCAATTGAACTCTACTAAACAACTATTGAATCCTCAAGAAGTTGATTTATCAAAATTAGTAGATGAGTCGATTAAAAGAAATGAATTATCACTCAAGAATTCAAATTTAATCACAAAAAATAATATTACTACCAACTTGTTAATCAAAGTTGATCCAGTATTAATAAGCGAACTATTTGATAATCTAATAACAAATGCAATCAAATATTGTCCCGATGGGGGAACAATCACAATCGATTTATCTAAAAAGGAAAATGCTCTTATTATCTCTGTTCATGATGAAGGGATTGGTTTAGATAAAGAACAGATAAAATATATTTTTGATGAATTCTATAAGACCGATCCAAGTCGTCATGATCTCGATTCAAGTGGATTAGGATTAGCAATATCAAAACGTATTGTTGAACTACATGGAGGAACTATTAGAGCAAAAAGTAAGGGGATAGGTAAAGGGAGCACATTTTATTTTAGTTTACCACTATATTCGTCAATAGAAAATAATGAAATTACTTTTGATTCAAATGAAGATTTTCATATAAATATTGATAAATTATTGGATGAAAATAGTTAAATTATTCTTCTTAAATAAAATATTGTTTTATTATAATTTTTCAGTTATTTAGAATTTAGTAATTTGATTATCGACATATATTTAAAAATGATTTTAGATAAAAAGTATTAATAAAGAAATATACTATCTGATTATCACTTTATTTTCATTGAAAGGCATTAATGCCACGAGTTGTAAGAATGATTCCAAGAAAAAAATGCATATCACTCTCTTTCGTTTGCTTTTTATTAATAGGAAATAGCGTTCAACTTTCAGATGATGTAACTCAACAATTAGTTCCACCACTAATCACCTCATCATATGAAGATTGTTATGGTTATGTCATCCCTCTTCCAGATGTTGAAAGTCTTAAGAATAACCCTGATCTTCAAAATAATACATTAAACTTAATAAATGATCTTCTTCGACAACACATACCAATCTATTGGTCAAATTGTTCAATGGAAATCATGGTGAAACAAAACACAAAACAATCAAATCCGTATATTTATCCTATTATACCAGGGACATTTATTGTTCCTTTTACTCAAAATGAAGAAATGAACCATCAAATTATCGCAATTATGACAGATTATAGTGTTTTTCACGAACTCTATACAGATATTTCACCAGTCAGTTGTTATCTCTTAGTTGAACCAGTAGTCCTTTCTTCTTGTCATCAATTATCTGAACCGAAAATAGCCTATTATTTTGGAGACGGCGTGTATAGCTCTTCAATGAATTGGTATGTCTCTTCCTTAAAAAAATCTGGATTTTTAAATAATGAATATTTGGATGATAATGATATCATAGAACAGTTAAACAATGGTGATTATAATTTGTTAATTTGGCCCGGGGGGCAATATCGAAACGATCTCTCAAGTAATATTTCATTAGTTACACGTATCTTAAGACAATATTCTATTAAGAGATTTGTTAACAATGGTGGGGGGTATATTGGATCCTGTTATGGTGCCTATGCCGCAAGTAGTGGCATGAGAATATTTCCCTTTCCACTCTTATCGTATTATGTTCCCATTATTCCCAACATTGGTTTATTCTTAGGAATGCAGGATAGTCTCACCGCTTTAGCAATCCCATGTATATTTAATATTACCATTGATGAAACACTTCATCCCGTCCTTTATGGATCTAGTGAACAGATAAACGGATCTGAACTCATTGGAGGATGTGTTTATCCAACCTTAGGGGAAAACACTTGTTCATTAGCAACAGTTAAAGAAATCGATGAAATCACATGGTATCATTTATTCAGAGAATTATTCAATTCTAATAACACCATTGCAGAAAAAATTCTTGAATATTGGAGTCGTTATACAACTGGAAAAACCATCTGGACTACCTCACAATATGGAAGGGGAAAACTAGTTACTTTTGGTGACCACCCAGAAATTGGAGATATCTTCCTTCAACGGATAGTTCATAATGCAATTTTTTATGTAACTTCAAAAGAAAATAATCAGATTATTATTCATGATTATTTTCCCTTAAAGGAAGTTGAACTTATTCAAATGAAAACAAAGAATCTTTCACTTTCAATTAACACATCTGGAGAATTTAAAGAATTTTCTAATAAAATAAATAACATTCATACGGGAATGGAATCGATTAATAATCATACTGTTCTAATTTTGAATCAAACAAGATTGTTACTTGAAAAAGGTGAAATTGATTGGACATTAGCCATAAATATTTATGTATCAGGAATTTGGGAGTTTACAGGCACCATTCAAAGAGCCTTACAGTATCTTGATTCTGGCAACAATATTAAAAACGATAACGAAAACATCATTTTGTTGTTAGAAAAAATAGATCATGTTATCCAATTACTTGAAAATCAAAATTATTCAATTAATCAGAAGATTATACGCTTTAATAACAATATTTCTAATAGATTATGGAAAACAAATGAATCAATAGATGTTATTTTATCTCATATTGAAAAACTTGAAAATGAGCTTTATTCGTATAATGGTTCTGAACAACAAAATCAATCAATTGTGAATCTTTGTGACGATTTATTAATACATTCAAAAAATATTGAGAAAAATCTACCAACTCTATTTTTTGATTCACTAAGAATGCTGCGAGATTGTTGGTACATTTATGAATCAAATATCTCACAGGTCTAATATAATTGACATAAAATAAACCTAAGATAGTTACTATAAAAATAAATGGTAAATTATTGGTTATCTATTCTATCTAATGAATAACCAATTGTGACATTCATTCATTTTTCAATAATTTTAATAAATTAAATGAAATCATAATTTAAAAGATTATTTTAAACATTATTAATAAAAGGTTACACTCTCAAGGTTAAATTTTGTTCTATTTTGGATTTCTTAAAGAGAAAATCCCTTTATCAAGCCAATAGAAGGAATATGGTTTATAAGGAAAAATCCTGATAATTGTTAAATGATTCAACAAAATAATCATAGCATGTAAAATATAACTATCTAATTTTTATTAAAAACTAAAACTAAGACAAATTTATATAATAAGACATCTATTAATAACTTAAAGGAGGTAATAAAATGAAGAATATGTTTTTAGCGATAAGCTTAATTTTAATAACAGGTGCTTCTACGATTCCTTGTATCGTTGGAATTGACAATACTTATGATTCAACCCCACCAGAGATAACCATTATAAATCCAGTTGAAGGCTATTTCCATTTCTCAGGTATTAAATTATTTGAAACACCACTAGATTTGGTTGCTGACACAATGGGATTCGGGGGATTTCGTGTTCGTCCCGTACAAGCAACAATAACAGATGATGTTGATAGCCCTGAAGCTATTACCGCAATATTATATACCAATGATATAAAAGAAAGAGACATGGTTTATAATAGTGGGAATGATTTATTTGAGGGAAAATGGATAGGACCCGATCTTGGAACGTTTACTATGAAAATCGTTGCGGAAGATAGCAGTGGGAACAGTGCTGAAGAATCCATGATTGTTTGGTATTTCTGTTTTGTACCAGAATAAAAAGTGACACACTAATAAAGTATCTTTTTGGGGTGACAACCAACAAATAAATACAAAATTAAAAATCCCCAGACTATTTTTTATACTATTTATTATATTCAATAGGAGAAAAAGTATATTGTCAAGCCGATTGATATAGCATGGATTATAGTGAAAAAGCAATTAATGCTCAGGTGGCGATACTAATACAAAATTTCCTGTAAAACTAACGATATGAAAATGGTGAATAGTGAAATAAGGACTCGTCCTTATGATCCTTTCCGCCTTCCCTTCCTCAGCACGCCCTCACTTCTTTCGGTCATGCCGCATCGCCGGTCGGCGGGAAAATATCAAGGGTTTGTTGACGATCATCAATGATTGTTACATGATGGTGCTTTTGCTGATCACGTAAATATTTCGTTGACTCTTCAAAATTTTTTAATCCAATAGACTGGTAATGTTCGTAACCACTCCAAAACGCGCCCTTTGGATACCGTTTACGGAAACCAGGATGATCCCTGAACATTCTCTTCGCGGTTTCTGATTTCAGGATAATCTCCGTTTCTTCAACAGAATACCTTTTTGGGATGTTAACTTGAAAATGAACATGGTTATCCGCAAATCCAAACTCTCCAAATTCAAAACCAAGGGATTCCAATTCATTTAACCGTTGCTTACAGGTGTCAATATGGGTTTGCTTTCGGAAACATCGAAAACGTTTTTTGGTGATAAACAGCATTTCAATCCAATTGTTCCGAGTGTCACCCGAAATCTTTTTAGAGCTACCGCTACTTACATTTTTCAAAATTGTACAGTCCTGTCGTGCCTTTTAGAGTGCAAGCCCGCAGTGGCTTGCCGCGCACGACAAAATGAATATAGCTGTTTTAAAGAAAAAATATATCGGCCTCTCATCTACGGGCCTTCGCTTTACTCAGTCCCGCAGTATTCTCGACCTAAAAAATAAAAACAAAAAATTAAATAAATTTATTATTTCCAAAGATTGCTGTATTATATGACATGTTTGCATAAGTTATATCATTTTCTGGAGAATACGTTCCTTCCCCCGCACATGCAAACATTAAGAAAGGTTTTTCTCCAAAATAATTCGATAAATCTTCTCTGACACCATTTAGATTTTTTCCCAAAGTTTCAAATATTGTAACACAAGTAGAAAATAAACCAAAATCAGGATTAATATTTCTGAAATGAGAAAGATTATCGTTTATAGAATTTGCTAAATCACCCCCACTAACCGTCAGAATTGAAACATTTCCTTTATCAATAACACATGGAATCATGATGGAATCTTTTAAAATAAAAGGAATCACAGCAGGTACTTCTCTATTATTTCTTTTTAATGAGATTGGATAATATAAAATTGTTTTTAACATGGTTTTATCAGTTAAAAATCCTTCCGGCCAGTTTAGAATTCTAGAAATTTCAGGTACAGCTGGTTTATGATTTATTTCATGAATTATATGTTTATTCCTACTCATTTTTGTTATGTCAAATTTAATATCAGTTTGATTCATTCCATGATTTGTAAAAACATCTAGATTTACATCAGTGGAAATACCTAGACTTAATAATGAATTAGTGATAACTTCTTTATTATAAAATTGGTAATGGCAAAGACCTCTATAATCATCCATAGATGTTCCAAGAATCATTTTAAAATCTGGTAATTTACTTGCCATTTCTTCAAAGATTTCGTCCTCTCTACCAAACCCTTTTTGTAATAAATACTGTGAAATACCAAAAGCCTGCATAACAAATTTACTTACAAATCCTGAATTTACAACCAAAGTATATCCTTTACCAGGTATTTTCATTTTTCCTGGACCTGCAACAAGATTTAAGAGAAATTTATTGCCATATTCTGAATCAGATAACCCTTTTTTTATTGTTTGATATGATTTTTTCGCTGCTTTTTTTGGATTTCTTTTTGTATTTTTACCAAATCCAACTACTACATCCATTTTTGAATAGGAAACCGCAAGAGCTGATGCACCTCTCGTAAAACAACCAAAATTATTAACAAAACCAGCAACCGTCCCACCAATTAAAGGAGTTCCCTTAGGCAATATTTCCCAAACACCTTCCAGAAATTCATCAAACCCACCATGTTTTTCATAATGAATCGTTGAAAAAAGTAAGAAAAAATTAGGATCATGATCCAGTTTTTTAAGTGTATTCTGAGCAACTTCTCTACCTGCTTGTCTAGCATCCCATTCGCGGGACATGCCAACACTTGCTTCGATTTTTTCATTCTTCATTCTTTAAATCATTCCTTAAGAATTTATCACCATCTATGATATAATCGTTGAATTAAATGAAATATTGGAATATTTTAAACCTGTAGATTGGGAATACGTAGATTCACCACCTACATAGAACACAATAAAGGGTTTATCTCTCATGTAGGTTAATACTCTTTCCCTTATATCATACATGTTATATCCTAGGGTTTCAAATCGAGTTATACAAGATGAAATCAATCCAAATTGAGGTGTGAAATCAATATAATTTAGATTTTCATCTATTGCATTAAATAAGCCTTTTCCATCAATAGTTAATATTGATGCATGAGAGCCAATCAGCCTGCAGGTTAAAACAAGTGAATT
>Ga0272442_10004867_pt1 | contig 18151 bp, 11 predicted proteins | sample SSMForm2O_FD_200262 | JGI IMG/M metagenome (GOLD analysis project Ga0272442, IMG submission 200262) | Marine sediment archaeal communities from Little Sippewissett salt marsh, Falmouth, MA, United States - SSM-Form-2O | ecosystem: Environmental > Aquatic > Marine > Wetlands > Sediment ... | reverse complement strand
TTTTTTTTCTTTTTTTTTATATTTTTTGGATAAAACCTTTTTAATAGGATTTATTATACTTCTTTTTCTATTGGAGTGATAAAAAACGAAGATAACAGTTGTACTTCCAACCATAAACGAGGAAAAGGGAATAGGTAAGACTATCGATTCGATTGATAAGGATTATTTTAAAAAGAAAAAGTGGGATATTGAGATTTTAGTTGTAGATGGCAATTCCAAGGACAAGACCCGGCAATTAGCCAAAAAGAGGGGTGCAAAGGTAATAATCGAAAAAAGGAAAGGTTATGGTAGGGCATACAAGATCGGACTTTCAAAAGCTAAAGGAGATATAATTGTCACAGGGGATGCAGATGCAACATATCCCTTTGACAAGATTCATAAATACATTGATCAATTGATTAAGGAGGACCTTGACTTCATTACCACAGACCGTTTTTATGAGCTCAAGCATGGTTCCATGTCTGTTCAGCATTATTTTGGCAACACTGTTCTTGCTCTTGTTTTAAGAATCTTATTTCTAATAAACATCCGTGATTCACAATCTGGTATGTGGATATTTAAAAGGCAAGCATTAGAAAAGATCCAGCCCCTTGAGGATTTCAATGATGGTATGCCATTTTCAGAGGAGATAAAGATCGAGATGTTTTCAAGCAAGGACCTTAAATCCAAGGAGATACCTTCGTGTCTTTATCCAAGGGAGGGCGATGTAAAACTTCAAAGCTTCACAGATGGTTGGAAGAATTTCAGGTTCCTTTTTGTAAAAAGATTCAAATAGTTTTTTATTTCAATGCTTCCTTTTTGCCACTATAAAAGTCCCTGTTAGGTGTTAATAGATCAAAAATCTCTTTCTTGATATCAGGTTTACCTTTTGATATCAGGCTTGCCAGGTTCTTTCCCACACCAGGCCCCATCATAAATCCCTGTCCGCACATCCCTATTGCAAGATACAGGCCTTCATATCCCTCTGGTTTTCCAACAACTGCAATACCATCTGGTGTCATAGGATACAATCCACGCCATATCCTTCTAATTGTAAGATTCTTTAACCTTGGGATAAGGTTCACTAGTCTTCTTGCCATGATAGGCATGAACTCTGAGGTTGATTCCCTGTTCTCTCCAGGGATTATATTGATAGGACTATAGCAAAATATTATCTGGCCCTCTGAACATTGTCCAAAATAAAAGTTAGATGTCTTTCCCTCATCTCCTGGTCTTAGGTCCACTACAAGTGGCTCAAGGAATTGCTGTACAGGTGCTGTTATACCTGCTTCATGGCTATCTGGATTTACAGGTATATCAAGGTCTACCATTTTACAGATCTTTGATGCATGAGCGCCTGCAGCGTTAATAATGTAATCTGCGGTGTAATCACCCTTTGTAGTTTTAACGCCATTAACCTTTATCTTTCCTTTTTTCCCACTCCATTCAAGTTCAGTTACACGCTCATTAAATCTAAATTCAGCTCCTAATCTAACTGCTTCATTTGTAAAAGACTCTGAAGCAAGCAATGGACTTACCTGACCATCGTTAGGTGAAAATGTTCCACCTATCAGTCCATTCTTGTTTATCCCTGGTATTATATCCTTTAACTCTTGTGATTCATACCAGTCTATCTCCAATTTATGTTTTTTTTGAATGGGAAGAATGGATTTTAGGATTTTTTCTTCAGTTTCCCGGTATACTGGAAAACTGTAACCGCCTCCCTTCCAACCAATATCTGTTCCGATTCTTTCCTTCCAATTGGAAAATATTTCAAGGCTCTGAAGGCATATCTGTATCTTTGCAGGATCTGAATGTGTGGCTCTAACTCCACCAATTGCAGATTTGTTTTGGCCTTGACCTGAGGATGCAAGCTCATCGATTACTAATATCTTAAGCCCTTCTTTTGATAGAAAATATGCTGTTGGAACTCCAACTGATCCTGCACCTATTATAATGGCATCGTAATGCTTGTTCAATTGTCTTCCTCCTCTTCCAGAAATGATCTAAGTGGGACTTCCTGTGTAAATGGTCTATCTGTAGGCGGTTTGACTTTCTTGGTATCAATGCCCATTTCTTTGAATATACGCATAATTAGCTCTGTGCAGGTCTTTCCGCCACATGGCCCCATTCCAACCCTTAAAGCAGCCTTTATGGCATTGACGTCTCTTGTACCAGTCTTTCTGATGTAATCCTTGATCTCTTTCTTTGTTACCCTTTCGCATCTGCAAATGATAATATCGTCATTATCGATTTTCTGTAAATTGGAGATGGTCTTTTTTTCCCTAGGTTTCTTTATTTGAATTCCTGCGACAAGATCAGCCTCATTGAAAGGAACTTCAACAGAGACAAGGGTTCTTCTGTTCTGCCATTTTGATTTTTTCATGGAAATAACCTTTCCCTTTCCAATCACCTCGCCTTCCATACCTGTTGTTATGACCTTATCTCCGGTTTTTATTGTTCCTTTTGGCATTTCCCAAGGAATGACAACTCTGGCAGTCTTTTTTGTTTTATCATATCCCTTATCAACCAATGTTATTGCAAGACCTGGACAAATTGACACACACCTTGCGCAACCCAAACATTTGCCATCGAATTTAGGTCTTCCCATCATGGTTGGTTCCTTTATCTTGATGCTCTGAAGAACACATACCTCTGTGCAAGGATTGCAAGGAATCTCTTGGGCACATCTAATTACAGGATATACATCCAAGCCTTTTGGTATTGGAAAAAGACCTTTTACCGGCCCTGGCTTACTTCTTAGAATATTCAATAGGTCTTCCCACTCAGGGGGAATCTCGACCTTGAAGCCCATATCAATAAGTATTCGTCTAGCAGCTATCCTACCTGATATCATAGCAGCTGATGCTTCAGCAATTATATCTGCATCCCCTGCTGCATATGTTTTAATATTATATTTTTCAGCCTGTTTTGTTATCTCGTCGACAGGTGTCAGTCCCACAGCGATCAGTAAGGTATCTGCCTTGAACTCTGCCTCAGTACCTTCAATGGGTTGGAATTTATCATTAATCTCAGCAATAATCACCTTCTCAAGATGATCTTTTCCTTCTGCCCTTAATACGGTATGAGAAGTGTAAACAGGAATTCCCAGTCTTTTTATCTTGTCAAGGTGAACCTTGTAACCTCCAACTTGAGGTAGAGCCTCAACAATTCCAATAACGTCAATACCTGCTTGTAAGGCATGATAGGCAGCGATAAGACCAACATTTCCACCTCCCACTATAAAAAGCCTGTCGGTTGGTTTGATAAGGTCCCTGTTCACCAATGTTTGAAATGCTCCGGCACCATATATTCCAGGAAGATCACAACCTGGAAATGCAAGTGTTTTTTCTCTTGCACCTGTTGCTATCAAAAGTCTTTCAGGCTTGCATAGCACATATCTGCCATCCTTGATAATTCCAATTTTTCCATCTGAAAAAACGCCAACTACAGGAGAATTTGGCCAGACCTCGATTTCCTTTTGGATTTCAATCTCCTGGGCAAGTTTATCTCCAATGTCCATACCCCTGCTTCCTGCAAAGCAATCCCTAATGGAACCAAAGAAATTATGGGTTTGTAAACTTAATTTTCCACCCAAAACCTGTTTATCATCGCAAATTATACATTTTATCCCCATCTTTCCTAGATCAATTGCTGCTGACATACCAGTTGGTCCAGCCCCAATTATGAGAACAGGTATTTTAATAATCGGAATCTTTTTTCCATATTTTACATGTTCATCATCCTCAAGTAAAGAAGGAAGACCATTCAATGACCTGACATCCATTCCTTCCTGAACCTGGGTTATACAGCTTTTTACTGGAACGCCATCTGCAATTACCAGGCATTGTGCGCATTGTCCATTGGCACAAAACATGCCCTGTGGTGAGTTATCCTTTTTGTGTTTACCAAATATATGTATATTGTTTGCAAAAAGAGCTGAAGATATCATCTCCCCTTTTCTGGCTTTTAGTGGATCACCATTGAATGTGAACTTGATGTATTCTTGTATTTTATCTGTGGATAGAATTGGATGTTGTTTGATTCTATGGTCATCCATTAGCTCTCACCTGTTAATGATTTGAGAAGAATTTGATAGACGTCTGTTATATCTATGTCATTTGAACGCCAAGAACCCTCCCGTGAGCATAACAGTAAATGGGATTGGCAATAAGGTGATGTACAAACAATGGAATCTGCACCATTTTCAACTGCTTTCTCCATGATATTTAAAGCATCCTTTTTGGATTTACCGTCGATTTTGTTGAAATTACTATTTCCACATTTGTTGTTTATCTCAACTAGCTTTATTCCAGGAATTATCTCGAGTAATTCTTTTGTTGTTTGATAAAAAGGATCGTTTTCCATATCACATGCTTTATGCAGGGCAACCGTTTTTTTAACTGGTTTTAGATCTTTGAAATTTTTTAAAGTATTGAGCAATTCATCGACAATCGAAACAACATTGGCATAGTTTTTATCATCAGAGAGACTTGAAAAGGCTTCAGGTGTTGAAATTATCATTTTTTTGGGTTTTGCCTTTTTATATAATTTTTGATTGTTATCATTGATTTTTCTTACAATTTTTTCAATTTCATCTGTTTTGAATTGTAATAATCCTTTTGATGGGCATGTAAAACCTGGTATTACTCCAACATCAATATTTAACAATCTTAATAGCTCAATTATTGAATTTCGTGTGTTACTTAAATCATAGAACTTATGGGCCTCTCCCATTACATGAAGCATGGGTAAACAACCTTCAAAAAGTGCCGATCCATTGGGTTTTACAGGCGGGATCATAGTTAGATTTTCATGTGGTTCATTATCTGGATTTGCCCCGATTATCCTCATTATTGCTATTGCCTCTCCAAATGGTGATAAATTGAATTCTAAAAGCGGGATTTTAAGTGGTTTTAAACCTTTCTTTTGTAGTTCATCTGAAAAATCCTTTAATAATTCCAAAGGGTTCTGATCCTGAGTTATACTAGCATATTTTATCCTATCTGATGAAATTCCAAATGATTCTAAAATCCTGCATGTGCTTTCAATAACCAGTTCAGGTGGTTCCTCCCATGGAAGGTAGTGACATCCGGTTGACTCATCAGGTTTTAAAATAATTAGACCTCTACCGGTGCGTGCAAGTGCTCTTATCAAAAATATTGGTGATGGTTTTCCAGTCGACATAAGCTCTACAATACCTTTATTCGATTCAAAAAATGGAGAGGGATTGCTCCAAAAGCTCATGAAAGCCTTTACGCCTTTGTAATCAGATTCTTTGTTTTCCAATCTTGAGAGTATCTCATTGTCGCTCATGTATCCTTGGGTTATTGCCCCTGATGGACACTCTGAAACACATGCACTGCAAGAAGCACATGAGCCATGATCTACTTGAGAGTAGGTTCTTTCATCCTTGGATACAATGTTTTTTATGGCTCTGTAGGCACAGACCTCTTCACATCTACCACAACTTATGCATAGTTCCTTATCCACTTTCGATGTTAAACTTGATAGTCTCATTGTGCTTTCAGAATCTTTGAATTTGACTTGTATTTCTTTTGTTTGTTTATCATACAATTCATATGATAATTCACTGGGAACTTTAACAAGTACTGTTCTGTCTTTTATCTTTGCAACCAATTGTTTGTTAACACAATTTGGCAGACAAACTGGACATGCGTAGCATGCCCCACAAGATAAACATCTTGAGGCCTCTTCAACTGCCTGGAAATCGTCCAGTGAACCGTATACCTCATTAAAATCTGTTACCTTTTCGCCATCTATCAATTTTTTTGGTTTATATTTTACTTTACTACATACAGGTGATCCCAATACTATCTGAAGTGTTTTTACAATTTCCTCAGATTCGGGAGGGGAAGTTTTACTCAGATATGCATCAATGCCCCTGGCTGCAACATGTCCCCTTCCAATTGCATCAACAACTGTTGAGGGACCCATCTCAACATCCCCTGCAGCAAAAATCCCTTGAAGTTGTGTTTTACAATGCTCACCGACATTTATTATGCCATCCTGGGTGATGACCTTGAGTCCGCCGACAAATCCGATATCAGCCATTGCTCCAATTGCAGGGATGATAATATCTGCATTTATTGTGAATTCACTATCTTTTATGGGAATTGGCCTAGGTCTACCTGATTTGTCTTTCTCTTTTAGTTCAGCTTTATAAAAATCAATTCCAGTAACCCTACCATTTTTTTCATGTATCATTTTTGGTATTACAAGAGTCAAGATCTCAACATTCTCATCGATGGCAGCATCAATCTCCTCCTTTTCTGCAGGCATTTCCTTAATACTGCGACGATATGCAAGCGTGACCTTTTTTGCCCCAATTCTTACTGCTGATCTTGCAGCATCAAAGGCAGTTGATCCAGCCCCTATAACTACGACATGACCTTTGATGGACTGGAAATTTCCCTGATTAATACTTCTTAGAAATTCCAGGGCATTTATCACACCTTTTGCCTTTTCCCCTTCAATTCCCAAAGAAATTGATCTTGGAGCACCTCCAGCAATTAGAACCGCAGAAAAATTCTCTTTTAGTAAAGAAGCTGGGTCACTGATCTTTTTGCCTGTTTCTATGATAATTCCTAATGATTTTATCCAATCGATTTCTCTTTTCAGTATCCTATCTGGTAATCTATATGCAGGAATACCATAACGGAGCATACCACCAGGGTCATCTGAGGCCTCAAAAACTGTAACTGGATATCCCAATCTGATAAGATCAACTGCAGCAGTAAGGCCTGCTGGACCTGCACCAATGATACCAATCCTCTGCTTATGGATTATTTCACATGGTTCAGTAGTGATAGGCCGTCTTGAGAGTTCATAATCAGAGGCATACCTCTTTAGGTCACGAATTAAGATTGAATCTCCATTTTTAGCTAAATCACAAGTCTTTTCACATGGTCTTGTACAAACCCTACCACAAACTGCTGGAAAGGGATTAGCCTTTCTTATCTCTTCAACAGCCTCTTCGAATTTTCTGTTTGCAATGAGTTTAACATAAGCCTTGACGTTTACTCCAGCAGGACAGGCCTCTGTGCATTCAGGAATACCTACAACTTCAATTCTATATTCTTTGCCATTTTCCTTGATAACACTGCTCTTTCCACCTATCAGTTTCTCTACGTCAAGCTCTTTTTTATTCTTTTTTGATTTCAGAAGTAATCCCCACGAGTGAATAAAACCTCTATTTAAAAATTGTTATGTTAAGTTTTATGTTATTTTATTTGATTTGTACATCCTTGATTGAATGATGTCTGCTGGCAAGTTTTCTGATTATCTCAATGTTTCTCCCTGCCTTCCCAATAATCTTTGACTTATCTGAGATATCTACCTCGATTTTTGCAACCACAGATTCATTTTCACCTTCAAGCGAGATATTGTTGACCTTGTATGGTTTGCATAGATTATGTATAAATCGTTGCTTATCTGAATCAAACTCAACAAATTTTATAGTCTTTTTAAAAATATTACGTAGTTTCTCAAGGTTTTTTGCTTTGATGCCAAGAGCGGCACCAAGCTGACCTTTTTGAACAATAAAAATGATCCTATCATCAAAATTCAAACAATCCATGATATGGGTATTTGTTACCTTGCTTGCCATGTTTATGTATTGCATCTCTTCATTAGAAATCAAAATGTCTGCCATTTTCAACTACCCTTTCTTCGTGATGTTTAAAATATTTGAACCTGCGTCATCCAACACAGCAAAGGCAGAGACCGCAAAGGTCTTACCACAGGTATAACCAAGATCAATTGAATTTGATTTATATTTATAAACTGGAACACTCTTCTTCTTTGCTAGTTTGTTAATGTTTTGGCTATAAGGACAATTATTTGATATAATGATGATTTGAGCTGAACCATTGTCAATCGCAGTTTTTGTCTCTTTTACACCAATTTTTACTTTGCCTTTCTTTACAATATTTTTTAGAACCTTTTCAATATCTACCATTTTATTTCCCCTTTGTACCTGCTCTTTTCATAACAAGTTCCACTGCACCTGTTCCTAGGTTAACTGGTTGACCAACAATAATGTTTTCCGCAACTCCCCCTAACTTGTCAACCTCTCCTCTCCTAGCAGCTTGTAAAAGATGGCTAACAGTAATTTCAAATGCAGCTCTTGATAGTACAGATTCCTTTTCCTTGCTGACCCCATGTCTGCCGATAGCCCTAATTGTTCCATCAGCTGTCATTACATCTGCCACAAGCATGATATGTCTTAAATCAACATTAAGACCCTGTTCCATCAATGTGTTATAGGCTTCTTGGATGATCATATTCCTTGCCGCCTCAATACCTAGTACCCGTCCTACAGCCTGTATGTCATTTGTAGTGGTCCTGTTTGGGTCCACACCATCAATTTCCAAGACCTTCTCAAGATTACTACCTTCACTATAGATAACATATCCTTCATTTGGCTCATTTCTAATTATAATTCTCTTTATTCCCTCAATTCCCTTAACCTTGAGTTGTTTTAAGGTCTCGTTAACATCAAGCAGTTTCTTAAAACTTGGTTCATCAAGTGTGACCTTGATCTTGTTATCCTTGAGTTGTGCATCAGTATTTCTGATCTTTTTTATGCTGTCAAGAAGCTCGTCCATGGTGATGTTCTTATTTTTCATTGTCTTAATATTTGGCTTGACTACGATGATAAGGTTTGTAAGGTCGGTTTCAATGTCTGCAATGCTGTTTAATTTTGTGATCTCTATCTGGTTTGCAACCTTCTTGGCAAGTTCAGAATTCAAACTATATTCATCCCTAAGATAGATGTTCATCATTGGTGTTGAAGGAATGGAACGTGCATCCACTATCTCAATAAGCCTGGGAAGACCCAAGGTTACGTTGATCTCTGCAACACCTGCATAGTGGAATGTTCTCATTGTCATCTGGGTTCCAGGTTCTCCAATGCTCTGGGCACCAACAATACCGCACGCTTCAGATGGATCAATGATATTTTTCTTGTACTCATCAACTGCCCTGTTGATTATCTCTTCAAGCTTTGATTCCAATTTTTTTTCCTTGATCATTTTTTCAATAATGTCTGTTACAACTGAATAAGGAAGATGCCTATCTTTCAAAGCCTTTTTGATGGTTGACCTCAGCTTTTTATATTCTTCGGGTTCCTCGGGTATCTTTGGCGGAGGAGGGGTTTTTTTCTTTAATTCCTCCTTGCCTTCTTTTTCAGGAACCTTTTTAACCTCTTTTTTGGTTGTTTTTTTAGTAGTTTTCTTTTTTTCTTCTTTGGGAGCTTTTTTAACCTGTTTTTTTATTGTTTTCTTCTTCTGCTTTTCCTCTATTTTCACAGGTGTTGCCTTTTTCTTCTTTGTCTTATCAACTTCGGTTTTTGCTTTTGCTTTTGCAACTTTTTTAGGCATTAGTTCCCCTCTTTAATATCAGTTATAATTCTATCAATATCAACAGCAATACCTGCAAGACTTCTTGCGGGATCGACGCCATCCTCACCATATATGAATTGAATGATCTGACCGCCAGAGTGTCTCACTGTTCCATCATTTTCCACTTTCACATCCTCAAGTGCATTGATCAATCGTCTCTGCATATAACCAGATCTGGAGGTCCTTACAGCTGTATCTACGAGGCCTTCTCTGCCCCCCATTGAATGGAAGAAATATTCTGTAGGGGATAGCCCTATCTTATAACTTGATGCGACAAAGCCCTTTGCCCTTGCACCAAGATCATGTTTCTTGAAATGAGGAAGTGTCCTGTATTGATAACCGCGATGAATACGTTCACCTCTAACTGCCTGCTGACCAACGCAACCAGACATCTGTGAAAGGTTTAACATGGATCCTCTAGCACCTGATTTTGCCATGATAACAGCACTGTTGTTAAGACCAAGGTGTTTTCCTGCAATCTCACCTGCCATATCTCTTGCCCTGCCTGTAACTCTCATTATCTCCATCTCAAGAGTCTCCTCAAGGCTCCTCCCAGGCAATGATTCCAGTTCATCGTTCTCATATGCTTTGACAAGACCTCTTATCTTTTGCATAGCCTTGTCAAGACCTTCTGCGATCTGTCTTTTTGCCTCCTCTGGGATATCCTCATCCTCTATGCTGGTTGTGAAACCAAACAGTGTTATGCTATTTATCCCCAATCTTGTAACATTATCAATGAAATTGCGTCCTGCATCAACGCCGTGGTCCCTAATTATCCTGTCGATTATCCGTCCCTTGAACGCACCAATGCTGTTCTCATCGATGGTGCCTTGAATCAAAACACCTTTTTTGATTATCACATGAGCATCATAAGGACATTTAGGTGCAGTGCACACCTCACAGTTAAGGCAGGTCTTTGCCCTGTACTCAAGGTTTAGATCATCTGGAAGAAGGGTGCTGAAAATGGTCTTTCCTGAAAGATATTTTTTATTGTTCTCCTCAAAGTGTTCTGGGACCTTTCCCTTGTATTGAATAGCTGAAAGTATATGAGAGGCATCATCGAGCAGAATCTTTTTGTTCTTATGTGTTAATAAAAAACAACCTGAAATATGATCGTGAATACCGCCAATGATAACCCCACCAAACCTTGGTGAAAGTATGTTTTCCTGCACCTTCATCAGTATCTCTGCTTCTGCTTGGGCTTCTTCCCCCTGAAGCAGATGTAAATTCATCTCATCACCATCAAAATCTGCGTTATATGGTGGACATACACATAGATTGAATCTAAAAGTCTTGTATGGTACAACCTTGACCCTATGCGCCATCATGGACATCCTGTGCAGGGACGGTTGACGGTTGAAAAGTGAAAGGTCACCATTCATCAATTGCCTTTCAATAATTGTTCCAATATCAAGTTTTTCAGCAACCTCAACGGCGTTTTTCTCTGTTACCTTTATCCTCTGTTTCATGCCTTCCATGTCCCTAATCACGTAGTTTACACTTGGATTATACACACCTGGTTTATCAGAGGCTTCCATCTTTTTCTTGATAAGTTCCTTACACCAATCAATATTATACTGGGTCACCTTAACTGGTACAGTAAGTTCTTTTGCAACCTCCATTGGTACGCCTATCTCGTTTATACTTAGGTTAGGATCTGGTGAAATAACAGTCCTTGCAGAGAAATTAACACGTTTTCCAGATAGATTGCTTCTGAAACGCCCCTCTTTTCCCTTTAGACGTTGCGCAAGAGTCTTCAGGGGTCTTCCGGAACGATGACGCGCTGGTGGTATACCAGATGTTTGATTGTCAAGGTATGTTGTAATATGGTATTGCAAAAGTTCCCATAGATCCTCCACGATCAACTGCGGAGCACCTGCATCCCTGTTCTCCTGCAGCCTTTGGTTGATACGAATCACATCTACGAGCTTGTGGGTAAGGTCATCCTCAGATCTTTCTCCAGATTCAAGGGTGACTGATGGTCTAACTGTTACAGGCGGAACTGGCAATACTGTAAGCACCATCCATTCAGGACGGGCAGATCTTTTATCGATATCTAAAAGTTCAAGGTCCTCATCAGGTATCTTTTCCAACCATTCCCTAATTTCTGATGGGGTGAGTTTTTTACCATTCTCCCTGATAGAGGTCGGCTTATCAAGCTCTATCTTTCCTACCTCTCTACCACAATGATTGCATTTCTCTGATTTCACACATTCCTTAACTATCTGTTTAAGAACATATGTGGGATCCCTGCCTTCTGCAAGGTATCTGTGAAGCTCATGAGTATAAGCCTCTTTCTGTTTATCTGTTAGAAGAAGCCTTCCGCATTCTCTGCAGGTCGAACGTAGGCAGTCTCTTATAGTCTTTACAAGGCCTACATGAATAACAGGCATTGCAAGGTCTATGTGACCGAAATGACCAGGACATTTATCTTTCCCGACCCTAAGTCCACAGGTTTTACATCTAAGACCAGGTTCTATAACTCCAAGCCTGGGATCCATAAGTCCCATGGCAATAGGAAATCCATCATCATCATAGGTATCAGCTGTAATAACCTTTGTTGCACTCATCTTTCTTATCTCATTTGGTGATAAAAGTGAAAAAGAAATCGCACCAATCTTTTTTGTTATACTTCTAATTCTCTCCATGATAACTACCTCACACCAAAGACTCCAGATTAATTCTTGGTGCAATAACCAAGGATTTTAGTTCATCAATTAACAGTTTGAACGCATAGCTCATTTCAATAGGATAGATATCTGCTTTATCTCCACATACTGGACAGTGAAGTGCACCATGTCTGTCATGTATTGCCACATGCCCACAGGTATTGCAGATATATTTTACGGTAAGGTCAGATTCGTCAAGCAATCTGTCCTTTATGACCATTGAGGCTCCATGTCCTATCAGACAGTCCCTCTCCATTTCACCGAATCTGAGACCACCTTCTCTAGCTCGACCCTCTGTAGGCTGTCTGGTAAGAATTTGGACTGGCCCTCTGGATCGAGCATGTATCTTTCCAGCAACCATATGATGTAATTTTTGATAGTAAATGCAACCTACAAAAATCTCGACCTCCAATGGTTTACCAGTCTCACCATTGTATAGTACTTCCTTTCCATTATGTTTGAATCCATTGGCGATAAGGGCCTTTCTCAGGTCCGCCTCAGATTCACCCGAAAAGGCTGTGCCATCAACAATCCTGCCCTCAAGTGAGCCGACCTTGCCGCCTATCATCTCAAGAACATGACCAACTGTCATTCTACTTGGAATTGCATGAGGATTAATAATAAGGTCAGGTGACATTCCATATTCATTGAAAGGCATATCCTCTGGTGAAACCAAAAGACCAATCACACCTTTTTGTCCATGCTTGGAGGCAAACTTATCACCATATTCAGGTATACGTTCCTCCCTTACAGTTATCTTTACCATTCGTGAACCATTGACAGATTCTGATAGCATTACCTTATCAACAGTTCCACCCTCTCCATGCTGAACAGTTACAGATGTTTCCCTTCTCTTCTGTGGTGTTAAAAAATCTGTAGGCTCCTCCAGAAATCTAGGAGGCGATGTCTTACCAATAAGCACATCTCCGCTAAGTACATCACATTCAGGTGATATAAGACCATCCTCGCCCAAGTTGATATATGCCTCCTCGCTTCTGACACCTCTGCAATCTGGATCAGGTACTTCGAAATGATCCTCTTGACCACCAGGGTATCTTTTCTCTTCGCTTGAATATGTTCTGAAAAATGTGCTTCTGGCCATGCCTCGTTCGATACTCGCCTTGTTCATGACAAGTGCATCTTCCATGTTGTAACCCTTGAAGGAACATACCCCTACGACAAAGTTCTGACCAGCAGGTCTCTCAGTGAACTTTATGTATTTAACTGGATGAGTTTGAACAAGCTGAGCTTGAGGATAATGTAAAAGATGACCTCTAGTATCAGGGCGTATCCTATAGTTGGAAGCGCCAAAACCAAGTGATTGCTTACCCATACCTGCGCCCATGGTAATCCTGGGGGAGGAATTATGTTCTGGATAAGGAACCAGAGATGATCCTATTCCAAGAATGCACATCGGATCCATCTCCATATGAGTATAATCCTCAGTTACATCATTTTCATTTAAAGCAATAAGTGTGTTTTCCTCTTCCTCTGCATCTATGTATTCCACTATGCCTTCATTTATGAGGTCAATCCACTTTTTCCTACCTGTTTTAAGGTCCTCGATATATTTCTTTGTAAGAAGTAACTTCCCGTTATCACAAATGACTAATGGTCTTCTTAGCCTTCCACAATCACAGTTTACAATAAGGTCATTTGCATCTTCATAATAAGTAACATTTACCTCATTATTCAAAAGACCTTTTCTTCTTCTTTCCCTAAGTTTTTGAGATAACTCCTTTCCATTTGGATGCATGCCAATGAGATCACCGTTAAGATAAACACGGGTTCCAGTTGATTTTTTTGTAATCTCCCTAATCCCCAAATCTTTCAGGATATTTTCCACTTCCTTTTCTGGAAATCCCTCTGAGATCTCAACTGCTAGTGCTAGATTTTTAACGAGACCGCAGTTTGGCCCTTCCGGGGTCTCATTAGGACACAATCTACCCCACTGAGTTGAATGAAGATCTCTAGCCTCAAAATGGGGTTGAGATCTGGTTAGAGGGGAAGTAACCCTTCTTAAATGACTAAGAACCGCTAGATTACTAGTCCTATCAAGTAGCTGGGAAATACCAGCCCTTCCACCAACCCAATTGCCAGTTGCCAGGGCATGATGGATTCTTTGGGATAGAACATCTGACCTTAGAGACGAGGAAATCTTTATCTCCTTACCCTTTGCATGAATCCTCTCAATCTGGTATTTTAAATCCTTACATAGAGCAGTGAAAGCAACACGGAACAGATCTTCCATTAGATCACCTGCAAGTTTGAGTCTCTTGTTTGCATAATGGTCCTTGTCATCCTCCTCTCTTTTACCCAATGCAAGCTCTAGTACTGCCATCCCCATACGAGCCATGAAAATTGCCTTTGTCAGTCTATCTGTTGAATCGTTACCAAGATGTGGTAAGAGATTTTTATCCATAAGAGTCTCCACTCTTTTTATCCTGTATTCTTTTGCCTGACCACCTGCAAATTTTTTACCGAGATATGCAACTGCTTCTTCCTTTGTTGTGATACCGTATTCATTTGCACATTCTTCGATATTTGCAAGTACAAATGGCTCCATCTTTGGGTCAACACTTATGACATCAACAATTTCCTCATCGTTCTCCATTCCAAGTGCTCTTAAAAGTATCATTAAGGGTATCTGTCCATATGTGGTTGGAAGAGATACCATAAGCATGCCATCGTTTTTCTTTTCTACAACAGTTAATGCTCGATAACCTTCCTTCTGAGAAAAGACCTTGGCAACCTCTATATCCCTGCCGTATCTGCTGCTTCTTTCAACAAGAACTCTATTTGGAGCAAGATCCTCTACAGTGATAAGTACTCTTTCTGTTCCATTGCTTATATAATATCCGCCTGGATCCAATGGGTCTTCCTGTAGTTGTTGTAATTCGAGCTTGTATTCTTCTTGATCAATCTCATGTCCCTTTTTTTCCTCGATATTTTGTTTTGCAAGATTGCAGGTTTTTGATTTTATCATTATAGGTAGTTCACCTATCTTTACCTCTTCAGGGTCGTATTCAACATCATCTTTTACTGGTATGAATTCTAGTGTTATTGGTGCTTCATAGGTTAGGTCTCTCAATCTGGCTTCCATAGGTGTAAGTGGCCTGACTGTCCCATCAGCCTCTTTTACTTCTGGTTTTCCAATTGAGATTCTTCCAAATTTGATCTTATAACCTTCTATCTCCGGATAGATAAATCCTCTTTCCATCTCTTCTTCTTGGCCGATTATTGTGCTGTCTACTATGCTTTGTAGTCTTCGGTCTAAAAAGTCGTTATAAGATGCAATTTGGTGGTTTACTATACTACGCTCTCTATAAAATGAGTCAATAAGATCTCTCATGTATAACACCTAATTATTCTATTCATTACTTTCTACAACAAGCCTGTATGCAACTGCTTTCTGTGCAGTATGACTTTTTCTAATAATTTTTACAATTTGTCCCGGTTTAGCACCAATTGCAACAGTAACTGGATCTGTATGAGTTATCTTTGGAAGTTGTTCTGGTGTTATATTGAACTTCTCAAGTAATTCTTTTTTTTCTTCCTCATTAATGATAATATGAAGAGGTATCAATTTATGATTTAATATATCCAGTGGCTGTTTCTCAGGGGTTTTTGCCATTTTAATGATGCTCCTCCTAGTGCTTTTAATTATAAGGCGGGCCTGAAGGGATTCGAACCCTTGGCCACCTGGTTAAAAGCCAGATGCTCTACCTAGCTGAGCTACAGGCCCTATATAAGGCCGGGACTCACCTATAAATAGTTCACATTAAATATATCTCACTCTAAACAATTATAATCATGGAATGGTCTACCCGCTATATTACTTCTTATATTTATATTTTATGGGTTTATCATTAGATGCTATAGTTGATAACAGAATAATAGTTTAAAAAATTATATTAATCCATCTTTCAAAATATTTGATTAAATTTATTATTGATTATTAGTGCAAAATCAGAACTAAAAACACATAATTCTTATTTATTACATAAAATTCTCACGTAAATTTTTAATAATACTTTTTAGATATCCAAACCTAGTATAACGGGAGGAAATAAAAATGAAGAAAAATATGATGAGTATGAGTATTTTAAGCATGTTTTTACTGTTAAGCGTACTGCCAATTACAACAATAGGTCAAAATGTTGAAACATCTGAACAAACTCAGACAACTGGTGATGATTTACCAGATTTAACGATAGAGCTTGAAATTACTACAAATTATTGGTGGTATATTATGAAAACTATAGTACGTAATGAAGGAACAGCTGATGTCCCTGCTGGAACACGTATTGTTGTATCAATAAGAAACGAGGATGACAGATTATGTAGTAAAAGTATTTTTAGCGAACTGCTTAGACCTGGTGAAGGTTTCGAATCGGAATACTGGTGGCCTATGGGAGATGGGGCTATTGCAGGAAAGGAAATTATTACAGTTGTCGATCCACTAGGTGATTCTTGGCATCCGCATCCTGAATATGATCCAGATCCGGAATATGGTTTAATTATTGAATTAAATGAAGATAATAACATAGATACCGTATTTGTTCCAAAAGCTAGATCAAGAAACACAATTAGTCAAGGAGGACTAATAGATAATATCAATGTTGAACTAATTGGAACACCCATGCTTCTAGTAGTAATGAATATCTGGGATATTATAAGACCTGGACAGCCAAGTGTAATATCATATTTAGATATTGATTCTGTTAACAATAACGATGAGAAAGTAACTCTAAATGCACATTTAATAGTAGATACTAGAGATGGTCGAACTATTTTTGAAAATACTATTACTGATAATATACCTGCAAAACATGGTGGGTCTATGCCATTTTCATTTAATCGAGATACACTTGTTCAACAAAGCTATCTAACAGGAATTTTTGATGCAACATTAGAGTTGTATGTTGAAGAGGATGGATCACAAAAAACTCTATCTTTCAAAGGATTTTTCTTTAATTATGGATCTATCGTTTTTAATCCAAGAGGAAAGGTTATAGCTTAGCTTCCTTTCTTTTTTCTATTTTTCTTCATCCTAATCACTTCTTGCCTTATAGATTTGTAATGATATATCAACAGATTTTTATCTCAATTAATAAAATAGTAAGTTTACAATGTTGCAGAGATAATAGAGATTGCTGATCTAATAGAAGATACATCTAACTTTATTAGACAGTTCTATTCCTATCTTGGACTAACCATTGCTCCAAATTCATTTCTATTGCTAAAACATTAATGCCAACAACCATTTCCATTAGGCACTTCCTTTTTTGATATAGGCATCGTCTTTTAGGAAAATCAAATTCTTATACAAGGTTGTTTTTTCAATATTTCTTATATCATTTGTTGATATAAAATTTATTTTTAATAGCTGATATTGCACTAATTCCAAATAACAAAGATATTGTTACTAAAATCAACATGTTCTTAATGGAAAATTATAACATTACGTTTTCCTCTATTAAAAAGAAATACAAATTAGAGTATCTAATATTTATATAATAAAAATGAGCAAAATCATTCTCTCATTAATACTTAGAGTGAAAAAGACATTTTCATATTAAAAGAATATATTTATGAGAATGGATTACCAATTGCTGATCTTAGAATCAACTGATTTTTCTTTTTTCTGAATATAATCTCATAATCCTCGAAAATAGGGTGTCTTCCAATAAGTACTGGGATGTCATTTCTCCCAGATACATGGATCTGAATGCTTTTGTATTCAACACAATCATTTTTTCCGCCCATCGACATGTTCAGATCAGCTTTATATAGAGATGCAATACCGCCTGCTGTATCAACATCTCCTGCCTTTTTCAACTTCAGGCCAAGATAATGTGCAATGGGCATAGGTATAACTATGAAATCCCCTCCAGAGTCCAGTAGTGCATCAATATATGGTGTTTCTCTTTCTTTAAAACAAAATTTTACAGGGACTATTGGGTATTTATAGTAATTGAAAGTAAACATTTTTTCTTGCATAGGCTTGATTGTAATTAAAATGATAAAGATAATACTTTTGCTATTTTGGTTGATAAAGGAATTATCTGATGGAAT
>Ga0272442_10004865_pt1 | contig 18160 bp, 16 predicted proteins | sample SSMForm2O_FD_200262 | JGI IMG/M metagenome (GOLD analysis project Ga0272442, IMG submission 200262) | Marine sediment archaeal communities from Little Sippewissett salt marsh, Falmouth, MA, United States - SSM-Form-2O | ecosystem: Environmental > Aquatic > Marine > Wetlands > Sediment ... | reverse complement strand
GCCATGGTGGTGATAAAGGTATAGGAGCGACTTCCGTTATCCTGGATATCGAAAACCAGGACGTCCACGTTTTCCAGCATCTCCTTTGTGGGGCGGTGATGCTTGCCGTGGAGGCTGTACACGGGGACTCCGGTCTTTTTATCCATCGAGTTTTCCACCGCGCCCGTTTCGCTGCCACGGATCCCGTGTTCCGGTCCAAAAAGGGCCGTGATCTCGACATCCCTGCATTCGTGAATCAGATCGATGGTGGAGCGAAGACTGGAATCCACACCTGTGGCGTTTGTGATCAAACCCACACGCATCCCTTTCACAAGGTCGAAGTGTTCCGTAAGGAGCCGTTCGCATCCCAGGGTGACGACCGGTTTTTGCGGGGTGATGTATCCCGTGGATCGGGGACCCGTGGTTCCGCACGAAAAAAGGATCATGGCTGAAAGGAGAACCATAACCGTGAGCGCCTTTCTCATTGTTACTTCCCTCCTGTAATGGTATGAAAAGGGTAAGATCAGAACAGGAGATGCAAAGTCAAGGGAGAAGATATGCGGTTGAATGTGTTACCTATGTCTTGGAACAACCCGCAAGCCGCCAGCCGCCAGCCGCAAGCCGCCAGCCGCCAGCCGCCAGCCGCCAGCCGCCCTTGTCCCGCTCTACCGCTGACCGCTTAACCGCTCTGTCTTTTCCCTCAACATTCTCCGGAGCCAGTACATCGAGAGAATGCCGGCGGCCAGGTTGGCCAGGACGATGCCGGAAAATACGCCATCCACGTGGAAGAAGCTCGCCCCGATCCAGGCCAGGGGAATATACAGGACAAACATCCTCACGATGTTCAGGATCGAGGCGTGAATGGGCCGGTTCAGGGCGTTAAAAGCCGCGGCCGCCAGGAGGCAGATGCCCTGCATGCCGTATCCAAGGGATACGATCCGGAGAAAATGGATCGTAACGGTTACGACCTTTGGATCCCTGCTGAAGATCCCGGCGATCTTCGGTGCGGTGGGGAGGAATAGAAGAAAACACAAAAGCCCCCAACCGAGCGAGAACAGGACACTGACAAACTGGGCGGATTTTACCCGATCCCATTTCCCGGCCCCGAAATTCTGACCCGTGAAGGGGATAAGGGTTGCGGAAAGGGCCCGGATCGGCATGATGGCGAACGCCTCCACACGGAGACCCGCCCCCACACCGGCCACGGCCTCCTTGCCGAATCCGGCCACCAGTCGCGTGATCACTCCCATGGAAAGCGGATTCAGAAGATTCGTGGCTGCGGTCGGTATCGCGATATAGAGGATCTTCTTCCAGGAATCCAGGATCTCTCTCAAAGAGGGGAGGGATAAATCCAGCATTCTTTCCCGGAAATGGAGTACCGACAAACTGATGATCATGGTGGTGGCGCGTCCGATCACGGTAGCCAGGGCCGCCCCCGCGATGCCAAGCCGGGGGAAACCGTAAAGTCCGAAGATCAGGATCGGATCCATCGCGAAATTGAGTCCCGCGGCGATCAACATGATCAGGCCCGGGATCTTGGTATCTCCTGTTGCCCGGATGGCGTTGTTTCCCACCATGGGAACCACGACGAAAATCATGCCGATGTACCAGACGCTCATGTATTTCCGGATCAGGGGAAGGGTTTCATCCGTGGCACCGAGGAGCCGGAAAAGCGGGTTGATGGTGAGTAATCCGGCCCCGACCAGTCCCACCACGATGACAATTCCAAGGAACAGGCTGTCCGTGGTGAGGCGTCGGACCAGCAGGAAGTTTCCTTTCCCGATGGCTCGCGAGATCACGGCAGCGGCCCCCATACCCAATCCCAGTGCGATGGAGTGGATCAGGAGCACCACGGGAAAGGTGAAACCCATGGCGGCCAGGTGTTTGGTTCCCAGTTTCGAGACGAAATAAGTATCCGCGAAATTGAAGGCCACCATGGCGAAAATGCCGATGCTCATGGGGAGCGTGAGATAAAAGAGGCACCGTCCCACGGGTCCCTGTGTCAGTCTGGCGTTTTTTTTCCTCAAGTGAGTCCTTTATAGAATTTCAGCATATGTTCCGAAGAGATGTCTTCCGGATGGAAAGGACCCTTCCAGTGGTCGTAATGCCACCCCGAGGTTCCGATATGAATGCCCTTGTTTTCATATGATATAAAGCATTATTAGCTCAACGCCTCGAAGCCCGACACGATGTCAAGGAGCTCCTCGGTGATGGACTGTTGCCTCTCGTGACGGAAACGGGCCTTGAGCTCCTCGAGCTGCTCCTCGATGTTTCTCTCCGCGTTTTGCATCGAGGCGATCCTGCTGGCGTTTTCCGCGGATAAAGATTCCGCCATGTAGCGATACAGAGAAACGAAAATATTATACCGCACCAGGCCGGAAAAGAGATTCTCCCAGGCCAGCGTTGAGATGGGGATGTTGTTTGACGGCCATTTTTCCTGTCTCAGGCTTTCCAGCCACTTCCGATCCAGGGGCAACAGCCTGAGGGTTCGCGGTTGGTACGAGGAACCGGAGAGGGGACGGTTATGAAAAAGATCGACGCGGGTAAGGTGTTCCCGCAGCTGAAGCTGCTCGATCTTTAACACGATATCCTGAACCGTGGGTGTAATCCCGGCGATGGAACTTGGCACGGAAAAGGTTTCTCTAATCTCGAGTCCTCCCTCCTCGAGGGAAGGAACCACGCGTTCACCAACTGCCAGGACGATGATGTCTTCCTTTTCCCCGGCCTCTTTTTCCAGTGTTTCCAGGGTGAAGGAGGCGATCTGTTCGTTGAACTGACCACACATGCCCTGATCCGATCCGAATACCACGACGGATTTTTTCCCCTGCTTTTCCCCGCCCGGGAGCCGGGTTTTCAAAGGACCGTGCTGGAGGAGGATCTTCAGCCCCATTTTGATTGTGTTATTGAAGTCGGACAGGGATTCCACGGCCTTTTCGTATTGCCTGATGCTCACCGCGGCGATGGTTTTCATGGTCTTGACCACGGACTGCATCTGCTCGGTGCTTTCCACCTTTTGTCTGAGCTCTTCCAGTGTCGCCATGAGAACTTTCAACTCCTGTGAATGCGATCAGTCGGATCGGTCGGATCCAAAACCCTCCACCACTTCACGGCATATCTTCTCCAGCTTTTGCCGGGACTCTTCGTCGAGTTTTTTCCCTTCCAGGATATCGTGACACAGCTCCGGCAGGTCCTCTTTCATCGACTTTCGGATGTCGTCTTCCACTTCGGATATTTTTTCGACCGGGACACCATCGAGAATTCCCTCGGTCATGGCGAAGAGAACCGCGATCTGTTCCGGGGCGGGCATGGTCTGGTACTGATCCTGTTTCAGGACTTCCCTGACCCGGTATCCGCGTTCGAGGGTTTCCCGCGTCTGATCGTCCAGCCGGGTGCCGAACCGTGCGAACGACTCGAGTTCGCGGAATTGCGAGTAGGAAAGGCGGAGGTCGCCGGCCACGGCCCGATACGCCGGCAGCTGGGTTTTCCCTCCCACCCGCGATACCGATTTCCCGGCATCCACCGCGGGCATGGTGCCTTTCTGGAACATGGTGGGGGAGAGGTAGATCTGGCCGTCGGTTATGGAAATGAGATTTGTGGGAATATAGGCGGATAAATTTTGAGCCTCGGTTTCTATAATCGGCAGGGCAGTGAGGGATCCTCCCCCGAGTTCTTTGTTCAAATGAGTGGATCTCTCGAGCAGCCTCGAGTGGATGTAAAAAATATCGCCCGGATAGGCTTCCCTCCCAGGGGGGCGCCGGAGCAGGAGGGAAATCTCCCGGTAGGCACGGGCGTGCCTGGTCAGGTCGTCGAACACCACCAGGGCGTCCATGCCGTTATCCCGGAAATACTCCCCGATCGTGGCAGCGGCGTATGGAGCCACGTAACGAAGCCCGGGCGGGTTATCCTCGGAGGTGACAACCACCACGATGTAATCCATGGCCTTGCGTTGGCGAAAATCCTCGATCACGGTGGCCACGTCGGAGCTCTGTTTTCCAATGGCGCAATAGATGCAGATGACGTCCTTGCCCTTCTGGTTGAGGATCGTATCCACGGCAATGGCGGTTTTGCCGGTCTGGCGGTCTCCCAGGATCAGCTCCCTCTGGCCGCGGCCAATCGGGATGAGGGCGTCGATGACCTTGATGCCCGTTTGAAGGGGCACGTTCACAGGGGCGCGGTCGAGTATTCCGGATGCCTCCCTCTCGACGGGCATGCGGCTTGCCGCCCGGATGGGACCTTTATCGTCCATGGGGCGTCCCAGGGAGTCCACAACGCGTCCCAAAAGGTTTTCACCCACGGGGACGTCGAGAACCCGTCCCGTTCTCCGGACCTCGTCTCCGGCCTCGATGTGACGGCTTTCATCGAGCAAAATGACCCCGACCTCGTCCGGATCCAGGTTGAAGGCCATACCCATGAGGTTGCCCGGGAATCTCACCAGTTCCTCGGATTGAAGGCCGGGGAGGCCCGTGACATTGGCGATTCCCTGCCCCACGAATTTCACGGTTCCGGTCACCTGGACGTCCGGTTCTTTTTTTTCTCTCTCGAGGACGCGATCGAACGCCTCGATGGTTTGATCGAGAACCGTGTTCATGATTTTTTCTTCGGATGACATGACCTGTTATATCTCCTCCGGTGATTCGGAATCGTCGGGTGTTTTGGTTTCCTCTTTTTCATGAGTTTCCTTCAGGGAAAGGAACAGATCGTGTTCCAGGTCCTGCAGGTAATCTGCGATGTTCCACGCGATTTTCCTCCCGTCGGCCCGGATCTCGATGCCGCATACGATATCCCGATTGACTTCGAACTCGATGGGGACATTCCGGGAAAAGGCGTCTTTCACGGCGTTTGATACGTCCCTTTTCTGATCCTCGCTCATGGGAAAGGCGGTTCGAACAAGGAGTCCTCTCCGGGATTCCTCGAGGGTATCGAGGATCGCCTGCTTTTTTTCCTCATCGAGGTTTTGGAGGCGCCCCGTGAAGGCGCGGATCATCCGGGATTCGAGATCGGATTCCGCGAGTTCGGAAAGGGCTTTTTTAACGGCCTGGTAGATTTTACCGGTGGCGCGATGGCGCAGATCCTTCAGGAAGCCCTCTTTTTCCTTTTCAATGGCCTGGCGCCATTTTCGCCCGATCTCGTCCACCTCGTCCCTGGTTTGCCGCATCAGCCTCTTTTTCTGATTTTCGGCTTCGGTGCGGGCGTCGGAGAAGATCTTTTCCCGATCCTCCTCGAGTGCGGTTTGTTTCTGCTCGAAACGGGCCTTCTCCTTTTCCGCACTCTCTTTTTCCTCCCTTGCCTCTTTCAGCTTGGAGGAGATATCTTCCTCGCGCTTTTTCATCGCATTGGTGATCGGGCCGTAGAGGAAGTGTTTCAGGAGGAATACCAGGATGAGAAAATTGACGATCTGAGCGATCAAGGTAAACCAGTCGACATCCATGAATCATCCTCCCAGCTGGGTTAAAAAGTATTTCCAGAACGGATTGGCAAAGATCAATACAATCGAGATGACAAAGCAGTAAATGGCCGTTGACTCCACCATGGCCAGTCCCACGAAAAGGGTCCTGGTGATGGTGTTGGATTCGTCCGGTTGCTGGGCAATGGAAGCCAGGGCCTGGGCCAGGGCCTTTCCTTCACCCAGGGCCGGACCGATGGCCCCGATGGCGATGGTCAGACCCGAGGTGATGATCGACACCATGCCGATCAGGGTCAGACTGCTCATGTTCAAGCTTTCCATGTTATCCGTTTCCTCCTTCCTGAAATTGGTTTGAATCGTCCGATTTTTTCTGTGTGCGAACCGCGGATGCGATGTAAACCATCGCAAGAATGGCGAAAATATATGCCTGGATCAATCCGATGATGAGTCCGAATGCCTGCATGACGATCGGGAAAAGGAGCGGGACGAAACTCACCAGCACCCCCACGATCAGGGAACCGCTCATGATGTTTCCGAAAAGACGCACGGCCAGGGCCAGGGTGCGGGAAAACTCCCCGATGACGTTGAAGGGAAGCATGATCGGATTGGGCTTGATATAGGTCCTCAGGTACGCCTTGTATCCCTTCTCCCTGATGCCGAAAATCGGCACGGCAAAGAAAACGCAAAGGGCCAGGGCCGCGGTGGTATGGATCGACCCGGTGGGCGGTTCGAATCCAGGCACGATATCCAGCGTGTTGGAAACGGCTATGAATAAAAAGAGCGTCCCCACGAATCCGATGTACTTGTCCGGGTCTTCCTGGCTGACGTCCCGGATCTGGTTCCTGATCCCCCCCACCAGGATCTCGAGAAGGTTCTGCCCCCGGGAAAGCGAGGGGCCGGAGCTGAGCCTCCGGGTGATGATCCAGGAAATCCCCGCCAATAGAAGCGTGATCACACACGAATAATAAACCGTGGCATTGATGGCGAGACCGGCGATCCTGAAAACAATGATTTCATCCGGGCTGATGTTCAATCTTCTTTTCCTCCAGGTTTTTCAATAATCCGTTCCCGCTTTTTCACCTGGAATCGAACCAGGACGATCCTCATAATCACGAATCCCGCCAGGGCCGCGATCAGTCGATCCAGGTGATCACCAACGACAATCAGGTAGAAACCGAACAGTGCAATCGCGGTTCGAACGAGGAAGCTGGCCATTGTCATGAGGATCGGCCTTTTGTACCGGGGCAGGTATCGGAGCGTCGCCCACAGCCCCCCGAAGTAAAAAAGACCCAGTGCGAGTCCGGCAATGAAAGATATTACCAGGGTCAGGATCAACATCGACCGGCCTCCTTTTTGCGGGGCCGTTGACAGTGCAATCTGTCCGGGATCCCGCAAAGCGGAATCATGCGGGGGAACTCATGTATGGCTTCACTCATTCCGCGATTCCCTTTTCACCCAGTGCCAGGCGTTCAGGCATCCGATCACAACTCCGAAAAAGAGCAACATGAGGGTCCAGGAAAACCGGCTGGGCCATTTATTATCGATCCAGATCCCGACGGCCACGCCCACCAAGGTCGGGATGGCGACCGACCACCCGACCAGGCCGCACATTCCGATGCCGTACCAGAGGTTGCGGTTTCTTTCCCTCCGGGCCTTGATCTTCCGTTTCTCCTTGGCCCCGACCTCGCTGCTCCAGCTCGATTTTTTACGATCTTCACTCATTTCTTTCCGGCTTTTCATCCCCCGATTTCCTGGAGTTCGATAAAGCGCCTGATGATGTTCGCTTCGAGCCGGGCCAGGGCGGAACGGGTGGATTTCTCCCGTTCATCCAGAACCCGGAAGTTCTGTTCCACGGTCTGTTTCAGCGATCCCAGCTCGGGACCCCGAACCGCGTTCCGGGTGGAAACAAGGATTTGCGATGCGCATTTCACCAGGATGCCGCCATCCACCGCGACAAATTCCTCATGGCTGTTTTGATCGACAAACGAGAGAATCCCCGGTTCGAGTATGGAGACCGTGTCCACGTGTCTGGGAAGGAGGCAGAAGGAGCCATTCCGGCCCTCGACGGTCACCTTTCCCACCTCTTTTTCGAGAAGCACCTCGGTCGGCATGAGTATTTTCAGCTTCAGATTAGTCATTTGTGTCTTTTTCCGGTTTCTTGATTTTCTCTTTTGCCTCATCGATGGCGCCGATCATGTAAACCGCTTGTTCGGGGTAATCGGAAAATTCGTCGTTCAGGATTCGTTCGCATCCATCCAGGGTGTCTTCCATTTTGACGAGCTTGCCCTCGTTGCCGGTGAATTGTTCCGTGACAAAGAAGGGCTGGGTGAGAAATCGCTCGAGCCTCCTGGCCCGATACACGGTTCTGCGATCCTCCCGGGACAGCTCCTCGAGTCCCAGCATGGCGATGATATCCTTCAGTTCCTCGTAGTTTGCAAGGGTTTTCCTGATCTCCCGGGCGATGGTATAATGCCTTTTCCCCACGATCTTGGGGGAGAGCATCTTCGAGCCGGACTGGAGCAGGTCAATGGCCGGGTAGAGGCCCTGGCTGGCCCGATCCCTCGAGAGCACGATAAAGGCCGAGAGGTGGCCGAAGGTGTGAACCGCGGCCGGATCGGTAAAATCGTCAGCGGGTACGTAAACGGCCTGCACGGATGTGATGGCCGCATTCGCCGTGCTGCAGATGCGTTCCTCGAGGCCGGCCAGCTCGGTCGCCAGGGTGGGCTGGTACCCCAGCCTCGAGGGCAGGAGCCCCATGAGGCCCGACACCTCGGATCCCGCCTGGATGAAACGGAAGATATTGTCGATCAGGAGGAGCACGTCCTGGCGGGCCTCGTCGCGGAAGTATTCCGCCATGGTGAGGGCCGTGTGAGCCACCCGGAACCTCGCCCCGGGTTGTTCGTTCATCTGGCCGAACACCAGCACCGCCTTCTTGAGGACGTCCACCTCCTTGAGTTCGCTGTACAGATCCTCGCCCTCGCGGCACCGTTCCCCGATGCCGCAGAAAATGCTGATGCCCTCATGAGCGCCCGCCATGTTATGGATCATCTCCATGATGAGCACGGTTTTTCCGACGCCCGCGCCCCCGAACAGCCCAGCCTTGCCCCCGCGTTCGAGCGGGGCGATCACGTCGATGGCTTTGATCCCGGTATGGAACACCTCGGAGCTGGTGACCCTCTGTGTGAGTGGTACGGGAGACTGATGGATCGAGCGTCGCTGGAGACCCGGGGGGGCGTCCATCCGGTCGATGGGATCGCCGAACACGTTGAACATCCGTCCCTTGAGCTCTTTTCCCACCGGCGCCATGAGGGGTTTGCCGGTATCGATCACCTTTTCGCCGCGAGCCAGACCCTGGGTGGGGGAGAGGGAGATGCCTCGAACCGTGTGTTCGTCGATATGGTTCATCACCTCGATGGCGATCCGCCCCTCTTTTCCGGTCACGAGTTTCTGGTTGATGGGTGGAAGGTGTGCGGGGAAAAAGACGTCCACCACGCTTCCCCGTATGGATAGGATTTTTCCGCTTTTTTTGTCTTTCATACTTCCAGCCGTTTTTTCCAAAAGATCGGTAAATATCGACAATATCCATGCTCGTGTCAAGGCAGTTCGAAGGATTTAGAACCTTCGGTTGAGGCAAGTATGCGTTTTGCGATCATAATTTTTCGTACTCGTACTCGTACTCGTAATCGAAACGACATCCGATGTTTAACCATGATAAATTCGATATATACCAGGAATTGTCAGCATTCTTACGAAAATGACCAGAACCGTGCGTGAAGTTCGAGAGGATTCGTCTTTTTATAGAATACAATCGGGGGATATCGATTATCAGTCTTCGTCACGCCTCAGCGTGACTTCGGCTCACTGAGCACGAGCACGATTTCGAGTGCGAGTGCGATCTGAGGTCAAAAATGTTACCTATGTCTTGGAACAACCCCGCAACCCCGCAAGCCGCAAGCCGCAAGCCGCCAGCCGCTTACCACTCACCGCTTCCCCCTCACCGCTTTTATTCGAAAAAATCGCTTGACCCCCAAATCGCAGCAATCTATCCTGCTGTAAATTTATGAGGGCATGAAAAATGAAGATATTGTCTCTCAGATTGATGATAACATGCTCTCTTTTCCTTCTGATCCTCCTTTGCCTGAACACATCCCATTCCGATGAGGTAATCCGAAAAAATGGCGATGTGATCGAATGTGTGATTCTCAAGGAGAATCAAGACTCCCTTGTAATAGAAAAAGATGGTCAGAAAATAACCCTTCCCTCCAGTGTTTACGCTTCTTACACAAAGGTCGATGAAACAGAAAATATGATCAGAAAAGGGGATTCATCCTTCGAAAAGGGCAGCTATCTGGAAGCGATTCATTTTTACAACATCGCGTCAAAAACCAGGCCCGGGGCGGTCAAAGAGAAAACCCGGGAAGCCAGGAAGGACCTGATCGAGGAGACCAGGGGGAAATATGCCGGGATCGATAATCTGGACAGGATTGAAAGGGAACTGCGGGAGAAACTGGACTCGGAAAAGCCCGATTCAGACATGTATTCTCCGGTGAGAGATCAATTGACGATCCTCCTCATGATAAAGGCGGAACGGGCTGAGGACAGAGTTGCTTATATGAAATCCGTAATGTACCTTATCGAGGCCCATCAGATGTCTCCCGATATGGGAGAACCTTTGGAAGCACTGGTATCATTTTTATCCAGAAATACAAAATACAACTACATGATTCCTGATATCCTGGTACCACATATTAATACCCATACGGACGATATCCAGTCAATCAATGCATTCATGGAATATATAGAATACGCCGAGCCCTGGCAGGTGCTCCAGGTGTTCTTTCCAGATGGACGGCCTTACAGGAACGCAACGCCGGAAATGAAAGAACATATGGAGAAGGCCCTTCGTGAATGTTTTCATTCTCACCTCTACCCGGAAGAGGTCCCCTTTGATCGCATCACCTGTTATGAACATATTATGAATCTGAATCCGCAGGCATCGCCGTTGCCCCTGCTTCTTCTTAAAGTGGAATCTGATTCTGAAAATCCCGACAATCACCACAATCTGGCCCGATATTATGTGAAACAGGAACAGTACGAAAAGGCGATGGGATCGTTTCAAAAGGCTCTTGATCTGAATCATAATCCTTCCATCGCTTCGGAACTGGAGGAGGCAAAGGTTTTAAGGGAGAAAAAGGAGATTTCACAAATTGAAAGTCTAATAAGAAACAACCGGAGATATCTGGCTCAGGTCCAATGTAAAAAGTTGCTCGCCTGGATGCCGGAGAGCAAGAGGGGCCAGAATCTGCTTGCAAAATCCCGTTTTACAGGTAGTATAAGCTATCAGGGAACTCGATATACAACAGGTAAAAAAAGAAGATCGAAGAAAGTCGCACACACGGAACAGGGAAGAAAAAGAAAGAGAAGAAAGATAACTCTGGAATACAAATTATGGTTTTGGATTATATTTGTACTGATAATTACAAGTGTGAGTGGGGCGATTTTACTCAGAGCAGCCGCGGCTTTTGTTGAAAAGATGGATGTTTCATTTGACAAAGCCTTTAAGACCATTTTGCTGGATAATATCATCAATCTTATTTATTTATTATTTCTTATATTATTATTATCAAAAGGTGCAGTTTCAGCAGAATATGAAGTTCCATATTTGTTCTTCTTATCAATAGTTAGTTTTTTTACCCTTTCAGGAATTGTAAGTTTACGACTCCGGATACCATTCGTAAGTGCTTACCTCGTATCGGTGGTCATGGTTATTCTTGGTTTTGTGATTGGTTTGATTGTTTTAATACCATTTGGTTTTGTAATATGGATAATCAGTAGTTAATATAGTATTATATTTCAATTTGGTTTTGTTCTTTTTTATTTAGATGGAATCGATATCCCTGGCTTTGTCAGGTATTGAAAATTACATAATGAGAGGAGATAAATTATGAAGAAGAAACAGAAAAATCGGAGTATCGTTCAAATCGCCATTCTTTCACTGGCGATGATGTTGGGAATGTTGGCAGGTATCCTCCCTGGAACATCCCCGGCACAACTCAGCAGCACACCACGGGATGAGACCTGGGTTACAAATGGCGGGGTATTCGCCATTGCACGTTATGGTAATACAATCTACATCGGGGGAGAGTTTACAGAGGTGGGAACTAACTCAGGTGGGTCCACCCAGACCCGCAACGGCATTGCTGCCCTTGATGCAACAACCGGAATCGCAACTTCCTGGGATCCAAACGCTTTGGACTTTTCTGGAAGTGGATCTATTAGTGACATTGTAGTTTCAAGTGATGGAGCGACTGTGTATGTCGGAGGGGTTTTCTGGAACATCGGGGGACAAATGCGCAATAATATCGCAGCTATCGATGCAACAACCGGTAATGCGAATTCCTGGAATCCAAATGCAAATGGATTGGTCGATAACCTGGCGTTGTCGAGTGATGGATCTACCTTATATGTTGGAGGGAATTTCACGAGTATCGGGGGACAGTCGCGAAACAATATCGCGGCTCTCGAAGTATCGACAGGCAATGCCACGTCCTGGAATCCTAATGCCCCCGGAGGAGGGACGTATGTATTTGATATTGCAGTGTCGGACGATGACTCGACGGTGTATGCCGGCGGAAATTTCACGAGCATTGGTGGTCAGTCACGAAACCGTATTGCCGCCCTGGATGCGACAACCGGAAATGCTACTACATGGGATCCTGATTCGGATGATTGGGTATATGTTTTGGAATTGTCAGGATCAACGCTTTATGTTGGTGGCTTATTTTCGAATATCGGTGGACAGACACGGAACTATATCGCCGCCATCGATACATCAACCGGGAATGCCACATCATGGGATCCGAACGCAAATAACCAGATCAACACCTTGGAGGTTTCAGGAACAACAGTCTATACTGGTGGGGCTTTTACATTTATAGGCGGGCAGGTGAGAAACAGGATTGCCGCAATCGACATGACCACCGGAAATGCAACACCCTGGAATCCAGACGCCAACGGCATTGTATTCGCACTCTTATCCTATGGAAGTGGAACAAGGTTATATTCCGGAGGATGGTTTACAACAATCGGCGGGGAAGTACGATCATTCTTCGCTGAGTTCCGGGATACTTCTTCTGTGATGGATTGGGAGATCTACTGAGGATAAAATGTCATTTCATTCATCCGGTGAGATGATTATTGGCCAAAACAGCATTAAATTCCCCGAAAGGAAAATAATGCAATGTCAGGAAAGTGGATTGCTATAGGATTGTTGATTTCTTGCCTTTTTACGGCTTCAGTTACACTATATGGTTATTTGTGGTGTGATGATACGGTTATTCTTGTGGGTTTATCACTTTTCCTTTTGTCTTTCATATCTTTGACAATAATATCAGTTGTAAAATATAGAATATATAAAATTATCTCAAAAAAATATATTATTTATATATTGATAGTAATATTTATAGCTGCTATAATAGTATTTATTCCAGGATATAAAAATAAAAAGGCTGTTGTCGGGGTTTCTGATGCTATCTTGTATTCAAACCAGGAATTGAATAAAATTGAAGCAATTCTTAAAAAGGGAGATAAGTTGACTATACAATCAAATTTTGATGACTGTTTGTATGTGAAATGTCAAAATGGTAAAACAGGATGGATTCGATGTTTTGTCATATGTTCCCAAAAAGAATACAAACGAAGAATAGCTCATAATGAAATACCTTCTTCTGTTACATGTGTTGGATCAGAAGATGGGAAACTCTTTCTATATGGTGGAGTAATTACTATTGGACACAACAGGCCGGTTGTTGAACCTGGCCAGGCTTTCTGGATGGATCCCACCGCACAGAATGTACCATTTACTATCGATCAGAAGACCGTTAAGGGAAATCCCTCTGTCTTGTATTTGTATAAAAAAAGGAATCATGTTGTCGAACTAAGAATATATAAAAAATCGTTTGATACGGTTAAAGTACCTTCCAAGTCCAAAACAATTGATAGAGAAAACGCATGGGCATACTTTTTACTGAACGAAGACATTATCCCGGAATCAAAAAGAGGATTGATTGAATTATTCGTAGGATTTATTTCAGTAGAGGAGAATTTACCAAATTCAGCTGAGATGTGTATCTTAACAAACGCAGTCCCAATATCTCATGATATAGACAGAATAACAGAGATGCTTGGTCCCTATGATGAAAAAAGATTAATTGAAAAAGATCTTCCTTATACAAATTATTATTGGGATAGATTTTTTATTCGAACTGAGTATAACTCAAAAAAAATCACTGCATTTGGATTTCAATACGGATTTTTGAGAGAAATTCTATTAGAAAGAAAAAATCCGAAAAACCCATATATATTAGAAAAAAAACACAAATTATTCGAGGTGGCCAGGAAGCGCGTTGAGTAACGCTGTTTTGAAACCAATTCGTCTTATGTTCGAAATGAGGATATTACATGATGCGAAAATTAATCTTGTTTTTCTTATACATTATTGAACAGGGTTGGATATATTTTTATAAGTACTGAAAAATGGAGAAATTGAATCGTATAACATTTGATTCGAAGGTCATGGGTGGGAAACCCTGTATCCGCGGTCTTCGTGTGACTGTAGGGACGATCGTTGGACTGATCGCTTCAGGTCGGTCCAAACAGGAAATTCTGGATCTTTATCCATACCTGGAATCAGAAGATATCGATCAAGCCCTGTCATACGCTGCATGGCGGGTCGAGGAAATTGATCTTCCGTTGACAACTCAATGAAACTCCTTATTGACATCAATCCTACCTATAAGATAGATTGCGTTCATTGAATGCATTGAGATCCTCTCTTCTTCTTTTCTATCATTATCAAACCGTGTTCTCGGTTTGCCGTTTCTTCCTCAGTTCCATCGCCAGGAAAACCAGGCGGGAGAGGAGCAATCCGGGAAGGAGGAGGACCAGGGCGAGGCGGATGAAGAGGAATGATACGGACAAACCCGCGATGCCGGTCGGGATGTCGCTCCCGCCCGAGATGATCACGGCGGAGATGTCCTGAGACGCCAGAACATGCTTCAACACGAAGTGAAGGATCAGCAGGAGAAGAAGATCGAGCTGGCGGAGGAGTTTTATTTTCATTAGATGTCTCCTCCCTGTCCGGGAGGCGCGGTGAGCATGGCGAACATGATCGCGTCCCCGAGCGAGCCACCTAGAATATAGTTCCTGTTTCCCCTTCGAGAGATGGGAGTCCCGAACAGATCGGACGTGGCAAAAATCCGTCGATACAGATCCCGGTCCCCGTAAATCCGGGAAAGCCCGAGAGTGAATCCGGTGGGGGAGATCCCGTAACCGAGGATCAGGGGGCCGGAGTCGATGTCGCCTTTTCCCTGAATGCCTTCGGGATATTCCCGAATCACGCCGAATCCCAGGATGGTGTCCGCGAGCTCGCGTTTCACGGCCAGGAACAGCTCCCTCCCCAGCTTTCTGTCGGAAAAGGAAATCATGTAAGCCCCCAGGGCCGTTCCCGAACCCCGGGCCTGATCTATGGGCAAACCGCTGGATCCACTGACCGCCTGGATCAGGAGACCGCTCTCTGGATCGATGTATCTTTCCCTGAAGCTGCGGGTCCATGTTTCGAGGAATTCAGTGTGATCGGTTCCTGTGGCGCGTCCATGGAGTCCGATGGATCCTGCTACGGCGCAGTTGTCCACCGGGTAGTATTCCCCGGGATAAGTGGCAATGAGTCCGATGGGGCTCTGTGACAAACTCTTTTTCAGGGCCGCTGTGATCCGGTCGTTCAACTCTGCGTATTTCGAATCCGGCTCAACCATTCGGACAAGGCTTAAAAGGAGGTTTGTGTAACCGAAAAAAGCGGCATGGTTGACAGTGCCGTCCTCGAGATCGGAAAGTGCGGATTGACCGTTCCAGGAGTCGGTATCGAACTCGCTGACCCTTTCATCGAGGATGTTATCCACGCATTCCGTCATGAGTGCGGCGTGACGCTTTTTCCATTCCGGGTGTTCCAGGGCGGTTTGTCCATACCCCATTCCAGCCATGAAATAGGTTCCGAAGAGCCATTCGCCGTTGAAGAGCTCGTAACCTGTTTGAAGGGAATCCGGGGAAAGGAGCCTGTTTTCGCCATGGATCCATTTCTCGACTCCCCGGGCAAGGCTGCCTTGGAACTTGCCATCCCCGTCGAATGCCCTTCCACTCCCCATCATGCACCACCTGGAGGGAATGATGAAAATGGTGGCTGCGATAAAAAGAAGAGTGACCCCCCGGCGGGAAAGGAAGCGTTTTATTTTGTGAATGGTTACTTTTTTCATATTCTTCGATTCAAAGGAATCCATGATAAATGACCCCGGAAAAGCGGAAATGTTTGCTTCGGGATAGATTTTGACAAATCACATCCAGTTCGTGTATGGTTTTTTCCAATATCTATCAAGGAGAAATCATGGGAAAAAAGAAATCCGGAAAGAAGAAAAAACCTGCCGTCTATTTCGCCGATATCGCGGTGGACGCCCTCGAACCCTCGAAAACGCTCCCCGCAAAGTTCAAACGAATCCTGAAGCGGCTCAAACTCGAAGAACGCGTGATGGATAAACGGGTGGCCATCAAGATGCACCTGGGGGGAAACATCGGGTTTACCACCATCCACCCCGTGTTTGTCCGCATCCTGGTACAGGAACTCAAGGACGCGGGAGCCAAATCCATCAAGGTCATGGACGGCGATGCGGAAAGCGGCGTTGCCAGGGGATACACCCGGGAGGTGCTCGGGTGCCCGGTGGTCTCCACCTTCGGAAATGCGGGGAAATATCATTACAAACACAAGATCGGGTTCAAAAACCTGGATTACGCCCTCTTTTCCGGGGAGGCGGTGGATTGCGATTTCTTCATCGACCTCTCGCACGTGAAGGGACACGGGGACTGCGGATTCGGAGGGGCCATCAAGAACATCGCCATGGGCGTGGTTCCATCGGAAACCCGGTTCAAGATCCATTCCCTCGAGGGCGGCATCGAGTACGATCCCGAAAAATGCACCTATTGCCTGAAATGCTTTAAAGCCTGCCCCAACGACGCCATCAAGCTGAAGAAAAAGGACAAGAAGATCTGGATCTTTTTCCACAACTGCACCTATTGCCAGCACTGCGAAATGGTGTGTCCCACGGGTGCGATCAGGATGGAGAACCGCCGGTTCGAGGATTTCTCGAAGGGCATGGCCAAAGTAACGGCCGCCTTTCTGAAGAAGTTCGACCCCAAAAATCTCCTGTTCATCAATGTGCTCATGGATATCACCATCTACTGCGACTGCTGGGGAATGAGCACGCCCTCGCTGGTTCCTGATATCGGGATCCTTGCCTCCGACGATATCGCCGCTATCGAGACCGCGTCCCTGGACATGATAAAAACGGAGAATCTCCTTACGAACGGACTGCCCAAAGGGAAAGATCTCCTGGAGGGCGACGGCCACCTGTTCGAGCGTATCCATGCCAAGGATCCCTACCTCATGATCCGGTATCTGGAGAAGATGTACGATTGCAGATCAGACTACCGGATCCAGGAGATCAAGTGAGGGAATTCAAGAGAACCCGTTCCTGAAAAATGAAATCGGAAGGTTTTCAGTTGCAGGGATAAAGGAAAGGGATAATGCTCCCTTGTTGAAACGTTACAAACGATTGGACGGCCGATTTTGAAAAAACAGAGTATCCCGGATTATCACTTTACCTTTCCCATCTTTCTCTTTTTCGTACTTTTAATCTTCCCGGGATTGGGGGGCTCGAACGTGAATGCCACCACGGAAACACTGAAATGCGATATCGTGATATGTGGCGGGAGCTTCAGCGCACCTGCCGCAGCGCTCCAGGCCGCACGGGATAATCCTTCGGCGAAAATCCTCCTGATCGAACCCACCGACTGGCTCGGGGGGCAGGCCACGGCCCAGGGCGTGTCCGCCATCGATAATGCATGGCACGATCCCGGCGCCACCCTCATGAGGACCGATCCCCCTTCCTACTATCCCGCGGATTACCTCGATTTTTTAAACCGGCTGAAATCACCACCCCCTGAAGCGCCCGGGGAGGGCATGGCCCCCAACAGTACCGCATGGGTCTCCCGCGAGGCGTTCGATCCCCGCACCGGAACCTGGCTCCTGGATCGGATGATCGCCGAATATCCGAACATCACTCTCCTGAAAATGACCGTGGTCAAGGATGTCGTTACATCGGGGGTGACCGACCCATGGGGAGCGGATCGCGTAATCACGGAACTCTCCCTGATCCGCCGCATCCCCCGGAACGGGTACAAGCCGTTCGATCGATTCCTCTCCACCGAACTGCCCGGCTGGTACGATCCTAACGATTCGAAGGATTACGAAAAACGCCTGTATCGCGTGATACCGGACGATCCGGAAAAGGGGCTCGTTGTGATCGACGCCTCGGAACTGGCGGATGTTATCGTGCTTTCGGGTGCGGAATATACAGTGGGGCGCGAACTCGTCACGGAAAAACTCGAAGAGAGCGGCACACCCCCGGATATGGACGAACAGGGGACCCAGGCCTTTGTGTTTCCCTTCTGCATGACCGGCCATGCCTCTCCCGTGAACGAGGACGATGTGAAAACCTCGTTTGCCGATTTCGATGCCTATTACCAGGAACAGGTGAAGAACTACTTCTCCATGGGGAGCCACTCGTGGAGATCGATCTGGACGTATCGCCGCCTCAAGGGGGTGACCGGATCGAACAACGTGGATCCCGGGGACGTCTCGATGCAGAACTGGTACCCGGGGAACGATTATCC
>Ga0272442_10004860_pt1 | contig 18167 bp, 13 predicted proteins | sample SSMForm2O_FD_200262 | JGI IMG/M metagenome (GOLD analysis project Ga0272442, IMG submission 200262) | Marine sediment archaeal communities from Little Sippewissett salt marsh, Falmouth, MA, United States - SSM-Form-2O | ecosystem: Environmental > Aquatic > Marine > Wetlands > Sediment ... | reverse complement strand
TCTATGCAATTGTCTGGTTCGTCTTGAGAGTCTCTCCGAGATTCACTTCTGTCTCACAGGAAGACACTTATGCTGCCGGAGCCGGTATTCCCAGAGACAAATACCATTTTACGGTGGATTTTTATAATCCCCTGTATCGGATGATAAAACCTTATCTGAAGGATTATGTTGATATTTTTTATACAAAACTTGCCGGATGGACACAAAATGTATGTGGCAATGTCAGACGGGTGTATACAGGATTTGTGGGTCATTACATACTTTATATCGTGCTGTTTCTGGCTGTACTGATATTTATCCAGATAAAATGGAGTCTGTGGTAATGCAGATCGTTGAGATCATCCTTTCTCCACTTCTTGCAGTTATTATAGGGATTTTCTTTTTGGGATTATCGAGAAAAATCATGGCGCGAATTCAATGGCGTTACGGTCCACCGATTACCCAGCCGTTCATTGATCTTATCCGATTGTTCAGTCAAAGAAGTGTAAGTCATGGCCATTTATTTAACTTCGGCATCATCCTGTCAGTGGCCGGCTCCCTGATGGTCGTGTTGTTTATTCCTTTTGGGCAGATGCATCCAATGAGCGGATCCGGAGGTTTACTGGTTATTCTCTATATCATGCTCCTGGCGCCATTGGGGTTGGCACTGAGTGGCGGAGAAGCAGCCAACCCGAACACCAGTATCGGTATTTCAAGGCAGCTTATTCTGGCGCTCGGTTATGAAGTCCCTCTGTTACTTGTTCTGCTCGCTGTCATGACTCATTATCAAACGATATCAATTGTCCAAATAGTCAGTGAACAGCAAAGTACAGGCTGGGCTTTATTTTCTTCCCCGTTATTTGTATCGGGGATTGCTTATTTTTTGATTATACCGGCGATTCTGGGCATGCGCCCGTTTGAGATTATACAGGCACCACAGGAGATTTCATCCGGACCGATGGTGGAATACGGGGGTCCGTTTCTGGCTTTAGCTACGATACAGCATGCGCTCAATATATTTATCGGTCTTGCTCTTTTTGTTAACCTTTTTCTGAGTGGTGCGGGTAACCCATTGATATTTTTTCTGAAAATGCTGATTGTTTTTGTGTTGGGACTTATCATCAATGCGGTTTATCCGCGTTTGCGGATTGAACAGGCGGTTCAATATCTGTGGAGATGGCCGACTTTGGTTGCTTTGATCGGTTTGGTCGTTGTTATGGTGGTGAGATAAGTAAGCAGTAAAAGGCGAACAGAGAAAAAACAATTTCTGTTTATTTATGAAATGAAGTGAGATTTAAATGGATCGAAATCAGTTGATCAAATGGCTGAAGGCGCCTGCAAAGATGGGACACAAGTATTCTCTTCATGCGGTCTATTTTTGTACCGGATGTGGAATCATTGAAGTCCCTCCTTCCATTACGGCCCGCTGGGATGCAGAGCGCTTCGGGGTGCTTCCAGTCGCGACACCGAGGCATGCGAACCTGTTTTTAATTACCGGTTATGTATCTGTCAAAACGCTGAGAGCGATTATAAGGACCTATGAGCAAATGCCTGAACCGAAATTCACGGTGGGATTCGGTTCCTGTCCCATCAATGGGGGGATGTACTGGGATTCGTACAATACGATCAAGCATCTGGATAAATACATTCCAGTCGACGGCTGGATAGCCGGTTGTATGCCGCGGCCGGAAGCCATTTTTGTGGCCGTGACTCATCTCTGGACATTGATTGACAAGGATATGGCAGACGGGTATAAACGGTACCGGGATCAATATAAAGCATACCGGGCAAATCAGGAACGGGCATTGGGGAAGCTGGAATGGCCACCGCTGTTTCCAATCAGGGAAAAACAATGAATGCTTCATTAAAGAAAAAACTCGATTCTGTTTTTGACAAGATCCACATTGCTGTGCCCGAGGAAACACGGATGGTGGTCACGGTTCAGAAAGATGCGGCCCTGTCGGTTTTAAGTTTCCTGAAAAATCAAGGATTTACACATTTGGGGCTTATCTCCTGTGTGGACTGGATTCATCAGCAGATGTTTGAACTGGTTTATATTCTATCCGCGTATATGCAGGATGATGAAAAAACGATCGACAGAGAAAAGCTGCATATTATTCTAAAGGCCAAAATTCCCAGAGAAAAACCCCGTTTTCATTCGGTCATTCCGATTTTCGAAAATGCAGAGCCTTACGAACGGGAAATCCACGAATTGTTTGGCATTTATTTTGAAGGGCATCCCAGGCTGGAACCCCTTTTCCTGGAGAGACAGTACAAGATACCACCTTTCAGAAAGGATTTTGATACGAGAAAATACGTCAGGAAAACATTTGACACCATCCCTCCGGTTGAAAAAAAGGCTGGAAAGCGATGAGAGAGCTTGAACTCTATTTTGGTCCCCAGCACCTTGGCATGGTTGGAAATTTCAGTATTACACTTCAAGTGGAAGGTGATCGGATCTTAAAAGCCACCGCCAATCCGGGGTATCTGCACCGCGGTTTTGAAAAACTGATGGAATACAGAACGTGGATACAGAATTTCCCCCTGGTCTGCAGAATCAATGTGGTTGAGCCCGATCATATAGAGATGGTCTATGCAATGGCTGTCGAGAAACTGGCCAATATTGAAGTGCCCGAGCGCGCACATTATGTAAGGAGCATTTATCTGGAACTTGCGCGGGTGGGTTCTCACCTTTTCGGTCTATGGGCCTATGCGAATATGCTGGGTTTCGATACAGTGGCTCAGTGGGCCATGTATCATCGTGATCTGGTGATGGATCTGTTTGAGGAACTGACCGGCGGCAGAGTATATCATATCTATATCTGGCCCGGCGGCGTTCGAAGGGATTTTCCTGTTGGATTTAAAGATAAAATTGTCAATACGCTTCATTCCATCGGCGGTTGCGTTCCGGATTATGACAACACTTTCTTCAATAACCGTCTTTTTTATGATCGTGCCAAAGGGGTCGGTACGGTAACACGCGAACAGGCGATGGCAATGGGTGGAACCGGTCAGGTCATGAGAGCAACCGGGATGCAATACGATATTCGAAAAGTGGAACCATATGCGGCTTACGATAAGGTTCCCTGGGATGTACCCACACGAAAGGACGGAGATGCCTACTCCCGGATTTGGGTGGTGAGAGACGAGATGATTGAAAGTGTGCACATGATTTTTAAACTGCTCGATGCGATGCCCGAAGGGGAAGTGTATCATCGTGTCCCAAATCCATTCAAATGGAAAATCCCCAAAGGCGAAGCCTATGTGCGATGCGAGTCTTCCCGCGGTGAGCTGGGCCTTTATTTGGTGAGCAATGGTGAAAACAAGCCGTATCGGGTACACTTCAGGACGCCTTCTTATCCACATGGTTTGACAATACTGGAGAAAGTACTGGAAAATGCCAGTATCGCCGATGTGGGGAATATTATGATCAGTCTGTACGTGGTGGCTCCTGAAATCGACAGATAGTCTGGCATATGGTGCAGGAAAGAGTAGAGGAATATTACAATTATGGCAAAACCAAGTTTACTCAGCCCGTTCAAATCAGTCGGTTTTCTTTTTAAAAAACCGAAAACACTACGCTATCCATTCGAACTGAAAGAGCCCGCACAGCGATACCGTGGTTTTCATCTCAATGATTGGGAAAAATGTACGGGTTGCGGTAACTGTGCTGACATTTGTCCAAACGAAGCGATTGATATGTTAAAAATCGCTGAGTTGAAATCCAAACCGGGTGCGACAAATGAGCGGCCACAGATAGATTACGGCCGATGCTGTTTCTGCGGATTGTGTGTCGACATCTGTCCTCCCGGTTCTCTGCGGCTTTCCAGGGACTATTTCCATATTCACTTTGATACCGGCACCTTTGTTTTTCTGCCAAAGGATGAGAAAACCGATCAGGAAAAGTATCTGCCTCCGGAGAAATACTCCGTCTTAAAAGCAAGCCTTTCCCATCGGAAAAAAGATTATGATGGATTTGTTTCCGATCTGGATTATGCCCTGTTCGAACCGGAACGTATCCCCATGCCGGAAGTGGCTGCTGAAAAGCGAAAACTGTCCTTCGTCGAACAGGTTATTGGCTATCGTAAAAATGAAGCCCAGCGTGAAGCTGCACGTTGCCTTGAATGTAAACTCTGCGAGGAAGCCTGTCCGGCTCATCTCAGGATATCTGAATACATTCAAGCTATTTATGAAAACAAGCCCGCCGAATCTCTTCGTAAAATATTTGAAGATAACCCGATACCGGCTATCTGTGGAAGGATTTGTATGAAATACTGTGAGGACGCCTGCTCATTGCGATTACGAGGCGAACCGCTTGCAGTCAGATGGTTGAAACGTTATGTGGCTGATACCATTCAAAATTACAAATCGGCATTGGAACAGAAACCCGCTGCTTCTTCAGGTAAAAAAATTGCAGTAATCGGAGCGGGTCCGAGCGGACTGTCAGTGGCTTATTTCCTGACTTTAAAGGGTCATCATGTCGTGGTGTTCGACGAGCTGTCCGGGGGTGGAGGTATGATACGCATCGGTCCACCGCTATACCGGCTGCCCCTGGAGAGTATTGATAAAGATGTCAACTATATCGCATCTCTGGGTGTCGAGTTCAAATTCAACACCAAAATCGGCCGGGACGTTTTGTTTAAAGATCTGTTAAAAAAATACGATGCCGTTTATTTGGGCATCGGGCTTACTGACAGCCGCTCAACAAGGGTTGAAAATTCCGAGAAATGCGAGCTTGCCCTTAATTTTCTGATGAACAACAAAATCGGAAAACCGCACAAAGTCGGCAAGGAAGTGATTGTTATTGGAGGGGGAAATGTCGCCATGGATGTGGCAAGGGAGGCTGTACGGCTTCAGCATATGCAGCATCCGGGTGAAAAAGTGGTTACCAAGACGGTTTCCCTGGAAGATTGGAATGAGATGCCCGCTACGGCAGAGGAGATTGAAGAGGCACGAGCCGAAAACGTTCAGTTTAATCCTGCCTGGGGACCGAAAGAAGTTGTTCTGGATGAAAAAAGAAAAATAAAAGGCTTGCTCTGTAAAAAAGTGAAATCAGTATTTGATGAAACAGGACGCTTTGCTCCCACATTTTATGAAGAAGAGATGTTTTTGGAAGGCGATATGATTATCGAAGCGATTGGACAGGCACCGGATTTTTCGTTTATTCCAAAAGACATGTTCGATCAATTGAAGTTTACAAAATTGAAAAAAGTCAAAGTTGATAAAAATGGAATGACTTCGATTCGGAGTGTTTTTGCCGGTGGTGATATTGTCAATGTAAATCTGGATGCTGTAACGGCGATTGCGGATGCAAAAATTGCTTCCGAAGGCATCAGTAAAATGATTTCAAAATAGTTGTTATCATTGTTGCTGCCTGCTTTCATTTTTTGAACGTACCTTTGCCGGTTTTCAATTTATATCAGATTTTTCAGTACTGCAAAAGAGATTCTCAGGGAGATCGTGATACATATTGGCACCGGAATCGTATCCTGAGCCAAAAAATCCAGGATATCCGTCCAAAAATAACAGGACGGGATGTGCATTTGTCCTGAACGTCACGAAAATGTCTTTATCAATCCCGAAAGATATAACCCCTTGTTCTTCTGACAATTTTTCAGACGGGACGGGAGGGCTCTTCTTCCTCAGCGGATGATCTGTCGTGCCAGTCTGTTCCTGAAATGCCCGAATTCCTTTTCCTTCCCTTCATTGTGAGACCATCGCTCAATTTCTTCGAAATCGATTTTGGAATGCGCGGCCACCAGGCAGGCCTGTTCAAGACACTGCAAATCATTCCAGTGATAATATGCGGCCAGTCTGTCTTTGACACTGTCCGTCGATGAGATGATTCTGAGAATACCGGTTGCCAGTTCAAACGCTTCTATTTTTTTTACCGGTTCCCCGCCGACCGCCAGGGGACCCGGCGGCAGCTCGATAAAGAACTGTGTGTCCGGGTGTTTGAAATGCCGGCCTTCTTCAGTGAAACCGATCTCCTGCATGGCGTCCCGGATATGGCGTGTTTTCGCCCAACAGATGTTGATGAGGTCAAGATCCATGGATACATATTGATTTTTGCCGTAAAAAGTGACACAGGCACCGCCAGACAAGACAACATCGATGCCATTTTTTTTCAGATGATCCTGTATATATGCCGCAAGCTCGGCGCCGGTCATCTCTCTGATCAATTTCATAAAGGCTTGCCGCCTCTTCTCGGCCTGCGTCTGTTCATTAAAAGATTTTCACGCTCTTCCGCAGTGTAAAACTGCATTGCTTTTTCAAGGAGCATTTTTAATTCATTGAGGAAAGGGTATCCGGGATTGAAGGAATATAATCTTGTTCTTCCGGCAGTTTTGCCGGCCAGCACACCTCCGGATTCAAGCCTCACAAGTTGTTTGTGTATGGAATCCGGATCCGAACCGAAGAATCTGGCGATCTCTCTCGCATACCCTTCATTTCTGCAAAAAATGAATATCAGGACACGCTCGGAACTTGTTGAACCCAGTATCGGCTCCAACATATATCGCTGCCTCCATCATATGAAAATGTCGGATTATTTCATTCATTTGTCAGCTATTCTCTGACATATGAATGAATATTTCTGACAATATAATATACAGGACTGACAGAATCAAGGAAAATGTGACAGACATATAATCTCTTCAAAAACAGGGAAAAGATCAGAAATAAAAATATCTTCTTCCGCGATTGCCTGCGAAGACTGTTCCGGGGAGAAAAACGGTGGCGGCCTTTCCGCATGAAACATCCCTGTTGACGGATATCATACAGTCATTATCCGGTATGCCATTTTTCACACCGCGGAGGCAGGCGCACCCGGAAAGCGAATCAATGCCCGCGCCTGGTTCCGGAGCAAACAACGGGCGGGGAAACGAAAATGATTATTCCGCAAGCCGGCTGATCAGCAGTGCAGCGAGGCTGCACAGGAAAATCAGTCCCGACAATGCCAGAAACACGGCGGACATGGAGATGGTTTCCGAAATGTAACCCGCCATCAGGGTGGCCAGGGAACCGACACCGAAGGTGACAATGAATTTCCATCCGTATCCGGAGCCGACGACACGGGACGGCACCAGTGCCGCGATCAGGTGATTTTCCACAGGCTGCATGCTGAAATGGATCAGGCTGAAAAGAGCAGCGGCCGCCAGAAAAAGCACATGATGCAGCACACCCATCAGCGCCATCCAGGGCAGGGACAGGACAATGATGATCAGATACAGGTATACAGGACGGATGCGGTCCGAAAGATGGCCGCCCAGATATTGTCCGATCATGCCGATACCGAGAATGGCCGTGGTGACAAGACCGGCGGTGAACCGGGACGCCCCGGAAAAGTGGATATGTTCCTGAATATAGATCGGCAGCGTGGTCATGAATCCCCGGTATACCAGCCCGTTGATGCCCATGATCAGCAGAACCATGATAAAAATCCGTACCGGGAAAGCAGATTGATCCTGGTCATGTGTGCCGGATACCGGCTCAGGATGGGCATCGGGTATGTGGTGGTCGAAAAGGAGCAGCAGCGCAGCCAGGGCTGCGGGCGCCGCCGCAACGATATAGATCAGATGCCAGTCATTATGAAATTGCAGGATGAGACCGGCAATAAAGGGGGCGAGGGCCACGCCCGCACTTCCGGCCACCCCGTGCAGGCCCATGGCCTTGCCGCGCTGGCGAATGGACTGGGCGATCAGTGACAGGCCTGACACATGATAGAAGCTTGAGAAAAAACCCAGGCACACGAGACCTGCCGAAAACAGGGGAAGCGATTTCGCCAGGCCGGTGACAAGGGCCGCAGAGGCGGTGCCGGTGAAAAAAAGCATCAAGGTCCGTTTGGCGCTGGTGCGTGTGGCCAGGAAACCAGCCGGCAGTGCGCCCAGACCGTATACCAGATAACCGGCCGTGCCGATAGCGGTGAGCTGCGTGAGAGAAATGCCCAGACTTTGCTGGATGGGCCGCAAGGCCGCTGCAAAAATCAGGATATTGATATGGCAGAGGCTGTGGCCCAGCATGGTGATAATCAGAATCCGTTTTTCCAGTGAATTCATGCAAGCTCCGGAGTGAGATATCCCGTTTTATATCCAGCCTCTGAGTTCACATGCCTCGGCCACTCGGGCCACACCGACCACGGTGGCCGCCATACGCGGATGGACGGATTTTTCCCGGACCGCATCCATCATGGTGTGATAGGCGTCGGTTATTTTTTGATCCAGCTGTCTGTGGACTTCCGCTTCAGTCCAGAAGCAGATGGATTTGTCCTGGACCATTTCAAAATAGGAGACGGTCACGCCGCCGGCGCTTGCAACAAGATCCGGAATGACATGGATGCCCTTTCTGTCCAGAATGATATCGGCCTCCGGGGATGTCGGACCGTTTGCGAGTTCGCATATGATTCTGGCTTTTATCCGGTCCGCATTCCTGTTGGTAATGGCGTTTTCCATGGCTGCCGGATACAGGATATCCACATCCATTTCCAGAATGGCATCACGGTCAACGGGCCGGGCGCCCGGGAATCCGGCGACAGATCCTGTTGTCAGCTTGTGGGTGACAAGGTCTTTCACATTCATTCCTTCGGGATGATAAAGGCCGCCGCGGGAATCACATACGCCAATGAGTTTTCCGCCGCCCAGGAGCTCCTGATGAAGCAGGGCGGCGCGCTGCCCCGCATTTCCGAATCCCTGGATCGCGTAAGTGCCGGTGGGATCGATGTGATTGACCTTGCAGGCCTCACGAACCGTGATCACACCGCCCCTGGCCGTTGCATCGCGCCGGCCCTCGGTCCCGCCGATCTGGATTGGTTTGTCGGTAATCATTCCGGGTTCATGGCGGTTCGTCAGCACTTCAAATTCATCCATCATCCAGGCCATGATCTGCGGATTGGTGTACATGTCCGGTGCCGGGATGTCCCTGTCCACACCGAGATAAGGGGCCACCGCACGAATATACCCGCGTGAAAGCAGTTCCAGTTCCCGCTGGGACATTTCCTTGGGATTGCAGGCGATTCCGCCTTTGCCGCCGCCGAGGGGCAGGTCCACGGCTGCTGTTTTGCAGGTCATCCAGCAGGCGAGGGCACGGATGGTGTCGACTGTCTCACCGGGATAAAACCGGATGCCGCCTTTTGCCGGTCCCCGTGCGAAGTTATATTGAATTCTGTAGGCATGAAACACCTGCGTATCACCATTGTCCATTTTTACAGGCAGGGTAAACTTGAACTCGCGCTGCGGCCATTTCAGCAATTCCCGTGCGGCGGGTGTCAGATTAAGAATGGATGCAGCCTCCGATATCTGTTTTTGGGCCACATCAAAAGAATTGTATGATTTCATGAATGTTTGTCTCCATCATTGGAATTGTCTTTCGGAGACGCGGGCGGGGGAGTGTCCTGGTAATCCAGAAGAATACGGTACCAGCATCCCCTGCACATCAATGCCCGGTCCACACTCAGCAGCACCTGTTCCCACGGGGTCAGGCTTCGGCCGCAATGGGGACAGTATTCAGGCACGTGTTCGTTTTTTGCCACGGCTGCACTCCGGTTTAAGAATGATTCCCTTGTTCTGATGACCGCTCATTTTTATCACAACGGGAGATTGGAATCTCAGGAGACGGGTGTATTGAAAAGACTGAACGGCGGGTCTTGAATAAAGCCATTCCCAGTCCAGCCAGCTGGTTTTATCGCTGGACTGCACGGTGAAATAGCCGATTTTAAACGAATTGAGATTCTGAAAAAAATGGGATCCCTGCGAGGGCGTGACTGTGAAGTCTTTGAATCCGGTCTCGATAATCGTATGGGCGCCTGAAATCTGATCCCAGGTAACAGGGATGCCAAGCCAGGGATCCAGGCTGCCCCATCGTCCAACGCCGATGAGCAGATATTTGCGTTTTTCCTGGATTAACCGGGCGTTGAGGTTGCTGATTTCCATGGCCACATCCTGACTGCGGCCCCGGTCAAAACGATCCCGGTCCACCATGACGATATCATAGATATCGCTGATTTCACCGTTGCCCAGCACCTGTGTGCTTTCACAGATCAGCGTTTCCCGGTCATAATTGGCCAGATTGAGCACTTCAAGTTCCCAGTTCAGAACCATCGGCCGCATTTGAAGCAGGGCAAATTCCTTGATTTTGCTGCCGGAAGGATTCAACTCTACGGCGAATTCGATTTCCACAGGCGTGCCCATACCCCATTTGCCCATATCCAGAAGCAGATCGAGAATATCATTCAGGGGGAATATTTTGTTTTTCAGAATGGGGGAGAATGTAATCACGCGATACCCTTTGCGGGAGGTCCCGTCGTAGATCCGGTCATTCTCGGGAGAATAGGTGGATGCCAGGGCATGGATGGTGCCGTCCTCTTCGGCCGTCCGGATCGGGTATGATTTGACATGGATATCTTCGGCACGGGCCGGCTGGTCCTCATCACATTCAAGATCCAGTGCAAAAAATGTATGCTGCGTATCCCTGAGCATTTTTTTTATGGATGAAAACTGATCGATATGGTTCGGGTATTTGGGACTGAACCGCACACAGGAACCGCCTTCCACGACCATTTTGCCCAGTCCCAGAGCCACATTGACAATGCCGTCGGAATATTTCAGCGGCGTGATCGGGTAAAAATTATAGGATTTGGCCACTCCGGAGAATGCCGGATAAAACCGGCAGCCGTGTTTCGACCCGATCATTTTCTGAACGATCACGGCCATTTTTTCTTCTTCCAGAGAATAGGTGGTCGCACGGATATATTCTTTGGCTGACCGGAGATACGTGGATGCATAAATCCGTTTGATGGTCAGAAGCAGTTTTTCCAGCCGTGTTTTCCGGTCCTGGCTGCTGTTGGGAAGCATGTAGGTTTTGTAGACACCGGCAAAAGGATGATTGTGGGAATCCTCGAGAAGACTGGAAGACCGCACAGCCAGGGGGGAATCGATAATGTCCAGAAAGTTATTCAGACCCTGAATGATGGATTCCGGAAAATAGGGGGCACTGGAAAAACGTTCCAGTATTTCCCGGTTGTCCGTGGATGTGTATGCCAGTTCCTTGAGTCCATTTTTTTCCATAAAATCATCGAACACGTCCGTGCCGATCACAACGGCCGGGGGAATGAAAAGGCGAATTCCCTCGAACCGGTCCTGCACATCGTAATTATTGATCAGGATGTTGACAAAACTGAGCCCTCTGGCTTTGCCGCCCAGCGACCCGCCGCCGATGCGCGAAATGCTGCTGTAGGGATCGAAGCTTTCCTTTTCAAATTCGGTGATAATGCCCCGCTGGCGCAGGTTGCGGTATTCCCGGAGAGAGCCGATCAGATCCGCATGCAGGGCTTCACCGGACTCAAAATCGGATATCTGCCGGGGACGGAGTTGATGGGCCAGCCAGAATTCGGTTCGTGCCTTGAGCCAGTTGGAGAAATCATTGCGGCTGGCATGATAAAGAACACTCTCAATGGGTATTTTTTTTAATGTTTTTTCAAGGGAAATCAAATCCTGGGCCCGGGCAATTTCCCTGCCTTGCGGATCACGGAATATAAAATCACCAAAATGAAAGTGATTGATCATGAATTCACGCAGTTCTTCCAGGAGATTGGGAGAATTTTTCAACAGAAAGGAAGCGCCCAGCTGGGCCGCCTTTTCACGGTACGCAGGATTGGACGAATGAAGAAGAATGGGGATGTCATCATATTCCTGCCGGAGGGTGCGGGCCAGCCGAAATCCGGCATCGGGATCAGGCTGTCCGTTCCTTGGAAAATCGACATCCGAAATGATGCCGAGCAGCGTATCCTTGTATTTGTTGAATATGTCCATGGCCTCTTCATAGGTTTTGCACAGAAGAATTTTCGGCCTGGCACGCTGCCTCAGCTGCTTGTGAGACAGATTGATCCCTTCCGATATGAGTCTTCTTGACTGGCGCATGATTTCAAGATAGATCAGCGGCAGAAAATGGGAGTAGTATCGCACATCATTTTCAATGACGATAATGGACTGCACACCCACCAGGGCGGTGTCGTACTCCACATTCATCCGGTCTTCCAGATGCTTGATGATGGCGATGAGCAGACGGAAATCTCCCTGCCATATAAAGACCTGATCGAAAATGTCGGCCTCTTTATGCAGGAGCATATTCATCAGCTCCCTGTTGTCGAAAGCCAGCAGAACAACGGGAATATCCACGCCCGCTTCCTTGACTTTTCTGGCAAAATCGGCAGGACGCATGTCTTCGATATGGAGAGTGGTCAGAATGAGGTCAAAACGGCGTTCTTCCCTGATCAATTCAATGGCTTCAATGCCGTTGGCCACACGGGCCAGCTCGGGAGCATGGCTGAGGTTAAGTCCCTGGTATTTTGAGCGGATCAGTTCATACAGGCGGCCGTCTTCTTCGAAAACATAGAGATCATAAAGGCTGGATACGAGCAGGATATCCCGGATTCGGAGGCGCATCAGGTTTTGAAATCCCTGGAAACGGGTGCCGTAGCCGTGTTCCACCCACAGTGGATCAGCCTGGGGAAGCGCCTTTTTAAAAGAGTCTGCCATGACCTGAAATATTACAAATTATAATGATGCAATGCAAATGAAACTGTCGAAAAAAATGAGTACCGCGTGACAGGAATGGCGAAGTCCGGTTTCTGTCATGCGGCACCGGAAGCGATTATACCAGACCCTGATCCAGCATGGCATCGGCAACTTTGAGAAAACCACCGATATTGGCACCATTGACGTAATTGCCCGGAGTTCCGAAACGATCCGCTGTCTCCATGCAAGTCTGGTGGATATTTTTCATAATCATCTGCAGACGGTTGTCGACCTCTTCACGGGGCCATGGCAGGCGCATCGAGTTCTGGGACATTTCGAGACCGGAGACGGCAACACCGCCCGCGTTGGCCGCTTTGCCGGGCGCATACAGGATGCCGGCATCAAGGAAACGGTTGACGCCGTCAATCATGGTGGGCATGTTGGCGCCTTCACTGATTACATAAACGCCGTTTTTCAGCAGGTTTTCTGCGTCTTTTACGTTGATTTCGTTTTGTGTGGCGCTGGGAAACGCGCAGTGGGCCTTGTGATTCCACAGCGGGTTATAATCCAGTTTCGGATCGACCGGTGTATAGACAGCCCCTTTGAACTTGTCCGCATATTCCTGGATGCGTCCGCGCCGTACATTTTTCAGCTCCATGACAAATTCCAGCTTTTCCCGGTCGATGCCCCTGTCATCATAAATATAGCCGCCTGAATCCGAAAGGGTTACCACTTTGGCGCCCAGCGTGATCAGCTTTTCAGTGGTGTACTGGGCCACATTGCCCGATCCTGAAACCAGGCAGGTTTTGCCTTCCATGGTTTCTTCGCGCGTGTTGAGCATTTCAACCGCCATGTAAACGGCACCGTATCCGGTGGCTTCGGGCCGGATGAGCGAACCGCCCCAGCCGATGCCCTTGCCGGTCAGGACGCCGGTGAACTCGTTGCGCAGTTTCTTATACTGTCCGAAAAGGAAACCGATTTCGCGGCCGCCCACACCGATATCACCGGCCGGTACATCCGTGTCGGGCCCGATGTGTCTGGCCAGTTCGTTCATAAAACTCTGACAAAAGCGCATGACTTCATTGTCGCTTTTCCCCTTGGGATCAAAATCGGATCCGCCTTTGCCGCCTCCCATGGGCAGGGAAGTGAGACTGTTTTTAAATACCTGTTCGAAAGCCAGAAATTTCAGAATACCCATGTTAACGGAAGGGTGGAACCGCAGGCCGCCTTTATACGGTCCGATGGCACTGTTCATTTCAATCCGGAATCCGCGATTGATGTGAATCTCGCCCTGATCATCCATCCACGGAACACGGAACTGTATCACCCGTTCAGGTTCAATCATACGTTCAAATATCCTGGCTGTCCGGTAAACGGGATGACGGTCGTAAACCAGGGCAACGGATTCGGCGACTTCCTGAACGGCCTGGTGAAATTCCGGTTCGCTCGGATTCTTGGCTTTGACTTCAGCCATCAGATCTGAAATAAACGAAGACATAAATGCATCCTCCCTGTTCTGAATACTGATGAATGTACCTGTCCGATGACACGCATCGGCTGCTTTGGAAAGAGTATCGTGATATCATTGATATAAAAAAACAAACTGAAATATACCATATTTGAAAACAGTAACCGGAATATACATCAAAAACACATCGGATGCAATAAAAATTCGAATGAAATCATATTAAACCGCATAATATTGAATATAAATTATAATAACGGGAACTGTTCGCAGAAACATCCCCACGAACCCGCGCCGGGTGGTTTTTGAAGACGAATCATGTTGCATGCTTGTGAAAAAAGTTGTATTTTAGCAATAACTGTTGAATGCAAGGAGGGAATTTATGCGCTTGGCTGAAAAATCCTGTGTTGCTGCAATTTGCCTGTTTTTGCTATTCTGCCCGGTTTTATTGCAGGCCCAGTCTCTTTTTGACTTCGGCATCAATCTGGCTTTGGGTTTCCCGCAGGGGGAATTGAAGGACAATGTAGATAATATCGGAATCGGCGCATCGGGATTTTTTCTGTATAATTTTCCGCAGTCACCTTTTTCCATCGGCGGCACCGTGACTTATCAGATGTATGGAAGTGAAACGGAAAAACGGCCCTGGAGCACAACGATACCGAATGTCTATCTGGATGTGACCACATCCAATAATCTGCTGCTGGGGCATATCCTGCTGCGTGTGCAATCAACGCGCCAGTCGGCGGTCTGCCCGTATGTGGACGGTCTTTTCGGTTTCGGCTATTTCTGGACGGAGACCAAGGTGGAAAGCGAGGCATATACCGGGGATGATGACAATGAAATCGCACGATCGGTTCAGATGGATGATGCCGCCCTCAGTTACGGTTTTGGCGGCGGACTGATGATCCGCGTATTCGACGGCACCAGGTCGGATGAGAAGGGACTGGAAGGTGTCTATATCGATCTGGGTGTCCGGTATCTGAAAGGCGGCGAGGCCACCTATATGCGGGAAGGTGATATTGAAACCAATGACAATGGCAGTGTGATCTACCATTCCCATAAATCACATACGGATATTTTGACGGCCCATATCGGCGTCAGTTTCAAAATATCGCCCAATTAAACCTGATTATCCTTAGGGGGGATATCATTTTCTTTCATGTGTGAGGTCACTCAAAATCGGGTTGTCCGATTCTGTGTTGTATGTCTGTTCCTGTTCGTTTCATATACCACAATAGCGGCTCAGACGGGTCTGTCCATACCGGAAACGGATTATCTGGACCGGCTTGAAGGCGGATGGGTTGGGCAGATGGCCGGTGTGGCCTGGGGACACCCCGTCGAATTCCACTTCGAACGTATCCTCGTACCCGAAGACAGCATTCCCATATGGTATCCCGACATGATAGACCGGGGGTACCATCAGGATGATCTGTACTGTGAAATCCCGTTTATCAAAGCCATGCTGGACAGCGGTATTCTCTGTAACTGGGTGACTTTCGGGGACTATTTCAGGGATACGGAATTCACGCTCTGGCATGCCAACTGGGTGGCACGTTTCAATCTGCAGAAGGGAATCCCTGCGCCGGACTGCGGCCATTATTTGAACGATACGAACGTGGACGGGCTGGGCCACACGGAGGACATTGACTGGCAGATTGAATCCGGTTTCTGCGGTCTCGTGGCCCCAGGGCAGCCCATGACCACGGTGGATCTCGCATGGCGGGCCGGGCATGTTGTCGGCTTCGGTGACGGCGTGCTGGGAGGTGTGTTTCTGGCCGTGATGCAGTCGGCCGCATTCACGGCAGTGAGTGTGGATGATATCATCGAGGCGGGCAGGCAGTCCCTGCCGGAAGGCAGCAAATACCGCCAGCTGGTGGATGATGTGATTCTCTGGAAGACCCAGGGTTTTTCATGGCAGGAAAACTGGCAGCTTCTGGATGAAAAATGGGGACATGATGATCGCTGTCCCAAGGGATATGAAGAAGATTTCAATATCGATGCCAAACTCAACGGCGCATGTGTGCTTATCGGGCTCCTGTACGGCAACGGAGACATTGAGAATTCCATGCGCATCACCATGCGATGCGGCCATGATACGGATTCCAATGTGTCGCCGGTCGGCGGCATACTGGGATCATGGCTCGGTTTGTCACACATCCCCGAAAAATTCAAATCCGGTCTGAACCGGTCGGACAGCACTTTCATCACCACCGGTATCAGTTATGAAGAAGTCATTGATGCCTGTTTCAGCCTGGCGAAAAAAATCCTGCTTTACAACGGAGGAAATGTCGAGGACGGCATTTGGAACATTCCCCTTCAGGCACTCGTGCCGCCTCTGGCAGAGCAGTGGCCGTATCATCCCCTGCAGGGAGGGGACCGGTTCAATTACCGGTATATTCCGTACGTGAAGGCGGCCGTATCATCCATCGCCGGCAAAACAGTGACGTTTACCATGGCGTCGGACGACCCCGACGGCATTCGGGACCATCAGTGGTTTTTCGGGGACCTGTCTTATGCAGGGGGAAAAGATGCGGTTCACACCTATCCCTTTTTCGGGGATTACCTGGTCACCGCGTATACGATCGACAATACCGGCAATACCGCCTGGGATACGCTGCATGTCCATCTGCCGCCGCGGCCCTTTGTCCGCCTGGAAGTGCCGGACAGCCTGCTTGCCGAGGAGGGGCCGGATCCGGCAGTGCTTCAGTTGATGCGTGACGATACCACGGGCGGTGCCATTGCCGTTCGACTTGCGTATGCCGGGACCGCCGAGCCGTCACTGGACTATCTGGCGGCTCCTGAAGAGGTGGAAATACCGGCGGGGCAGTTCAGCCGGCAATTTGTCATTCAGCCGGTGGATGATGACATTCATGAAGGAGATGAAATCCTCGATATCCGTCTTTGCGGGGATCCTGCCTATATTCTGGTGCCGGACAGTACAGCCCGCCTGATTCTGCTGGACAATGATCCGCCGCCCCTGCCGCCCCTGATCAATATGACGGTTCAGGATACAATCATACCGGAAAACGGGGAAGAGGCGGTCACTGTGGGGCTGACCCGCAGTGATACCACCGGCGGAGATCTGTCCGTACAGCTGCTGACAGCCGGAACCGCTGTAGCGGGAAAAGATTATGAGATATTTCCTCTGACCGTGCCCTTCCCCCGTGACAGTCAAACGGTTTTTCTGGAAATCCGGACGGTTGATGATGACTCAATGGAAGGTGATGAAGACCTCTTTATCATGATTTTGTCCGGGAATGCGTACCGGGTGGGGGACAGGGGCATGGTCCGTCTGATCATTGTGGATGATGAAAGGCCGCCTGTGCCGCCGTCGGTCCGGATGCTGGCAATGGACACGCTTGCCCGTGAATCAGGCCCCAAGGACGCCTATGTGCGCATCGAATCTCCGGACACACTGGATACGGATCTGACAGTATGGCTCTCGGTCAGCGGCACGGCCCGGAATGGTGTGGATTATGAAACCATCCCGGACAGTATTGTCATGCCTGCGGGAAAGGTGCCGGTGGATCTTTTTATCATTCCTCTCGATGATGACATATACGAGAACCCCGAATCCGTTCATGTCCGCCTGATACCCGACAGTGCGTATACCTTCGGCGGTGATTCTTCCGTCACCATCTGGATTGAAGACAATGACACCCCGCCGGACATGATTGCATACTGGCCCCTGGATGAGGGTACGGGGCTTCTGGTGCGTGATTCAACAGGCCGTGGACATGACGGTGATGTGACCGGCACCGCCTGGGTTCAGGGCAGGTCCGGGTACGGATTGTTTTTTGCAGGGGGCGAATACAGTCACGTACGGGTTCCCCATCAGGGGGATCTGACTTTTGATTCGACACACAGCTATTCACTGGCGGCATGGGTGAAACTGATGTCGCTGCCGGACAGGCGCACCGCCGTTATTGCCAAGGGAAATGCCGGCAGCATTCCCTACGGTATCTGGATCGATGAAGACAATCAATGGGTGTACGGGGGAGAGACGGATCTGGCAGGTGAGCCGGCAGTCACAGGCTGGCATCATATTGTCATTGTGCAGAATGGAGGCAGTCACTGGCGGAAACTATGGGTAGACGGCAAAGTACAGACAGACACGGGAAAAGCGTGTTCAGGCGGCGGGACAGGGGACCTCTTTTTCGGACGCTCCTGGAAAAACGGCGAGGGATTCAGCGGCGTCATAGACGATGTGCGGC
>Ga0272442_10004859_pt1 | contig 18168 bp, 14 predicted proteins | sample SSMForm2O_FD_200262 | JGI IMG/M metagenome (GOLD analysis project Ga0272442, IMG submission 200262) | Marine sediment archaeal communities from Little Sippewissett salt marsh, Falmouth, MA, United States - SSM-Form-2O | ecosystem: Environmental > Aquatic > Marine > Wetlands > Sediment ... | reverse complement strand
ATCATCAATCTGGCCGGAAGCTTCTCCTGCTTTAATCATGTTCACGAATAAACGCTTAAATACAACGGGGTGCTTGGCCATTGAAGCCGAGAGGTCGGTACCGCTTCTAACATCTTCGACAATTTGGTCGAGAATATATCTGAACCCAGCATCATCGGTCTGCTCAGCAAGTACCTCAAGCGATTCGAGCATGGGAATGCCTGCCGCCACCATGGTTGAGAGTTGCCGGGTAAAGACGGTAAGGTCCTTGCTTTTTATACGCGGCTTGGGTGCGCCTTTCTTACGGGAGAAGGCCTTCTTGCTCGCGCCGCCACCCCTTCGTTTTTCTTCGATGCTAATGATAACGTAGTCTTGGCGGCGAAGTTCCTGCTTGGCCTCCATCTCGTTATCCGAAGAGATGGAACCGGAAACTTTTTTCCCCGTTGCATCTCTAACCGTGTATTTGAATTCAGGCATATTGCAGTCCTTTCTTCAGGGCTTTAATCATTTAGAAAGCCTCTTCTTCCGCTGCCTTTACCGCATGGAAGTCGGCAAGGCTGGTATGCAGAATTTCTTCAATTGAAGTCAAACCGCGAAGAATGTTCATAATCCCCGCACGTCTCACTGTAATCATTCCATTATTCATGGCCTGTCTCTTGATATCGATAACGCTTGCGCCATCGACTATCATTCTCTTTATATCGTCTGTAAGAGGAAGTGTTTCAACAAGAGCCATTCGTCCTCGGTATCCGCTGTCACCGCAGCGTTTGCAGCCGACGGCCCTATAAATCATAGCATCACCGGATATGAGGTCTTGGATTTCTTTCTTGTCGAAGCCGATTTCCTCAAGTTTTTCCATTTTTGGTAGTGGGTCTACGGGCATTTTACAGTCGACGCACAGCTTTCGCGTCAGCCTCTGTGCGGCAAACATGAGGACCGCGGAGGCCACCATAAAGGGGTCAACGCCCATGTCAACCATACGAAGGATTGCCTGGGCAGCGTCGTTGGTGTGGAGGGTCGAAAGCACGAGGTGGCCGGTGAGGGCGGCTTTCACAGCTATTTCGATGGTTTCAAGGTCGCGAATTTCGCCCACGAGAATCTTGTCAGGGTCTTGCCTCATGAGAGAGCGCAGTGCGGACGCAAATGTAAGGCCACGCTTACTCGAAACCTGAACCTGGCAGATTCCTTCAATCTGATATTCGACGGGGTCTTCGACGGTAGAGATGTTTTCCTCAATGGTTATGATTTCTCTGATAATCGAATAAAGTGTTGTCGATTTACCGGAGCCTGTCGGGCCGGTTATGAGGAGCATGCCATATGCAGCCTCTGCGGCAGCACGAAGGTCATTAAGACATTTTTCTTCGAATCCGAGGCTGTCAAGATTGTAAGCGAGGTTGCTGGTGTCAAGGACACGCATGACGGTCTTTTCGCCGTGCATCGTAGGAAGGATGGAGACACGGAAGTCGACCTGCCTGCCATCGATTTTGAGTTGGAACTTGCCGTCCTGCGGCACTCTGCGCTCAGCGATGTCAAGCTCTGACATGATTTTTATACGTGAGACAATGGCGTTGAGCATGCGTTTGGGCGGATTAAGCACTTCGCGCAACCTTCCATCACACCGGTAACGAACTCTGATGCGCCTTTCAAAAGGCTCTATGTGAATATCCGACGCCTTTTCTCTGAGTGCCTGATAAATCATCATGTTAACGAGCTTGACGACGGGAGAATCGGTGCCTTCAATCATGTTGGGGTCGCTGAGATCGTAAGAATCGTCGTGCTCGATTTCTTCAATGGAAAGCGAATCGGCGTCCTGACCGATGTTGTCCATCAGGTCGCTCATCGCCTGGCCTTCTTTATTGTAATTGCGTTTTATTGCTTCTTGTATAGAATGTTCGGTGGATACAACAGGCCTTACGCTGCATCCCGTAACAATTTTAACGTCATCAAGTTTGAGAATGTCGAAGGGGTTGGACACCGCTATCGTGAGCATGTTGTCCAGCTTGGATATGGGCAGGACTCCATAATAGGTCGCAAGGTCCTGCGGCAGAGTTTCAAGCACATCATCTTCGACGAAGACTTTACTGACGTCTATCGGAGGAACGTTCATTTCTTTTGCGATTGCGGCAATAAGGTCCTTTTCATCGACGAGGCCTTTTTCGAGTATTATTGTGCTAAAGCTTTTTCCATTCTCTTCGGCGGAAGATTGGGCGGAATTGGCATCTTCGTCAGTGACAAGACCGCGTTTCAAGAGGATTGTTCTGAGTTTTTTGTCAAACTTCGCCATAATTGCTTCTCAACCTCCTGTTAACCCTTTTTCTGCAACATTCGCTTGAGGTCGTCCGGGTCGGTTGACCTGGCAATAATATCATCGTAGGTTATTTTTCGAGCCGTATAGAGCTCGAAAAGCGACTGGTTGAAGGTCTTCATACCGAGCCTGCCGCTCGTCTGAACAACCGAGTATATCTGGTGGATTTTGTCATCCCTTATAAGGCTGCGAATAGCAGGGGTTGCAATCATGATTTCGCAGGCAAGCTCGCGTCCCTTGCCGGTTGCCGATGGCAAAAGCTGCTGGCAGATAATCGACGTAAGAGTAAAGGAGAGCTGAGTTCTTATTTGAGACTGCTGATAGCTCGGAAAGACATCGATGATACGGTTGATTGTCTGCACCGAATCGGAGGTATGAAGTGTGGCGAAAGTCAGGTGGCCTGTTTCAGAAAGGGTGAGGGCGGTTTCTATAGTTTCCCTGTCGCGCATTTCGCCGATTAGAACGACATCTGGGTCTTGCCTGAGGATAGCTCGCAACGCATTGAGAAAGCCGCGCGTATCTGAGCCGACTTCTCTCTGGTTGACAAGGCAACCTTTATTGCGGTGGACGAACTCGATGGGGTCTTCGATTGTGACAATATGTTCGCTACGTGAGGAATTGATATAATCAATCATGGAGGCAAGTGTCGTGGATTTCCCGCTTCCGGTTGCGCCGGTGACGAGTATCAAACCTTTTGGCTTGTTGCATATCTCTTGGATAAGGTCGGTAGGCATACCGATATCTTCCAGTTTCCATATTTCCCAAGGAATTCGTCGCATGGCGGAGGCCACCGCTCCTCGTTGCATGAATACATTCGTCCTGAAACGACCAAGACCCGAAATACCGAAAGACATGTCTAACTCATAATCTTTCTCGAACCGCGCTATCTGGTCGTTGTCAAGAACGCTGTAGACGAGCTTCTGCGACTGTTCGGAGTCAAGAATCTCGGTGTCGACGCTGATAAGCTTGCCATCAATGCGGATTTTCGGAGGCGCACCGGCGCTGATATGCAAGTCGGAACCACCTCTTTCAACAAGCTGTTGGAGCAGTTCTTCGAGAGTGACCATATTGCTTTATCTCCAATTTAGAATAGAGTTGCTGCTCTAACTGTTTTCCTCGGCCTTCATCCTTTCGACTACCTGTGTGGCAACGTTGCCTGGAACAATGTCGTAATGCGATAAACTCAGCGTGTATGACGCCTCTCCGCCAGTCATGGACCTTAGTTCAGTCGAATAACTCGCTATTTCCGCAAGCGGGACCTTGGCCCGTATTATCTGCATGTCGCCCAACGAATCCATACCCTGAATTCTACCCCTGCGTGAATTAAGGTCGCCGGTAATGTCGCCCATGAACTTGGAAGGGGTCGTTATTTCAATGTCGGCTATGGGTTCGAGAAGAACAGGTTTGGCATTCTGCATCCCCTCGAGGAATGCGTTTTTTCCGGCGATTTTAAAGGAATGCTCATCGGAATCGACTGCGTGGAAAGAGCCGTAATGCAATTCGACCCTTACATCCTGCACGGGGAAACCCGCAATCTTTCCCTTTTGCATAGCTTCTTTGACGCCCTTTTCCACTGCCGGGATGAATCTCTGTGGTATAACGCCGCCAACAATAGAGTCGACAAACTCGAGGCCTTTGCCGCGCTCAAGAGGTTCGAGTCGGAAATGCACTTCGCCAAACTGGCCGCGGCCACCGGTTTGTTTCTTGTGCCGGTACTGTGAGTCCGACTTTGCGGTAATAGTTTCCTTGTAAGCGATTTTCGGTATCTTGGTATCGACTTCAAGCCCGAATCTGTCTTTGAGCCGTCCGAGCATAACATCAAGATGCAGGCTTGAATTGCCGGTAACAACGAGTTCGCTTGTTTCCTGTTTAAATTCGACGATAAAAGTTTTGTCTTCGCTTGCGATACGATTAAGAGACGTACCAATTTTCTGCGCGTCACCTTTGCTTTTAGCCTGAACAGCGAGAGACACCATGGGCAGGGGGAAGGCAATCTCGGGGATTATCAGGTCTGTCCCTCCGACAGTCATAGTATCAGATACTTGAATGTCATCGACTTTTGCAATCGCAGCAATTTCACCGGCCGAAAGCTCCTGAGCCGCAGTTTGCTCCTTACCGGTTATTTTGAAAATATTGCCTGCCTTTTCATTTTTCTCCGACCTGGAATTTCTGAAGCTCGCTCCATTTTCAAGCTTGCCGGAGTAGATTCTGAAATAAGCCAATTTGCCGACATAAGGGTCTGAAACGAGTTTAAAGACCTGAGCCATGAAAGGCGCAGAAGCATCCATGACTAAATCGACTTTTCCCTCACCTTTGAGTGCTTTTCTTCCGAGAGGCTTGTTCGCAGCAGGAGTCGCTGTAGTAATTACGTCTAAAAACTCCTTGATGCCTACGTCTTTTTCAGAGCTCAGAGCGACTACAGGTACGACCGTACCAGATTCAACGGCACTCGAAAGCGCCTTGGATACATCTTCCGGAGGAAGTTCGCCACCTTCAAGATATTTCTCCATCAACTCGTCATTCGACTCTATCACTTTGTCCAGAAGAGATTGTTTCATCTCTGAAAGGTTATCTGGAATATCACTGCTTTCGAAAAGATTTACAACGGTATCTCCCGAGGGAACAACGAGTGGAACACATTCGCTGCCGAAGGTTTCCTGAAGCTCTTTTACCAGCGTTTTAAAGGCGTTAGTATTCAAATCAATCTTGGATATGACAATTACTTTGCCAAGGCCTTGACTTGTGGCCATTTCCCAGGCTTTTCTCGTATTTACTTTGATGCCTGAAGATGTGTCAACGACCAGTACTGCCGTTTCAACTGCTGATAGACCGCTTATAGTTTCTCCTATAAAATCCGGATAACCAGGGGTGTCAATGGCTTGAATGAGAAAGCCGCCCCATTCTAAATGTGCAAGCGAAAGGTTTATTGAATACTTTCGAGCCTTTTCATCATCGGCATAATCGAGTATGGAAGAACCATCATCAATTTTACCCTTGCGTGTTGTTGCTCCGGCCTTAAAGAGTATTGATTCGGCAAGTGTGGTTTTACCCGAACTCCCGTGTCCGCATAGACATATGTTTCTGATTTTGTCCGCCGTAAATTTCCCCATTTTCTCCCCAGGTGTTATTGTTGACCGATTATCCTGACATTACCCGTACCAATACAATTGCAGAGACCCAACCTGCGAGCCTCCCATCAGTTAAGTATAGCGTCTTCATATGCTTTTTCAAATAAATTCTGTTACGCAAGATTCTTGCGTATAGTTGCCGTCACGTGCTGTCACGGAAAGTGATGAATGAACACACATGGACAAAAACAAGTATATTATTTACGCGGAACTTTAGTCCCGAGGTAATTAGCGGCTTTACGAATGTCACTCGATCCAGCCACAAGAAATACGCTATCTCCCACTTGTACCGTTCTGTTGCCTCTCGGGATAATGAATTCATCTGCGTTAGAACGATAAATGCCGGCGACAACACAATCTTTCGGAAAATCACTTTCGCTTGTAATTTCCGCAATTGTCTTCCCGTCGGCGCGTGAATTTTCTGGGATTTTCAGTATTATTACTGAAGCCTTGCCTCCACCAATAGTTGCAACTCTGATAAAACTCGGCTGCTCTATATCAAGTGTCATGTTGTCTACGAAAATGTCGGCAGGATTGATTACATTGGTGGCGCCGGCTTTTTCATATGCATCCTTGTACCTCGAATCGCGCATCCTTACAAATATTCTCGGCACGTTAAAATGCTTTGACAGCAGAGTAAAGGCGAGGTTGTCGGCATCGCTTCTCATAAGGGATACGACGACATCTGCTTTTTTGAGGTCGGCATCTTCGAGAACTCCAACGTCTGTTGCGCTTCCACGTATAGCGACTATCCCGTAACGCGTGGCGAGGTCGTCGCACTTGTCTTTGTTTATGTCTATTATTACCACATCATGCCTGTTTTGAACAAGCCGTGCCACGAGTGCCTCTCCGACCGTACCAACTCCCGATATAACTATGTACATTGCAAGTCCTCTATTTCCAAGCCCTTTTTGAGAATAGCAGAAGTACGGGAAGTATTTCAAGCCTGCCCGCAAGCATTCCGAGTATATATGTTACTTTGACTACAGGATGTAAAACAGTTATTTGCTGGGCAGTTATATAGCAGGGGCCTATATTGCCGAGCGCAGAGAACATGCCCGAAGCACTTTCAAGCGCTCCGAGATTTGAGAAAAGGGCCGTTATGAGCCCGCCCAAAAACAATAGGATTATCCATGCAAAAAATAGCGCGCCTACGCGGCGTATCTCTTCAATCTCGATCATTGCGCCATCAAGAGTCAGGGGGATTCTTGCCTTAGATGGGTAAAGGATTTTTTTTATTTGTCTGAGTAGCATTTTCCAAAGTATGCCGATGCGCATAACTTTGACTCCTCCGCCCGTAGAGCCCACGCATCCCCCTATAACCATTAGCGAAAGGAATATCAGCTTGGCGCCTGCGCCGAAGAAGGGAGTCCCGATGTCTTTTGTCCCGAAACCCGTGGTAGTCAAAATAGAGACAACTTGAAAAATTGAATATCGTATCGTATCGGTTATTGAATCGTCCGGTGCGATTTTGAGGTGTTCAACTGCAACAATTGCGGTGGCTGCAGCAATTATTATCCAGAACAGTTTTATTTCAAAAGAATCGTAGAGTGCGCGAAAGTCGCCTCTCATAAGACGGAAATGGACGAGAAAATTGATACCTCCCAGCAGCATAAAGAAAACGAGGGTGTATTCTATAAATGCAAATCCCGCGTAGCCCGCCTGCCTGTAATAGTCTATGCTGGCATCATGCGTGGAATAGCCACCGGTAGAGAGGGTGGTCAACGCATGGCAGAGTGCATCGAAAATTGACATGCCGCCGATAAAAAGCAGGAGAGTACATGCAAAAGTGAGGATTGCGTATATTGTCCATAGAATCTTAAGCGTTCTGAACAGGCCGGGAACAGGCCGTCTGGCGAGTATTTTGTGGCTTTCAGCGGTGAAGATACGGTGTGCACCAGTGCTTGAAAACATAAAAACAAGGAAAAGCGCGAGAATACCCAGTCCTCCAAGCCATTGGATCATTGAGCGCCAAAGCAGAATAGACGGTGCCATTGTGTCGAGATTGCTCAGTACCGTGATACCGGTTGTCGTAAAACCGCTCATAGTCTCGAAATACGCGTCGAGGTAGCTGATGTCAAGCTGCAACGCAAAGGGTACCGCGCCCACCGCAGACACACTTAACCATCCGAGTACACAAACAAGGACGGCTTCTCTTGCAGATTCCAGATGTTTTGTTCCGTAAGCACGTATAAAACTACCGCCAAGAGAAAAAGTAAAGATACTTGGCAAAAGAAATGAAAAAACCTGTGCTGTTTTATTGGGCATATCGGGAAAGAGAAAGACTGACAGGAGGGGTGCTAAAAATACAAATCCGAAAAAAAGATGAATCGATCCGAGATAACCAAGCGCTCTTTTGAATCCATCGAAGCTGTTTCTCACTCTGTTCCCCGGCTTGCCAGTTGTATGCCTCCTGCATTAAACAGTCTGCATTTTAACAGGCGCTTGTCTATTTTTCAACATGCTCCAGATGGCCGTTGCTATCAATTACTCTTTTATGCGTTCCAAAGAGCTTTTCATGAATTTCTCGAGGACTTCCAGAGTATGCATACCTGTAATTCTGTCGATTTCTTTTCCTTCTTTGTCAGTAATAATAAAAGTCGGCGTCCCCGAAACAAAATACTCGTGAAACAGCGAAATATTGTCTGAACCCTTAAATGGAACCAGAAGAAATTTCTGGAATTTGTTCTCATGTCGCTTCCTGAATTCTTCGATAATAGGCTTCATTTGTTGACAATGACTGCATGTCTCGCTGTAGAACTCATAAAATACTGCTTCAACGACAGTTTCGCTACTATCGGATGTTATCAGTTCTTTATTCCCATTTTCCTTATAAAGTATGCGCACGGCTTCAAGCATCTTGGCGTGGTTTCTTGCTTCTTCAAGGCCTGATTGCTGAAGAAAACGAACTATTCCTTTTTTGTCCACGAGAAAACTCTTCCTGTTAGCAACTCCTTCTTTTGAGTTATAGGCACTGTATTTTTTTGACGTCTCTCTATTCCAGTCGCTAAGAAGATCAAACTGAAGGCCAAGCTCTTGTCTGTATTTATTCAGGCTTGCATACGAGTCGACGCTTATTCCAAAAACCTCGGTATTCATCTCTTTAAGCAGGGAGTAACTCTCCCCGTATTCGCTAAGCTCGCCACTTCAGACGGGTGTAAATGCAAGTGGGAAGAACACCAGAATTACATTCTTTTTACCGGCGAATTCTGAAAGAGTAACGCGCGCCTGATCCTGATTCTTCATCCAGAAACCAGGTGCTTTTGTAGAAATGGAAATTTCGGGATATGCTTTATCGTAAGTTCCTGGATATATCAGCGAACAGCCGCAGATAACAAGTAAAACAAAGATATGATAAAAAATTGACTTGAACATGTCTCTATCTCCCGAACTTCATGATTGCATGAATGAGATGATTTTATTAGAAGGAGTATGGTTTTAATAGTTATTTCTTCAACAATTTGTCGGACTTATCAGCAGCATACTTAAGCTTTTTGGATAAGCTGGATGTGCTGATGTTGTGCCCCAATCTCATCAACTGGTTGCCTTTGTAATCATAAAGTATGATAGAAGGGGCTTTTTTCACCTTGTATTTTCCAACGTACATGCGGCCCTCTTCGCCGTACCCCAACAATTCCTTCAAGTTTACCTTAAAGAGATAGAATCTTTCAAGTTGCTTGTCCAAAGAGTTGTCCTGAAGGGTTTTATCCATGTCTTCCGTCTTGTCTGCCTGGGACTTTGCATTCTTATCGGCATCTTTATTTTTTTTGTCTTTTACCGGCCAGTAAAAGTAAAAAAGCATCGGTTTTGCTTCGCCAAGTTCGCGAGCTTGCAGCCAATCTTCAAATACGGAGCGTTTTTTCAGTTGATTTTCATCCTTAAAGTCGAGGGCGTCCAGTTTAACCCATTTCGAGCTTGTTTTGCTTAAAGAACCAATCGTAGCAATAAATTTCATTTTTTCTCTGAGGATATCTTCTGTGGTTTCGTCCTTGATGTCGCCCTGAGGAAAACCCGTTCTGTCATAAAATACGAGTGTGGGTGCCCGTCTGATTCTGTATTTCATGGCAATAGCGTCACCTTTTGAACCCCATTGTCTGAGAAGTCTTAAATCAACTTTTATGCAAACGAACTTAGCTGTTTGCTCTACAACCGATTCCAATACTAAAATCTTTTCCATTTCAATTGATTTCTCGGCATATCCTTTTATATCCTGATCGGAAGAGGTTTTATCGTCCTCCGGCCAGAAAAAAAAGAAGAGGAGAGGATTTGATTTCAATGATGCCGTACATTTCCAGTCATTATAAATAGTTCGCTCAGCCAACTCTTCGCTTGAATTAAAGTCAATCGCCGTGGCCTCGCACCATTTAACTTCTTTTTTTGACTGTGCTTTCAGTTCTGCATACTGAAAAGAGAGCAAGATGAAACTGCCTAACAAAAGCAGAAGTTTTTTTCGATTAGACATAAGAATCTCCCGGTAAACATGCATAAGCATTCCTTGATATATAATATAACATGTCTGAAGGCCCGGGTCAAATACAGGTATTATTCGAAGATGTCACGGATGGATTTTTCTATCGTGGTTAAATCACGTTTTGACAGCTTGTGTGAGAAAACAATAAATTCTCTTTTGTCAGCAGCCCAGATAATCGAACGGTGCTTGCCTTTCCCGTTATAATGAACCTGGTAAGAAGAATTTTCATCATTTCGTTCTGTGGCGCGCTCAAAGATCGAAAATCCTGTTCCTTTAAAATAATAGAAAAGATGCAGAACTTTCTTGCCATTTGAATCCTTGATAGTTTCAGCGCTGGCGAGTATTACGCCTTTTTTCAGGGCAGGCACTTTCACAGGCTCAAACCCGACCAGTGATGCAAGTCTGGCAAGTTCTTCTTCAGTTATTTCTGGAAGTCCAGCCAACCCCTGTTTTGCCGGGCCTGATGGCTTGGGCTGCGCAGGCAATTCTTTTTCGCGCTCTATCTGCGCCGGGCCAGATTTTGGTGCTGGGTCTGTGGTGGTTTTTTCGCTATCTGGTTTAGAATCGGTTCCAGGGTTGGCCGGTGGAATCTTGCCTTCTTTTCTTAATTCATCTATTCTCGGGAGTGGGGGAGGAGTGCTTGGATTTCCATCGCTTGTTGGTTGCTCTTTTGGAATTTTACCTTCTTTTTTCAATTCATCCACTCTCGGAAGAGTAGGAGGAGCGTTTGGGTTCGGAGTAGTTTCGGGCTTTGGCTCTGCCTTCGGTTCGGTCTTAGGCTGCTGTGGCGGTATTGGACGAGCAGGTCCAGGCGGGCGTCCAAGTATAGGGTCGAATTGACGAGCTTTTTTCTGAGCTTCCCTGGCGATTTCCTGTTCTTTTATTATTAGACAGGCAAGAGTATTCATATAGTGTTTCTTAAATATGTCAGCATCTTCTTTTGTAAGTTTTACTGCAAGCTTTTCAGCGGGAACTGGAGATTTTTCCCGGGGAGCAGGCTGCTTTGCTTCTTCGAGCTTGGAATCTTGAGTCTTAGTTTTTTCAGCAAGCATTTCCCTGGAAAGTTTTTCTTCAAGCTTTCTTTCGGCAGGAGTCTCCTTTTCAACGGGCATAGAAGTTAGTTTTTCTATGGGAGTTTCTTTCTCATCTCCGGCTTTGTCGATTCCAGGAAGTTCAGCAAGCTCCACTTTTTTTTCTGCCTCGGGAGCAGTCAAGCTTTCAATTTTACGTTCAGGCTGCTTTTGTTCTTCTTTGACTACAACTTCTTTGGAAGGCTTGGGAGTGTTATTTAGTCTTTCAGAGTCAGGGCGGATTGCAGTCGTGTCCGTATCTTTGTCTTCAATTGAGTTTGGAGTTTCATGGCTTTGCGAAACGAGGAACAATACAACAGCAACAAGCAGTGTGGCTGCAATAAGGGAAACCATTCTCGACATAGCGTAGCTGCGGTTCTTTGAATGAACTCGTGAAGCGATCCTGTGCTGTCTACGATCAATACGTTTGACAGCCGGTGCGGTTTTGATTAACTCCTGAAGTTTGGCGGGTGGTTGTTCCAGCGGCAAGTTATGTGCAAGCTTAAGCTCTATCCACTCACGGCGGCATTCAGTGCATTTCAGAATGTGCCGTTGAAATGCAGCTTTCTCATCGACGGGAACATTCCCATCAACGAGAGCCGCCATTTCATTTTCCGTGTAGCAGTAAAGATTATTTTCCACAACAACCTCTTTCCTATATACTATGACACCCTTTTTGGGGTCCTATGAGCAGACTTTCTCAATATTTTTAGAAATTTTTTCAGAAAAAATCACCCTTCGTTTTTACTCCTCAAGGATTTTCTCAATTTCTTCCCTTGCTTTTCTCATGAGTGAGGTGATTGAAGTCTTAGAGATATCCAGCAGTTTCGCAATATCTTCATATGACATATCTTCGAAATAAAACAGAACAATCAAAAGTCGGCTCTTCTCATCAATCTTTTCAAGTGCCTGCAAAACTGCATCCCTGGCCTCGGAGCTGTCGTAAGCATTTCCGCTTTCAAAAAGAGGCCGGCCCAAGTCAAGGATTTCAGTTTCTTTTAGCTTTGCGGGAACTCGCTTGTACCTTAGTGCGTTTCTGATATATGTCAGGGTTCTTCTGCGCGCCACGGTGAGAAGCCATTTAGCGAATTTACCATCACCTTGATAGGTTTTCAGTTTGCGGAAATTATCATTGCAGAGGTCAAGGAATAATTCCTGATAAACGTTCTTTGCTTCGCTGGGCATGCTCTCGCGATATGAACGCATGAAATACCTGATAGCGGTATAGACACGCGGACCATATATATCGACGAGCTTATTCCATGCGACCTGGTTGCCATCAATACAGTTTTTGACTAGTTCGTTTTCTTCTTCACGGGGAAGACTTTGTTTAATATCTTCCTGATCGGTTTGTGAATTTTCTGTCAATGCGGCAATTCCCTGAAACCTGATACACAATGTCTTAATATAATATTTTGTGATTGTTCCATAAAAAGTGCAAGAGGAAAGTGTGCTTGACTGTTTCTTTATTGTCGTTCGCTCATATAAACAATGCCGCTCGACCTGTAGCTTGACACGGGTGTTTTAGCGGATTATAATTACACATGAGCGTTTTATCAGGGAGGTTTCATGCACGGCGAGAGCTACGCCGAAAGTATGAGAGCAATAATAATTGAAAGTGGAACCGAGGTGGCGGGCCTTGATAAAATCAAGGAGATGGTTCTGCTATACAGGCAGAAACAAGATCTTATCCGTCCCGATGACTTCGAACTGATGAAAGGTTCGCGTACGGACAGAATGTGGGAACACAGAGTAAGAGCAGCGCTCATGGATTTGCGACGGTCGGGCGAGTGCGCACTTATAGGAAGGGCTAAATACAGGTTTTTTTTATGAAATCTTTTAATGAAAAAGAGTGGAATGCAGATGATAAAATAATTGCATGCAGGCTTGCTCCGGAATCTTTTCACGGCCTTCTGAAAAAACATCTGAAAGTCCCAAGGTTTACAAGAGCCCTTATTTCGACCAGCAAAGGCGAAAACAAGTTGCTCGATGAGGGGGCGCAGATTGGCGGAACGGGCAACGCTATTTTTGTAAAGTCCTCTAAATTTGACGTGGGATTTACAAAGAAAAACCTGATAACCGATGAAGGATACATGACAAGCTGCTCAATTCTTCTCACATTCATGGCCGGAGAAACAGAGTTTGACCTTGAGCAGGTAGCGGATAATCTGCTCAAAGGCAAGAAACGAATTATGCATCAAGACATTCATGCTTACCTTGCTGAAACAATCGAAGAAATCCTCTCATCATTTGTTTTAACACACAAAGCACCCGAGATATGCGAGATGCCAGTCGCCAAACCTCTTAAAGAAACACTTGGAGATGGATTGAAAAAATTGCTCTACAGAGGAGGGCTGACTTTCTGTGGTGTTTCACGAATCGAATTTGACTGTCCGGAGTTTTATACGCTGCAAAAAGAACGGTCAAAGATTCGAGGCCGCGAAGAAGTGTTGCGGGAAAGAGCCAAACTCGACGAACTGGAAATGGAAAAGACTCTTGCGCGCATCGAGGCCTTGAAATCGGTTGGCGTAGACCCGAATGTAGCTATAGAAATCGAACTCGGTAAAGCGCATCAAAAGGGTTCACGAGCCAAGATGCTTCTTGTGGCCTCTGGAAAGGGAGTATCCGCGTACAATCCATATTCCAAGGAGCCGGCAATACCGGAGGAACTTTATCTTCTGCCTGAGAAAATGGGATTTGCCAGATCAACCACGGTTTTAGAGCAAAAGAACGAGCCTGTTGTGGCTATTGGGGCCCAGCGCGGCGTTTACCTCGTGTCGCCCCGAAATAAATACTCCGGCGAATTTTATATTGAATCAAATGGCAGGCCTCGTGGTGGATTTAACTCCGTGACTGTTGCCGATGAGCTTGTTTACGGAGCTCATTCCGAACTTGGATTGCTCGAATGGAGTTCTGCCACTCCAAACAAACCTTCACGTTCCATATTCCCCGAGGTGACGAGAAAAAACAAATATACAAGAGGAGTCTGTTTTCATAACGGAACAGTCTTTTTTTCAAGCGGTGCGAAAGTCTATGCATTTACGCCGGGAAACCTCGACTTCAACGCAGTATACGAGAACGGAGGCGCCCCAATTACGTCTCTGCTCGTCGCTGGCGATTCGATATTTGCAGGCAATCAGGATGGGCAAGTGCTGCATTGGCCTATTGAGTTTCCCAGGCAATCGGCAAAAGTCCTTTTGCGTAGGCAAGGAACAATTTATGCAGTTTCTAAAATGATAACTGAACGGGGAAGGTTTATTCTGATTGGGACGAGAGACTATTCCACAACAGCGTTTGACCCGCTCTCTGGAGTTGTAATGCAATACATGAGTCCAGATCTTATGCGTTGGGTTGATGGGGCAGGGGACTTCGTGTTTTCCTCCTCCTATTCGGGTCACAGAATATTTATATGGGACATAAGCCATCCTGCAAGGCACCTTTACTCTATACCTATCGACGAAATGGCTCAGGACATTTACGTCTGGGAAGAGGAGCAGTTGTAGTGTTCGCAAGTGCAATCGTAAAGTTTATCGGTAAGGTTCTAATCGTTTGTCTTATCTTATTTGCTGGCTATCTGACTTATAAATATTTTACGGCAGAAGGCCCACCCAAGGCATTTGACCATTATCGTGAATACGTCATAGAAAAGGCGACAGAAGCACTTGCCGATGCCATCGCGGGAACAGAGGAAAAACCTCGCAAACTCCTTATAAAGAGATTGTCCGGCGATGCAACAGGCCGAATTACATATGTTCTCAAACAAAAACTGCAATCAACTGGGAGGGCGAAAGTTCTTGAACCTGAATTTACGGAAGATGCTGAGAAATCAATAAGAGAATGGTTCTTTTCCGAAGTAAGGGGGCTGGTGAAACCCGAGGAAGCTAAGTCTCTGGCTGAGCGTTCAAGTGCAGATTATATTTTAGTTGCAGAAGTAACAAATTTCTCTGATTCAACTGAGGAAACCTTGCTGAATATTCAATTCGAACTCGATGATATTAATAGCGAGGAAATAAGAAATGGAAGTGCTCTGGGCAAACTGGACAAGACGATATTTTCGCTGTCTTACCTAAGATTGTGGATGTGGTCCAACTCCATATGGATTCGTGTCCTTATATGGTTCTTAACGACAATTTTTGCTCCATTGGTAAGTTATAAGATTGCCTGGGCGGTACTTGCAAAACAACGCAATGACTATAACACGTTTCTGATAGCAGGTTATACCTTTATCGACACTCTACTCGCCTGGATTCTTATCGGATTCACAACCAGTGGTTTTATGGCTTCGTCACTTTTCATAATGGCTCTAATCGGCAGTGGTGTCTGGAATTTTCTGATACTTGATGAACTTGAAGACATGCGACATTGAATTCTATTGCAGCCCTGATGGTTTAGCGAATGAAAAAAGTAAATATCATCATATTCTTTCTCGTATTTATACATGCAGTCGTTGGCATGGCGCAAAACCAGAACAATTCTCCGGCTGCAAAAATGGAACCTGTTAAGTTTCCCTGGATTATCACGCACCCTTCATTAACAGAATCAGAAGCATTCGTAGAGTTAGCTGATTTTTACAAGTTAAATCTCAATATTAAAGACACTTTCAGGATTGTCACGCCTGCCGATATGACATATACGGGAATTGGTTCAATTGACATGCCTATAATCAAACATCCTGAAATGTCGTTCGATGATGCGCAGGAACTTTCTCTGCTTGAAGAAGAAATCAGGATAAACAATATTTTTGACAAGTTTCTTGAAACGGCAAGCCATGCAACCGGCGCAGCGTTACTTGCGATTAACCCAAGACATGACGACAATAAGGCAAACGAATACAGATTAAATGAATTGACTTATTGCCTGCGTAATCCCCTTAACTCGATGCTTGTGTCGCAAATAATTGCCGACCGGTTAAAAAAACACTTTAATCAAAAGAATCAGAATATTTCGACGCTTCTATCCGAAGGATTTTCCCTGCTTGATGTCGAGAATGATAAAAAATCCATATTACATAAAAATGATTTCAATTACACGGATATGATTGAACTGTTCGATGAATCCTTTATTAGAATAGAAAATGCGTTCAAAGCAACGGGAGACAAAGGAAAGAAACGACTGGAACAACTAAGTATTGAGTTGCTCTCCGGTGCTGAGAATAACGGCAATTTTTGCGGATGCATGTCCGGCTCAAAGATATCCGAGGAAATGCTTTCTCTTGCAGATAAAGTCAATTTGGATGAAATATTTGCTGCATGTCGAGTGCTTTTCAAAGGGATAACCCCCTACAATCTCGGCTGCATGGCTGCAAGGCTTGGCGACTTAGAACCAATCGAGGATCATCCGGGTGTCGTAGGGGAGGTCATTGTCTACGAAAAAACGAAATATGGTCTTGTTGTTATTGGAGGTACGGGGGCTAACATTTATAAAACTCGCGCAGCTCTGATAATAGACCTCGGTGGAAATGATGTTTACGCCAAATCGCCTGCCGCAGCCGATCCTGAGAATCCTATTTCCATGATTATCGACTTCAATGGCAACGATACGTACATTGGAAATGAAGCAGGGCCCTGCAGCGCCTGCTGCGGAATCTCCCTGCTCATGGATTTCGACGGCAACGACATCTATTCAGGTAATGACAGATGCGAAGGATGGGCTTCTTTCGGGATTGCTATTCTTGCAGACTTCAATGGCAGCGATATTTATAGAGGCGCCAGTGCTTGCCAGGGAGGGGCGCTATTTGGCGTGGGCATGCTTGCGGACAATGAAGAATTAGCAAGGGAATCAAGCGGTGCCGGAAATGATTTCTATGCTGCGATATCGATTGCGCAAGGAGTCGGATTTACAAAAGGATTGGGCCTGCTGATTGACACGACAGGCAATGATTATTATCGTGCTTGTGAAAATATGCATGACATTGATGCCGCCTCTCAATCTGGCAAAAGTTATTCTCAAGGATTTGGCTGTGGCATTATGCCCTGTGGCAAGTTTGCCGGTGCAGATGGGGGAATTGGTGCTTTAATCGACTTGAATGGAGATGATTATTACTTAAGCGAATCCTTTTCACAGGGCATGGGATTCTGGTGCTCAATCGGTATTCTACATGACAATTCCGGCAATGACAATTATTTTGCGAAAAGATACTGCCAGGGAGCCGCTATGCAACTGTCTGTCGGCTCATTGATTGACCATAAAGGTAACGATAACTACTATGGCTTTAGAGGTTTTTCCCAGGGGGCCGCTTATAAATGGTCCGTAGGAAGCATTTATGACGCTGAAGGGGATGACCGCTACATGAGCGGCACACTGTCTCAAGGCGCAGGCTTGAACGCGGCTTTTGGCATGATTGTGGATGCAAAAGGCGATGATTCATACCGTGCCGAAGAATTTTCACAGGGTTTTGGCAATATCATTGGAGCATGCAAGACAGGTGGTTTCGGATTGTTGTTAGACGGAGAAGGAGCTGATAAATATTATCCACATGGTGACAATAAACATGTAAATATCAAAAGTAACTTCGGCATCGCGATTGACAAATAACTCGTTAAGGCATAATGACTGAAAATATTAAAGATTTTCCAAGCATAAAAACAATTCGGCAAAAGCTTGCACGCAAGGGATACAAGCCTTCTAAATCTCTTGGGCAGAATTTCCTTTTTGACCATAGCTTGTTGAGCTTGATTGCAAATACGGCAAAGATTGATTCAAATGAAAACGTACTTGAAATAGGAAGCGGCTGCGGGTTCTTGACAACTCATCTCGCACGAAATGCTGGAAGAGTTTTTGCAGTTGAAATAGATTCCGTGCTTGCAGAGATGTCGTCAAAACACCTGATAGATTATCAAAACGTAGAGATATTGAATCTTGATATTCTTGAAAACGGCAAAATCAACTCGCAACTTACAAAAAGAATATCAGAAGCCGGAGGCGTACAGATAGTGGTGGGGAATCTGCCATACAACATTTCGACAGCGATAGTCACGGCACTGGCGGAATGGGATGTTTCGCCAAGGGAAATGGTTTTTCTATTCCAGGATGAAGTCGCGCTACGAATTTGCGCTACCCCGAGTACGAAAGAATATGGTTCCCTGTCAGTAATTGCCGAGTATGCATTTGAGAGGATACTATTAAAAAAAATCAATCCTGAAGTTTTTTGGCCTCGACCAAAGGTTTCTTCCAGAATTGTCGGTTTGAAACCGAGAATCAACACAACAGATATAG
>Ga0272442_10004858_pt1 | contig 18174 bp, 11 predicted proteins | sample SSMForm2O_FD_200262 | JGI IMG/M metagenome (GOLD analysis project Ga0272442, IMG submission 200262) | Marine sediment archaeal communities from Little Sippewissett salt marsh, Falmouth, MA, United States - SSM-Form-2O | ecosystem: Environmental > Aquatic > Marine > Wetlands > Sediment ... | reverse complement strand
AGCGCAGCCTGGTAGCGCACTTGAATGGGGTTCAAGTGGTCGCTGGTTCAAATCCAGTCGCCCCGACCATGAAATTTAAGAGCTGTTTGAACTTACTGGTTTAAACGGCTCTTTGTTTTTTTGTATTCAAGTACTCGTCCCGATACAATTCGGGATCGCCCCGACCAAGAAAGCATAGAGCCGTTTGAGCGCAACCGCTTGAACGGCTTTTTTATCTCGCAGATAACCCTGCGCTATCTTTCCTTCTCCTCCGAACCGCCTTCCCCACCTCCGTTAGTACGTCTCTCATCAGGGTCCTTTTTAGGTATCTTCATCCACGGCAAGCTCATGGATGTAACGTTGCGTTGCCTGATGTGCATCCTAACGGAAACAGATACCACGGTCTTTACCACCTTTCCCCCGGTTCACCCATACTGAATGTGCGCATGCACAAGTATCATGTCTTCCTCATTTTGTGTTTCAATGGAACAATTAGAAGGATGATAAAACTTGGATTTTAGTTGCCATCCTCTATTGGGTTACGTATAGTGTTCACAAACCGAGGAATTGTAGATACTGAGCATGGAACTCAATCTAAAAACCAGACTCATCCTTGTTTTTACCGGCATTATCCTCATGACCGGCATTATTACCACCGTTATCGGTACAATTCTGATCAGTCAGTGGATTATGGATGAGATCCAGGCTAAAGTCGGCAATGATCTGATTACCGCCAGAGAACTATTTAACGACCGTCTCAGGCAGATCGAGAATACGCTCTACCTGTCTGCCCAGCGCTATTGCATTCGTGGAGAACTGATACCGATAGATATCGACGCCTCTGAATTGTTAAAAGAATGTCTGGCGCAGATGCGGGAAGCCGGCAACATGGAAATGCTGGCCATAACGGACGGCAGCGGCGTCGTGCAATGGCGGGCTCACAACCCAGAAATTTTCGGCGATGATCAGAGCCGCGATCCACTGGTCGGCAGGGCGCTGTCCGAGTGCCGGGCGGTGAGCGGCGTGGTGGTCGCATCACGGGATGAGCTGGCCGGAGAAGGCAGGGAATTTGCGGAGCGGGCGCATGTTAAATTTGTTCCCACCCCCAAGGCGGTACAGCGCCGGAAGGTCGAAGAGACGGCCGGACTGCTGTTGAAGGCGGCAGTGCCGATATTATCGCGTCGCGGCGACTGTGTCGGGGTGTTGTACGGCGGGGATTTACTCAACCGTAACTACAGCCTGGTTGACAGAATAAAAGAGACCGTTTATCGCGGGGAGCGCTACAACGGGCTGGACATGGGAACGGCCACAATCTTTCAGCAGGACGTGAGAATTGCAACCAACGTGATGTCGCATGAAGGTAAGCCGGCCATCGGGACACGGGTTTCCGGCGAGGTCTATAACCGGGTGATCGAACAGGGCCTGCAGTGGATCGGCAGGGCGTTTGTGGTAAATGCCTGGTTTGTGACGGCGTATGAACCGATACATGACATCGATGACAGGATCGTCGGCATGCTGTATGTCGGCATGCTCGAGCAGAAGTTTGTCGATATCAGGAACAGAACCCTGCTCATTTTTTTCGGCGTGACTGCCATGGGGATGGTGCTGGCTCTGGTTGTATCCAATGTTTTTGCCGATTCCATTACCCGCCCGATTTATCGTCTTGTGCAGGTATCAAAGAAAATCTCTGGCGGTGACTTTTTCGTTGAATTTACACATCGGTCGCGGGCTGAAATCGGCGAGCTTGAAAAGGCGTTTATTTCCATGACGACCGGGCTTCGGCAACGCGACGAGGAATTGCAGCGGCAGACACAGAAGCAGCTGATGCGTTCGGAGAAAATGGCAGCGCTGGGCCGGCTGGCGGCTGCCATGGCACACAGTATTCGCAATCCTTTGACATCCATAAAAATGCGTCTTTTTTCACTGGGCCGCAAACTGGAGCCGGAAAGCAACGCCAAAGAGGATTTAAACGTCATATCCGGTGAAATGGACCAGATAGAGAATATTGTCACTCACTTTCTTGAATTCTCCCGTCCGCCCAAAATGAAATCCCTGCTGCGCAGTCCGTCCGATGTTGTGGATAAGGCCCTGGAGCTACTGCGGCCGCGCATCGAAGCTCATAGCATTGAAATGACCCTGCTGCGCGGCAGCAGGCTACAGCCGGCGCAGCTCGACCCCGAGCAGCTTAAGGAAGTTTTTGTCAATATTATTTTAAACGGCTGTGAGGCCATGGGATGGGGCGGGGCCATGACTATCCGTGAATCCGAAGAGGTTGATGCGCAGCGGGGACCGGTTGCGGTGATTCGCATTCACGACAGCGGCCCCGGGATTGCCGCGGATGATCAACAGGAGGTCTTTAAACCCTTTTTCAGTACCAAGAGCGAGGGCAGCGGTCTGGGGCTCTCTATCGCTGCCCGGATTGTCGAGGAGCATGGCGGCTGGCTGGATCTGGAACCCCATCCGGGCAAAGGGGCGATTTTTAAAATTATTCTTCCCGTGAGGCATGAGACACATGGCTAGCATTTTAATTGTGGATGATGACCCGCAGCTGCGGAGTAGTTTTGAGGACCTTTTACGCGAAGAAGGCCATGCTGTACTGTGTGCGTCAAGCGGAGAAGAAGGCTGCGGCGTGGTAAATGACGCCGCCCTTGATTTGGTCATCCTTGATCTTCGGCTCCCCGGCATGAGCGGCCTGGAGACCTTCCAGCACATCAGAAAGGTTGAGCAGAAACTGCCCGTGATTATCATGACCGCTTTCGGGACCATGGACACGGCCATTGAGGCAACCAAGCTGGGCGCCTTCGACTATGTTTTGAAGCCGTTTGACATTCCGGAGATGCTCGGGATCATTGAGCAGGCTCTGGAAGCAGGTCGCTTTATGCGCAACACAGTTCAAATCGACCCTGTACCGGAGGAGGATTCCGGGGAGGCCATGGTCGGCAAAAGCACGGCCATGCAGGAAGTCTACAAAGCGATCGGCCGGGTGGCCCCGACCGACACGACGGTGCTCATCCGGGGGGAGTCGGGTACCGGCAAGGAGCTGGTGGCACGAGCCCTGTATAACCACAGTCTGCGCTGCGAGCGGCCCTTTCTGGTGATTAACTGCGTGGCCATTCCGGAAACCCTTCTTGAGTCGGAACTGTTCGGCTATGAAAAGGGCTCATTTACCGGAGCAACGCGCAGGCGGGTCGGCAAGATTGAGCAGGCCGTGGGGGGGACGCTTTTCCTTGATGAAATCGGCGATATGCCCGTTACGATTCAGGCAAAGTTTTTGCGCCTGCTGCAGGAAAAAACCATCGAGCGTATCGGAGGCGGCGGGCTGATCCAGGCCGACGTGCGCATTGTTGCGGCCACCAATCGGAACCTTGAGGACTGCGTGGCCAGGGGCCTTTTCCGGGAGGACCTTTATTACCGCTTAAATGTGGTGACGATCAACCTGCCGCCCTTACGGGAGCGCCGAAAGGATGTCCTCCCGCTGTCGCAATATTTTTTAAAAAAAATGTCTCTGGAAATGGCTATTCAGAATCCGGGCCTTACCGATGAGGCCCAGGAACTGCTGCACACCAACTCCTGGCCTGGCAATGTTAGAGAGCTGGCCAATACGATCCAGAAGGCACTGCTCTTCAACCGGGGGGGGCCCATCGGTGCGGAAGAGATTTTCGGCATTATCCACGCTGCTGATCCGGAAAGGTATTCCATCGATGCCGAGGCCTCTATTAAGGGCTGGGTGCGTCAGATGCTGCTGTCGTCGAGTGAGGCCGATCTGTTTGCCACATTGAATGACCGCTTTGCCGAAATCGTTATCCGTGACGTCCTGGAACACACACAGGGCAACCAGACCCTGGCCGCAAAACTGCTGGGCCTCTCACGTCCGACCCTGCAATCAAAAATTGAGAAATACGGTTTGTCCATCTCGACTTCTGTAAAAAAAGACCCCCCACAGTAAGTGCTGCTTCCCGCCTATCGAAGATCCCGCTTTTGCTGCGGGGCACGGCGGGGCATCCCGATAAACAACCGGGCGCATCGCAGATTCCTCACCTGTGCGGGAAAGAGCCCTGCTTTGGATTACGGTCCCGCTGCAGCGGGATTTGCTTTTGCCTCCCCGTGCGGAGCACGGGGTTTCCGCCAATCAATCAATTTTCCCGACCGTCGGTAAAACAATTTTGCTCACTGTAAAAAGACTTTGCAGACCTCCCCGCCGTATCAGGTAAATAGGGTTCCTGGAATTATATTCAGTATATTGATTTTATATCAAAAGCACCTCCCGTTAAGCTGTTTTTTTTTGGCATACCCCTTGCTCTATAGATAATCAACTGACAAAGCTTTTCAAGCCTAATAACCCTCGATAAAGGAGAACACCATGTATCAAGCAACAACCATGAACGAAACCATTATCCCGAAAGCTGCCACCGCTGCGACGAAAGGCAAAACCAAAAAGATGTTCGCCCGCATCCTGGCAATGGCCCCCTGGCTTGTCCTGGCTGCTGCATGTTTGGCAGGGCCTAAGGTCGCCCTGATCGGCCTCGCCGGTGCCTGTGTGCTGGCAGCAATAGCGTTCTACGGCCTATTTACAATAGCTCTGCTGCGGCCCATGCCGAAAACGAACAGATGACGGCGGCGGCTGGAACGAAGGTTACCGTACCCTGAGCGGAACAGGCGGAGATGGTGTGCACGACCGTTCATGCCGGGAGCCGTCTGAAAAAAAACGATCCTGAGACCTCCCGGCCCACCTGCTGAATCAGCGGAGGTAAGAATACGGAATTGATTTAACGGGTTGAAGCCGGCCTGAAAAATCAAAAGAAGTAATGAACTTTGTATTCCGTTTTTATCGCGGTTTTTCCGGCAACACTATGTTGCCTCACGTATGGAAATTTTTTTCGCAGGTTTTTCTGTGCTTTTGATTGCTTATGTAATTGCGGAAACGAACGATCAAAAAAAGGGGCAAACTGAAAAACAGTGCCGGCCGATGTTTACGTAAAACCACAAACGATGCCTGAAATCCTGCTGCGCATAGGTTCTCTCCCGTTTTCCTCACACTCTGACAAAACATCAGGCTGACAACCAAAGATGCCGATCTGCCCTCTTCTGAAAAAGTCCCTGACGCAAACGGGATCCAAGTGGTCGTCCCGATAATTATTCCAGATACCGGGAGGAATGCGGGACAGCTGGGAAGAGGCTTCTCCGTACCTGAAAAAACTGAAATTAAATCCTTATGCTACCGTACGCATGCAATTAATTAATTCGGCTACTTCGATGGTAGCAATCCCGGACATAATATCCGACATGGCATAGGGGATAACCAGTTCATTATGGTGGATAAGCGCGCCGCAGGTATACACCACATTGGGGACATACCCCTCGCGTTCCTCCTCATGGGGGACCATAAGCGGCTCGTCCAGACGAGCGATGATTTTTGTCGGGTTTTTAAGGTCGAGCAGTACGGCGCCGATGCAGTACTGACGCATGGGCCCGACACCGTGGGTGAGCATAATCCAGCCTTCATTGGTTTCAATGGGCGAGCCGCAGTTGCCGATTTGAATAAATTCCCATGGCAGCTTAGGCTCCTGGATGATTTCAGACTCCTGCCAGAAATGTATATTGTCTGAGAACATGATGTGATTGTTCTCACCATCCTGGCGCGAGAGCATAACGTAGCAACCGTTAACTTTACGGGGGAAAAGAGCCATGCCCTTGTTTTGGACTGCTTTGCCGTTAAGGGTAATCACTTTGAATTTGACAAAATCCTTTGTTTCAATCATCTGTGGCAGAATTTTAAAGCCGTTATACGCCGTATAGGTAGCATAGTAGGTAACCTCACCATTATCATCAAAAAACTGTACGAACCGGGCATCTTCAATACCGCTGCTTTCGTTTTCCGAAACGGGAAAGATAACCCGTTCTGATATGCGGTGGTCGGGTCTAAAACTCATCTCATAATTTGAATTGGCAAGCCAGTTCATAACCGCGAAGGTTTCGTTTTGGCGTGACTCGGGAAAAACGGGGCTTGCGTAAAGTGCCCCAATCTTTTCTTTCAGTTCATTATAGGTAAAATCCTTGGGAAGTTGGTTGATAATATGAGCAGTTACTTCATTGCAGGCATTCATTTCATTGAGCTTCAGTTGGAATAGATGTCGGTCATAAACCGAATATAAATGGACATCCGGGGTTTCGACATAATCGCTGACCGAGTCGAAGAGAAACGTGTTGCTCCGGTCTAGAACGCCGCTGCGAAATACAATCGAGGAAACATGGCCTTCGCCGGTCGCGCGCAGGCTCATGATGAAGCGCAGGCTGCTTTTGTCCAAACTGCTTTGATCGGGATGGGGGATAATTGAGGGATTAAAAAGAGCAGCCGATTCAATGGAGTACTCCATGGTAAAATAGGCGCCGATGAGAATCCGCCTGGTCTCGCTGAGTGATACATTCCGGGGGATATACTCTTTCACCTCGTTCAGATGGTGTTCAAAAATACTTCTGATGTTTTTGTGGCGGTCGGAAAAATCAAGCATGATTTGCTCAAGAAGATTTTCAGCTTCCGCTTCCGGCAAGTCGATGATGCGTTTAATGGTTTTTCGTATGCGATGCATGCCGTCAGGAATATGAAGACGGGCTATCACGCGGGAAGTGTCACCGGTGATTTTTTTCTTTTTTCTTTTAACTTTCGGCTTCATGATTTTTTGTGCTATTATATTAGTACACTAACAAAAGGTTTGTTGTTGCACTGAAAACTACAGAGCCGGCCGTGACCCGGCAAGACACAGCTCCACAAGATCATCAACATATGCCGTCCCGGCACACATGACAGTATCCGCCCCGCCCCAGTATATTTTCAGCGTGCCGTCGTCTTCAGGAACAGCGCCGCAACTGAAAACAACATTGGGTACATACCCGCTCACCTCCCAGGGGTCCTCCGGTTGAAGAATCCACTCATCGGAAACTCCGATCAATCGGGACGGATCCCCCAGATCGTGAAGAGCCGCCCCCAGGCGATACACGGCACCGGCCATGGTTTTAAAAACGCCATGGTAGATGGAAAGCCAGCCTTTTTCAGTTTTGAACGGCGGTGCCCCGGGACCGATCTTCATTTCATCCCAGTGATACCGGACCGGTTTCATTATTGCTCTCGAGTCACCCCAGTAAACCAGGTCGGGAGAATAAGAAATCCAGATGGACCAGGGGGAAATCTCGGAATGGGGCCTGTCCAGACGAACATATCTGCCCTGGATTTTTTCCGGGAAAATAACAACATTACGCAGGTCGGCCTGGGTGATCAGAGCGACGCGCTCGATACTTTCGAAATCCTTTGTCCGGGCAAGCGCGATACGAACTCCATGCCGGGAGTATGCACTGTAAGTGAGAAGATATTCGCCCTCCACGGGGTTTATACGCAGGTCCTCAACACCGAACTCCTCATATTCTCCCAAAATGCCGTCCGTGGCCGGTACAAGAAATGGCTTGGGGTGAACCGAGAAGGAAAAACCATCCTCGCTGTCTGCCCGGCCGATGATAGAGCGCCCGTTGTTCATATGGGACCTGAAAAGCATAATGTACCGGCCCTTGTACTTAACAACCCCGGCATTATGGACCGTTGCAACAGTATAGGGCACATCATTACTGGTGAGAATAGGATTGCCGGGGTGTCTTTTAACTATGGTTTTGGCTGCAGGCATATGTGGCTCGGTTTCAATTTTTATTGATATTAATATTTCTCGACCGAAATCCCCTGAAATTCAAATCAAAAAAACAGCATCTCCCGGGAAGGCCGACGACCCGTCCCTTTAAAACGTATTGCAGGATTTTTACGCCCTGCCGAAAACATCCTTGGGTTTTGTCTTTTCAAGGACCTGTTCATAAACATCAATATACTTTTCCACCATGCGCTCAACGCTAAAATTGTTTTCCACTGTTTTTCGGCAGCAGGTTCTGTCAATTTCTTGAATCCGGCCGACTGCATTGATTGCTTCGTCAATGCCGGAAACCAGGAATCCGTTCTTTCCGTCCTGAATAAGCTCGGGCATACTGCCGCGGTTGATCGCAACAACCGGGGTGCCGCAGGCCATTGACTCGATAACGGAAAGACCGAAAGGCTCATTGAAATTTATAGGATGCAGCAGCACGCATGCATTCCCCAGAAGACTGTTGCGCTTGACGGGATCAGCACTACCGACGTACACAACCCTCTCATTATCAATAAAGGGTTCGACATGCTGCTTGAAATAATTTTCATCCTGGATTATGCCTGCCAGGATAAGTTTTTTATTACAGGCCTCTGCGATTTCGATGGCCTCTTTCGCGCCCTTGTCATGGTGAATACGTCCGAAAAAAAGCAGATAATCACCCGGCTCAGGCTGATAATCAAACTGCTTTATGTCAATGCCGTGATGGATGGTTTTGATATAATCGAGATCCGGTGACCGGTCGGCATCGCTGATGGAAATATAAAAAACCTTCCCGTTGTACTTCCTGTAAACCGGCAGGATCCCGGGCGATGAGAAGCCGTGAATCGTGGTTATGACCGGCGTGGTGATAAAGCCGGTATAGGTCAGGGGCAGAAAGTCAAAATTGTTATGGATAATGTCGAACTCATCGGCATGCTCAAAGAGCTCCGCAATATGCAGGCCCTCCCACACTTTCGGCACAATGTCGGGGTCTTCTTCATAGCCCCGCGCGCACACCGCATGCAGCCTGGCGCGTGTCTGTGAATCAGCGGTCGCAAAAAGGGTAACATCATGGCCCCGCAATACCAGGCCTTCAGTCAAGAGGGAAACCACGCTTTCCCAGGGACCGTAGTGCCGCGGCGGTGTTCGCCAGGCAATCGGTGAAAGCATTCCGATGCGCATCGTTAATCCTTTTATCTAAACGGCTGGTTGTGATGACTGTTTTAAAATCTCATCGGCATACAGTTTTTGCAGTGTCATCAGCGAGAGCAGCCAAGCAAGTGTCGACTCGGCGCCTTCATTCTGGTTGATGCCGTCGGCCATCAGCCCGTCACGGCAGCCGCCGGTCTTGGCGTCATAGAGGGGCATGTTCAGATCGTTGTGTCCCAGAAACCAGTTAAAGCACACAACCGCACTGTCGATCCAGCTTTTGTCCCGGGTGATGTTAAAGGCTTCGACACAGGCCTCGATCATGGCATTGGCCTCGACGGGCTGCTGGTCGAAACGGGCCCGGGAACCGCCTTTTTCATACCACCCGTTATTGCCGATGGGGACAAAGTGGCCTTCTTCGGTCTGGATGGTGAGCAGCCACTTGAGGGACCGGAGTCCCATGTCGGTCATATCGCTACGCTGCATCCATTGGCCGGACAGCAGCAGGGCATGCGGCAGCTTGCCGTTGGCATAGTTTAAGGCGTTCTCCATCCAGAACCAGTCTTTTTTGGCATTGTTTTTAAACTGAATAAAAAGCCTGTTTGCAAGTACTTCCCGAACCCTGCGCACCTCGCTGTCACCAGAAAACTTATACAGATAGGCATGTATGCCCACAAGGGTAAAAGCGACTGCCCGGGGCGAAATCAAATGTTCGCCGGCTTTCAGCGCCCGGTTGAAAATGGTCGTGGCCATTGCCAGTTGCCCGGGATCGTCAAGAAAAGCAACCGCATTGCCAAGGCCCCACAGCGCCCTGCCGTGCGCATCCTCGGCACCCACCTCCTCCATCCACTGCCGCGAATAGCTCATGAAATTACGGAAACGTCCTGTTTCATCATTGAAGGCATACAGCAGAAAGCTGAGATACTGGTTGCTGAGAGAATCAAAAAACTTGCTGTCTGCATGCAGGTATTTCCGGCCCATGGCAGCAACCATCAGTGCCCTGGCATTATCATCGGTGCAGTAGCCATGAACGCGGTCGGGGATGGTATGGGTGGCATGCTGCAAAATGCCCGTATCATCGGTAAGGGTTTTCAGGTGATCAAGCTTCAGCTCCGGAAGCTCAAATTTTGTGATGGATTTGATGTTTTCGACGTATGTGTGCCGGGGGCGGGGGTGTCGGGTACGCTCGGTCCTGACCGCGCTGAAGACCTCGAGATATTTTCTGGCAACCTCTTTCCAGATTGCTTCGCGGCTGAAGGTATAGGCTTTTTTACGGATCATGTGACGGGCCGTGTCGTTATCCAGAAGGTCGATGATCTGTTCGGCCATGGCATCAGGATTTTTAAAGGGAACAATTCTTCCCCGACCTTCGGCAAGCATCTCGGTCGCATACCAGTAGGGGGTTGAAATGACGGCCTTGCCGGTCCCCATGGCATAGGCCAGCGTCCCGGAAGTGATCTGGGCTTCTTCCAGATAGGGGGTTATATAAATATCAGCGGTACCGAGAAACTCGCACAGCTCTTTCAGCTCAACAAACCGGTTTTGGAAAATGACATGCTCGCCGATATCCAGTTTGCGCACGAGCTGCTGAAGGCTCATGCGGTATTCCTCTCCCTGGGCCTTCAAAATGTGCGGATGGGTGGCCCCCAGGATAATACAGGTAACATCCGGATGTTTTTTGATAACTTCCGGAAGCGCCTGCAGCATGGTTTCAATGCCCTTATTAGGAGAAAGCAGGCCGAAGGTGAGCAGCACCTTTTTGCCTTCCACGCCGAATTGATCTTTGTAATAGTTGGGATCCATAAACGGCGTATCAGGAATGCCGTGATGGATAAAGGCAATTTTCTTGTCCGGGACACCGTATATCTCTTTGAGGAAATCAAACGCCCTCCGGCTCATGACGATCAGTTTGTCGGACAGGTCAGCCAGCGTGCGCATGACTTCACGGTATTCCGGGGCGGGATCTTTCAGAATCGTATGCAGCGTTGTCACCACCGGCATGCGCAGTGCCCCGAGAAGCTTCAGGAGATGGCTGCTGGCCGGGCCGCCGAAAATACCGTATTCATGCTGCACGCAGACAACATCAGTCTGACTGATATTGAGAAACTCCGAAGCTATACCGTAATCGCTCAACATATTCTGGTTGATCTCGAAGCGCACCTTTTCAGGATAGGCATATCCCTCGGGTTTGTCATTCATGGCAACCGCCCAGCAATTAATGTCGGGGGCTTCTGCGGAGAGGGCTTCAACCAGATCCGTAGTGAAGGTTGCAATGCCGCACTGGCGGGGCACGTAGTTGCCGATAACGGCAACCGATCCGATTCCTTCATAATATTGAATAACAGATGGCATGTGATCGCACTCCTTAATAAATTATTTTGCCGCTATATTTTTTGTGACAGCATAAGCATAGACAAAAGTTACTTTTTTAGCAATATATAAAAAAATGTGCACATATTTTTAAATTATGGGAACATTACATGTGTTTAAATATATAATTTTATACAATAAATTATCTTTATATATATTTAACTTTTTTAACATATATTTTGTTTGATATTGATTGACTTGCAATCTTTATTTTTGTATGTTGGTGCTGTCTGAAAACAACTTCCCTTCATCAAGACAATATCACAACCATGAACTGGATCGGCTTTATTCGCCTTATGCGAAACATTTACGGCCGCGACCTTCCGGATCTTGAAAAAATCCAGAAACAGGGGCTCCTTGCCGTTAAGATCGCCCAGGTTTTTGCACTGCGCATTGATTTCCTCAACGAGGGAAAATGCCGGCACCTGTCGCGGTTGTACCGGCACACACTGGAACTGCCCTCAGAAGCAGTAAAACGCCTTCTTGACGGATACACCGACCCCTCCTTTCGCGGACGGTTTGCCGATATCACGGAGCGCCCCCTGGCCTCCGCCTCCGTGGGACAGGTCCATCGTGCCGTAATGAAAAACGGCACCGAGGCGATTATCAAGCTCATCAAGCAGGATTTTACAAAAAACTTCGTGCGTGACGTGCGCAGCCTGGAGCGGCTTTTCAGGATGATTATCTTTTTCTATCCCAAGCTCCAGAAGGTTGCCGACCCGGTGGGCATCCTGAATAATATCGAGGACTATACGACCCGGGAGCTCAACCTGCTCAACGAGATACAGGGGCAGGAAATTCTTAAAGAGATTTATCACCGGCAAAAAAACCGATTCGACCTGTCGCGAATGCGGTTTGCCGACATTTATAAGGACCTGTGCAACGAGAACGTCCTGGTGGCGGAGTTCATAGACGGGCGCACCTTCGACGAGCTTCTCGACGCCGAGCAGCTTCCTTACGAGGAGCTGCTGAAGCTTTTCCACATTCACGGTTTTTACATGTTCGGCGTGGGCACCTTCCACGGGGACATCCATCCGGGCAACATTATACTCAAAGACGGCTGTCTTTATTTTGTAGATACCAGCGCCATCAGCCACGCGGGACCGAAAATCAGGCGGGGGCTTTTTGAATTTTTCAAAGCCCTTGCATACTGGGACTATGAAAAATGCGCCTATTTCTTAAACAAGATGGCAGACAGGGAAATCGAGGGGCAGCGCTACGAAGCATTTGCAAAAAAGTTTGTACAGCTGTACGGAGACTTTACGGAAAGTACGGTATCCCGGGTCAGCCTGACACAGAGAATGATGGAGACCATCAAGCTGGGGGTTAACAGCGGTATGGTTTTTGAGCGGGGGATATTCGCCATCATTAAAAGCCTGATGTACATGGACGGAATGGTGCTGCGGTGCAGGCCTGATGCCGTTCTCATGCGGGACATGCGCCCCTTTATCGCAGAGGCGGAAAATTTTGTTTTAAAGTAAAAACCAGGATTCCAGGATTCTAGGATCCAAGCGAAAAACATAAAAACAAAAACAGGGTAACAGATAATCTTAAAGGGGCTCAGAAAATATTTTTTATCCTCCCTAAAAGAAACATTCAATCACGTGGATCCTCGGCCCCTCGGATCCTTTAGTTTGAATCTATTCAAACGTTGTCTTCGTGGGCAGCGGCCCCGGCGGGTTAAAGGCAATGCCGTGTTTTTTGCAAATCAGGTTTGCAGAAATCCTGGCTGATTCATAAATGGTCGGCAGCCCGCTGCCCGGATGAGTACCGCCGCCGGCAAGGTAACAGTTGCTGAACTCTTCAAACCTGTTCCGGGGCCTGAAATAGAGCATCTGTCTGAGGTTGTGGCCGATGTTGAATGTGGCCCCCAGGTACACGTTATACTCGTTTTCCCAGTCATCCGGTGTGGTTATTTTTTCCGCCTCGATGTTCTGCCTAAGGTCCGTGAGCTCGGTGCGTGCCTCGACCTGATCCAGGATGTTGTCCCGGAAGCGCTCTTTTTCTGCGGCCCAGTCAATGCCGGCCCGGTTGTTGGGCACCGGCACCAGGAGATAGATGGTTGATTTGCCCTCGGGGGCCAGGGTGGAATCGGTTACCGAGGCATTCTGTATGTAAAAGGAGTTGTCGCCGGTGGTCATCTTAAAGTTTGTAAAAATATCCTCAACGTTCGTCTTGTAATCTTCGGCGAAAAATACGTTGTGGTGGGGTATGTCGTAGATTTTATTTACGCCCAGATAAATCATAAAAATCGAGCAGGAGTAGTTCATGCGCTCGAATTTCTGTTTTTTGTACTTCCTGAGGTCTGCTTCGTCGCAGAGCCGGTTCATGGCATATGAAAAATCGGCGTTAATAATGTAATCGTCGGCAGTGCAGCGCTCACCGTTTTCAAGCTCAACGGCAGTGATGCTGCGCCCCTCGACATGGATTTTTTTAACGGGAGTGCTCTTGCGCAAATTCACTCCCAGTTCCCCGCAGGCCTTTTCCATGCCAAGGCTGATGGCATTCAATCCGCCGATGACGTGGTAGATACCGAAGCCGTGTTCGATGAACGGCACCATGGTAAATGCCGCGGGACATTCCCAGGCCGACATGCCCAGGTATTTGGACTGGAAGGTAAAGGAGAGCTTCAGCACGTCCTGGGAAAAATATTCGCCCAGCTGCTGGAACATGGATTTGCCCAGGGAAAAGTAAGGGATGGCCTTAATGAAGGGAGGGCTCAGAAAATCAAGCAGGCTGGAATAGGCTTTCTGCAGGCAGGGAAACATCATCTCAAAACGTTTCTGTTCGGCTTTCATAAACCGGTCGTAGCCCGGCCCGCTGCCGGGGAACAGTTCCTCCAGCCGACGGCGCATTTCCTCCCGGCTGCCGGTGGAAAAAACCTCGAAATCGGAAAACTTCAAACGGTACATGGGCTCGAGCTTTTTGGCGGTCATGTAGTCCTCGGCTTTAAGACCGACCTCCTCGAACATTTCCCTGAGGGTGAAATTCATCATGAGAAAGGTAGGGCCGGTGTCGAAGGTAAAACCGTCCAGCTTGATGGGGGCATTGCGTCCTCCCACAACCTTCTCTTTCTCAAAAACGGTGACATCAAATCCTCGGCCGGCAAGAATCATCGCACTGGTCAGCCCGCCGGGCCCTGCTCCGACAACAATAATGCTTTTCCTGGCCATGTTTTCCCCTTTTTACTTGTCATAAACAGATATAAGTGTTTAAAATAGTATTATATTTCAACATGTCACTTGTCAAATTAAAAATTACCGCCGCGTGCGGAACCGATAACGCCGAAACCCGGCTGATACGTTTCAACGAGAGGAAAAGGATTTTATCAGGCGGTGTACAATGATACGAAGCATACTTGTTTTTGTGATGTTTATGGCCATTGTGCCGGGATGTTCCTCCATGAAGCCCGATAGCCTAGGCGTTAAATCGGGCCGGCTTTCGCCATGCCCGGACTCGCCCAACTGCGTTTCCTCCCAAAGCAGCGACGATGACCATTACATTGCTCCGCTCTTGTTTGCGGGACCTGTAGCCACAGCCCGGCAAAAACTTATTGCCGCAGTGAGCCGTATGAAGCGCGCAAGAATAATCACCCGTGAGCCTTCATACCTTCACGTTGAATTTAGAACAGCGGTGTTTCGGTTTGTAGATGATGTTGAGTTTTTGTTTGACGAAAAAGAACACACAATCCAGATACGCTCAGCCTCCCGGGTTGGGTACTCCGACCTGGGAGTGAACAGGCGCCGGGTTGAAAAAATCCGTGACCTGTTTGGTAAAGAATCCGGAACATTGCTGTCCCGCTAACCTGGCTCAGTGTTTGTCGTTGCCATTATTGCTGCTAAACTGATACTCGTACATGAACAATAACCTATGACCGGCAGTGACGAATGACTCAAAAAAACGGCCTGCCGGTGAACAACAACACATGTCCGCAGGTGCACTATGGTACATCCTCTTAATATAAAAACCGTACATAAACGCTGTAGTCTCTCTGTTGTTCTGCTGCTCCTTATCATAGCGGCGGTTCCCGGGCCCATGGTGCGGGCAGCGCCCAAACACCTGACCATACTCACCCTCAATGACCTGCACGGACAGCTGGAACCGTTTTTGATCCCGGATGCAGACCGGCGTAAATCCGTTGGAGGCTTTTCCCGGCTGGCCGGCGCCGTTTCGGCGATAAAGGAATTGAACCCGGACAAGGTCCTGGTGGTAAACACCGGTGACAGCTTGACGGGAAAATATTTTCTTCAGTTTAAGGGCAAGGCCGTTTTTTCATGCATGAGTCTCATGGGCATCGACGTCGGTACGCTGGGCAATCATGAATTCGACCGGGGCAGTGAAGTGTTGGCCGATGCCCTTATCCACTGTACGTTTCCCCTGGTCGTTTCCAACCTGAAAACACAGGGGGCAAGTCCCCTTCATAACCGATATCGCAGCTTTCTGGTGGAAGAAAGAAACTCAATCAGGATCGGCATCTTCGGCCTTATAACAGCCGATTTGCCGTTCATCTCTGCCCCCGGCCCCGACGTGACGCTTCTTCCGGGACTCGCTGACCATGCGGCCCGGACGGCTGCAACGCTGCGAAAACAGGAAGCAGCAGACCTGGTAGTGGCGCTTACCCATATCGGCCTTAAACATGACCTGGAACTCGCCGCCGAGGTGCCCGCCCTGGACATAATCTGCGGCGGCCATTCACACGATCTTCTTAAAACGGGCGAGGAAATCATTATTGCCCGGCAGGAAGGCAGAAAAACCATTATTGTGCAGGCCGGGGCCCGGGGAGCATATCTTGGACGGCTGGACCTTGCGATCGACCGTGTCGGCATTACCAGCCACGCATGGAAACCCATACTCATGGACTCAAGCATCCCGGACAACCCCCGCATGACCGGTGCTGTTGCATCGTTTCAAGAAAAGCTGCCCCGGGAAAAAGTCATTACCCATACCAAACGTCCTCTTGACTGCCGCTCTTTAAGCCTGAGGACCGGGGAAACAGCCATAGGCAATCTCATAACAGATATTATTCGCGAACGCTTCAACACGGACATTGCCCTCCAAAACGGCGGCGGCATACGGGGTGATCGCGTTATTGCCCCGGGTCCGGTTACCACGGGTGATATTGTTTCTCTGCTGCCCTTTGAAAACCAGGTGGCCGTTATTACGCTCACGGGAAAGGAAATCAGGCAGGTGCTGGAGCATGCCGTTTCCATGCTGCCGGACCCGTCAGGCGGGTTTTTGCAGGTGTCGGGGCTCAGGTTTACCGCAGATGTAACGGGCAAGGCGCTTCGGTTTTCATATGATGTTCATGAGGGTACTTGTGCGGTTAAACAGCAGGGCAGCAGAATCCTCACGGTGGAATGCCTGAACCCGTCAGGTTCATACAGTCCCCTTGTGCCGGACAAGGTGTATGCCGTTGCGGTAAACTCTTTTCTTGCCGGAGGCGGGGACCGGTACCATATGTTACAGCATGCCCGCAAAAAGACATTCACCTATGTTACCCTGAGAAGTGCGCTGCTGCACCGGCTTTCTCAACAGGCAGCAGTCGAACCGGTAACCGACGGCAGGATACGCATCACGGGTATGCCGTAAAAGACGGGCAAGTATCCCTGATTCCTTGCATCAGTAAATCTTTAGTACTCTTTAAACATTTTCCGCTGGGGTCATTGCGAGGAGCGGAGCGAGGCGGCAATCTCGTTATTGGTCCATCCAGATTGCTTCGCTAACGCTCGCAATGACTCTGGTTATTCAGGTGTGACCTTTGATCACGTAATTTTTCGCAGCTAAAGCAGCTCCTGCCTGCTATAAATATTGTAGTTTCAAAATACGCCTCTACGGCAGCCAGTCCTGCTCCACAACAATCTGCCGGCCTTCGCATTCGCCTATCTTCACCTCATACTCACCCGGGGTGTTTGGCCACAGCACTCCCAGCACGTTCATTTTCGTGTTTACGGGCAGGGAGATTATGGGCAGTATGGCCTCACCCATATCAATGGCCCAGATGTCTTCCCAGGTAAACGGCACGGCTGCCTCTACCGTAAGAAGAACGGGATGAGGAAACAGCCATCCGCACAGCAGGGTTTCCGGGTCTATGCCGGTCAATTCACATACCGGGGCCGTTGTCGTCGTTGATGAAGATGTGGTTGTTTCCGGAACAATTTCAGCGGTTGTGGTGGTTGTTTCCGGAACCGTTGTGGTAGCCTGGCCGGGAGCGGTGGTTGTTGTATCCGGCGACACCGTGGTTGTTGTATGAGGCGCTGTCGTGGTTGTGGTGTCCGGCGCTACCGTTGTTGTGGTGGTGTTTTTGGTTCCGCCACTTCCTCCGCTACCACTGCTTGATGGTGCGGGAGTTGGTGTAGGGGTAGGAATTTTTGAAAGCGTCATATTTTCAAAAACAGACCCGCCTGAGCTCAATTGCAGCGACACCTGACCGGAATAATAGTTTGTTGCCTGGCCCTTCACTATGAGCATGCCGGCCGGATGCAGAAGCGAATAATAGCCGTCACTGTCCGCTCGCGTAGAGCCGCCCAGATTGGTGGTAATCGTGGCCCCGTCAAGGCCCTGACCCGTGTCCGAGCCCACCACAATGCCAACGACCACCCCGGTGCCGCTGGTTGACGTCTGAATGCTGTAGGACGTTGGAATCGCCCGGGTGCTCAGCCTGCTCAATGTGCCGCCGTTAATCCTCCCGCCCGCACACTGCCGGGTTATGACACAGCGCCACTGACCTTCCTCCGCGTCCCTGATCTCAATCTCGTTGACGGTTTCCGCGAACTCAACCGGGCCGTCAAAATAGGGCGTTCCGTCGGGCCGGTACACGTCAAGATATACCGTACACCCGGCGGCCTCGGGCCCCAGCAGATAGTAGGTGATGATCAGGGTCTGTCCTGCAATGTCGTTATCGATGAAAAATTCGGAATCACCGCTGTCGACCAGTGCGCCTTCGACCAGCAGCTCTACGGACTCTGAATAGGTCTTGCCGTCGCGGTCCTCGGCTGTGATAACCAAGAGCTTCTTGCCG
>Ga0272442_10004856_pt1 | contig 18186 bp, 11 predicted proteins | sample SSMForm2O_FD_200262 | JGI IMG/M metagenome (GOLD analysis project Ga0272442, IMG submission 200262) | Marine sediment archaeal communities from Little Sippewissett salt marsh, Falmouth, MA, United States - SSM-Form-2O | ecosystem: Environmental > Aquatic > Marine > Wetlands > Sediment ... | reverse complement strand
GCGGTTCCAGCGCGAGCCGACAGTCGAGTGCCGACGGCGGTGCCGTCAGCAGCAGCACCGCTACACCGGCGGCACGTGAGACGAACATTCGGCGTTCGAAGGCCCCACGGTCGTCCGCCCAGTGAACCGTCATCTCGCCGGTCTGGAAATCCACAGAGCGCGCGTAGTCCCGGACGTCGCCCTCTGACTCGGTGCGGATCGTCAGATCGAAGGCCGGAACATAGTAGTCCGGGTACATGAAGCCGTTCTGCCCCGAGAGATTGAACTGGAGTGCGCAGGCCTGCTTGTAGAGTCCCTTGTCGATGAGCCGTCGAATCTCGAACAAGCGGGCCGACTGATCAAGAGGCATCACCGGGGCGCCCATCGGCAGAAACAGACGCTCATGTGTGAAGATGACCCGCTCTTTCAGCGGGCGGCTCAGGGCGTTGATGCCGATCGTGCCGTTCCCTGAAATCAGGCCTTCGTCCCAGATACGTGCGGGCCGGGAGCTGACGAATCCGCGTTCCGGGACCGGCAGGGATTTCGAAACGGCCGACGAAGCCATGTGCAGGGACAATACTGTGGTCAAGAGCATCGTGCAAAAGCGGGCGTGTTGTTTCATGAGTTCTTTCCTATTGAATGGTGACTTTCAGTGGTTGGGTCGTCGACGTTTCGATCCAGACGACCAGCGCGGTGACTCCGTTTGCCCGGCGGACGACGCCTTGGCGAACGTCGATCGAATCATCCGGCTGCTTACCATCGAGCAAGATCTCAGCCGTTTTGTCGCTTCCCCAATTGGCGAGGACAAAGGCAGGGTTGACGATTGGCGACTCTGGCGAGGCGGCCAGTTTGATATTGAGCTGCTTCACGCTGCCGTTGTCGCGCGTGAGTACATAGGCCCGTTCGGCCGGATCGTATTCGACGCGTAGCCCTTCGGTTAGCGACTGGCCGACTGCCGGGTCCACCCACGACTTGGCCAGCGGCAGAAGTTCGTCGGCCCGTTTGTCCGACATGCCCTCCAACAACAGCTTTTCCTGGAATAAGCCCTGCTCGCCGAAGGGCGTCGAATCGTCCCAGAAGATATGCGTCAGGCTGCTGTGGGCTGTGCGGTCGGGGAACGTGGCGTGCCGCCCATCCGAGGTAAACTGTCCGACAGGCCAGTGGTTCCAGGCCGGAAAGGCCGAATAACCGGTGCCCCCTCGAGCCTTGTAGATGTTGCCGCCGCGAATCCGCTGAATCGAATAGGGATCGAACCCGGCCTTCATGTTCACTATGTGGAGAATCGTGTCGGCGTAGTCCACCTTCTTAGGAGGTTCGCCGATCCATGAGTACTCCCGAATCTCTCCGTCGGCTGTAGCCACCGTCAGCGCGGGTGTGGTCTCGATGACCGCTTCAGGGCGTTGCTCCGGCCCCATGATGGCCATGGACTCCTGCCATTCGTGATCCCGCCTCTCGTCCATGTAGATCCGCATTCGTTTGACGATTGTGCCATCGGGATAGATCGTCATGGTCCAGGTCGACCAGTTCCCCCAGCCCGTTTCGGGATCTTCGTAGGAGATTTCGTATCCAACAGTCGAAAGGGGATAACGCCACTTGAGCACGACGCGCGCCGGGCTCTGCTCGAGGATGTGCACGCGACCAAAGACCATCTTCTTGTCGGACATCGGCTCGCAGCAGCCCTTCCACCAGTTCTCGTTGAACTCGTTGCTGTACCAGCGACCGTTCTCACTGACCAGCATGGGAATATAGCCGACTCCGTGCCAAAGCACGAAGCGGCAGGGCATCTTGTCGAAACTGACGACGATGTCCGGATGTCCGCACATGCGGAACATCTTGTTCCAGCTCTCGTGGTAGGGCAGGTGTACGTACCGGGCGCCGAACTCATTCCAGCTCTTTTCGCCCGCAGGCAGCACACGCCGGATCATGTCGGGATTAGTTCTCCTTTGCTCCGTCATATGGTACGCAGCAGTGCTTTGCTCGATCTGAGCATCGGCCAACGCCGTGTTGAAGATGCTGACCTCATCGACCAGACCCTCAAACGAATATTGGCACGGATACTGTCCCCTTCCCACCGGCAGATGAGGCATGCGTTTCACGCCCTGGCCGACCCGCAGGGGTGCATTGGCGGCCAGTGCAAGCGTTTGCGTCGCGTCGCGCGTTTCGGCGACCTTGCGGCCGTCCACGTACAGGCGCAGCGTGCAACTGTTGCCCGAGGCGTCGATCACACCCGTCAGGCGAGTCCAGCGGTAGCGGGGTATCAGCTCGTCAGCTTTGAGTCTGATCCGTTTATTGCCGCTGGCGCCACTAACCGTTATCCACATGCCCGGCTTCCCGTCGGCTTCCATAGCGAGCATCACGCCGTTGCCCTCTTTCCCGTCGACCACGTCGACCTGCTGCACGATCGGACAGGTATTCCATGGATAGGCGGCGATGGCGATCCACGCGTCCAGCGTGATCTGGTCACTCACCTGCGGCGACAGATCCTTCTTCAATTGTACTTGCGAAGTCCAACCGTCCATCATCAGCGCCGTCCCGGATATACCGGCGCGCCAATGGGCCGCATGGCCTTCGATGGTGACCGCCGTGCCGGAGACCCCTTCCTGCGTCCTCAGCCCGGCGCCTTCGTCGAAGGAAAAGCGAACCACGGCCCTGGGCAGGGAATCGGGAAGGGGCCGAAGCAAGGCGGGTTCTACCGTTCTCGGCTTTTCTCCGGCGAATCCCATCACATCGAGCATCAACGCCTTGTCCGACTTCGTGACGCTTGTTTCTTCAATGCCGCCGCCGGTCAACCGATAGCGGAAGATATGTCCCGGTGCGGCCTCACGCCAATCCTCATAGCGCGGCTGACCGGCCAGGATCGCACGAACCACGGACCTATCGGGTGAGACGACGAAATACTCGTCGACCATCCGGGTCTGGTCCGGCAGGTGGGTCGGACCAACATTCTCGGGCATGTTCGGCATGTAACGCCAGTGCACCACGACCCGCTCAGGCGTCGACTGGATGATGCGAACCCGCGAGTAACGATTGACCTTGTCCGGCCGTCCGGCGGGACCGTCGCCTGTGCGGGGGATGATCTCATCGAAGGGCACTTTCTTCTCGCCCGCCGTCCAATAAGGCAGATAGCTGCTGCCTCGCCAGAAGACCAGTTCCTCTGGCCCATCTCCGAAGCGGACCGATACGTCAGCGTATTCATCTGTGCGGCTCTGCCGGTGCCACAGTTCATCCACGGTCTTACGCGTGTAATAAGCACCGAAGACGTACCTGGATGGGATACCCTTGTCCTTCCAGGGGTTGATTTCCGGAGCGACCAGCTCTTTGTAAACGGGACCATCCGGATCCGGCGCGGGAACATTGCTTCGGCGTCTCGGCGGTGCAGCAGACTCCAGATTCACTAACTGCGCGCGGCGGTTACGACCAGAACTGTCTGTAATCGCTTGAGCCTTTCGGTCGCCGCGCCAACGGGCCAGCGGCTTGGCGGCCGGCGCCTTGCCGGCGCGCAGCAACTTGATATCTGCGGCGCTCAAAAGCCTGTCGTAGATGCAAATGTCGCGATACGCGCCCGGCAGTGCTCTCTCGCTGCAGTTCCATGCGCCAATGCAGAATTCATCTAAGTCCAACGCAAATGCCCTGCTGTACCGAATGCGTGCGGCCTCTTCGCCGTCCATATAGATCACGCATACCTTGCCCGGCGCGTCGTACACGACCGCGAGATGGCGCCATTTCTTCTTGTCGATTTTCAGCCGAACATCCAGGTCCGCGTCGGTCGGGTTGTTGCCGTTGACCGAGTTCTGTAATTGGCCGTCCGGCCTGAGCAACAGATGCCAGTCGCCCAAATCCCAGCCGTCACTGTGCAGGATCGAGTTGTATTCGCCCGGCAGCTCGTGGATTTGCAGCCACAATGCCAGAGTCGCGCGCTGCAATTGGCCAAACCCTTCGGCGCGAATGCACGCGTCGCCTTTCAAAACGAGCCCCGCTGTTTCCTGTGCGAATGCAGCCGGCCCAAATATCGACCAGGTGAACAGAATCGAAGTCACCAATAGGCGTTGCTTGTGAATCATGGTTCATTTTCCTTACATCGAGGTTGGTTCAAACAGTCTTTCGGTCCCTAAACGATCTCAGGCGTTTGTTGGGCAACGTGCTCCACCAGGGCTTTCATGTCCGTATCCCGATCTCCGACGAACACGGTATCGTCTGTTACGACAACCATGAGATTGTCGGAGGCCACGATGACGTGTTGGCCCGTGTTTGCCAGGATGATGTTTTCGGCTCCCTGCACTATTACCTTGCCCATGATGACGTTATTTTCGCGTCTTGAGCCGATTCTCTCTGCCAGGGCTGCGTGGGTTCCCATATCTTCCCAACTGCAGGGCAGGAGGATGCTGCAGGCGTTGCCGGTCTTCTGCATGACCCTGTAATCGATTGAGCCTTTCGGCATCTTCGGATACATCTCGCCCAGGACCTGTTCGCGCGCCGGCGTATTCCATGCCTGGCCGATCCGCGTGAGTAAGGCAGTCGCCTCCGGCAGATGCGTGTTGATCTCCGTTAGTATTGTTTCTGCCTTCCAGGCGAATTGCCCGGAATTCCAGCAGTATCCGCCCTTATTCATGTATCGCCGAGCCATATCCAACTTGGGTTTTTCCGTGAAAGCAACGATCCTTCTTACCTCGCAGCCCGGAAAGTCAACGATCCGGCCCAACTTCTGCCAGCCGACCAGCGTGCTGGGTGAAGCGGCTTTTACTCCGAAGGCCACCAACTGATCCGGGTGCAGTTCCAGGAAGGTTGCTGCATTAACGATGGCCGTATTGAATTGATCAGCAGGCTCGATGATCTGATCGGCAGTCAGCACAATCATGGTTGCCGCCTGGCACCTTGTCTGCAGTGCAGTAGCCGCCAGTCCAATAGCGCTGGCCGTGTCACGCAGACAGGGCTCGTAAACGAAGTTCTCCGGCGGTATTTGAGGCAGGGCCTGTCGCGCCACCGTTTTGTACTTGATGCCTGTCAAGATAAGGATGCGATCGTTTGGTATATGTCCGCGCAGCTTCTCGACGGTCAACTCAATCAAAGACCGACCCTCAAACAACTTAAGGAAATGCTTCGGTTTGTCTCTACTGCTCAACGGCCACAGACGGGTGCCGGCGCCTCCGGCCATGATCACCGCAAAACACTTGTCGCTCAGCATACCCTTCTCCTAACCTAGGTTGACCTTAACCTGAAACCCACCCTCGACGGGCGTCGCGGATGCCACATAGATATACCCCACACCGCAGCCTGAGGGCATGGCACCCGCATACTTGCGCTGGTAGTAACGCAGTTTCCGCATCACGGGTACTTTAATCGTTGGATGTTCAAAGATGGCAGGCAACATTTTTCTCCAGGCAGAAGAGCACAGGTTGAATGAAGCTCCCAGTGATTGAACATCTCTGTCCTTGATCGCGGAAAAGCAATCCTGTCCGGACTTTCCCAGTTGACGGACAATCTGTTTGGTTGCCAATCGGCCGCCGTCAAAAGGGTTGTATCCTTTCGGTCGCGGCCCCACACAATCCACAATCCAGAAGTTACGCTCAAACCACCGGGCGGTGCGCTGATTCACAATGGAGGTTACCGTCCTGGGTAATACGCCGTTGTGATGCCGGAAGTCGTAGTGCAGGAGATTGAACCCCGGGTACACGGACCCCCACGCGTCCTGAGACCCGCCGATCGGTACTTTCCGTTCGTTTTCCCAATAGTAAAGGTGGGTCGCCAGTTCATACCTGTCGATTTTCTCAGGAATGCCCTTCGGATACTTGCGCATCAGGATTTGCCGAGTGCTCGAACAGATGCCGCATCGGTCGTGAAATGTGAGGGTCGGTTGAATTTGGACGACGACCACGTAGCCGTCGTCTAAAAAATTCACAAAGTTATGGTCCCCCCACCCCCCGGCGAGAGCCACGCGGTAGGGGTGTATGTGATCCCTTTTGCGGCGAAGTTGTTTTTGCATCAATCATTCCTATTAATAACTGAATCATTAGTAAAACAGTGTATGGAGAACGCCCATGATGAGAAAGAGACTCTGCTCCCGGCCGTTCTCATACCCATCTTGGTCTCCAATGTAATCCCGAATGATCTTTTCGTCAAATCCTACCATACCCGAGAAATGCCCGCAGGAACGGAAACTGCGCGCCAGTGCGTGCCACGAACCCTCGGGTAAGCCCGATGAATCCACCCGCATCGCTTTACGATACGCGTTCTGCCCATTCGATTGAAATCCACTTACCTCTCCCCATCCTCGACCGTGAATCTGACAGGCGAGGTTGACTGAAGTTGCAGCCAGAGAACCAGTGTTATCGTTCCGTCTGTGGCTCGGGTGATTCCCTGCCTGAAGGACTGACCTGGGGCCAATTCTTTACCGTTTACTATAAGTCGGCTCTTGTTCTTGTTTGTCCACTGTTCGATGGCGAAGCACGGATTGTAAATAGGCGTCTCTTCCGAGCCATCCAAGACAAACGACACGGACGATGCCTCTGCCGCCAGTCGGTACGCGCGCTCGGTCTGGCTGTATCCACTGCTCTGGCAGCCGTCCAGACGTTTGAGCTTCGGCGGCCGATTCCAGGACTTGGCAAGAGGAATGAGGCTCGTTATGGCCTGGTCGGTGAAGCCGTACATGATCCAGTTTCCCACGTGTTCGGCGCCGCCCAGAGCCGCATGCGTAACCCGGTCGTGTGATACAGCGTACCTGCCGTCAGAAGGGTTAAGCCCGACGGGCCAATGGTTCCACGGCCCGGCAAAGGGATCAGGTGTGTGTTTTGATTGTTCAAATTGCCCCCACGTTCCCAATCTGGCCCCTTCCCTGTAAACGGCAAAGACCTTCCGGTCCGACTTGAAATTGATGGCCTTGATGCAGGCATCTTTAATCGGGTTGTCTGGTATGCGGTTCGGCAATGCCCACGTCAACTCAGCACTTTCGCCGGCCAGATTTGCCACCGTCAGTGCTGTCAGGCAGACATTTTCGAGGCGCGTAGTGCCAGCCTGTGTAAAGATCTGGATGTCATGCCAGGCACTTGGGGCGCGCCACGTGCCGAATGCCCACGCCATCCGGATAGATGGTACAATATTCATCCGCCATACTCCGGTTGAACCGTTAGTTCGCAACCAGCGCCGTATTGACGGTCTTACCGGCTGCCAAGCGCGCCAGGTCCTCTCGACGTCAATAATTTTTGCCAAATATCTTGAACTCTCAAGGTTTTAGTTTTTCGGCGGTAATGTCAAAAGAACATTATTCGCTCAACGGAGCGCTTCGTCCGCTATCTTTAAAAATTTCCAATTGCCTCTTGAGTCTCTTCACTATTTCAGGACGCCTGCTGTACAGGTTCTTCGTCTCACCGGGATCGGTCTCAAGATTATAGAGCTGTCCGGGCGCATCGGGATCGGTATCTTTCAGGGCGTATGGTTTCATGCCCCAATCGCCGGCTCGATCGTAATTATTGCCGCCGGATCCCTTGTGATCCAGGTACTTCCATTTGCCGTCGCGGATTGACATCGCTAATGTAGGAGTCTGCTGCAGCATGTACCGACGAACCGGTTTGTCCCCCTGGATCCCCAGCAGCACATCCAGCATACTGTAGCTATCTTCAGCCGCGTCGTTCGGTAAATTCGCACCGACGATCTCGGCGCAGGTGGCCATCACATCAGTCAGACTCGTAAGCTGATCGCTCGTTGTACCGGCCTTGGCTTTGCCGGGCCAGCGGACAATGAATGGTGTACGGTGGCCGCCCTCCCACTGATCGCGTTTGACGCCTCGCCAGGGCCTCGCCCCGTCGTGCTTGTGTGTTCTTCGCATGTTCAGAACCGTAGGGACCTCCGGGCCGTTGTCGCTGGCGAACATGACCAACGTGTTGTCCGCCACGCCGAGACGTTCGAGAGTCTTCAGAAGCTCGCCGACCACATAGTCCATCTCGAAGATGAAATCGCCGTGCGGCCCGGCCTGGGTTCTGTTCTTGAACTCGGCGGCTGCAAAAGACGGCAGATGGACTGCTTGCATCGAATGATAGAGAAAGAACGGCTTGTCGGGATTGGACTTCACATGCTGTCTGAGGAACTCCCTGCTCTTCTCGAGGAAGACCATATCGACCTCTTCGTGATTGAAATTGTCAGCGACCATGCCTCGTCGGCAATCGTTTGCGTACGGATGCCTGGGCAGCTTGCTTCTATCCAGGAGTCCGGTCGGAGGTATGGGGATATGGTCGCCGTCGATATACGCATACAGCCAATCCGTTGTCGGGCAGCAGACCGTTCCATAGAATTTATCAAAGCCGCGATGAATCGGCCCATCGGGGATCGGTCGCGAATAATCGATCTGCTGAACGCCTTTTATGCCCCCATCCTTAATCCGATGACCATCCTTATCGAAGAACGTCATGCCAATATGCCACTTGCCGAAACACGCGGTGGCATAGCCTTCGTTGCGAAGCATTTGCGGTAGTGTCAGGCGGTCCTTATTAATCAGACAAGGACCGCCGACTCCGCTAAAGACCCACTTCATTCCCGTCCGGAATGCCATCCGTCCCGTGAGAATGCTGTATCGCGTTGGCGTACACACGGTCGAAGGACTGTGGGCGTCGGTGAATTTCATGCCTTCCGATGCTAACTTGTCCAGATTTGGGGTGGGAATCTTGGAATCAGGATTGTAACAGGCAACGTCACCGTAACCGAGATCGTCGGCGAGGATGAACAGGATGTTCGGCCTGTTTGTGGCTGCTGCGCTAATACCGACGAATACAAACAAAAGTATCAGCATGGTGGCGAAACGGTTAAGATTCATGATTGTCCTCCAGTCAGGATTAACTATAAACGCCGGATACCTGCAGGGTCTCCCACCTTTCCTCGTTGTAATACATGGTCCGGGCAAGCCGGGATTGCTTTAGGTTGCTCAGGCAGACGGTACGCTTGCTCGGCTCCCTGGCTCGATTCACAGCCGGCATCCATATCGCCATGAGAACTGCGATGACAGCGAGGGCTACGAGCAACTCCATTAGATTAGAACCGTTATAGCGTTTCATAAGCTGATCTCTTAGTCTGGGATTTCCCATTTAAACACTTAAGAACATATCCTTCTTCTTGAAACATCAATAATACGTGTCATCTGTCAGGCAATCATGTTCTGATGTCCTTATCTCGAAAAGACTATATCGGTTACTGTCATAACCTGCCAGCCAGAAGTTTATATGACTTTGGATGTAGAGTTCGAGGGGGGCTGGAATTGTGTTGAGTGCGAGGTTTCCTCATGCCCATCCCGACCTATCTTCGATTCGGATGCTAAAAAATGGTTGACAGCATGTCTGAGAAGTTGTTATATTGCCACAACTTAGAAAATACAGGGAGTGTAGCTCAGTTGGTAGAGCAACGGCCTTTTAAGCCGTAGGTCTTGGGTTCGAGTCCCAACACTCTCATTTTCCCCTTATTTTGGGTCGCCAAGTGGGCGGGTTTCCTTGATCAAGTGATTCATCATAAATCTTCAGCCAACTGTTTAAAACCGGCGATTATGGGGCTATCCTTGACTTGCGGGGATAGCTGGTCCACAATGTATCTTTACGGGTCATAGAATCCTAAGCGGTTATTATCATGAGGATGGAAATGATGACGTTCTTATGGGTTTCAATGAATATGATCTTGAGCGCGCTTGTCTGTGGTATCGGCGGGCCGGGAATATCGACCGGAAAACCCGGTATTACTGTGTGGTATGGACGACATCAACAGGTGGGCCATTTAGGGCCGGCGCAAGATGATTTTAATCTCTTGGGCTGTCTTTGGCCGCCCGAGCAATTCAAGAAAATGAGCTATACTCTCAATCACAATCAACCGGTTGAGCTGACTATCGCCCGAGAGCCTGCGGGGTTCCGAAGACTCGCGCGGCCGGGTCATTTTAATGCTGATATGCCCATCCGGGATCTTCGGCCCGGCAAAAATCGTATTGTCTTAACGGCCGTACGTGCGGATGGAACCCGTTTAAGTGAAGATATTTACGTTCATCGCCACGAATATGGAGTGTGCCGATTGCCGTACTCGATTCATTGGGAGGATGTGAACCATCCCCAGGAGGTGGGACAGTGTGTGGATGGTTTATGGCAATTGGAGCCCAAAGGGCTTCACACCGGTCATATCGGCTATGACAGAATCTTCCTTGTTGGCAATACGTCCTGGCGGGATTATGAAGTGAGCGTGCCCCTTACCATCCACGGTGTGTCTGAACAAACGGGGCTGCGTCATGGAGGCAATGGAGTGGGTTTGATTCTACGATTCAACGGGCATGTCGTGGGAGGCCATAGGGCATTTCCACCGGCTCAGCCAAAGTGGGGATATCAACCCTTTGGTGCGATTGGGTGGTTACGATGGAAACGAGGTTTTAACGAGTCTGCTCCACAGCTTGAGTTCTATCGTGGAGACAACGACCGGACAACCCATTACGGCGTTTATCCCGTGAAGCTGGAACGGACATACTGGATGAAGATGCGTTGCGACACCTTGCCCGATACGTCTGAAGGACAGGGTGTTACACGATACAGTTTTAAGATTTGGCCGGATGGACAGGAAGAATCCCAAACATGGCGTTGGCAAACCATCCAGACCAGCGAGCACGCTTTGCGCCGCGCCGGCATCGGCTTGCTTGCCCATCACGTGGATGCGACCTTTGGAGACATAACAGTTGTGCCGGTTAATGCAAAACGTTGATTCTGTTTTTTTGGGATTCACGAAGGAGACTATTTAGTTTGAGCGGATTATTTTATCATTTGGGCAGAAAGGTGGGGCCGAAAGTCCGTAAGGCCAAGTGGATGTGGTTGTCCGCAACGGGCAGTGAGGCTGAAATGGTTGCGGTTGAGTACGAAGTCGGCCAGGATTTGGCCCGTGAGGTCAGAAGCCAATTGGGTCGGAGTCAGGACCATGAAAATAGTCGGATGTTGGATGAGATAGGTCGGCGTCTGGCCGATTGTGTGGCCAACAAGAATCGTCGGTTTGCGTTTGAAGCGATTCAAGGCGCCGAACCGAACGCCTTTGCACTTCCGGGAGGATTTGTTTTCATCACCCAATCCCTCATCGATCTTTGTCGGCACAATAAGGACGAAATCGCATTCATCCTTGGCCACGAAATGGCCCACATCATGCGAGGCCATGCGATGAACCGTATCGTCAGCAATTCGGCCATTCGTATCGCATCCCGGGCGGCTCCTGTCCGAGGGGTTTTTTCCGGCTGGTTGCGCCGTGTCGGCGTACAGTTTCTTGAAAGCGCTTATTCGCAGGATATGGAATCCGAAGCCGACCGGCTTGGGACACATTTGGTGACTGCGGCCGGTTATGATCCTCAAGGCGGGGTGAGATTATTTACTCGCCTGGCTAAACTCAAGTCGTCTGGTAATAAAATCAATCTCGGCAAGTACTTCTCTTCCCATCCGTCCTTCGAGGCTCGTATCAACCGCATTCGTCGCCTGTCGAACACGTAAAGACAGTAAGTTCGCTTGTTGAACAATCCTGGGGATCCGGCAAATCTTTCGGCGTTGGTGGGTTCATGGGGCCCAGTTGGTTACGGATATGCTCCGTCCGCAAAACCACCGCTTCGACGATTTCCGGGGATCATCTTCGAGTTCCGTTATCAATCTTTGATACGATGGAGAGTGAAATTGTGTATCTTAAAAGGGATTCTTAAACGTTTGATTCGAGTATCTATAGATTACTGCCGGGAAAAGGGGTAGCGGCTTGCCAATTCGCGGGATCGTTTCCATAGTCGGTGAGCGTTCTTCGCGTGAGCGATCGGCCGGCGCCGTCCGCTTCGACGGGCCAGAGGTCCACGAAACCCGGACAATCTTCAGGATGCGAACCATCACTATAATTAATCCTGTCGATCCGGATGTACTGCGGCTCCTCGTCCCGGCTGCGTTCGCCCGGCATACTGATCTCGACGCTCTCTCCGGCATCGCTCAGCCTGCCGTCATAGGGGCCCAGAATCATCTCCGCCCGCACACGCGGATAGCGCCATGAAAACGCCTCCGGGTGCTTGGCGACTAATAAGAATCCCCCGGCCGGGATCGTGACGGGCGAATCGCTCGGGAAGGTGTAATCAATGCCGCGGGTGAATGTCCACGGTGCATCGATGTCAAAATCATATAGCGTGACCGGCTCGTTGCTGATGTTGTGAAGTTCGATGTATTCGTACTGGTCATTGGTGTAAATCCCCCCCTCCGGCCAGTCGGGATTGTACATCATCTCGCTAATCACGATAGGGCCGACCTTGGGATAGGCGTTTTCCATCCCCGGCGTTGGCAATTCCATCGCGACGAAATTCGTGTTGCCCGTACTGGGTTTATCATAGCGGCCGATTGAAACACCACTCTCGGAAGCGCCGAAGTCTTCGGTTTCGCGATAGCCTGTGAGAGCGCCGCTTTGTGCCGATCGGAGAGTCAATTGCTCGCCGTTATTGCTCAGAGCGAAGGATTCGTAACTACCGGTGTCGTTCGCATTGCCGAAGTGCACATCTTCGTAAAACACGATGTATCCGTATGGATTGATTGTTGTGCCGGAGGGTATCTCGTATTTAAAAGGGTTGTCAGGATTATCGCTGAGCAACCAACCGCCGATATCGATCACAGCTCCGGTTGTGTTATGCAGTTCGATCCAGTCCGGCTGGCCGCCGGGCGAATTGGCAAGCAATTCGTTGATAACGACATCGCCCGGATTGGGAAGAATACCGTTGTCATCCAGTCCCGGCGATCCTCCTGCGGACGCACTGGCTCGCCAAGACTCTCTTTCGTCCCAACGGCTTCGGTCCGGTTGAGTCGGATCGAGAATCGTTAAAGAGAATCCTTCGCCGTCGGTCAGAGATCGCCAGTCATCGCGATAGGTGAAGTCCAGAATCGTCTGGCCGGCGGCGTCCTCGAGTGTGATTCTCTCTCCGGTGTTATCCAATTTGCCGGAATATTGGCCGACGACGCCGAGGCGATTGCTGTAGCGCGCCTCGAAGGCATCGCGGTCCTCCGCGATAACAATCCGCTGATCGGGCGCTAGTTCGATGCTTGGGAAGGTGAAGTCGATTCCGTTCGTAAAGCGGACCAGATTCAGATTGATCGTTTCGTTTCCGATGTTCGTCAGTTCGATGAATTCCTCATTTGGCTCTCCGGCGTCTGTCAGGGCTTGTGGATGATACATCATCTCGGTAATACGGAGGTTCTCGGCGACCGGGCCGACGGCAAAGGTTGCTTCGGTCAGTGCGCTCCAGTTGCGACCGTCGAATAGCCGTGCCTTGACCTGCGTGCTGCGCGTTAATTCGATGGGATCGGTGAATAGGGTGGCGCGGGAGATTTCGCCGTTGTTTGCGTTTTCTCCTTCGAAGAAGAGTTCCGCGGAAATCAGGAAATCGGAATCTTTGGTCGAAGAATTCAAACCGTGGATAGCCAATAGATTGTTGCCTTGCTGTACCCTATCCAGGTAAGCAGAACAATCGATATTCTCGAATTCGACGGCTTCGGCATCGTTTCGGCTGGCGGTCGCGCTGGAATCCGGCGCCGGCATGCCGTTGAAATTCCGTCTGGCGATTTCCGTCCCGTTCAAGTAGGCGATGAAGCCGTCGTCGTAGCGAATGTTCAGAATAATCGAGTCGACGTTGTTCACGTTGCCGCCGAATGCAAAGGGGATACGGACATAACAGGTGGTGTTGACGCCGTACATCTGTTCGCCAATGTCGAGGCTGATGAGTCTTTCAAAACCCGTTTCATTTTCGTACCCGACGCCGCCGGGGGCGCCGGCGCACCCTAACCAGGAGCTGTCATCGTAATTCGCCGAGTTTCTCCAACTGTCGCCGAGCGGGCGGACCGGGACGAGGACGCGTTTATCCGCGTTCTCGACGACGAGGATGTTTCCTGTGTTCGTTCCTTGATTGGGCGTTCCCATGAAGTAGGGATCCGATCCGTCGAGCGCATAATACATACTGTTGAACCGGCCGTAACCTTTAATGGTCAATGCGTCACCGGGTGAAACGTGACCGCCGTGCCGGTCAGCGTTGTTGATGTTGAATATCGGGCCTTCGAAGGTAAAGACGCCTTCCCGCGCGCAGGCATCCAGGAAGATATCGAGGCGGTTCGGCACCCAGGTATTCAGGACGTACATGTCCATATTGGAGATGACTCCCAGCATGTCGTCACGAAGTTCCAGGAATCGCTCTCGAATATTCGGTTCGGTCAACGCGCCGTTATTGAAAAAGTGTTTTTGGACGCGGTCTGCAAAGAGTTGTCTGAACGTGGTATTCTGTTTCAAAGCGCGGTAGAGATACCCGTTTGCATTGTTTTGACTGTTGAGCCTGTCGAAGTAAACGGTGTTCAGGCGATCTGAGTACATGCCGCCTTCCGCATCCCAGATGAAGAATCGCCATTTTCCTTCTTCCGACCGCTCGCTTGCCGCAGCCCAGTTGTTCTGGGGCCAATCCCAATTCCCGGACCAGAGCTGAAGAATGAGATAGTCGGCGAAAGCCGGAATGTCGAGGCGTTTGCCCATTTCGTAGTAATGCACGCTGTCGGACAAGTCGTTGCTGCGTGCGTAGTTGATCATCTCATCCCATGACGTGGTGTCGCCGTCCCGGATGCCGTTCATGGTCATCACGTCCCACTCTTTGTCGCTCTTGAACCATTCCTGGCAGAAGGAGTCCTTGATATGTTCACAGGGATTGTAATAGCCCTTATATTCACCGTTGATCAAGAGGTTGGCATAAGCTCCTCCGCTATCGACGTGCCCCATATCCTTATGCAGACGCCGGAGCAGCTCATCCTTAATAAAGGGGTTGACTCTATCGTTATGCCCCCCGCGAAGGACGATAGCTTTGAATCGCTCGACGTCAAACGGAAAGAGCGGGTATTCCAGCCGGCTCGGACCGTAGTCACCGCGGAAATAAAGTCGAAAGGCGAATTTTGAATTGCCGGACCAATAGCCGTTGCTTCGGTGATACCTCGGACGCATATAATTGCTTCCATGAACACGGATTCCGCAGTTTTCCTGAAAAGCAGAATTGTCCGAGGGGAAGAGCCACTCACACGAGACGGGGCGCTCATACTCTATACCGCGCTGCATCGGATTATTATAACTGCCCGGACCGTCGGACACCCACGTTCCATCACCACTGTACGTTCCCCCAACGATGGCCATGATGCCGTCCGGCTCGTAAAAGACTTGTCTCTCGTCGCCGACGAGGCTAATCAACGGCAGTGATTTTAATTCCTCGCTGGCGTTTACCAGATACGTATGGGTCACGATGGTTGACGGTTTGAATCCCGGCTTGAGCGCTCTGGCCCGCAGACATACGGTTCGTGCGATGCGAACGGGGCCCGTATAGGTTAAGCCCGCTGGGAACCGCCCACCCGATTCGAAGGGTTTGGAGCCGTCAAGGGTGTAATAAATCGTGGCCCCCTCGGTTTCCGTCGCGAGAGTAACGGAGAGCGGTCTGTCGTAGAAACCGCGTTCGTGGCTGAATTTCGGGGCCTCCGCTTCTCCCAGATAGGCACCGTCATTGTGCGCCCCCGGCGTTGGGATGGAAAGGAACCGCCATATGTCACTCGCATCGGGATAGCAGCCGTAGGAAATATCAGGGGTTTGTCCGGGATATGTAACGCAGTGAATCAGCGTTTCTCCATCGCTGTCAAAGAGGGCGATCTCTTCACCATCGGCATCGAGCTTAAAACCCGCGTGCAGACCGGCATCGGCCGTATCGCCATCGGCCCATATTAAGAGATAACCTCCCGGGGCTATCAGCGTTGTTCCCCGGGTGATCCTGGGGATACGCCATTTCGCAGGCTGATTCAGATTATCTGTCAGGTACATGTCCGCTATGTCGAGGGATTCCGTCCCCGCATTGTAAAGCTCGATCCAGTCGTCATATTGGCCTTGTGGGTCCCTTATAACGCTGGTGTTGGATGCCATGAATTCATTGATAACCAGAGGAATGCCTGTTTCCGGCCAGGGATCGGCGCCAAGACACGTAGTCGCAATAAGGACAATCAAGGCGGTCTGAATATGTCGGAGCAGTTTCAAATCCCTTCCTCACGAATGGTTTGAACCGATAGTTATCATTGTGCCGTTCAATCCAGTCGCCCCCCTTGGGAGGCGTCATCGTACGGCCCCGGATTCGACATTCCCACAGGTCCGGGACGTCATTCATTATAGCATATTAATGGACATTAAAGCAATATGTTTCTGGGATGCAGTAAAGCACAACGTCCGTTCCCCCGGCTCGTTTCAGTGTGAAAGGGCGTACATGATGATATTGATCCCCATTTGAATCGCTTTGTTGTAGTTTGCCCGGCCGAATGTGAAGCCGTGACTGTCGCACCATCCGCAGTGAATATCGGTGGAGCTTAAAAAAACAGCGAGCCGGTCGCCGATAAAAAGGCCTCTGGCGCCGTGATTCTGGCCTTGCATGACGGGTAGGATGTTTCTTTGAGGTCGTCTCCGTCCTCGGGTCGTCCAGGGAAAGGCCGGCATTTGTTGCTGTATATATTGCATGTGCGGCAGGCCCGAGCCGCCGAGATCGTACACGTTATGAAAGACCTCATGCTCACGAGGGATTCGTTTGACGGCGCCGCGTCCGAAGACGTCCTCCAACAGGGCGTAGGCGCTTTGATAGAAGAAATCGCCGCCCGTATCGACCACACAATCATCCATCAATAGAAATCCCCCGTGGAGGATATATTCCTTGAGAATCTCCTTCTGGTGGTCTTCAAACGTGAAGTGATTCTCACCCGTCATAAAGAGAAAGGGGTACTTATTGACTTCATCCGCCTCGTCGAAGGCGACCACGGCGTTAAGCTGGCCCTCCGCCGCCCACTGCGGGTCCCAATCCCGGACTCCCTTGATCGGTTTGACGCGACAACGGATGACGGCGCTAAGCTCTCTCAGCAAGTTCGCATCCCCGCCCGGTCGGACGTTCCAGCGGTCCACTTCTTTTCTCTGGTGGGCATATTTGACTCGGGGCATTACGAAATCATAGTGATCGAGATCATCCGGCCCCTCATTGATGTCCATCCCTGTTGCTGTCTTCCCGATAGCGGCGGTGGCAACGGTCGCACCGAGCGCCTTACCACATGCCGTTTTCAAAAATTGCCTTCGATCCATCTGTTCTCTTTCAGATTTCATTGCTGAATCGTCTCCGGGTTATTTTGGCGACAAAGAACACTTCGAGGCCGCGGGGCCGTCCGTGTGGTCCTCTCGATATCGCCACGGTTGCCGGCTTGCTACACCGTCTGCATTATCTTCCAGTATCGGCGTTTCCGTTTGGAGCAGGTTCTGTTGTCGGTACGAATCATCCAATTGTCGTGCCGCAACGGTGAATGCTTCCAGGACCGAGATTTTACCGTCACCATCTGTGTCACTTTGAAGATCGGTTAGAGCGGGGACGAAGAATTTGCTGAATTGTGTGCTGTAATGCTCTTCGTGCGTACAGGCGCCAATGATAATTCGATCTTTGCCCGCCAGTGCTTTGACAGCCGCTCCTGCGCCGGGGCAATCCAAAACGATGAGCATTGAAGAGGCCCGAATTCCATTGAGCCGTCTCGCCAGTTGCTCGTGTGTCATGTCCTTGCCCGGCAGATTCAAACGTAATGTCTCGGTCACAACGTTGGCTTGACCGACATAATAGAAGATAAATCGATCCGACGGACGAATCTTGTTTGCGAATAAATTCATCTGTTTTTCCAGGTTTTCCGCCGTCGATATTTTTGAACCTTTTTGAATGGGTGAATCATAGCTTACCAGGATACTTAATTGATCCGGTTGGATTCTCACGTCATTGAGGAGAAAAGTGCGAAGGTTCATTACCGCATTATCTTTAGCCTGTTGCTCTTTTGCATCCTTGTTTATGCCGCTGACAATCATCGCATAGGTTTTTCTGCTTTGCGTTGGTTGGGTGCTCGAAGCGCCTATTGCCACCGCTTCGATCAGAAGACCGGCGAAAATGACAAACGCACACTTTTTCGTTGGAGTTGTCGTTTCTTTCATACAAGACCTATCGCTCGCCTAAGAAACCAGTTCGTACTCAGCAACACACACAGGGCAATGAGCAGTGACCAACCGGGCCAAATGCTCGTCATCCGGCGGGAACGGCCGATCTGTCTCCGGGCCTCAAATACATCTGTGATGTTTTCATCAATCGTGTCTGAATGGTAATATTTGCCATTGAGCTTCTTTGCCAATGCTTGGAGA